>Ga0187894_10006046_pt1 | contig 12051 bp, 10 predicted proteins | sample GBC1701081metaG_FD_136650 | JGI IMG/M metagenome (GOLD analysis project Ga0187894, IMG submission 136650) | White microbial mat communities from a lava cave in the Kipuka Kanohina Cave System on the Island of Hawaii, USA - GBC170108-1 metaG ...
CTCGTAACCGTGAATCTTCAAAACTTTGGGTGCTTTTTTTGCAACAGGTGGTTTCATATCGGTTTGGGCATTTGTCGTGGCTGTTATTAACGAACAGATGATGGCGACATTCGCCAAATAGCTAAAATATTTGGACATCTTCTTGCTCCTCATAGAATTACGGTCTGCAAATAATTTTACGCAAAAGCGAGGCGGATGTTCTAATTCACGGAAACAGTTTTGCACGCACGCGTGTGTCAGAAGCCTGCGCCGCTCAGTCCTTGCTTTTTTGCCCGACTTGTATAAAACTTATGCTGACAATCAGTTACAGTTCTACGTTCCGTTTTAATTCGGTTCACGAAATCATAAGATTGCGTCAGGCGTCTCCGGATCCTTGCCCCGCGCCACCTGGAGCCAGGTGAAGGTTCGGCGGCTGCCATTGACGATTAAATCGCTGTGGTGAGTGTGCACTCTCTCGATCGAATCTCAGCTATATTAGTTCAGAAGGAGACGAAAAATGATTAAGAGCGGAAGATCGATAGTACAAACTTTAACAGTCTTTGGTTTACTTTTGGCGTTCGCCATTTTGATCTGGCGGCCGGTTTCCCTGGCTCAAATAGTCAAGGAGCCGATCGATGACGGTGCGGTCAAGGGCGAAAAAATCAGTCCTCAAGGCGACGAAAGGTCTGGTGTTTACGCGCTCGACGCCGAGAAGATGGGCTTTCTGATAGCCAAAGACTTGCAGATCGGTTCGGAGCCAGAGAGCATGGCACCCGGAACAGATCAAGGTGAAGAATCGGAACCGAACGATACGCTCGGAACCGCCGACGCCCTGACCGGCACCGACGGCAGGATCAGAGGCTTTGCCGTTCCCGGCACGCCCGATGTCGATTATTTTTCGTTCACTGCTGCAGCGGGCGACCGTGTTTACGCTGCCGTTATGACCGCCTTCAGCCCCAGCACCAACAGCCTTCTTGATCTTAGGGATTCTACCGACGCCGTTGTCGAAACGGATCTTGACGACGGGCAGTTCTCGACCTCGTCATCAAGTATTGCCGGACGATTGATCGTCACGCCTGGAACTTATTATTGGCGCGTGCGCGAAAACGGGACGTCCACTATTCGCCCGTACTATCTTTACTTTGCCATCCGCAGCGGCTCGCCAACTGCCGAGGTGGAGCCTAATAATACTACGGCGACCGCCACCGCTCTTCCCGCTTCAGGATGGGTATCGGGAACCCGCGATCCGGCGTCCGACGCCGACTTTTTCAGTTTAACGCTGAACGCCGGCGATACGGTTTATCTGGGATTGGATATAGACCCGGAGCGCGACAACACGCAATGGAACGCGCGTTTAGGATTCGGGTTGTTCGGAACGGCCAATAACCAGGTGCTTGTTGTAGATGACGCAAGTGTCGGCAGCGTGGCTAATCCGCTTTCAGAAGCGTTCTTCTTTACGGTGAAAGACGCCGGGACGTATTTCGCCTACGTCGATTCGGCAGCGGCGGCAACCGCCTCGCCGACCTTTACATACAATTTAAATGTTTCAGTCATTCCGGCCGTTCCAGTCTCGGGATGCACAACATACACGAACTCAACACCGACGCCGATCGCCGATTTGGCCATGTCGTCGTCCTCGATCACCGTCCCCGCCACTGCCAATCGAATAACCGATGTTGAGGTGTTTCTCGATGCCACGCATGCGTTTATGTCGGATGTTGACTGGCATCTGAGATCGCCGAACGCCAACGATAACGGCATTATCAGCGACGTCGGCAACGCCACGGTTGGCGGTCCCCAGACAACAATGAACTGGTGGATCGACGACGAAGCGGCCATTCCGCCCAGCTTCACCCTTTCGGCCACCATGCGGCACATGCCCGAGGCTGTGTACCGGCTCGACTGGTTCGACGGTGAAAATCCGTCCGGCGTATGGACACTGGACATGCGCGACGACGACTCAGGCGACACCGGCACGCTGAATAGCTGGAGCCTGCGCATCTGTGAAGACACGCCGCCGCCGGCAGGAACTCAGACCATTTACATGGAGGATTTTGAAGCCAGCGATGGCGGTTATACCCACAGCGGAACGCTCGATGAATGGGAATACGGCTTACCTAACACTGCAGCTACGAACGTTGCTCCCGCCCGGGCTTCCTTCTTAAACTGCAACAGCGGCGTCTATTGCTGGAAGACCGATCTCGATGCAACTTACGAGCTTAATTCCACGATGAATCTTGTTTCACCGTCCATCGCAATTTCGGCCGGTTCGACCGACGTCCGGCTTTCCTGGGCGATGCGGTACCAGATGGAAAATGCAACATTCGACCACGCGTGGGTCGATGTAACCGAAGTCGGAAATCCGTCGAACACGAAGCGTATCTGGCAGTGGTACGGTGGGACGATGAGCGAAGGCGTTGGTAATCCGACGGTGCAAATCGGTGAATCGGCCGGCTGGGGCATTTATAGCGGAGATATAACTTCGTTCGCGGGAACAAACGTAAATGTTACTTTCCACGTAGATGGCGACAACAGCCTCAATTATCCCGGCGTGGCAATCGACGACGTCAAGATCACGCGTTTCGCGCCTGCAGTCCCCGTGACCATCACCGGCAGGCTCCAGAGTAATGCCGCAAACGGAAACCGAGGCATCGCGAACGCTCAGGTATTGTTGACGGAGCAGGATGGGACGAGAAATTATTCATTCTCGAATTCGTTCGGCTATTTCCGGTTCATCAACATTCTCACGAACCAGAACATCACGATCGCGCCGGCCGCGAAACGTTACACGTTCAACCCGTCGGCGTTCCAGCTCACCGGGACAACGAACGTAATAATCACTGCCAATTAGCGAGCGGTGGTTTAAATTAATTAAAGAGGCAGGGAATTTTCTCCCTGCCTCTTTTTTATCCGACCGGTCGGAAGGCTATTGCTCTTCATCCTATCGACAGCGCTCGCCGTCAGACCCAGGATCGTGACTTCGCGTTCGAGCCGAGCCGGAAGATCGGACGGATTCCCTCCCGCTTTGATAATATACGAGCCTGCATTGAAATTCTTACCGCCGATTTTGAACTCCTCCTCGGCAACGGAAAACTTCACTTCCCTCAAACGATAACGAAGCTGCGCATGCGCGCTCTCGGCGTTATGATTGATGACGAAACCCGAGTTGCCCGAGCCTTCGATCTTGCCCATAACGCGAGCCGGTCCGTCGATCATCGCCATCGGGGCTTCGAGAATTTTTTCATCCTTCACGCGCACGGTTTTCACATTTCGCAGCGGCCCGAGCGTCCAGCCCGTGTCGTCGTACGGACGCGGGTCGTTTGCGTTGTAATACTGCGTGTCGAGCAGCATGTCGGCCATTCGCGAATACGGCTGATCCATTCGCACGACGTAGCTTCCCGCCCCAAATTTCCCTTCCTTCACCTCTGCGTCTTTCGACAAACGATGCACCTCGCAGCCCTGCATCTTCAAAAGATTTACGAGATCGGCCGCCTCGACGGGGCGCGTCTCGCTCGCCGGCAAAACGTAAGCCGCAGGCCCTTCGGTCTTCGCTTTCGCGACCGAACGCTTGCTCTTCAGATAAAAGTTATTCAGAAAACGGTCCTTGTTGTTCGCGACGTAATTCATCGCGATCAAGATCCCGCTTTGCTGTAGATTTACATTATTTCTGAGAGACCACTTCACGCGCGGCAGCGGCGGATTCGGACGAAACCAATCGCGGTTCGACTGAGCGCCGACGGCACGATCGACCGTGTCCGCGCCGCCGTTGCCAAACGTTTCGTAAAACCGCCCGATCGAGTTGTGCCCGTTCGCGACGTAGAACATATAGTTCGGCGCCCAGCCGTCGTAAAACCCGTGCGTCCAAACGCCGGGCACGCCGCGTTTTGTCATCTCCTGCACCTCATGATACGCGAGGTCCTGCCATTCGTTGACGTTATGGTCGATAAACGACATGATCTGAGAAAAAACATACTTGCCTTCGTTCATATGAACGCAGTCTACGCCAATATGCCCATCTCATTTTCAAATCGTTTAGAATCCAAACAAGGCTTAACCCCTGATCTAACTATGTTTTCAAAGAACTATATAATAGCCTAACGCAACGCTAGTGTTTTGACCTAACTCCGCGACGCACGGACGATATCTGCGAAAACGCCCGCGGCAGTGACGTCGGCGCCGGCGCCGGCGCCTTTGACGACGAGCGGCTGATCGGCGTAACGGTCGGTGTAAAACATCACGGCGTTGTCTTTGCCCGACAGATGTGCAAAGTTGTGATCGGGACCGATCGACTGTAATCCGAGAGACGCCTTTCCGCCTACGAACGACGCGATGTATTTAAGATTCAGGTTTTGCGCTCGGGCGTCGTCGAGCAGTTTTAGAAAATGTTCCTCGTTCCGGTCGAGATCCTTGTAAAAATCGTCCACCGAGCCCGCAAGACACGATGCGGGTAAAAAGCCTTTGTTGTCGATGTCGTTCATTTCTAATTTATAACCGGCCTCGCGTGCCAATATCAATATCTTTCGCGCTACGTCGGTTCCACTTAGATCCAAGCGCGGATCGGGCTCGGTATAACCCTCGTCCTGCGCCTGCCTCACGATCTCGGCAAATTTTCGCGAACCGTCGTAGTTGTTAAAAACAAAGTTGACGGTGCCGGACAGAACGGCTTCGATCCGGTTCACGCGGTCGCCGCTGCGAATGAGGTCGTTCAGCGCGTGAATGATCGGCAGCCCGGCGGCCACGTTAGTCTCGAATAAAAAATTGGCGTTGTATTCACGGGCGCTCTCTTTCAATGCGCGATAGGTCGCATATTCGGACGACGCGGCGACCTTGTTGCACGCAATGACCGAAATGCTTCGCTCGAGCAGCCGCAGATAGACGGCGACCACATCGGCGCTCGCCGTCACGTCGATAAAGACAGAGTTGCGCAAGTTCCGCGAAATGATGGCGTCGGCGAAAGCGTCTATCGCCATCGCCTCGCCGTTCGCCAAGGCGTCGGCGTAGCCCGTTAAGTCGATGCCGTCGTCGTCGAGCAGCGCGCATTTGCTGTTGGCGATGCCGATGATGCGCACGTTTAATCGCAACTCGTCAACCAGATGCCCGGCTTGCGCGCGGAGCTGCTCGATAAGTTTTCGACCGACCGTGCCGACGCCGGCGATAAAGAGGTTTATCTGTTTGTTGCCGTCCGAGAAAAACTCTTCGTGCAGCGCATTGACGGCCTTTTGCACATCGCCTGAGGCGATTATCGCCGAGATGTTGCGCTCGCTCGAGCCCTGCGCGATGGCGTGAACATTGATGCCGTTGTGCCCCAACGTTGTAAACATCTTGCCCGACACGCCGGTGTGCTCTTTCATGTTATCGCCGACGAGGGCGAGTATCGAGAAGCCATTTTCGACCTTGAGCGGATCGATCCGTCCGACATTTATCTCATATTCAAATTCGAGATCGACGGCAACTTTTGACGCGTCGGCAAATTTCTCTTCAATTGCAACGCATATCGAATGTTCGGATGAGCTTTGCGTAATAAGGATCACATTGATTCGTGCACGCGAAAGAGCGTCAAAGAGACGTTTTGAAAATCCAGGAACGCCGACCATTCCGCTGCCCTCGAGACTGAGAACGGCGATCTTATCAATGCTTGTAATGCCGCAGATCATATCTCTTTCGACAGTGGATTCCGCCTCGATCAGCGTTCCATTATCTTCGGGGGCAAAAGTATTCCTGACTAAAACCGGAATGCCTTTTGCCATCACGGGCTGGATCGTCGGCGGGTATATTACCTTTGCCCCAAAGTGCGACAGCTCCATCGCCTCGCGATAAGTTAACTGAGATATCTGCCGGACATTGCGAACTAAGCGCGGGTCGGCGGTCATCATGCCGGAAACGTCGGTCCATATTTCCAGGACGTCGGCGTCGGATGCGGCGGCGATGATTGCGGCGGTATAGTCCGAACCGCCGCGTCCAAGCGTGGTCGTAAAGCCATTCGCATCGGACGAAATAAATCCGGGAAAAATATGGATCTTAGAGGGCGTGCTTTCAAGATATTCTTTGATCAGGTGATTTGTTTCTATAAAATCGACTGCGGCAAATCCGTGTGTCGAGTCGGTGCGGATTAAAAGACGCGTATCCTTCCATTCATTATCGAGGCCCGCAACAGAGAGCAAGGCGGCAACTATTTTGGACAGAGCGATCTCGCCAAAACTCAAGATGCGATCGAGCGTTTTGGGTGACAGTTCACGAACGAGGCGAACGCCTTCGCACAGATTATTCAGCTCCTTGACCGTTGTTTCGACAAAATCTGAAACAGCCGATTGCCCGCCACTGCCAAAAAGTTTTTCAATAGCATCGAGGTGACGCCCGGCGATATTGCCAAGTATCCCGATATATCCATCGTCGCCGCGCTCGGCCGAGCGGCCGGCTTCGATCAGGGCGTCAGTCGTCCCCTGCATTGCCGAAAACACCAGGGCGCTGTTGCCCGACCCGCTCGCATTGCGGATTATCTCGACTACTTTCTTAATGCTTTCGGCGGTTCCAACGGATGAGCCGCCGAATTTCAACACCTTCATGTCTTGCTGAGAAGAAAGCTCTTCAGATCATCATAATCTACATCCATTTCGACGCTGTGTTTTTCTCGTGAAAGCAGAGCCTTAACAGACCCGGGCGTCGGGCCGCTGGTTCCGATTATCTCAGTTACCGATTCAAATTTCACCGGATGCGCGGTTTCGAGAAAGATGCCCGCTCGTTCCGGGTGAAGTTCGAGATAGTCGGCGAGCGCCCGGTAGCCGACCGCTCCATGCGGATCCATGATGTAACCATGCTTTTCATAAACCTCATGCATGGCGGCGACGGTCACGGCGTCCGAAATGCTAACGGCATCGAGTTTCTCTTTGAGATCGACAAATTTATTATCAAATATCTCCAGAATGCGAACAAAATTGCTTGGGGAACCGACGTCCATCGCATTTGAAAGCGTAGCAATCGACGGCTCAGGCATATAGTCCCCGGTTTGCAGAAATCGGGGAACGACATCATTGGCGTTACACGCGGCGATGAATTTTGCAACCGGCAAACCGGTCGCATGGGCCAACAAACCCGAGGACAGATTGCCAAAATTACCGCTTGGGATAGACATGACGGGGGGGGGGCCGTTCCATTGTTTCACGGCATAGAAATAGTAAATTTGCTGCGGCAGCCAGCGGGCGACATTGATCGAGTTTGCGGATGTGAGATGGACTTTAGATTGTAACTCGGCGTCGGCAAGAGCTTGTTTTGCAAGCGTCAGGCAGTCGTCGAAGGTGCCATGTAATTCCAATGCAGTTACATTTCCGCCAAGCGTCGTTAACTGCAATTCCTGCACCCGGCTGACCTTGCCTTTTGGATAAAGAATAACAACCTCAATGCCATCAACATTATGAAAACCTGCGGCAACCGCGCCGCCCGTGTCACCCGACGTGGCAACGACAACGATGACATTCTTTGTTTTCCCGTTCAAAAAATATTGCAAGCAGCGGCTCATAAACCGCGCGCCGACGTCCTTAAAAGCGAGTGTGGGCCCGTGAAAAAGTTCAAGTGTTGAGATGCGGCTGGTTACTTCAATAAGCGGAAAATTAAAATTCAACGTCTCCGTGCAGACGTCGAATAAGGTTTCGTCGGGCAGTTCGCCGGCAACGAAGGGCCGGATCACGTCGAATGCGATCTGTTCGTTTGAATTCCGGTTCAGATCGCTGAAAAACTTTGGAGCGAGTTTTGGCGTCTCTGACGGAAAATAGAGGCCTTTGTCACCGGGCTGGCCACTCAAAACGGCGTCACGAAAAGAGACATGAGGCGAGTTTTGGTTTGTGCTAAAGTAGTGCATCGGTTACCAAACTGGTAAAACTTGAGACACTAAATCATATACCGGTTTGGTTCATTTACTAAAGTTATGGACGAAGTAAGCGTGTTAGCGCCGGCGACAGTTTCTAATGTCGTTTGTGGCTTTGACTGTCTCGGTTTTGCACTTGAAGAGCCGCATGACGAGTTGATTATGCGAAAAATTAACGAGCGAGTTATCCGCATCATTCATCGTGATCGGTTTGATCTGCCGACCGATCCGACGAATAACGTGGCCGGCGTTGCTCTACAGGCGTTCATGCTTGCCGCCGAGATCGATCACGGTTTTGAGGTTGAGATAACAAAACACATAAAGCCGGGCAGCGGAATTGGTTCGAGCGCGGCAAGCGCATGCGGAGCCGTTGTCGCGGCAAACCGTTTAGTTGGAAATAAATTTGCGGAGCCGGAGCTCGTCAAATTTGCGATGGCCGGTGAAATGTTCGCTTCCGGCTCGCGTCACGCTGACAATCTGGCCCCATGTATTTTCGGCGGCTTTACACTGGTTCGCTCGACCGATCCGCTTGATATTGTCGAACTAGATTTTCGGCCGCTGTTTGCGACCGTCATTCATCCGCAGATAGAGATAAAAACATCCGAGGCCCGCGCGATCCTGCCTCAGATGGTGCCGTTTAGAGACGCGGTTCGCAATTGGAGCAATCTCGGCGCGTTCGTTGCCGGGCTTGCAAAAGGCGATTACGGTCTGATCTCTCGCTCATTCGAGGACACGATAGTCGAACCGGTTCGCAAATTATTGATTCCAAAATTTGACGATCTAAAGACCGCAAGCATCGCTAACGGAGCACTCGGCGGCGGCATTTCAGGCTCTGGGCCGTCAGTGTTTATGCTAAGCGAGACGAAAGAAACTGCCACGTTAGTTCAGCAGGCGATGAGAGCGATCTACTCACAGACAGGCATTGACTTCAATATCCATGTCGCCAGAATTCACGCCAAGGGTGTTCGTTTTGTTTGAATCGGATTACGCGATAAGATTTTTTTTCCTTGCCCCTCCGAACAAACTGTCTCTGCCTGAAATAAGTTGACCGTTTTTTGAGTATACATTCAACTCAAGGACGGAGCGAGAGATGGCAAATATATATGAATACGAAAGGATGACAAGGACGGAGCGGCAAAACAGGCGTTTTGGAGAGGAGTTTAAATCAAAGAAACTGTTCGATACATCGGTTTTCTCCTGTAGTCAGTAGCACCCGCAAGTAGCAGGTGGTTATCTCCTTGTCAGTGAGGATGTCTAAAAAGGGGATTTTATGGCTTTAGCTCCGATAGGAGCGTTATGTTTATAGAAACGATTCCGAAACCGATCCGAGCTCCGCAGGAGCGGTATATTACTGAGTTGCAATGGTTTATGTCGCCCCTACGGGTCTTGCGTACTATTGTTTCGTTTCTATAAATATTTGACGCCTAATGGAGCCGTCTAAATCCTGACTTCTGACTTTTCAGACATCCTCTTTTGCAACGAATTATGAACAACAACCAATATTCTGAATGATTGGAATTGTATCAGATTGTGAAAGCGGTAAGGCGTGGCAGCGGATCCCCAGCGGAATCTTTGCAAAAACTTACGTTCCGCAACCTTGTCTGAAGACCAAGCATTATTTCCGGCCAAACTTTCGGCACACATGTCCTCTTTTTCGGTTTGAATACGTCATTACATCCGACGAAAGGAGGATTTTTTATGCCGGCGACATTGGCCGTGACGAAAGGGATAAGCATTTTGCGGCAGCATGGGCCGTCTATTTTGAACACTACTTACAAAGATGAGGCTGCGAAGGTGAGTCTTCCGCGGCTGCGGGGGCCGGCGGGCTCGCACAAGTGCGGCAACGATCCGCATATACAGGGCCGTGCGATCGACATCATTCTATTTGCGAATATCGAAAACGAACGCAAGGTCGCCGACGAGCTGGTGGACGTGTTCCTGACCGTACGTGAGAAGATGAAATGGCTCGCGGTCGTTTACAATAAAATAAACGGCAGTGGAACTGGGCGGGACGGGAGTTTCCACGCGGCGGAGATCTGATCAGCCAGCACGTTACGCATATCCACATCGAATGGGCGATGGCATTCGCCGCCCAAGTCACATGGGAACAGGCCCTGATCGATGAGCTTGGAAACAGAAACTGGGGCTAGGGGTTTTGTCGAATTTTCACCGTGAGGACGATCTTAACCGCAGATAACGCAGATCACGCAAATAGCGCGGCATAAAGATTTCAGATCGGAGTTGATCCGCTTCATCTGCGTAAACTGCGGTTAAAACTGGCGCCCCAAATCGGGTTTGATCAAACGTCGACAGATCTTAGAGCTTTAGCCTTTCCCATTGGGCGAAGAGTGTAATTATTTCTTTTTGTATAGCTTGTTTCTCTGTCGGGTTCGTCATACGGTCGCGGCGTTTTACGAGCGCTTCGATCTGTTCTTGAATCTCTTCCTGTTTCGTCTCCGGTTTCCGTTTCTTCGGGACGTTGTACTTGTTGTCCATAACGACGAGGCTCGAGCTATTTTACGAAATTGAAATTATACGGTTAGTAAAATCTTCCCTTTCGGCGACGATTTCGGGCGCACGACGTTTCACACCGTTAACAATATCCTCGTTAAAGTCGGCGTCGGCCTGAAACGCGATTTTCATCTATATTCAGTAAGTAATTCTGAGCGTGCTTTTTCGATGCGGGCGTAAAATTCAGCGTTTCGCTTCTGCGATTCACGGTGTATTTTCTCAAACGCCGCTTCGTCTTCACGTATTGATCGGTTCACGTCATCCAGTATCCGTCGTCGTGATGTTCGACGTAATGCTTCATAGCAGAAAATTATACGAAAAAGCTCCGGGATTCGGAGCTTTTCTTACTGCTTATCGCTCCCCGATAGGCGCATATTTCAGGTCCCGTGGGCCGATGTACTCGGCGCGCGGGCGGATGAGCTTGTTATTGTCGTATTGTTCAAGGATGTGGCCCGTCCAGCCTGAGATTCGGCTCACGGCGAAGATGGGGGTAAAAAGATCGAGCGGGATGTCCATAAGATAGTAGGTCGAGGCTGAATAGAAATCGACGTTCGGGAACATTCCCTTTTTTTCATGCATCAGCTGCTCGATGCGTTGCGACATCTCGTACCATTTCTGATCGCCTCTGTTGTCGGCCATCTGTTTCGAGAATTTGCGAAGCCATGTAGCACGCGGGTCCTCCGTTTTGTAAACGGCATGACCGATACCCATGATCTTCTTTTTCTGTTCGAGCGCGTCGTCAACCCATTCATCAACCTTGTCGGGCGAGCCGATCTCGAGCAGTGATTGCATCACCGCCGTGTTCGCTCCGCCGTGAAGCGGACCGGCGAGAGCTGCAATGCCGGCAGTCACGCAACCGTACATATCCGCAAGCGTTCCGGCGACAACACGTGTCGTAAATGTAGATGCGTTAAGCTCATGATCGGCATGCAAAATGAGCGCGATGTCGAACATCCGGGCTTCATCCGCATCGGCCTTTTCGCCGCGAAGCATGTAAAGGAAATTTTCAGCGATTGAAAGATTCCTATCCGGAGCAATCACGTCCTTGCCGTTTCTTATGCGATCCCAAGCGGCAGCGATCGTTCCGATCTGGCCGGTGATCTTGATCGCCGCCTTCAACGCATTTTCGCGGTCGGTACCGTGACCGTCTTTGTCGTAAAAATCAAGCGAAGAAATAGCGGTTCGAAGCACGTCCATTGGATCGGCTTCCTTCGGATACTGCTTCATCAGATCGATGACCGCGCGCGGCGCTTCGTAATTGGCACGCAGCTGCGCGGTCAGATCTTCAAGCTCGGCCTTTTTTGGCAGGCGCCCATTCCAAAGCAAAAAAACGACCTCTTCAAAGGTCGAATGCTCTGCGAGGTCGTGAATATCGTAGCCCTGATAGATCAAAATGCCCTTTTCGCCATCGACGTCGCCTATCGAGCTCTGTGCGGCTACAACGCCCCGAAGACCCGCCGCCGCTGCTGTTGATTCTGTTCCTGTGCTCATCTTCTTATGCCAATAATCGGATTTCCAAATTGTTCTGAATCATTTATTTTAACCAACACGAGCGAGGCGTTCAAGCGGTAGTCTTGCCCATGTGGTAACTCAATAGAAATGTCGTGTTCGTAACTCAATAGAAATGTCGTGTTGGGTGGTGGGCCTGATATAGGGTTCATGAATGACAGGACATTTGATTATGAGCAGGAAAGAGAGGGATC
>Ga0187894_10006047_pt1 | contig 12050 bp, 13 predicted proteins | sample GBC1701081metaG_FD_136650 | JGI IMG/M metagenome (GOLD analysis project Ga0187894, IMG submission 136650) | White microbial mat communities from a lava cave in the Kipuka Kanohina Cave System on the Island of Hawaii, USA - GBC170108-1 metaG ...
AAGTCGACATGCTCGCTCATGCCGGCGAGCTCCATGGCATTGCGCAGCTGCTGCTCGCCCCAGCGGCCGCGGGTCTTGGGCGCCGCGCGCAGGGCGTTGGCCAGCTTCGCCGCCTCGCCGCGCACCGACTCCTGGCCCACCACGACGTTGCGCAGCTCGGCCGACAGCGTGCCCATCGCCCTGGCGTTTTCCTGCTCCAGCGCCGCCAGCCGCTGCTGGTATTTCTCCAGGGTCTCGGCCACCGGCTTCACCAACCCGTCGATGGCGCTCTGCCGTTCCTTGAGATCGGCGTCGGCCACCTGCTTGTGGCCTTCCAGCAGTTGCTTGGCGACCTCGATCAGCGAGCTCTGACTCTGGTGCAGCGCGGCGTCGGCCAGGGCCTTCATCCTGGCTTCGACGTCCTCGCGCAACGCCGTCAACACCGCGACCTTCTCGCCGTGCGCCTCCTCGGTCTTGCGCAGGGTTTCTTCCAGCTTGGTCTTGGCCGCGGCCAGCGCCTCGACCCGGCCGCGCAGCAGCGCCAGCTCCTGGTCCATGGCGGGCATACGCTCGGCCTGCGCCGCCAGCCGCTCGGCCGCCTGCAGCCTGGTCTCCAGCACCGGTATGCGGTCGGCGGTGGTCTGCACGGCGGCGAGGTGGGTCCGTGCCTCGGACGCCACGTCACGCTGCCGGTCAAGCTCGGCGCGCACGGCGTCACGCTCGGCCAGCGCCCTCCGCTCGCCCCGGGCGCGCGCACGCCAGCCCAGCAGCAGGCCGACCACCAGGCCGGCCAGCAGCAGCACGGCAAACAGCGGCCAGATCAGGTCCGGAGGAATGGATGGCAGCGGGGGCATCTGCGTCTCTTGTCGTTGCGAGCAGATTCGCAGATCGTCCCGCGGCGATCAATCTCTTCACTTCTCCCGCCGTGCGGGAGAAGTCGACGGGCGCCCTTGCGCCCGGCGGATGAGGGTTTCACACGAGGCGCCTCGTCTGTGGCCCCTCACCTTCCCATCGCTGGCGCGATGGGCCCCTTCCTCTCCCGCCTGCGGGAGAGGAGATTACATCAACCCACGTCGATCGACTGCAGCCAGCGCCGCGCCCGGGCGCGGTGCGCCTCGCTGATATTGCTGCCGACGACCCTCAGGGCCGCCACCAGCACGGCGGCGTCATCGGTGAAACCCAATCCGGCGATGAGGTCCGGGACCACGTCCATCGGCAGGATGAAATACGCCAGCGCCCCGATCAGCGTGGCACGCACCCTGAACGGAGTCGCCGGATCGCGGGTGCAGAACCACGCCGCCACGGCGTCCTCGCCGAACGGGATGCGCTGCGCCACGGCCTTGATCTTGTTGACGAAACCGTTGCGTACCAGCGCCGCATCGCGGCTGAACGAGTCCTGCATCGGGCTCCTCCCAACCAGCCGCGCCCATAGATGGGCATTGTCCGTCATCGCTGCAAGATCGGCAACCTTGCCAAGCGGTCCGCCCGCCCACAAGGTGCGGCGAACCACGCCGGGGGAGGCAGGATGGCGGTTGCACGCAGCGAGCCAGCGGAGCCCACATCGACCGACAGAGCGCCGCCGGCCGAAGCCTCGAAGCTGGGCCAGGTGTCGTGGGCGCTGTTTGACTGGGCCAACCAGCCGTTCTTCACCGTCATCACCACGTTCATCTTCAGCGCCTACTTCGCCAACGTGCTGGTCTATCAGCACGAGCTTGCCGCGCTGAAGGCCGCCTATCCCGACAAAAGCGCCGCCGAGCTGTCGCAGCTGGCGCAGGCCGCCGGCCAGTCGGCCTGGGCCTTCACGCAGTCGGCCTCGGGCTTCGCCATCGCGCTGCTCAGCCCGTTCCTCGGCGCCATCGCCGACGCCGCCGGCCGTCGCAAGCCCTTCATCTTCGTCTTCCAGCTCCTGCTGGTGCTGGCCTGCATCGCGCTGTGGTGGGCGCGGCCCGATCATGGCGACTGGATCAGCCTGATCTCGCTCGCCGTCATCCTCGCTACCATCGGCGCCGAGATCTCGATCGTGTTCAACAACTCGTTCCTGCCCAACATCGTGCGGCCGGAGCGCATGGGCTGGCTGAGCGGCTTCGGGTGGGGCATGGGCTATCTCGGCGGGCTGGTGGCGCTGTTCATCGTGCTGGCTGTCAGCCGGCCGAGCCTGCTGGGGCTGGCGCCGCCCGACAGCCCGCCGCTGTTCGGCCTCGATCGCGCCAGCTACGAAGTCGAGCGCATGGTCGGCCCGGCCTCGGCGCTGTGGTTGATCATGTTCGTGCTGCCCATGTTCCTGTTTACGCCCGATGGCAAGCGCAGCGGCCTGGCGCCGGCCGATGCCGCGCGGCTCGGGCTTCGAACCCTGATCGACACCGTCCGCAAGCTGCGCCGGTACCGCAATCCGCTGCTCTATCTGATCGCCTTCATGATCTACAACGACGGGCTCGCGGCGGTGATCGCCTTCGGCGGCGTCTACGCCTCGGCGACCTTCCGCTGGCCCACCGAGACGCTGGGCGTGTTCGGCATCATGCTTACGGTGCTGGGCGTCATCGGCGCCTTCGTCGGCGGCTGGCTCGATGACCGCATCGGCTCCAAGCGCACGGTGCAGATCGCCATCGCCCTGGTCTTCATCGCCACGCTCGGCATCCTGTCGGTGTCGCGCACGTCGGTGTTGTTCGCCATCGATGTGCCAGAACCTGCCACCGGCCGCGGCCTGTTCGGCTCACTGCAGGAGCAGGTGTTCATGGGTTTCGCGCTGCTGATCGGCATCAGCATGGGGCCAATGCAGGCGGCCAGCCGCACGCTGATCGGTCGCCTGGCGCCGCAAGGCATGTCCGGCGAATTCTACGGCCTGTTCGCGCTGTCGGGCCGCGCCACGACGTTCCTGGCGCCGTTCATGATCGGCGTGCTGACGACGCTCTTCAGCTCGAGCCGCATCGGCCTGATTGTCGTGCTGGTGTTCCTTGCCGTCGGCTTCGCGTTGTTGTGGCCGGTGCGCGAGGAACGGGCGCAACGCGTGCATTGACGGCGTGCCGGGCGGGCCGCAGGCTGCTTGTCCAACCCCGCACACGGGAGGCCGCGATGATCGTCGCCATCGTCAATTTCCAGCTTCCGCCCGACGTCACCGCCGAGCAGGCGCGCAAGCTCTATGCCGAGTCGGCGCCCAAGTATCGCGCCATGAAAGGCCTGGTGCGCAAATACTATCTGTGGGACGCCGACAAGCGCATCGGCGGCGGCGTCTATCTGTGGGAGTCGCGCGCCGCGGCCGACGCCGTCTACACCGCCGAGTGGAAGGCCTACATCAAGGCACGCTATGGCATGGAGCCGGCCATCACCTTCTTCAACGCGCCGGTGATCGTCGACAACGAACTCGGCGCCACCCGGGTGGCGGCGTAGCCGACCGTCGCTTCGACACGGCCGGGAGAGACTTGCTGGATAACGGAGTCTCCGTTCGCGGGAGATGCGTCGCGGCGCCCGACCTCCGGGCCGACGGCGTTCATCGATGGAAACGGACGGAGATCCTGCGACCTCCGCCCGTTTCTCCCCGAGGACCGTCGAGTCGCCCGGTCCTCCCCCCGGATGAACACCAGCACCGCGTCGGTGCGAACCGTCATGCCGCGTTCGCCAGCTCGCCGCTGAAGATCATGTCGATCGCGTCGCTGGCCGCATCGAGCGCCGCGGCGAGGCGTGCGATCGGCCGGGTGCCGACGGCGGCGCCGAATGTGGTGATCCCGAAGACGAAGTCCACCGGATCGCTGGTGCGCATCGACTCTGCGCCGGCGCCGCCCCAGATTGAACCGCCGCGACCGAAGGCAAGGTCGATCAATGTCGTGCTGAGGCGCGCCGCGGCATCCGCCGGGCTGTCGAGCAGCAGGGTGTCGGCGGCCGTGCCCTGATCCGGGTGGCCGGCAGGGACGAAGCAGTGGATCAGCGCCATGGGCCGCACCAACGATTCAAGCAACGACTGCCCGAAGTACCCCGCGCAAGCAGTCTCGGCCTGACCGAAAGCATGATCGGGGGGATGATGCGGCGGGAAAGAACCGGAACCCGACGCCAAGGATCCGAACGTAGGCATATTTGCACCGGGATCCGCCAACTGCATGGTGCGAAGAAAAGCACTTCGCTTACGCGGAACACTGTTTGTGCGAAGCTGGTATGTGTCAACGGCGTGACGAACGCCAAGGCTCCCGGCCAAGCCCGCGTCTCCGTCACCCGGGGACGGAGGCGATGATCCTGTCCTATCAAGCCGATGCGGCTGAAAGATGCACTGATGGGCGCAATTGAGCGTCGCCGCTGTCGGACGTGGGGAAGTTGATGCGATGGCGACAAAGCGTACCGCGAGGGAGATTGAGGTTTGGTCGTTAACCCATTGTCTTTGATTGTTGCACGGCTCCGAAATGGTATCCCCTGTGGCACGGTTCCCCCGACTCGACCACGCAGAGCCTCACACGGGCGGGACGTGATTGCGATCCACTTCGCCAAACCAGTCTTGCAGCAGGTTCATTGGACGACGTTTTCCACGACATGAAGTCTTGATGCGCTACGGACGCATGGCAGGCGTGCCGCAGTCGAATGCTTCAGGCACCCATCAGGGCGGGCATGAAGAGATGGATGGTGCCGAGGATGCAGATGCTCGCCGCCAGCAGGGCGAGGATCAGCAGCAGGATAGGGCGCGCGAGGCGGCGCAGGCCGACGTGCGGTCGGCTGTCGATACCAAAGACCATGCTTGTCCTCCCACGTCCGATTGGCTGCGCGCGCGTCCGACGGCGAGGCCCTCGACGTGCGCGCAGCCATACATCCCGCGCCGCCTCCAACTCGAAGCAACGACAGGCATGGCAGATACAGGCCGCCCCGAACACGGCATTGGCTGGCACGATTGGGCGCTGACAGGCGCCGGAGGATTCTATTCTTTGGACGGATGATCGCCGCAGCGACATCCGCGTGAGCAATATCTCTCAAACGCAAATATGAGGCGAGAGCGCCGGGCAAACAAGTACCGGGAGGAGGGCAGTGCGTTGTCGACGGCCCTCCGGCGGCGGCACGAACCAGGGGTGAGATTCAGATCGGGCCCGAGACGCCGGCTTTTCCAAAGCTCGCCATACCCTCGAGGCAGGCGCAGGCCGCCTTGAGCAGGCTGACCGCCAGCGCGGCACCACTGGCCTCACCCAGCCGCATGCCGAGGTCCAGCAACGGCTTCTGGCCCAGCCGGGCACAAAGCGCCGCATGTGCCGGCTCGGCCGAGCGATGGGCCACCAGGCAGTGATCCAGTGCATGGGGCTGCAGGGCGTACAGCACGGAAGCGGCCGCGGTGCAGGCATAGCCGTCGAGCAGCACGGGGATGCGGCCCATGCGCGCCGCCAGGATGGCGCCGCAGATCGCCGCCAGCTCTTCGCCGCCCAGCGCCGCGAGCACTTCGAGCGGACTGCCGAGCACGGCACGGTGGCGCTCGAGCCCCAGCCGAACGGTCTCGACCTTCCGTTTGAGCGCGTCGCCCGCCACACCGGTGCCCGGCCCGACCCAGTCCTCGGCCTGGCCGCCGAGCAATGCCAGGCAGAGCGCCGCTGCGGCCGTGGTGTTGCCGATGCCCATCTCGCCCAGGCAGAGCACGTCGATGCCGGGCTCGGCCGCCATCATGCCGTAGGCCATGGCGCGCGCGCAGCGCGCTTCGTCCATCGCCGGGCCCCGGGTGAAATCACCGACGGGATGGTCGAGGTCCATCTCGTGCACGCGCAAGTCGCCATCGATGAAAGCCGTGATCTGGTTGATGGCGGCGCCGCCGGCGATGAAGTTCTGCACCATCTGCGCATTGACTTCCGTCGGATAGGCCGACACGCCGCGCGCCGCCACACCGTGACTGCCTGCGAACACGCAGACGCGCGGCCGGCGGCAGCGCGGCTGGCTGGTTCCCTGCCATGCCGCCAGCCACTCGGTGATCTCCTCCAGCCGGCCCAGCGAGCCGGGCGGCTTGGTGAGGTCGGCCTGGCGCAACCGCACCTTGGTGCGCGCCGCTTCGTCCGCTTCGGGCAGCCGCGCCAGCACCGCGCGCATCTCGGCGAAGGTGGCGGGCGGCGTGGAGTCTGCAGCGGGCATGGAGCGTTCGGCAAATACACAGGCGGCGCTGGGGGAGGCGCCGAGGCGGCGGACTTGTCCTACAATCGCGGCGCCATGGCGAGCGAAAATCGGCAGGCCCGAACGGCGGAAGCGCGCCGCTCTCATTCTTGTCATGCCGGGAGCGCGCCACTTCAGTGGCGCACCGGCCCGGAGGGCCGGCTCATGACCGAAAGTGAGTTCCCATTCGCTGCCTTCGAGAAGAGCTCTCGACAGCGCAGCGTGATGAGGCCGAATCGATCTTTCGTGGCGCGGAGCACGTCGACCTCACGAGCCCGGTCCGCGACACTCTACACAGCCAAGGGTTAGCCAAGCGTCAGCCTTGCCAGCAACGCCCGTCTGCCCAATACTCACTCTTGAGAAGCTGGTCGTCGAGCATTGGCCGGATGACATTTCCCGGCTAACCCATACCTCGACGCCCTCAAGCCGGACGTCAGTCCGTACGAATGGATGTGGTCAAACGGTCGGCTTTCGGCCGCGTCGTCGCAATCGAAAATCAGGAGACCTTCATGCCGTATCCGCAAGATCTGGTGGGGCGATTTGTTGCGTACAGGGTCGACCCGGGCGGAACGATGAACACCGGCATGGCGGCTCAGTTGGTGAATGGGCTCTTGCCCGGACAGACAACCGCGGCGGCGGTCGCCGTATACACCGGCACTCCGTTCAACAACACGAACGCTCCATGGAATTTCACTTTCCTGAAATATTTCGCGGGTGCTGTGACGACGGCTCCGCTGGCAGGCGGTGCCGTCATGACGGGGCCGATGAGCGGATGTTATCTCTGCAAGTACACGCAAGGTGGCGCGCAGGGTCTGGCCCATATCGGGACGGCCAACGCGGTTGACAGCGCCGAGTCGATTGCGGTGAAGACCGCGTGGCGGACATTCGTCGCCCGCAACGATGTCAGCCAGGTCACCGGCGGGACGCCCTTCGATTATTTCACCACGTCGGAATTTCAGGCCGCGATGCTCAGCCCTTCGGCGATTCCCTCCGTGGTCGGATATTTCGCCGGCGGGTCGTCCTATGCGATGCTGCTCGCGCCGGTGCCTCAAAGCATGAACCCGCCGGTGCCCCTGCTGAAAGTTGCTGGCCTCAAGTCGATGACGCTGCAGCCATGGGCGACGATCGCAGGCCTGCGAACCTTTCGCATGTGATATCGAATCGCTCCGGACCCCGAGGTCGGTGCTGCTTCAAACGATGGTCGATGCATCGCGATTCCATGTGGCGAAAAGCAACCGATGCCATGTCAGGAGCTGATTGGCCGCCGAGTGTTGTTGCTACATTTCACCGAATTCGCCGTACAATCGCCGGACCATGCCCAGCGAACCCCCCGATCCGCTCGGCCGGGACGATCGCGCGCAGCCGCGCACGCCGGAAGACTGGCTGCGAGCGCTCGGCGAAGCGGCCGCGTTCTTCACCGCCTTGCCGCTGGGCAAGGACTCGCCCCGGTTCCGCGCCGCTGACATCCTGCCGGTGTGGCCGGTGGTCGGGCTGGCCATCGGCCTGGCGGCCGGCATCGATCTCGCCGTCGCGCGCTGGCTGGGTGCGGCGCCTTGGCTGGCGGCGGTGATCGGCCTGCTGACCGGCGTGATTCTGACAGGTGCGCTGCACGAGGACGGCCTTGCCGACACCACTGATGCCTTCGGCGCACCGAACGCCGACCGCACACGACGGCTGGAGATCCTGCGCGACAGCCGCATCGGCACTTTCGGTGCGCTGGCGATCGGATTCTCATTGTTGCTGCGGGCGGCGGCGCTGGCGCAGGTCGCCGCTGTCGCCGGCACCGGCGCTGCGCTGCTGGCGCTCGCCGCCGTGCATGCGCTGTCGCGCGCCGCCATGGCGTGGCCGGTCAACAGCTCGAAGCCGGCGCGCAGCGATGGCCTCGGCGCGGCGCTGGGCAAACCCGACGCGGCGATCGCCGGCTGGACGCTGGCGATCGGTGGCGCTCTCGCTTTCGTCTGCCTGATCGGTGTGGCACCGCTTGCGGCCCTGCTGGCGCCGCCGCTGGCCGTGGCGCTGGCCGCCGGTGCGACGGCGGTGGCGCGCGAGAGGATCGGTGGCTATACCGGCGACACGTTGGGCGCGACGCAGCAGGTGGTGGAGATCGGCCTGCTGGTCCTGGTCGCGCTCTGTGTCGGAGGGGGGCGATGACGACGGCAATGAACGGCGACGCGGTGACGCGCTGGTGGTGGGTGCGGCATGCGCCGGTGCCGAACCCGGAGGGCCGCTGCTACGGCCAGCAGGACAAGGATTGCGACGTCTCCAACGAGGCGCTGTTCCGGCACCAGGCAATCATGCTGCCGAAAGGCGCCGTATGGCTGACCAGCGGCCTGCTGCGCGCCAAGCGCACGGCACTGACGCTGGGCACCTGCGGCGCCGACTGCGCCGAGCCGATCGTCGAACCCCGCTTCAACGAGCAGCATTTCGGCGACTGGCAGGGCCGCACCTATGTCGAGCTCCGGGCCAGCAACAGCCACCTGTTCTGGCTCGGCGCGCCGGCCCAGCGCGTGCCGGGCGGCGAGAGCTTCGTCGACCTTTTCGAGCGCACGCGCGCCGGCATCCTCGATCACACGCGGCGGCATCGCGGCCGTGACATCGTCGCCGTCACGCATGGCGGCACGATCCGCGCCGCCCTGGCGCATGCCATGACGCTCGACCCCGAGCAGGCCGTGCGCTTCGAGGCCGACAACGTGTCGGTCACCCTGATCGAGCACTACGAGCACGCCGACCCGGCGCACGCCTGGCGCGTGGTGTTCACCAACCTGATGCCGCACGAGCACCGCGCCCATCGCGCCCTGGCGTGAGGCGCCTGCCATGGCGGACGCGTCGCCGCTGCCGCACGTCACCCTGGTGTTGGGCGGCGCGCGTTCGGGCAAGAGCACCTGGGCCGAGAAGCTGATCGACGGCACGCTGGCGGGCAATGCGCCGCGGCCGGCGCTGCTGATCGCAACCGCCGATCTCGCCGACAGCGCCCGCTACGGCGATGACGAGATGGTGGCGCGCATCGCGGCGCATCGGCAGCGCCGCGGCCCGCACTGGCAGACCATCGAGGAACCGGTCGATCTCGCCGGCGTGTTGCGCCGTCACGGCGCGGGTGGTCCGCCGATCCTGGTCGACTGCCTCACTCTGTGGCTCTCCAACCTGCTGCTGCGCGGCTGCGACATTGCGGCGGCAAGCGACGCCTTGGTGACGGTGCTGATGGAAGCGCGCGTCGGCATCGCTCTTGTCGCCAATGAGGTCGGGCTGGGCATCGTGCCCGACAACGTGCTGTCGCGGCGGTTCCGCGATGAAGCCGGGCGGCTGAACATGCGCCTGGCGCGACACGCCGGCCGGGTGGTGTTCCTGGTCGCCGGCCTGCCGATGACACTCAAGGGCGCGTGAGCCGCGTCACTCGACCGTTACCGATTTGGCGAGGTTTCGCGGCTTGTCGATGTCGCGGCCCTTCTGCAGCGCCACATGATAGGCGAGGAGCTGCAGGGGTATGCCCAGCAGAATCGGATCGAGCTCCGGTTCCGAGCGCGGGACCTCGAATTTTCCCTCGACGTCCACCGGCAGGTCGCCGGCGTGGGTGATCGCCAGGATCGGCCCACCGCGGGCGCGGATCTCCTCCACCGTCGAGATGTTCTTGGTGAACAGGTCATCGCGCGGCATGACCACGACGGTGGGGGTTTCCGGTGCGATCAGGGCCAGCGGTCCGTGCTTGAGCTCGGACGCCGGATAGGCTTCGGCGTGCAGGTAGCTCACCTCCTTGAGCTTGAGCGCGCCTTCCATGGCCACCGCGTGGCCTGCGGAGCGGCCGACGAAGAAGGCGTGCTCGCATGCGAGGAGCTGACCGGCGAGCGTGGCGATCTCCGCCTCGCGTCCCAGGATGCTCTCGATCTGGTCGGGCAAGTCCGAAAGCGCCTTCAGCAGACGCGCGCCATGGGCGGTCGACAGGTCGCGGATGCGCCCGAGATGCAGGGCGAGCAGGGCGAAGACCGCCACGGTGCAGGTGAACGTCTTGGTCGAGACGACCGCGATCTCAGGCCCGGCATGCAGGTAGATGCCGCGGCCGCATTCGCGCGCGATGGTGCTGCCGACGACGTTGACGATGCCCAGCACCCGTCCACCCTTGCGTTTGACTTCCTGCACCGCCGCCAGCGTGTCGAACGTCTCGCCCGACTGGCTGACCGCGATATAGAGCGTATCCTGCTCGATCACGGGGTTGCGGTAGCGGAACTCGGAAGCCGGCTCGGCATGCGCGGGTATGCGCGCCAGCTGCTCGATGAGCTGCGCACCCATTGCCCCTGATATATAGGCCGAGCCGCAACCGAGGATCTTGATGCGCCGCACCTCCAGCAGCTCGCGCGCGTCCAATGCAAGACCGCCGAGATGCGCCGTCTGGAAGCGCGGCTCGAGACGTCCGCTCAAGGCGCGCCGCACGGCGTCGGGCTGCTCGGCGATCTCCTTGCGCATGTAGTGGGCGAAGTCGCGCTTGTCGAAGGCCTCGTCGGTCCAGGTGATAGTCGATGTCGTCTTGGCGGTCGGGCCACCATCCAGCGTCGACGTTTCGAATCCGTCGGCGCGAAGTACCGCGATTTCGCCGTCGTCGAGGTGGACGACACTTTTCGTATGCCGCACCAGGGCGGAAGCATCCGAGGCGACGAACATCTCGCGCTCGCCGATGCCCAGCACGACCGGGCTGCCGTTGCGCGCCACAACGATCGACTCCGGCCGCGCGGCGTCGAGCACGGCGAGACCATAGGCGCCGACCACCATCCGCAACGCGGCGCGCACGGCATCCTCGAGCGAATTGTGCGGCATCTTCGCGATCAGGTGCGCCAGCACCTCCGTGTCGGTTTCGGAGCGGAACACGACGCCCTCGGCCTCGAGGCGCCGGCGCAGGGCCGCCGCATTCTCGACGATGCCGTTATGGATCACGGCGATGCGGTTGGCGCCGTCGCAATGCGGGTGGGCGTTGCGGTCGCTGGGCTCGCCGTGCGTCGCCCAGCGGGTGTGGGCGATCCCGGGGGAGCCCTTGAACCGTTCCGGCATGATCTTCTCGAGATCGCGCACCCGGCCCTTGCATTTCGCCACGCGCAGCTCGCCCGCGCGCACAACCGCAATGCCTGCCGAGTCGTAGCCGCGATACTCCAGGCGATGCAGCCCTTCCATCAGGATGGGCGCCGCATCGCGCTTGCCGATGTAACCGACGATTCCGCACATCCGGATATCTCCTCAACCGTAGATCATGCGTCGGAGCTGGCGCTCGCTGTAGTCGGGCGCGCGGAACCGCCAGCGTGCGAGCTCGGCGCGCAGCCGGGCGAAAATCTTGGTGTTGGAGAGGCCTTCCTGCTGCAGGCCGCGATGCCGGCGGCGCACGAAATCCTCGGGCTGCTCCGACAGGAATTCCAACACCTCGTCGATCACCTTGCGGGCTTCCGGTGGGGTCAGGCGGCTGGTTCGCGCCAAATGAATCACCAGCTCCTCCAGCTCGCTTGCTTCCGACATGGGACCACCAGCATCCAGTTGGACCTATGGATTGACAAATATTTTGCCCGAATTCGGGCAAAATATGAAGATCTTGGTCGTAGGTTTGTGTGGTGATACCGGCAATTCCTCGCCTGATGGCGGATGGTGCGTACTGGCTGCTGCCTGTAGCCCTGCGTCCAGCCTCAGCGGAGTTGATCGATGCCATCTTCCCCGGCCCGCTCGATGAGCGGCATCGAGTGGCTGTTGCTCGTTGTCTTGTCCGTGCTGTGGGGCGGTTCATTCCTGTTCGGCAAGGTTGCGGTGGGCGAGATCCCGCCGTTGTCGGTGGCTCTGGGCCGCGTCGCGCTGGCGGCTCTGGCCCTGAACCTGCTGTTGCTGATAATGGGTCAGCGCCTGCCGACGGGCCGCGCCGCATGGCTGGCGTTTTTCGGCATGGGTCTGCTCAACAACGCGCTGCCCTTCACCCTGATCTTCTGGGGCCAGACCCGCGTCGGCGCCGGGCT
>Ga0187894_10006048_pt1 | contig 12047 bp, 13 predicted proteins | sample GBC1701081metaG_FD_136650 | JGI IMG/M metagenome (GOLD analysis project Ga0187894, IMG submission 136650) | White microbial mat communities from a lava cave in the Kipuka Kanohina Cave System on the Island of Hawaii, USA - GBC170108-1 metaG ...
AAATCACCTGGGTTTTCGGATCGTCGGTGAACTTAAAACGCAGGCTGTCGAGGAACACGATCGCCGGTAATGCCGACAGGGCGACCGGCACGAGTTTGATCGCAATCGAGGGAGCGGCGTGCGCAAGGGTGGTGGCCATGATTGTTCTCCTGCATTCGTAACGCGCGGAAGGGAAAACCGGCGCCGCAACGGCAGAAAATTCGACGAGGAGGCCGCCTCAGGCAGCTTGGCCGTAACCGGGGGCGTCGTGTGGACGTACTAGGCGCGAACTCGCGCCGGCGCCTGGCCGCCGGAGACAAAATTGCAATGGGCCCGCCGCGGTGGTGTATGCCGCGCCATGACCTCCGCCCGTCCCGCCGTGTTTTTCGACCGCGACGGCGTGCTGAACGTCGACAGCGGCTATCCGCACCGGCGCGAGGACCTGCACTGGATCGAAGGCGCCCGCGCCGCTGTGGGGCGGGTCAACCGCGCCGGCTATTGGGCGGTGGTCGCCACCAACCAGTCGGGCGTGGCGCGCGGATACTACGACGAAGCGGCGGTGGACGCGTTTCATGCGGCGATGCAGGAAGCGCTCGCTGCGGAGGGCGCGCGCATCGATGCGTTCTACAGCTGCTTCCATCACGCCGACGCCAGCATTGCGCGCTATCGCGCTGCCGATCATCCGGATCGCAAACCCAATCCCGGGATGATCCTGCGCGCGATCGCAGACCTTAACATCGTGCGCGAAGGCAGCTTCCTCATCGGCGACCGCGAAAGCGACATGGCCGCCGCACGCGCGGCGGGCATTGCCGGACATCTCTATGAGGGCGGCGATCTGGACGCGTTCGTGGCGAGGTTGTTGCCCTGAAGCCGCTCTACGGGAGCGTCGCCTCGATCCGCAGCAGTTCAGAGAGCGCCACGACGATATGGTAAAAGCTGGACGCTGGCGCAGGTTCGTCCGCGAACGATCCATCCGTCAGTCGGCAATCGCGCCAGAGGCCGGTGACGGGCGTCTCGAAATAGGCGAACAGCGCGTCGCAACCCCTGGCGGCGATATCGAGGCCTTGCGATTCCCGCGTGCGCTCGTAGAGCGCCAGCCCCGCCTTGATGCGCTCGGTGTTCGGCCACAGGCGCGATGTGCGCGTCGCCGCGGCGCGGTGCAGTTCGTCCCACACCGCGCCGTGCGGCGCGATGCCGTGGCGCTCGGCGAAGGCGATCAGTCGCTCCTGCGCATCCCAAAGCGCTTCGCCGCCGGCGCGCGCCCATGCGCCGAGGAGCCATGCCCACTCGTAATGATGGCCGGGCTCGACGGTGCGCTCGGGCAAAGCGACCCAGGCGTCGTCGTACGCCTCGACGAGCACGCCGACGTCGCGATCGAACAGCTTGTCCCGGAACAAGACGCCGAGGCGGTCTGCGCGCGCGCGCCAGATGACGTCGCCGGTCGCCGCGTGCAGCGCCAGCAGCGCCTCGAAAAGATGCATGTGCGGATTCTGGCGGCGTGGCGGCGATGGGGCGACGACACCCTCGTCGAATCCGCCCTGCGCCAGCGCAGCGTCGCGCTCCAGCGTTTGCATCAGCAGTGCGCATTCGCCGATGAGGGCGTCGCGCTGCAGGGCGCGCGCGGCGTGCGCCATGGCGAAAAGATGAAAGGCGCGGTCGTAGAGATCGGGGCCTGTATTCAGCACGGCGCCATCGGGGGCGAGCAGGTGCACCGGCCCGCCGTTCGCCGCGCGCGCTGGACCCAGCAGCACCTTGACGCCGGCTTCGACAGCGTCGCGCCACGGGCCTTGCCAGCCGAGGCGCCCGGCGATGGCGTAGACAGCTGTCTGGCGCGCCTGCACACGGGAGCGCCGCGGGCTTGATCTCTCCGGCGTTCCATCGAGCAGCAGCTTCTCGTGCCAGAGGCCGTTTGCGCGATCGAAGCCTTGCGCCCACCACAGCGGCAGCGCGGCGTCGAACAGCCAGGCGCGGGCGCGGGCGGCGTGAGCATGGATCGCTTCGACGCTCATCGCTTGAACACCACCGGGGCGCGCCGGAGCATCGCAAGCGGCGAGAACGCCATGACGCCAAGCACGTCGGCGGCGCGCGCGCGTCTGCCGCGCTGCACGGTGCGACGGGCGCGCCAAACGCGCGGCAGCCCCTTCAAGGCGTCGCCAACACCGCGCCATGTCGCCGGGCCGATGCCGCGGAACGGCGACCACGCGAGGAACGCCAGCGTCATGGCGATGTGCGCCGGGGCCAGCAGCCAGAAGGCGGGCGACGGCATGTTCTTCACGAACGTCCACATGCGGTTGCGGGTCCCGTGATAGACGGCGAACGCCGAGCGCCGGCCCGATGAGGCGCCGCCCACGTGATGCACGACCGCATCGCCCACCTGCAACACCCTGTAGCCGGCAAGCCGGATGCGGAAGCCAAGGTCCACGTCCTCGCAATAGCAGAAGAAGCTCTCGTCGAAGCCGCCGAGCGCGCGCCAGACCTCGGTACGGTAGAGCGCGGCCGCGGCGCAGGGGCTGAACGCCTCGCCGCTGCGCGCGCCGCTGTCGACAGGCCAGCCGAAGCCCCCGCGCCAGGGAATGCCCGCGACGTGATAGCAGTCGCCGAGGCCATCGAAGCGCGTGGCGTCTTCGGCCGCAATTTGCGTGGAGCCGAACGCGGCGGCCTCCGGCGCGGCGCGCGCGGCGGCGACGAGCTGGGCCAGCCAGTCCGGCGCCGGAAACGCATCGGGGTTGAGCAGCGCGACGAACTCGGTGTCGAGATCGGCCACCGCGCGGTTGTTGCCGGCGGCAAAGCCAAGGTTGTCCTCCATCTGGCGCACGTCGGCGCCGGCGGGAAAGTCGGCGGCGGCAGGGCGCTGCGCTGGCGCGGAAGCGTTATCGATAACGATGAGCCGGAACGGCTGCGTCTGCGCTTCGAGCGCGGCTTTCTGGCGCGCAAAGTGCGCGCGCGAGTTGTACGTGATCACCACCACGCCGACGATGTCCCGCGCGTCCATGCCCGCGTCAGGCGTCGTCCGGCGTCAGCAATCCGCGCAGTTTGCCGAACGCCAGCCGGATGCGCGACTTCACGGTGCCGAGCGGAATGCCGGTGCGCGCGGCGATCTCGCTGTGGGTCAGCCCGTCGTAGAACGCCTGACGCACCAGATCGAGTTGCTCGGCAGGCAGCATATCGAGCGCCGCGCGCACGCGCGTTTCGATCTGCCCGGCGCTGACCGCGTCGTCCGGCGCGGCCGGCGCGTCGGGATGCAGCGAGGGATCTTCGGGATCGATGTCGGCGCTCTTCACGCGACGCGCGGCGTCGATGCGCCGGTTGCGGGCGATGCGGAAGATCCAGGTGGAGACGGACGCCTGGCGCCGGTCGAACAGGCCCGCCTTGCGCCACACCGTCAGCATCACCTCCTGCGCCAGCTCCTCCGCGAGCGCGGCGCCCGCGCCGAGGCGCAGCATGTAGGCCTTCACCCGCGGTGCGTAGTACGCGAACATCTCGGCGAATGCTTCGCGATCCTGGCTCGCGGCGATCACGGCCATAAGGTCGGCGAAACGCTCGCGATCGGGGATCGCGGCGGGGGCAGGGTCCGCTTTGGGGCGCAACGGGGCTTTCCTCCGAGGGCGACCATAGGCCGGCGCCTTCGCCGGGATCAACGCCGGCGCATCCTGAAGCGCAGGCGGAGACTGAGTTAAGCGAGAACCCGCGACGGGGCGCGGCGGGCATGCCAAGCTTGCCGCACCCCATCAGGAGCCGCCCATGCCCGAGCAGAGGAAGGCAAGCGTCGCTGTCATCGGCGCGGCCATCGCGCGCCGCTTCGCCGCCGAGCGTTACCTCGTCTATGCGGGACGGCGCACAGCGGAGAAACTGGAGGGGCTGAAGGCGTCGATCCGCGATGCCGGCGGGCGCTGCGAGGGCCGGGCGCTCGATGCGCGCAAGGAGGAGGATGTCACCACATTCCTTGCCGAGGCCGAGGCGCTGGCGCCGTTGGCGGCGGTGATCGTCAATCCGGGCGCCAATGTGAACTTTCCGATCCTCGACACCACCGAGCGCGTCTTCCGCAAGGTCTGGGAGATGGCCTGCTACGCCGGATTCCTCGCCGGGCGCGAGAGCGCGCGGCTGATGTTGCCGCGCGGGGAGGGCTCGATCTTCTTCACCGGCGCGACGGCGAGCTTGCGCGGCGGCGCCGGCTACGCAGCGTTCTCGGCTGCCAAGGCGGGTCTGCGGATGGTGGCGCAGAGCATGGCGCGCGAACTGGGGCCGAAGGGCATCCATGTGGCGCATCTGATTATCGATGCCGGCGTCGACACCGCCTTCGTGCGTGATCGCATCAAGGCGCGCGGCGCTGATCCCGAGGCGTTGCCGGAAGACACGCTGATGAACCCGGAATCGGTGGCTGAGGCTTACTGGCGCCTGCACACGCAAACGCGTGACGCGTGGACTCACGAACTCGACTTGCGGCCGTTTGGAGAGACCTGGTGATGGCGACTATCGATTTCATCTTCGACGTCGGCAGCCCCAACGCCCATCTTGCGCACAAGGTGCTGCCCGGGGTCGCTCAGCGTACGGGCGCCACCGTGCGCATCGTGCCGTGCCTGCTCGGCGGCATCTTCAAGGCGACCGGCAATCAGGCGCCGATGATCGCATTCGGAAACATCAAGAACAAGATGCCCTACGAGATGCGCGAGACGCAGCGCTTCATCCGCGATCACGCCATCGCGGGGTTCACCATGAACCCGCATTTTCCGGTCAACACGCTGCTGATGATGCGGATGCTGGCCAGCGCCGAGATCGACGGCGGCCTCGATACGTTGGCGGCGGCGCTGCTGCGCCACATGTGGGAAGCTCCAAAGAAAATGGACGATCCGGCGGTGGTGGCTGCGGCGCTGAAGGAGTCGGGTTTCGACGCCGAACGTCTGATGGCCCGCGCGCAGGAGGTGGATGCCAAGGCAAGGCTCCTGGCCAATACCGAAGCGGCTGTGGAGCGCGGCGCGTTCGGCATCCCGACGTTCTTCGTCGGCGACGAGATGTTCTTCGGGAAGGACAAGCTGCGCGACGTGGAGGCCGAGGTGCGCCGCGCGGGCTAGGGGATGGCTTCCACGGGGCGCAGCTGCACGTAGCGAAAGCCGACGCCGGTCAGCGCGCGATGCAGGTCAGAAACGCTCTGGAAGCGCATCTCCTGATCCGGATCGAAAAGCACGCAGAGCTTGGCCGGATCGCTCGATGCCGGCATGGATGCCTCCACGATGTAAGGCACAGCGCGAACGGTCGCCGCGTCGTCGTCGAATGTCCACTCCCGCTCAATGGTCGGTTCAGCGTAAGGATACCCTATCCCGCCGCCCGGATCCTTTTCAAAGAACCTACCGACATCACCGCCAGCCGAGCTGACGTATATCCCGCCAGCGACATTGATCCTGACGGAGACGACTAGGTCTGGGCGGACGTAACCTCGCCACTTGCGGCAATCCGAACGCCACCCTTCCAGCACACCACGCATGATCGGTTCGGAATGGTAGGGCGGGAATTCGACGTCGATGACATGTGTCGCCGCCGGACCGGTGCAGGCCGCCAGCGCCAGTGTTACAACAATTGCTCTGAGCCTTCGGTTCACCATCGGCCTTGCCCCATCCCCCAACGCACCATACCTTCTCCTTGGGCGGTTGCTGCGGCGTGCGAGAGGTTTCAATCCCCGCGACCGTACATTCTCTCTCGGGAGTTGGCTCTGTCCCGGACCGTCGCCCGCAAGGGGGGCGGACGGGGCATCTGGCGCCCACCTAGCTTGCTAGGGTCCGAGTGGATGACATGCCTCCAACGGCGCACGCGGGGCCGCCCAATTTGACCGACAAACATACCCTCCGCGCCGACCTCGCCGCCCGGCGCGATGCGGCCGCCCGCGCCGATCCCGACGCCGCAGCGCGGCTGGCGGCGATGTTCCCGGAAGATCTGATGCCGGGGCGGCTCGATCATGTCGCCGGCTACGTGCGGTTCCGCTCCGAGATCGATCCGGCGCCGCTGATGGCCCGCCTCGCTGCGCGACGCTGCCTCTTGTCGCTGCCGCGAACGCCGGAGCGCCCTGCGGACACGCTGCGCTTCCACAGCTGGCAACCGGGCCAGCCGCTGCGCAAGAGCCGTTTTGGCGTGATGGAGCCGCTGCCCACAGCGCACGAAATCTCGCCCGTCCTCATTCTCGTGCCGCTGCTCGGCTTCGACCGGGCGCTCCACCGGCTCGGCTACGGGGTAGGGCACTACGACCGCGTTCTCGCCGCGCGCGGGACCGCACGTGCCGTAGGGCTGGCCTATTCCGCGCAGGAGGTCGAGGCGCTGCCGATCGAGCCGCACGACATCGCTCTGGACGCGGTGGTGACGCCGGACGGCGTGCATCGCCGCGCTTGATTGACGGGGCGAGAACCTGCGCACAGATGGACCCATGACCGACACCGCCCTCGACTTCGATCCTGACGTCCTCGCCGCCCGTTATCGCCGCGAGCGCGACAAGCGGCTCCGTTCCGACGGCAACGAACAGTACGTCGAGATCGCCGGCGATTTCGCCCACTACCTCGACGACCCGTATGTCGAGCCGGGCTTCACCCGCGCGCCGCTGACCGACGAAATCGACGTCGTCGTCATCGGCGGCGGCTTCGGCGGGCTCCTGACCGGCGCGCGGCTGCGCGAGGCGGGCATCGAGGGCGTGCGCCTGATCGAGAAGGGCGGAGATTTCGGCGGCACCTGGTACTGGAACCGCTATCCAGGCGCGGCGTGCGATGTGGAGAGCTACATCTATCTGCCGCTGCTGGAAGAGATCGGCTACATGCCGGTCGAGAAGTATTCGCGCGCGCCGGAAATCCTCAAGCACTGCCGCGCCATCGGCGAGCACTTCGATCTCTACCGCGAAGCTTGCTTCCAGACTGAAGTTACCGCGCTGCGCTGGGACGAGAAGTCCGCGCGCTGGATCGTGGAGACCAACCGCGGCGACGCGATGCGCGCGCGCTTCGTCATCATGGCCAACGGCCCGCTGCATCGCCCGAAGCTGCCGGGCATTCCGGGCGTGGAGAGCTTCAAGGGCCACTCCTTCCACACCACGCGCTGGGACTACGAGTACACCGGCGGCGATCCGGACGGGAATCTGACGGGCCTTGCCGACAAGCGTGTCGGCGTCATCGGCACCGGCGCGACGGCCGTACAGTGCGTGCCGCACCTCGGCGCGGGCGCGAAGGAGCTCTACGTCTTCCAGCGCACGCCGTCGTCCATCGACATCCGCGCCAACACGCCCACCGATCCGCGCTGGGTGGAGTCGCTGGAGCCGGGCTGGCAGCAGCGGCGCATGGACAATTTCAACACGCTCGTGTCCGGCGGCTTCGAGAAAGAGGACCTCGTCGGCGACGGCTGGACCGACATCATCCGCAACATCTTGCTGATCGCGCGGATGAATCCGGAAGGCGCGGCGGGCAAGAGCCCGGTCGAGATGATGCAGCTGGCCGACTTCAGGAAGATGGAGCAGATCCGCGCGCGCGTGGACACTGTGGTGGCAAACGAGGCGACAGCGGCGGCGCTGAAGCCCTGGTACAACCAGTTCTGCAAGCGGCCCTGTTTCCACGACGACTATCTGGCGACATTCAATCGCCCGAACGTCACGCTTGTCGACACCGACGGCAAGGGCGTCGATCGCATCACCGGGAACGCGGTGGTCGTCGGCGACAGGCACTACGAGATCGATTGTCTCATCTACGCCACAGGCTTCGAGGTCGGCACCGGTTACACGCGGCGCTCAGGCTACGAGGTGTATGGCCGCGACGGGCTTTCGCTCAGCGACAAGTGGAAGGATGGCGTCGCCACCTACCACGGCATTTTCTCCCACGGCTTCCCGAACCTGTTCATCATCACCCAGGCGCAGTCGGGGTTCAGCGTGAACTTCCCGCACATGATCGGCGAGCAGGCCCGCCACATCGCCTACGTTATCGCCGAAGCCGGCAAACGTCAGGCGACACGCGTGGAAACCACGCCGGAGTCGGAAGCGGCGTGGGTGCAGACCATCGTCGACAACGCCATCGTGCGCCAACGTTTCCTCGAAGAATGCACGCCCGGCTACTACAACAACGAGGGCAATCCCTCGGCTATCGCCGCGCGCAACGGGCCGTACGGCCTCGGCTCCATCGCCTTCATCCGCCTGCTGAAGGAATGGCGTGAGGTGGGCGAGCTTGCAGGCTTGTCGCTCTCGGCCTGACCGGCGTTTTCGCTTGCAGCGCAACGCATTCTCTGGCGACCTGTCGCCGGAGGAGGATCGTTTCCATGCGCTTTGCGGTTGTCGCCCTCGTCGCCGCGCTCGCGGCCTGTTCGCCGCCAGCGGAGAAAACGTCCGAGAAGGCCGCTGCAAACGTCAAGCCAAAGGCCGGTCAGTGGCGCACGACGGTGACTATGCTCGACTTGCCGGCTGAGGCGCTTGCGCTGATGAAGACTCCTACGATCACCACCGGCTGCATGACTTCGGACGCCGCCAACCTGCTCACCGGCATGGGCGCCCAGCATGGGGACACGTGCACTGTGATTCGCGCAGAGACTGGCGGCGGACGAATCGACGAGGAAATCAGTTGCGTTGCCGACGGCGTGACGCAGAGCATGAAAATGACCGGGGCGTTCGGCGCCGAGCGTGTCGAGATGATCATGGACGTGAGTACGCAGACGCCTGACGGCCCGAGGACACACAAGACGCTGATGCTGTCGGAACGCATCGGCGACTGCCCCGGTGCGCAGCAGGCGTCGCAGACACCGCCCCAGGTTGCGTGGCAGAAGTCCTGGCCGACATTCGTAGCGGATTGGAACGCGTGCCTGGACGGCTGCGATCGACAGGCCTTTGCCGACAAAGCGGTGGAGTGGGAGGGCGTGCTGTCGCACATGGCCGAGCCACAGAGCGGCCAGCTCCTCGTCTACCTGACGATGCCCGGTGCGCTGCCGCGCGACCGCGCCGGGGTCGCCGGCAACAAACTCCTGGTCGGACTGAGGCCAACGCCGGCGCAGCAGGCCGCCTGGCGCAGCGTTGCGCCCGGACAAACCGTGAGATTTCGGTCGCGTACCGTCGCGGGGTACGGTGGGGTCGTTGGGTTCACGCGCGTGGGCGGGGACGCGATCGCGATGGTGAACACCGAGGGCGCAGAACTATTGGCCCGGCCATAGTGTTTCCGGCGAGAAACACCATGCTGGTTGTCGCTCTCGCGCTCGGCGCGGGGCTCTTCGCTGTGACAGGTGCTGCGCAAGACGCCCTGCCGGCCCGTTCGTGAAGATCGAGGCGATGCGGTAGCGGTTAGCGCCCGAGCGGGAACACACGCTGCACGACGATGGCGGCGACATCGTCCTGCGTTTCGAAATAAGGCCCCGAGCCGACACACGCCAGGCGGTCGAAGAGCAGCGGCGCCTCGCATGCTGCAGAGACGGCGTCCAGCACGGCCAGGTTCGGGATGGGGCCGTAGACCAGACTCACGTGTGGCAGAAAATCATGGGACTGCGCCACGACCAGATCGCGCGCGGTCATCTCCGCAGCGATGAGCGCTTCCGTCAGCTCGAAACACAGCGCGTAGCTGCGGGAGAATGTCTGGGTACGCAGCACGCCGTCGCGCGTCAGGGTGAGGGCCGGCGTTGCGGCGGCAAGCGCGGCGATGTCCGCTTCCGAGGGCGTCCAGGCCCCGGTGGCGAGTGTCAGGTGCGCGGGGAAAGGCGTGCGGCCGTGGCGCTGCGCGATGCCCGCGATCGCCGCATCGAGGCCGCTTGTCGCCGCCGGCAGGAGCCACAGCGATGTGCGCGCGGATGACATGTCGCCTTCCATTGGCGGACTCTCACCCCTAGAAGCGGCGCGTCGCAACGGAGTTCCCCGCGCCCATGGCCGGCCACTCGAAATTCGCCAACATCATGCACCGCAAGGGCGCGCAGGACAAACGCCGCGCCGGCGCCTTCACCAAGCTCGCGCGCGAAATGCAGGCCGCGGTGAAGCTCGGCGGCGCCGATCCCGCCAGCAATCCGCGACTTGCCCGCGCCATGGCCGCCGCGCGCGCCATGAACATGCCGAAGGACAACATCCAGCGCGCCGTCGATCGCGGCGCCGGCGCCGGCGCGGAAAACCTGGAAGAGGTGCGCTACGAGGGCTTCGGCCCCGGCGGCGTGGGGATCATCGTCGAAACGCTTACCGACAACCGCAATCGCACCGCGGGCGAGCTGCGCGCGGCGTTCTCCAGGTTTGGCGGCAATCTCGGCGAGACGAACTCGGTCTCCTTCCTGTGGGATCGCGTCGGCGAAATCCGCTATCCGCTGGCGGTCGCCAGCGCAGATGCGATGCTGGAAGCGGCCATCGACGCCGGCGCCGACGATTGCGCCGCCGATGAAGAGGCGCACGTCGTCACCTGCGCCACCGACGCGCTCAACGCCGTCGCGCAGGCGCTGGCGCAGAGCTTTTCCGATCCCGCCGCGAAATTCGTCTGGCGCCCGCGCTCTGGCGTGCCGATCGCCGGCGAGGCGGCGCAGGGGCTGGTGAAGCTCTTGTCCGCACTGGACGATCTCGACGACGTGCAGACGGTCTACGCCAACTACGAAATGAGCGACGAAGACATGGAGCGGCTGGCGGGGTGAGAGAGTCCCCGGCTTCTGTTGCCAGGCGCCGGGGGGCCCCGCCTGACGATGCTACTCGCCAGGGCTTAGGTTCGGAAAACTCCGGACCGCTTACGCGGCCAGGGCGAATTCCTCAGCAGTGTTGTCGTTGGCAACTCTAGCTGTTTGGCCTGTAACGGGACCACCCGAGCAAAAGCCTCGTCCTTCAGCGTCCGTCGATCCTGTTTCGGCCCCGCCGCAGGTGTCGGGTATCAGGTATCGGGCGTCAAAATAGACTGTTCCGACACCCGATACCTGACACCCGACACCTGGGGTGGAGCCGCCGGGAATCGCACCCGGGTCCGATCCGCCTATCTCCGCGCGTTTATCGCCATAGTCCGGGCAAGCCCGGACGAGTCGAATATAGGCACGATCGCTGAACAGGGAAAGAACAAGGCCAAGGGGCGCCGCATGCTAGCATCGCCCGCCAAGGGAGAAGGTCGTGCGGCATCGGCGAACGGCGACGGCGGCGGCGGTCGTGCTGGCGCTGGCGGCGCTCTGGGTCTGGAGCGGCGGGCGCCCGCCGCTGGGCGCCCCGCCGGCGACGGCGGACGATTGTGTCGAGATCGGGCTCTGGAGCAACGACTGGCACACCAGCTTTACGCTCCGCGCAGACGTGCTGCCCGCCGGGCACCCGCTGCGTCGGCTGTACCCGCAGGCCCGGCATTTCCTCGTGGGCTGGGGCGATGCGGACTTCTACCGCTCCGACGGGACGGATCTCGGTTTGGGCCTCAAGGCGCTGTTGCCCGGCGGCAAGACCGTGGTCCATGTCATCGCCGCGCAGCGGCCGGTGGAGGAGAGCTTCACCCCGGCCGAGATGGTCTACGCCGGCCTTTCGCGCGCCGGCGCTGCGCAACTGGCGCAGGCGCTCAGCTCGTCGCTGGCGCTCGATGCGGCGGGTGCGGCGATCCCTGTGGCGCCCGGTCAGCATGGCGCACAAAGCCGCTTTCTAGCCGCCCGCGGACCGTTCGACCTCTTCACCGTCTGCAACCACTGGACGGCGCGCACGCTGCGCAGCGCAGGCGTCGATGTGAACGGCGCCTTCACCTACCGCGGCGACTGGCTCACGCGGGAAGTGCGCCGCCGCGCCCCGCGCTGTGCCGCGTTGCGTTAACCCTTGTTTGCGCGACACGCCGGGCGAGTCAGCCCATAGCGGAAAGCGATGGTCGCCCGCGCACTCCCCCGGCAAGCCCCGACGCGCTCACAGGCGATCGCGGACTTATCCACCGGTTGTCCACGGCGCGGCGCCGGGCGCCGCAGCAATCGTGCGGCGCCGGCGCCACATGGTGGCTCGCAAGGCGCAGGAATCTGGAAAGATTTACCGCTTGTTAGGACCCTCGGGTTCAAGCCTGATGTATTCGGTCCGCTGGGGCAGGTCGCGCCCGATGGGGCGCCTCCGGCGATCAGCACGCCGACGGCAGGGACGTAAGGACGCAGCCGATGAATGTACTTCCTCG
>Ga0187894_10006049_pt1 | contig 12047 bp, 10 predicted proteins | sample GBC1701081metaG_FD_136650 | JGI IMG/M metagenome (GOLD analysis project Ga0187894, IMG submission 136650) | White microbial mat communities from a lava cave in the Kipuka Kanohina Cave System on the Island of Hawaii, USA - GBC170108-1 metaG ...
CATAAAACGTGCCCATGCGGCCGATATAGAATGCCAGTGTTCCGGCGGACTCGGCCCGAGCCTTGTCGATATTTTTCGTCACCACGACCGCCCCAGGCGCGCGTACGGACACCGCATTAGCCGGTCGACCGGCGGCCACGCTCAACTGGCGCACGGCGTTAATTTCGCTGCTCAGTTTCGGTAGCGGAATCATGATGGGAAGCCACCCGTCGGCCAGCTCGGCGGTGAGTTTTACGCTCTTGGCATTCAAGGTCGCCAAGTAAATGGGGATATGAGTGCGCACCGGCGTGAAGCGCAGGGTAAAGCCGCGCTGCAAGTTGAAAAGCTTGCCGCTGTATTTCAGCGGCTCGTTGCGCATCAGAGTGTTGATGATTTCGATATATTCTTTCATGCGCGTTAACGGCGGATTGAATTTCACGCCGTGAAAATGTTCGATCACTTGCGGGCCGCTAGTGCCGAGGCCGATGATCATGCGTCCACCGGACAACTCATCGAGGGTGGCGAAGTGCTGTGCCATGGCTGCGGGGGTCCGTGAATACGTATTGACGATGGCGGTGCCGAGTTGAATGTTTTTAGTGCGATCGGCCAGCAACGCCAGTGTCGTGAACGCATCCCGCCCCCAGGCTTCGGGCACCCAGGCCGAGTGTACGCCGACCGCGTCAGCGATCTGCACCTTTTCGAGCAAGGCTTTGTAGTCGAGCGGTCCTTGCCAGTTAATACCGATGGAAATCTTGCGCGCCATAGGTCCTCCTTGAGCGATGTGGGTCGCCCGACTCTAGCACGGGAGCCTTCAGCGGTCAGCTATCAGCAGTCAGCCAGAAGGAGACTGAGAAGTGATGGAGAGAGACGGGGAAGGCGACTTTTAACTCAGGACGTAGCACTCAAGAGTCAGACTGCCTGGCTGAAAGCTAATGGCTGAGAGCTGACCGCTTTTTGTTGCTTGACAAATGCGTTGTACTGAGCGAAGAGAGGAGGCTCTGGTCGAAAGGGGGGGAACCTTACATGCACCAGACGGTCGTTCAGCCCGAACGTCCTCAGGCTGTTCACGCCTCGAACGAACGAACCGCAGTCGTGGGCGGTCCGTATGCCTATTACGTTCTGGGCGTGCTGTTCGTGGTGTACATCTTCAATTTCATCGATCGCCAAATCCTGGCGATTCTCCTCGAGCCGATTAAAAAAGATCTGCAAATCTCCGATACTGCTCTTGGGTTTCTGACCGGTTTCGGTTTTGCCGTATTTTACACCTTTGCCGGTCTGCCACTGGCACGGCTGGCGGACCGTTGGGTGCGGCGCAGTCTCATTGCCATCAGCCTCGTCACCTGGAGTCTGCTGACGGCGGCCTCGGGTCTGGTCCGCGGGTTTTCCGATCTCGCCTTGGTGCGCATCGGGGTCGGCATTGGAGAAGCCGGCTGCACCCCGCCGGCGCATTCTTTGATTTCCGATTATTTTCCACCGGAGAAACGTGCCACTGCTTTTGCCCTGTATGCCGCCGGGGTCTATGTCGGCGTCGGCATCGGCTATTGGTTGGGAGGCTGGATTAACGATCTCTACGGGTGGCGCACGGCTTTCTTTGTCGTCGGATTGCCCGGTGTTGTGCTGGCGCTCGTCGTCCGTCTCACCGTACGTGAACCTGTCCGTGGCATGAGCGATCAACAACCAATGAGTGCCTCTACATATACGCTCAAGGAAGTGTGGCGATTCTTCATGGCCCTGCCGGCGGGGCGCCTTATCTGCCTGGCCGCCGGCTTCCACGCCTTCGTCAGCTACGGCTTTGGCGCGTGGATACCGGCGTTTTTCGTGCGCATCCATCACCTGACGCCAGGGCAACTCGGGCTATGGCTGTCGTGGATTACCGCCATTGGCGGCGCGACCGGCGCGTTTCTTGGTGGGTGGATCACCGATCGCTGGGTACGACGGGAGCCCCGTGCCCGCGTCTACGTCTCGGTCATTGGCGTGGTGTTGACGATTCCCTGCATTGCCGCGAGTGTTTTACTCGCCGATCATCGGTTCGCTCTTTTGAGCCTCCTGCCCGCGAATATTTTTACCACGCTGTGGATCGGTCCTTCGGTTGCGACGGTTCTGGACCTGGTGCCGCCGGCCATGCGGGCCATGGCATCGTCGATCTTTCTCTTTGTGTTGACCCTCATCGGCATGGGTGCCGGGCCACAGACTGTTGGTATTCTGAACGATCTGATCGGTACTCCCGATGCGATCCGCTATTCATTGCTCTCTACTGCCGTTGTGATGAACCTGATCTCCGCAGTGCTGTTCTGGCTGGCGGGAAAAACGTTAGTGGCGGATTTGACGGCAAAACAAAAGCTGTGACTCTCCGCCGCTTCCCTCGGACGAAGAGAGAAACCGAAAAGGAGGACCTGATGCCGACAGTTCAGGGTGGGCGCTCGCAACCTCTTCCCTCTCACGCAGCCGGCGAACAGACCCCGGCTGTAGGCGGCCCGTATGCCTACTATGTGCTGGGCGTGCTCTTTGTCGTATATATTTTCAACTTCATCGATCGCCAAATCCTGGCGATCTTGCTCCAGCCGATCAAAGAAGACCTCAAGATCTCCGACACTGCTTTGGGGTTCCTTACCGGGTTTGCCTTCGCGGTCTTTTACACGTTTACCGGCCTGCCGCTCGCCCGCTTGGCGGATCGCTGGGTGCGGCGGAGCCTGATTGCCATTAGCATCGCCGTGTGGAGCGTGATGACCGCGACTTCGGGATTGGCGCGTGGGTTTACCGATCTGGCGCTGGCTCGCATTGGTGTGGGCATCGGTGAAGCGGGCGCGACACCGCCGGCCCACTCGTTGCTCTCCGATTATTTTCCCCCAGAGAAACGGGCTACCGTATTGGCACTGTATGCGTGTGGGGTCCCTGTCGGTGTCGGGCTCGGGTATTGGCTAGGCGGATGGATCAACGATGCCTTTGGTTGGCGGGTCGCGTTCTTCATTGTGGGACTGCCTGGGCTTGTGCTGGCGCTGGTGGTGCGTTTCACTGTGCGTGAACCCGTGCGTGGCATGAGCGAGCGTCAGCCCGTGAGTGCACGTCTGTACAGTTTGGGGGAAGCCTGGCGGTTTTTTACCGCGCTTCCGGCTGGACGCAATATCAGTTTTGCGGCGGCGTGTATCGCTTTTGCCGGGTACGGTCTCGGGGCCTGGATACCGGCGTTTTTCGTGCGCATTCATCACATGACGCCAGGAGAACTCGGACTGTGGATGTCGTGGATCACCGCCCTGGGCGGCGTTCTTGGCTCGTTCTCCGGCGGCGTGATTGCGGACCGGTGGGGGCGGAGCCAGCCCCGAGCTCGCGTGTACATCAGTATGATCGGTGCGTTGCTAGCTATCCCGTTCAATGCCGCCAGTGTGTTGCTCGACGATTACCGGTATGCCTTGTTGAACATCTTGCCGGCGACGGTCTTCGGCACCCTGTGGTTCGGCCCGGCGGCGTCGATCGTCCAAGATCTGGTGCCGCCGGCCATGCGTGCGCTGGCTTCCGCCGCGTTCATCTTCATCCTCACCATCATCGGCTTGGGGGCGGGTCCACAAGCGATTGGTATCCTTAATGACTGGATCGGGACCCCGGACGCGATCCGTTATTCCTTGCTCTACACGGCGGTGGTAATGAATCTCGGCGCCGCCGTGTTTTTCTGGCTGACGGGAAGGACCCTGGTGCAGGACCTGGAGGCGAAGAGGCAGATGTAGAGGCAGAGTTCTAAGTTTCAAGTTTCAGGTTTCAAGGGTCACAGGGTCGCGCGCAGATCGGCAAGAAACCCTTCGATCACGCGGAAACCTCGGCTCCAGAACTCCGGCTGGTTAATGTCGATTCCCAGTTGCGCCAACGCCCGTTCCGGTCGCTGCGACCCGCCGCTTTCCAACAGACGCATATACCCGGGCACGAAGGCCTCGCCTTCATCCACATAGCGCTGAAACAGGGCCAGCGTCAGTAACTCGCCGAACGAATATGAGTAACAGTAGAAACGACTGTGGATGAAATGGGAGATGTACGTCCAGCCCCACTTGTAGGCGGGGATCATTGCGACGCTCGCGCCAAAGAGTTTTTCCTGCTCTTGTAACCACAGCGCGCAGACCTCTTCGCTGCTCAGTTGGCTCATCCGCCGTTGTCGATGCGCGGCCATTTCGAAACGGGTGAGGGCGGTCTGGCGAAACACCGTGCCGTACATCTCTTCCAGCAAGCCGCACAGCAGCGCGCGGCGGGCGGCGACGCTTGAGGTTTCGGCGAGGAGATGGCGAGTCAGGACGATTTCGGCGAAGACCGAGGCGGTTTCCGCCAGCACCAGCGGCGCGTCGTAGTTCAGCAACTTCTGACAGCGCGACAACGCATAATGGATGCCGTGCCCCAGCTCGTGCGCCACGGTGGAAATATCACGGCTGGTGCCGTTGTAGCTGCACAGAATATAGGGATGGTGTTGTGGCGAGAGCGCCGCGCAGAAAGCGCCGCCGCGCTTGCCGCCGCGCACCTCGGCGTCGATCCAGCGCTGATGGAAAAAATCCGCGGCCAGGGCGGCGAACTGTTCGTTGAAACGCCCAAACGCGGTGAGGATCAACGCCTGCGCCTGGGAAAAAGAAATCTCCTCGACCTCGGCTGCGATCGGCGCGTAGAGGTCGGTGTTCTTGAGCTGGTCCAGCCCCAGCAGACGAGCCTTGAGGCCGAAATAGTCCTGCGCCAGCGGATAGTGCTGTTCCACCGCCCGCATCATTGCCTCGACGGTCTCGGGCGTGATTTCATTGGCGAGGTGTGTGGGCATGACCACGTCATCGTAGTGCCGCAGCTCACAGTCGATTTTGTGATCGAGCAGGATGTTGTTGAAGATCGAGGTCAATACCAGAGAGTGCTGGGCATGGGTTTCGAGGAAGGTCGCGAAGGCACGTTCGCGCAATTCGCGATCAGGATGGTGGAGCAGGGCGATCACTTCGCCATCGGTCAGTTCGCGTTCTTCACCCTCGACCGTGAGCCGGAAGCGCAAGGAACCGGAGAGTTCCTCGTATAATTGCTCGAAGGCGCTGGCGCTGGTGAGCTGCTTGTGGTTGAGCAGTTGCTCTTCCTTTTCGCTCAACGTGTGAGGCTTGAAGCGGCGTAGCGTTTCGAGGTAATGCCGGTACTCCGCCAGCTCCGGCGCGGCCAGCAGCCCCGCTATCCGCTCGTCTTCCACGGCAAGGAGTTCGAGAGCGAAGAAAACCACGAGGTTCGCGGTGTCGGTCGCCGCCTCGCGCGTCCGCTGGAGCAGTCGCTGGGCGTTCTGGTTTTGCGTCTCGGCGGCGAAGACCAGGGAGGCATAGAACGATGGGCGTTGACGAAGTTCTTCGAGGGTTTCGTACTCGGCCAGAGCACGAGCCAGGGTCGGTCCGTCGAGATGACCGCCGGAGACCTGGCCGCGGTAGGTGCGCGCAAAGGCCTCGGCCTGTCGCCGTGCTTCCGCCAGGTCGGCCTCGATCCGGGGATCGTCGGGGCCAGTATACAACCCGTTCAAGTCCCAACGAATCCCTGCTGCTTTGAGTTCAGAAGTGTCCATAGATTTATCCTTTCCTTCCCCCATGATAATCCCCAAGCCAAAGGGGGGCTATCATGCGTGGCATTCGCTTGTTCGTGTTGAGCGTCATCTGGCTGGGGTCATTCTTTCTGGCGTTTGATCGGGTCAACATCTCGTTGGCCGCGCCGGGGATCATGGCTGACCTCGGCTTCGATGGCACTCAGATGGGTTTCATCTTGAGTATCTACTATTGGGGGTATCTCTTCGGCAACTTTTCCGGCGGCATTATCAGCGATCAACTGCGACTCCGTGGCTTGACGACCTGCTTGATCCTGATCTGGTGCGTACTGACGGCTTTGACCGGTGCCTGCCGGACGTTGTGGCAGTTCGCCGTCGTGCGCTTGCTCTTTGGTCTGTCCGAAGGGGCCACCGCTAACCTCATGCACAAACTGCAGAACAATTGGCTGCTGCCGGCCGAGCGTGGTCGAGGATATGGGATCTTTATCGGCTTTGTCTATCTGGGGGTTGCGTTGGGCATGCCGTTGGTCGGCTGGCTGATTAAGCTGTGGGATTGGCGGGTCATGTTTTATCTCTCGGCCGCGCTGACGCTGGGTCTAGTGGCGCTCATGGGAGCGATCGTGCGCGATCATCCGCATGAACATCCCTGGATGCCGGAGGATGAAAAAGCCGAGTTTCAAGCCGCCTTGGCGAAAGACCGGGTCACCTTTGACGGTCATGCTGACTCTGACAGCGCCTTGCCCTTTCGTCAGCGGGTGACGATTCTGGTGCGCACCCGCGTCTTCTGGCTCATGTGTCTGGCTTCGTTTTTCGGCATCGGCGTCTATTTCACCAGCATGAGTTGGTTGCCGAGTTATTTGGTCAAGGAGCGTGGCTATACGGTGTTGAACAGTGGGATCTATCTGACGATCCCTTACCTGGCGGCCTTTGCCGGGATGTGGTCGGCCGGAGGTTTGGGCGACCGCTTTGGCAATCGCAGTCTGGTGGGGCTGGTCACCGGCTTATTCACGTGTCCGGCTCTTGTCGGTCTGGCGTTGAGCGAAGACGTCAATATCACGATTCTGATGATGAGCCTCGTGCTGTTTCTCAACTCCGCCTCGCTCAACGGCATCATCGTTTTGCTTTTCGACATTATTCCCGCCGAAGTATTCGGCACGAGTGTCGGCATTGTCGGGGGTCTCTGCGGTGGGCTCAGCGGCGTAATTGGCCCGTTATTGTTGGGCTATTTATATGACCTCACCGGCTCGTTCTTCTGGGGGTTTGTCGTGTTAGGGGCGGGAGCGACCCTGGGAGCCTTGGCCTTGATTCCGGTGATTAGCTACGAGCGACAAATTAAACGCGAGAAAGCGGCAAAACTAGAGACCGTTGCAGCGATGTCGTCGTTGCAGGAGCGAAAGCCGGCGTAGTGTGAAAGGGGCATATCAGGGTCCCAAAAAGCCATAGGAAATGGGACCCTGCGGCCGACCCTGTTTTGGGTGCGAAATAAAACGGGGGCGGTTGTTGGTGGGAAGCGGGAGGAGAGGATGCCTGGAGTCATCCAAGGGGTCGTGCTCCCACCACACGGCGCGTTCGTTCATGAGAGGACACGCCATGTGGACGCTCTCCACCGGCCGGCGTGCGGTAAAAGGCCAGGGTCTTAGTGCGTGGCGCCAGCCGGAAGCGACGGAGTTTGTGGCAGGCCAGGTTAGAATACGATCTCGCAGTTTATTGCCGTCTCACAGTCGTGGCACACGTCGAACCCGCCCCCGCCATCGCAGGTGTCGACCGCTGGACCGCCATTGAGGTAATCGTCACCGGCGTTGCCGATAAGGCAGTCATTGCCCCCTAAGCCGAAGAGCGCGTCATCACCCTGATGCCCCTTAATTTTATCTTTCCCCTCCGTTCCGTATAGATCATCATCGGCAGGGGTACCTTCTAGGGTGGTCCGTTGATCGCAAGGGTCGTTTGAGGCCGCTTCCACGTTGCCGGCGATCATCAACATCGCCCCAACCATCACTACTCCGACCATCGCTGCTATGAACCTTTTCATGCTGTCCTCCTCTAGTGAGCGAAGGAATCCGCTTCCTTACCCACAGTTCGGATAAAAAAACTAACTATTTGTACAAATAGCCCCTGGCCGGCGACTATTTTGTCTCCTTACCACCGCACTTCCCCTCGAAATGGGGTTGCAAATCCTACACGCTCATTGAGATCTTCGCAAGTGGACGCGACATGAGGTTACACTCATCAAGTGATGTGGGACGAAACACTGCCTCATCTTGTCCGGGTAATGTTCCCGCCTTCTTTCTTCTCGCTCCGCTCAACTTTTGCGCTTCCGGCTTGACTTCCCCTCCCTTCGAGTGGCAGAGAAGAAAGGAAAGGAGGACTAGCCATGGTGACCAAAGGTGTCTCTCACATTGCTGTTGGCGTACGCGACATGGAGAAATCGCTGGGATTCTATCGCGATCTGCTCGGCTTTCAGGTCGTGCGCGATGAGGTGCAAAAGACCAAGGGGACGGTATTGCCAGCCGTTTATAAGGAGCCGCACGAGGCACGCCGGGTGGTGACGCTGTACTGGAAAAAAGGCAAAGACGAAGCCTTTCTCGTTCTTTCCGAGCATAACGATAAACCCGTCAGCGGCGAAGCCATAAAGCTGGACCAGATCGGCATCCACCATTTCGCCTTTTGGGTGGAAAACCTGCCGAAGGTCTATCAGGAACTCAAAGCGAAAGGTGCGGACTTCGTTGTTCCGCCGACGGTGACTAAGACGCCGGACGGGAACTTCAACAGCGCGTTCCTGTGCGACCCGGACGGTATCCTGGTGCAGCTCGATGAGCTGGTAGCGTGAGAAAGAGGAATGGGAGAATGGGAGAAACGAGGACAAAATTCTTAATGCCTCCATTCCTCCTCTCTCCCATTTTCCTTTGACCGTGCAGCTTTACAACCCATCGCTTACTGAGGACTCTCTTCATGTCCACCCCCCACACCCTCTCCATCGCCGCCGCCGCCGAACTAATCAGTGCCCGGGAACTCTCGCCGGTCGAACTCGCGCACTCGTGTTTGCAGCGCATCGATCAACTTGAAGCTCCCCTCCAGGCCTGGGTGACCATCGACCGGGAACAGGTGCTGGCCGCGGCACGGCACTGCGAAGCAGAGATCCACAGCGGTCAGTACCGCGGGCCGCTGCACGGCATCCCCATCGGCATCAAAGACATTTTCTATACGGCGGGCTTGAGAACCACGGCGGGGTCGCCGATCTACGCCGATTTCGTTCCCGACTATGATGCGACTGCGGTGCGCCGCCTTAAAGAGGCCGGAGCCATCATTCTCGGTAAGACGCAGACCACCGAATTCGCCGCGCTCGCGCCGTCGCCGACACGCAACCCGTGGAACCTCGCACACACTCCCGGAGGATCGAGCAGCGGCTCGGCGGCAGCGGTGGCCGCAGCCATGTGCCCAGGGGCGCTGGGCTCGCAAACCTATGGTTCAACAATTCGTCCGGCGGCGTATTGTGGCTGCGTCGGCCTCAAACCGACGTATGGGCGCGTCAGTGCCTTTGGCGTGTTTGCGCTGGCTTGGAACCTCGATCACGTCGGCCTCTTTGCCCGTACAGTGACGGACCTGGCTTTGCTTCTCCAAGTGCTGGCCGGCGATGACCCGCGAGACCCCGCCTGTGCGCCAGTGACTGTCCCCGATTACCTGCATGCCCTTCATGAAGTGCAACCGCCACGCCTGGGTCTCGTGCGTGAATTTTTTCTGGAAAAAGCGTTCGAGGACACGCGTAAACACCTGGAGGCCGTGACCGAGCGCCTCGCGCGTGCCGGCGCGCGCATTGAAGAAGTCCGCTTACCGGCAAGCTTCCGGGGCGAGCCCGAAGCGCACTTCGCCATGTTGTATGCAGAGTCCGCCGTGTCGCACCACGAAGCCTACGCCCATCACCGGGCGCGCTACAGTGCGCAGATGCAGGACTTGATCGAGAAAGGCCGGCAGGTATCCACCGCTGCCTACATCGAGTATCGGCGGCACCAGCAGCGGTTCCGCCACGATCTGAACGCGCTCTGTGAGACGGTCGATGCGTTGCTGACTCCCGCCACTCCGGCACCCGCGCCGCATGGGCTCACCACAACCGGTGATCCTTCGTTCAATGGTCCGGCGAGTTTCAGCGGACTGCCGAGCCTTGGGCTACCTTCCGGCTTGAGTGTTGACGGGTTGCCGTTCGGCGTTCAACTCATGAGCGCGGCTTTTAGCGAAGAGCGGTTGCTCGCCGTGGGGAAATGGTGCGAGTCGGTGTTGGATTTCCGCGAGACTCCGCGGCTTTCGTGAGGAGTTTCTCCTGCGGCTCTCGCGGAAACTCGCGCCAGTATAGTCAACCGGCACGAAAGCTGACAGAATCACTGCGAAGGCACGACCCTCGTGGAGGGTGCTATGGATCAAACCGTATCAGAACGGGAAGCAATGACGAGCAAGCAGCAGGCGCTGGTTCCGTATTATGGGTTGGGGTTCCGGAAGGACATTTTGGATCCCAGCGTCTATAAGAAAATCTGGAGTCATTTTGTCGAGCATGCTCGATATTTTCGTTTTGAGGGAGAGATTGACGTTGTCAAAACGAACAATCCCAACGTATTTCCCACGCTTATCCATAACGATCCGCAATTCAATACCCAACTCTGCGCAATCTTGAAACCGGCACACGAACAGTGGTGCGGGGTGCCATTGGTGACGGCTAATGCCTATGGCATCCGCGTGTATCAGAGCGGCAGTTACCTGCATAATCACGTGGATCTGATTCAGTCGCATGTCATCAGTTCGACCCTCTGTGTGGATCATCGACTCAATAGACCTTGGCCTTTCTATATCGAGGATATCAGCGGCCACGGCCACGAGATTTCGTTGCAACCCGGCGAGATGCTTTTCTACGAGAGCGCCAGATTAAAGCATGGCCGGCCGTATCCGCTCGATGGGGAATATTATGCCGCGCTGTTTGTGCACTACACTCCGGTGAACTGGTCCTTGTCGGTGATGGAGTTGCAATGACCTGCCCTGATTCCATCCACGATTGCCGAGCGGAGGGACACAGCCGTTTGCTGTACGTCGCGTTTGGCGCGGATCAGGTAGCCATCGGCTCATCTGAGACGGCCATCCTGGAACGGTTGCAGACCACCTTCCAGGCCATGCTCACCTCAACTCCAGGACATGTCGTCGGTGACCTGCGAATCGTACTCAGGGATGGGTGCTATCGGCTCTTCGTCAACAATGAGTGCACGGCCGAGCGAATTTCTTATAACGATCTTTATCCTCATGTCACTCACGGCGTCGTCGAGCAGTTTATCCATGCGCGCCCCGATTTGATCTGGCTTCATGCCGGGGGCGTCATGCACGACAACACCGCGGTAGTATTTGCCGGACCCTGGGGACATGGCAAGAGTACCCTCGTCATGCGGCTCCATGAACAAGGGTGGGCCTATCTGTCCGATGATGTCGTACCATTCGACCCACGCACCCATCTCCTGTTCCCTTTTCCTCTGACGCCACGAGTGCGCCAGGCGTCCGACGAGGTGCTCTCCCGTCCCCAGGTTGGCAGTTTGCCCAAGATGACGATAGAGGTGCGACCGGGCGGAGTGTGTCGCCAGGCTCTGCTGCTGGGAGGATTCATTTTCCCGCAGTATGTGCCGCGGTCGCAGACCCTGCTGATACCCCACACTCCGGCTGCGGCTGCGGCGGAGCTGCTGCGGAATTGCCTCAGTTTTGTCAGGCATCGCGAGACGGCGGTGCGCGCGTTATGTGACTTGGTGCAGTGTGTGCCGATCTTGCGCCTCACCTTTGCTGACAGTCAACGGGCAGCTGAGTTAATAGAACAGGCGGCGGTTGCCTTCTCGCGCTCAGGCACAGGCTCGCACAGCCCCTAAGATTCAACAGTGCAGTTCAACCGCACAGGAGACCATCACCATGACAATCTCTACCAATCAATCCGCCGTTCGCACTGTGGCGGTCCGCCTTTGTCTGGCTGGGGGGCATCAATTCTCGGTGAATCTCCCGTCCGACTCGCCGCTCTTGCACAGTCTGTTTGCCAGCCTGGCGGCCAACTCCAGAGTCTCACCGGCCGCGCCTCCGACGTTTCTCCAGATTCCGCTCGCTGACGGCCGTGTGGCGTGCTCATTCTTCGGTACACAACTTGTGTGTCTGGTCACTGAGCCGCCAGTATTGCTTGAATCTACCGAGCTGACCAGAATGTTGAACGCCGAGCCCGTTATTCCCTCGCCGTATGTGCAAACGGACGACTTTCTCACGCTGGCCGAACAACAGCAGCTCCTGTCCTATGCGCTCCAACACGAAGCCGACTTCGTCCCCAGCCGGGTAACGACAAACGAACCCGGCTACCGCAAGTCCTCCGTCATCGACCGGCGCGAGCAAACGCAGGAGTTCTCTATATTTTTTGTGAATCGCCTCAAAGCCTATCTGCCCTACATCTTACGCGTGTTCAACGTCGCCCCGTTTCCCGTCGGGGACATCGAGGTACAACTGACGGCCCATAACGACGGCCATTACTTCAAACCTCATCCCGACA
>Ga0187894_10006050_pt1 | contig 12039 bp, 15 predicted proteins | sample GBC1701081metaG_FD_136650 | JGI IMG/M metagenome (GOLD analysis project Ga0187894, IMG submission 136650) | White microbial mat communities from a lava cave in the Kipuka Kanohina Cave System on the Island of Hawaii, USA - GBC170108-1 metaG ...
AGAACATGCCGAAGACCATGGGCAGCACGAAGATCTCGAGCGCCACGACGATGTAATTGGGATGGCGCAGATAGCGATAGGGGCCCCTGGCGACGAGGGGCTCGCCCGGCATGACGATGATGCGCGTCGTCCAGCGATCGCCCAAGGCCGCCACCACCCAGCCGCGCAAGGCTTCGATCGCCAGATAGACGAAGAGCCAGGTCCAGTTCACCTCATTGTCGCGCGCATAGACCCACAGGCCGATGATCCAGGCGGCATGGAAGACGACGATCAGCCAGTAATGGCCGCTGCCGGCCTCATAGCCGCCGCGCGCGAGGAGGCGCTGGGTGTTGCGCCGCGCGATATAGAGCTCGACCAGGCGCTGCAGCGTGACGAGCGAGAGGATAGCGATATTGAGCCACATCAGGAGAAGACTCTAAAGGTAGGGCGCCTTACTTCACTTCCCTTCTCCCGCGCGCAGCGTGGGAGAAGGTGGCCGAAGGCCGGATGAGGGCTCTTTCGCGCAATGCACTCAGATTTCAACGGGTATTCCTTGTACAGACAAAGAGCCCTCACCCGCCCTTCGGGCACCCTCTCCCATTGCTTCGCAACGGGAGAGGGGAGATGATGGCTTGCTCGCTCGATGATCATGCATCAGCAGACCATCGTGGCGAAGCTCGAGGTGAAGCCGGGGCCCAAGGCGCTCAGGAAGCGCCGGCCGGTGAAGGGCTTCTTCAGCGCTTCTTCGAGGACGAAGAGCAAGGTCGGCGCCGACATGTTGCCGTGATCGGCGAGCACCTGGCGTTCGAGCTCGAGCGTTCCCTGGTCGAGATGGAAGACCTGCTCGAGGGCCGCGATCACCTTGGCGCCGCCGGGATGGAAGACGAACTGATCGATGTCCTCGACATCGAGGCCGTTGCGGCCGAGGAAGCCGTCGGCCGCGCTGCGCAGTTCCTGGGTCACGAAATCGGGGATGCGCTGCGAGAAGATGGCGCCGAAGCCTTGCGGGTCCATGCGCCAGCCCATGATGTCGAGCGTGTCGGGCCAGCTGTGCTCGCCCGAGAATTCGATGGCGCCGAGACCGTCCTTCGCCTTGCCGGAGAGGACGCAGGCCGCCGCGCCGTCGCCGAAGAGGGCGGTCGCGATGATGTTCGACTTGGTCATCTCGTCCGGGCGGAAGGCCAGGGTGCACAATTCGATCACCACCAGGAGCACATTCGAGGCCGGCGCCTGGGCGAGGCGCGCGGCGAGCGCAAGCCCGGTGGCGCCGCCGGCACAGCCGAGGCCGAAGACCGGGATGCGGCTCACGGTCCGGGGGAAGCCCAATTCATGCATGACCCGCGCCTCGATCGAGGGTGTGGCGATGCCGGTCGAGCTCACGGTCACGATCGTGTCGATCTCGCCCGGATCGATATCGGTCTGCTCGAGCGCCGCCTTGGCGGCCTTGCGGAAGAGGTCGCTGGCGCCCTCGATATAGGCTTCGGTGCGCGCGGGCCAGCCCTGTTCCTGGCGGAACCAGCTATAGGGCCTGACCGATTGCCGTTTCCTGATGCCGGTATTGGCGAAGACCGGCATCATGCGCTCGAAATCCTTGTGTCGGCCGGCAAAAATCCGGGTCGCCTCGGCGATGACATCCTCGGTGCGTAATTCGAAAGGTGGACTTGCAGTCGCTACGGCCATCAGCTGGCTGCGCATGAGTTGCCTCTCTGTCTGGACGGATTCGCCCCGTTGGTTCCCACCCTACTCTAGCGGAAACTGTTACGGACGCCACATCCCTAATACGTCCGGGAAGCATGGCTTGTTTCCTTTTCCCCAAACTTTCATTTTGGCAGAAAGTTGAGGGAATTCAGGGGATGACCCGGGTAGGGGCATGGGCTGGGACGAGATAGCGCTTTTGTTCGCCGGGGGCGTTCTGGCCGGCTGCATCAACGTCGTGGCCGGCGGCGCGGGCTTCATGACCTTTCCGCTCCTGGTCGCTGCCGGCATGTCGGAAATCGAGGCCAATGCCTCGAATTTCGTGGCTCTCCTGCCGGCCAATGTCGCGAGCCTCTTCGGCTACCGCTACGAATTGCGCCGCCCCAATCTGAGATTGCGGCCACGGCTGGCGCTCGCCGCCATTGGCGGGACATGCGGCTCCCTTGCCCTTCTGGGGTTGGGCGAGGCCTCCTTCCGCTCGGCCATCCCCTGGCTGCTCACCTTTTCGACCGTGGCCTTCGCGCTGGCGCCCACGATCAAGCGCTGGCTCGAGCACAAGCATGGTTTCGACGGCAGGAGCTGGATCTGGCTGTCCTTCCTTCTCGAATTCATCGTCTATGTCTATGGCGGCTATTTCGGTCTCGGCATGGGCGTCGTGCTTCTCGCCCTCTATGCCATGTTCGGCCATGACGACCTGCATGAGGCCAATGCCATCCGCAATGCCACCATCACCTTGATCACGCTGATCGGCATAGCGCTCTTCGCCCATGCCGGCGTCATCCGCTGGCTGCCGTCGCTCATCATGATGCTGGGCGCCTTCATCGGCGGCTACGTCATGATCAAGTTCGTCCGCAGCGTGCCGCAGAACTGGGTCAGATGGGGCATTCTCGTCTGGAGCGTCACGCTCACCGCAATCGCCTTCTGGCGCTATGCGTGATTTCTCCTTGCGAGTCTCGTCCGGCCCTTGAACAGCGCCATGGTCCATGCAGTATGGAAGGATCGCGATGCGAAGAGGGAGGTGGCGGGCATGCTGTTCATGGTCATCGAGCGATACAAAAATCAAGATGGCAGGACCATCTACAGTCGCTTTCGGGAGAAAGGCAGAATGACTCCGGAAGGCCTGGTGGTCCACGGGTCCTGGATAGATCCGAGTTTCAGCCGTTGCTTCCTGGTGATGGAATGCGACGATCTGGGCCTGTTGCGGCAGTGGGTGCTGAAGTGGAACGATCTTGTCGAGTTCGAGATCGTTCCGGTATCGCCATCGAAGGAAGTGGCTGAGGGCGTCTATGCGATGCTGGATTCGCCCACGGGTTAGCTCCGCGATCACCTCTAGCGAGACGCGCGCATCTCGCGCAAGAGCGCATAGATGCCCGAGACGACGATGAGCGCGATGCCGAGGAGCGCCCAGCGGTCGGGGAACTCGCCGAAGACCAGCGTGCCGGAGAGGAGGGCGAAGAGCACCACCGAATAGCGGTAGATGGCGGTTGCGGAGATGTCGCCCATGCGGATCGTCAACACCATGCAGACATAGCCGATGCTGAGAAGCATGCCGCCGCAAAGGATGAGAAGGAGATGCCGCGGCGTGAGCGCGACCCATGTCTCGAACGGGTAGAGCAGGAGTCCGCTCAGCATCACGAAGACCGCATTGGCGAAGACGATGATCATGGTCGGGACATCGAAATTGAGCCGGCGGGTGAAGATGTCGCGCAGCGCGATCGCCATGATGAGGCCGAGCGACAGCGCGTCATAGACGGTGAAGCTCGCGGGCGAGGGCTTGACGATGAACAGGACGCCGGTGAGGCCCAAGAGGATGGCGAGGACGCGGCGCCAGCCGACCGTCTCGCCGAGAAACAAGGCGGCGAAGGCGATCACCAGCAGGGGCACCGCCTGCATGACGGCGGTGAGATTGGCGATCGGTATGTGCATCAGGGCGGTGATGAAGAATATCGTGCCCGCCACGTCGCTGAGGCTCCTCACCATGACGCCCTTCTGGAAGACGAGCATGGCCTGGGCCAGAGCCTTGCGGGCGAGGAGGGCGGTGACGGCCGTCGCCACCACGCCGCGGAAGAAGATGATCTGGCCCACCGGCACTTCGCCCGCCATGAGCTTGGTCATGGTGTCGCCGGCGGTGAAGCTGGCCATGGCCAGGATCATGACGAGGCCCGCCCTGAGGGCGGGAGAAGCGGGGAGAGCCGTGGTGAGGGACATGGAAGCGCCGTGGCCTGCCTAGACCAGATTCCGGCGGTAGGAAAGGTCCCCGCGTCGAAACCTCGCCTAAAGCAAAATCGCGCCAAGAGCCTGCCCCGGACTCGATCCGGGGTTGAAGACTTTGGCGATGAGGATTTGCCCCCAGGATCAAGGGGGTGATCACGTGACTGTCGGCCATGAACATGTCCTATGTTAAGCGGCACTGGTCCGGGCCGTGGTAGGCCAGTTCATGGAAAAGACGGCCCTCCTTGAAATTCTTGCGGCGGCCCAAGGGCTGGCCAGCCAAAGCAAAGCCCATGTGGAAGCCCAAAAGGCTGTCATTGCGGCTCTCATTGGCATGGGCAAAGACCCGGCAGCAGCGGAGCGCATCCTCAACAAGCTTGAGACAGTTCAAACCGACAACCTCTCCGACATGGAGAGCATACTGAACGCTCTGGACGGTGAGCCGCCATAGCGGCTTGGTGCGCTTGCCGCATAATGCCGCGAATACTTGTCGACGAGTGATTCCGCTTCGCCGGGATGCGCGCTGGAAGCCTATGCCAGCCTTTCGGCGATGATGTGCCAGTGCCAGGAGCCGGGCTTGCGGTGCAGCCGGTCCTCGATCGCCATGATCTCGAATCCCTGCAGCAGGTCCAGGGCCCCGGCCGCGCTGCAGTAGAAATGCGGATGATCCTTGTCATCGACCTCGTCGATGACATAGCTGTCGGGCGCGACCTCGCGGCCCTTGCCGTAATTCTGGTTGCGCTTCGACAGCATGGTGCACTGGAAGATGGCGCCGGGCTTGAGCACGCGCCGGACCTCGTCCAAGGTCTTTTCGACGATGGCCCTGTCGCCGTGATAGATCACATTGAAAGCCAGCACATAGTCGAATGTCGAGGCCTGAAAGGGCAGGTCGGTCATCAGGCCGGTCTGGGCGGCGACCGCAAGGCGCCTCGCCTCGGCTTCCCGCTCGAGGTGGGCAATGCCGCTGGCGCTGCCGTCGAGCGCATGGGTTTCCCAGCCGATCTCGGCGAGGAGGAGGGCATGCCGGCCGACGCCGCAGCCGAGATCGAGGGCGCGCTTCCCACCTTGCGCATAGGCGGCACTGGCGCACTCCGCGACATCGGCCTCGGGCTTGAGCCAATCCTGCCGGCCTTCCGGGCTTTGCCAGCGCCTGTCCCAGGCATGATGAGCGGTATCGGTGCGGTCCATGTTGTCCTCTCAGATGATCTTGCGCCTGATCCAGCCGCTGAGTTGTTCGACGGCGATGACCAAAGCGAAGATGGCGATGATCACGGTGAGCGCCTGGTCGTAGTCGAAAAGGTCGAAGGCGGTCTTGAGCTCGATGCCGATGCCGCCCGCGCCGACGAGGCCGAGGACGACCGAATTGCGGACGGACTTTTCGAGGCAGAACAGCGTGGTGGCGGTGAAGGCCGGCAAGGCTTGCGGGACGACGGCCGAGAAGATAAGGCCGGGCCGCGTCGCACCGATGGCGGAGAGCGCTTCGCGCGGACCCTTGTCGGTCTCTTCCATGGCTTCGGCGAAGAAACGCCCGGCAAAGCCCATGGTATCGACCATGATCGCAAGCACGCCGGCGGCAGGGCCGAGGCCGACCGTGATGATGAAGATGATGGCCCAGACGAGGTCGGGCACGGTGCGGAATATGGCGACGACAATGCGGGCGAGGCCGCGCAAAAATGCGTTGGGCGAAAGGCCTTCGGCGGCGAAGATGGCAAGGGGGAAGCTCAGCACGATGCCCAGCACCGTTCCCGTGATCGCCATCTGGAATGTCTCGAGGAGCGATCTTCCCACCTGCGGAAGGCGGCCGAGGTCGGGTGGAAACATGCGCGCCAGCATGCCGTCGGGCGCGAACAGCCGGTTGGCGCCGCGCATCAGCCGGTCGAGCGAGGGGGCAGTCTCGGCGAAGGACCAGACGATCATGGCGATGATCAGGGTCCAGAGCACGACGCCGGTGATCCCCGGAAGGGCGAAGCGCCGGACCGCGCGCGATCCGCCCGTCGTCATGCGGCCTGGTCGATGAAGAACGAGCGCAGATTCTGCGGGCTCGCCGCCGCCGAGGCCTGGTCGAGCGTCATGCGTCCTTGGTTGAGGCCGATGATCCGGTCGGAGAAATGGCGGGCATGTTCGAGACGGTGCGAGCTCACGATGAGGGTGAGCCGCTTCTCCCGGGTCAGCCGGTAGAGGAGCCGCATGATCTCTTCGCCCGATTGCGGGTCGAGGCTCGCATCGGGCTCGTCCGCCAGGACGAGCTCGGGCCGCTGCATCAGCATGCGCGCGACCGCCACCCTTTGCGACTGTCCGCCGGACAGGCTGTCCACCCGCTGGAGCGCGACGGCGTCCAATCCAACCGCCGCCAGGCAGTCGAGCGCTTCCTCGCGGTCGGCCTGCCGTGCCAGGCATTGCAGCCAGCCGCGCGGTCCCTTGCTTCGCGCCTGGACGCCGTGCAGCACATTGCTCAGCGCCGACAGGCGGGGCACAAGGTTATGGCGCTGGAACACGAAGCCGACACGCGAGCGCAGGCGCGCGAGGTCACCTGCGGCGAGCGCCATGACGTCCCGGCCCAAAAGCTCGATATCGCCGCTCTTGGGCTCGACGAGACGAACCAGGCTTCTCAGCAAGGTGGACTTGCCCGCGCCATTGGCGCCGATCAGGGCAACGGCCGACCCTTGCGCGATTTCGAGCGAGATGTCGCTCAGGATGTGCCGCGCGCCGAAATCCTTGCACAGCCGGGTGAGCCTCACGACCGGCGCCCGGCCGGCTTCTATGTCTTCGTGCGCGCGCCCGTGCATGGCGGCTCAGTTCCCGATGAACTGGGTGAATTCCGTGATGCCGACATTCGTGTACATCTTGCGGACGACGTCGTAATTGGCGTCGGTGACATCGGGAACGAAGGAGCCGCCGATATATTTGGCGTTCTCTTCGGCCGAGGTGATCGCCGACAGAAGCACCGGGCCCTTCTCGGCGAATGTCTTGCGCACGATCTCGATGGTTTCGGGCTTCACCTTGTCGCTGGCGAGGAGGACGTCGTTGGGCAGCTCCGGTCCCTTGCGGATGACATAAAATTTCTGCGTCGGGAAGTTCTTGGTGATGCGCTCGAGATGCGTCCGGTTCATGCCGATGGCGGCGATGTCGCCGGCGATCATCGCTTCGACGGCGGCATTCACCTTGAGGAAAACCGGCTCATAGTCGGTCGAATAAACGAGGCCTTCCTCGGCGAGGATGGTCGCGGGGCCCAGATGCTGCGAGGTCGATCCGATCTCGCCGAAGGAGATCTTCTTGCCCTTGAGATCTGCGGCCGAGGTAATCTTCGCCGCTTCGAGGCTGACGACTTGCGGATAGTAGTCGGGCCTTACCCAGCTCACCACCGGCTGCGCCTTGAGGCGGGCGTTGAACACGACATATTCCGCAGGTCCGGTGAGCACGAAGTCGACCTGGTCGGCGGCCATCGCCTCGACGGCGGCGGTGCGGCCGGAGACCGGAAAGAACTCGACCTCGAGGCCCGATTCTTTCGCCAGCACGTCACGGAAGGCGCCGAAATCGCGCTGCAGGGTTTCGAGCCCGTCGACGTCGGTGATCGCGAGCCTGATCTTGTCGGCCGCCGCGGCGGGCAAAGTGGCGAATGCGGCAAAGGCCAGGATTAGAAATGACAGCCAATATCTTTTCATCGTTGTTCCCCTGCGGTGTCTCACGGCATTGAGTCGTTCCTTTGAAACCTGATCATCGCGACATGACAGATATGTGTAAGCGCGGTCATGCAGCTGTCATCAAACTGGACAAAACCGGCGCTTCTCATCGGGTTGACCGGCATGACAGCATTCGTGATTCTTGGTGGAAAAGTCCTTCGACCGCGCTTGGGTCTCGTCGAAGCGGAGATCAGGGTCGAGGCCGGCGAAATCGCCGACATTGCCTCGGCCGTGCCGCGGGACGATGCCGCGGTCATCGACGCTGAGGGCGCCGTCATCCTTCCCGGCATTGTCGACATTCATGGCGATGCTTTCGAGCGCCAGATTCTGCCGCGTCCGCAAGCGCGATTTCCCCTGGACGTCGCTTTCATGGAGACGGACCGCCAGCTCGCCGCCAACGGGATCACCACCGCCTATCACGGCATAACCGTGTCCTGGGAGCCGGGCTTGCGCGGCCTCGCCAGCGCCGAAGAGATCGTCGCCACGCTCGATGCCTTGGATGGCCGTCTCGCTTGCGATCACCGCCTCCATATCCGCTGGGAGACCTTCGCGCATAGGGAGATGGAAGCCGTCGCGGGCTGGCTGGGGCGGCGGCGCAAGCCGCTTCTCGCTTTCAACGATCATACGACGCCGAGCCTCAACGGCACCCGGAAAGCGACGAAGATCAAGACGTCCGCCGACCGGGCGGCGGTGACGGCCGAGGAATATGGGCAACTGCTCGAGGAGGCGGCAGGCCGCGGCCATGCCGTGAAAGAGGCGATCGGACGCATGGCGCAGATCGCCAGGACCAATGGCGTGGCCATGCTCTCGCATGACGACATGACGGCCGAGGAGCGCGGCTTCTATCGTGGCCTCGGGGCGGGCATCGCCGAGTTCCCGATGACCGAGGAAGCGATCGCGAGCGCCGAGGAAGCGGGCGATCCGATTGTGCTCGGTGCGCCCAATGTCGTGCGCGGCGGCAGCCATAATGGCGCCCTCGATGCGACGTCGGCCGTCCTTGCCGGCCGCTGCACCATCCTGGCCTCGGACTATTATTATCCGGCCCTCTTGCATGCGGCCTTCAGGCTGGCGGCGATTGGCCAGCTCGGCCTTGACGAGGCCTGGTCCCTGGTGTCGCTCAATCCGGCGCAAGCCTGCGGCTTGAATGACCGCGGCAGCCTCGACATCGGCAAGCGCGCCGACATCGTCATCGTATCCGCGCCATCAGGCGAGCTGCCGGCGGTGCGGACAACAATCGTCGGCGGGCGCGTGGCCTTCGACGCGCCGGTTCAGTCACGGATCCCGCGAGACTAAGCGTGATGGCTTTGGATCGAGTCGCCATCGCGCTTTGTCTTTTGTTCACGCATGATTTTTCCGGAAAACCGCTGCGCACTTTTCCGGATCATGCTTAGTCCTCAGGAATATCGCCCCAGTCTGCGCTCGGTCATCCACCATATGAGCTTGCTGCCGGCGAGGATTAGGACACCCAGGATGAGCCATCCGTAATAGCCGGCAGAGATGGCGCCCGAAGCGAGGAGGAGCACGGGAAGGATCATCGCCAGATAATAAGGACCGGTGTAGCGGCAGTGTGTCCTGCCGCAGCGTCTGGCATTGAGCAGGCAGGCGCCGCCCATCCAGGCCAAGGCAACCGTCCAGAGGGCGGCGCGCGCCGCCGGCCCGGTGAGCAATCCCAGGAGGATGAGAGCTGTCGGCAGTCCCCAGGCGATGGTGAACGTGCCTAGATCGCTCACCCAGTCCGGGGCGTGCTCCGTGGCTTTCGGTCTTTCGCTTGCGCAGCACGAAGCCTCAGCGCCGCTCGACCTTGCGGCTTGAATGGGCGGGCAGGGGACGTCGCCATAGGAGCAGAACACGCAGCAGTCGCCGGCTTTCGGCTTGAGCACCGCCTGGCAGCCCTCGCAGTCGTAGAAATACTGGCAGGCATCCTCAGGCATGGTCTCGGTTTTGCCGTGCCCGCACTGGGGACAGATGATCGTGGAAGAGAGTGTTGTCATGGGGAGCGGATCTCCGTGGCGGGATAGCCGGCATTCGTCGATGCCGCAGCGATCACCGCGGCGGTTGCTTGCGTATCCTCATAGCGGACAATGGCGCGTGCGCTATCGGCGTCGACTTCCACGCCGACAACGCCTGGCACGTGCGAGATCGCCGATTTGACCGTGATCGGGCACAAGGCGCAGCTCATATTGGCAATGGAAAACGTCGCGCTCCTCTCGGCGGCGAGTGCCGGCTGGGCGAGGAAGGCGAGCGATATGACGAGCCGGAGTAGATGCATGTGAACCTACAGGAATAGTGGAACGAGACTGTTGGTGCTCATGGCCAAAAGGACGATGGCGGCGCCGAGCCACAGGAGGACGCGTGTGGTCCAGAAAATTCCCGGCCTGTAGCAGGCCGAGCCGAAAGCGCAGTCCTTTCGTCGGTAGGATCGCCAGAAGCCCCAAGCCAGGGCGATTCCCGCCAGGCTGAGGAAGATCGACTGATAGGGGGCGAGCGCCGTCAGCCGCGACATCCAGGCACCACCTATCCCCGCCGACAGCAGAAGCAGCGGCAGGAGGCAGCATGAGGAGGCGAGCAGACCCGCGGCGAGGCCGGTCGCGGCCAGTGCTTGTGTGGCTTTTCCACGGACTTCGCCGGTCTTGGTTTCTGCAATCGTCATGGCAGCGATACCATGCATCCTGTAGTTACTACTGATTCAAGGGCCGAAACATCACAAAACCGCGAGGCTCACGCGATTGGCGCGTGCAGCCTCTCTTTTTGCTTTTTGGTGTTCGCGTCGAGGCGGTCAGACATTTCGAGCGTGTCGGGCTCTTGACTGTGACCCGTGCGGGCCGCCGGGGCTTTGCCGGGTTTTGGCCTTTGCAACGGTCATCGGAGTGATACGATGCATCCTGCCGGGGCGACTGATTCAAGGGGCCCCCCATGAGTCGAAACATTGCGAAACCGCGCGGCGAGGCTCACACGATCGGCGAGCTCGCGACGCTTTCTGGCGTCCGCGTCGAGACGATCAGGTATTTCGAGCGTATCGGGCTTTTAACCCCGCCCGAGCGGACAACCGGGGGCCATCGGCTGTTTTCCGCCGCCGATCTCGCCCGGCTGAGTTTCGTTCGCCGGGCGCGGGAAATCGGCTTCTCGCAGCGCGAAGTGCGCACCCTCCTGGAGCTGTCCTCTGGCGAGCTGACATCATGCGACGAAGTGAAGACCCTTGCCGAGAATCACCTGACGGTGATCCGCGGGAAGATCCGCGACCTCCAACGGCTTGAGAAGCTGCTGTCCTCGACCATCGCGCAATGCACCGGCGGCAAGGTGCCGAAATGCCCGGTCATCGAGGCTATCACTCACAGCTAGGACCGTGTAGTTGCATAGCCTTGCGTCGAAAAGCGGGAGCAGTCGCATGAACGCTACTAAGCCGGCGGCGTTCAGCGCCGGGGCTGCGGTCGGCATTCTGGGCGGGTTGATCGGTCTTGGGGGCGCCGAGTTTCGCTTGCCTCTCCTCATCGGGACCTTCCGCTTTGCAGCGCTCGAGGCGGTCATCCTGAACAAGGCCATGAGCCTGGTCGTGGTCGCAACAGCCTTGCCGTTTCGCGCCTTCACCATTCCGTTTTCCGAGATCATCGGACATTGGACGATTATCGTGAACTTGCTTGCCGGCAGCCTTGCCGGTGCCTGGCTCGGGGCGAGCTGGGCGACAAGACTGTCCTCGCAGACGCTTTATCGCGTCATTGCCGGCCTGCTGGTTGTGATCGCCGTCATTCTGCTGTTCGGTCATGACCGGACATCCAAGGCTGCGGTGCTGGCAGGAGGCGCGCAGATGGTTGCGGGTGTCATCGCCGGGCTCGTCATCGGGATCGTCGCCTCGCTGCTCGGTGTCGCCGGCGGTGAGCTGCTGATCCCGACGCTGATCCTCTTGTTCGGGACCGACATCAAGCTTGCGGGCAGCCTGTCGCTGGCCGTGAGCCTCCCCACCATGCTCGTCGGCTTTGCCCGCTACAGCCGTGATTCGAGCTTCAGCGTCTTGGGCCGGAACTGGCCATTCGCTTTGGCCATGGCATCGGGATCGATCCTGGGGACCTTCATCGGCGGCCAGCTGCTCGGGATCGTGCCGAGTGCCGTGCTCTTGCCCTTGCTCGCTTTGATACTGGCCGTTTCGGCAGTAAAGGTCTGGCGGCACCGGTGAACGGGTTCACCCGCCGGTGACGCTCATATGGCGCGACAGCGCCGGCTTGTTGTGCCGCCGGTCGATGATGAAGTCATGGCCCTTGGGCTTGCGCGAGATCGCTTCGTCGATCGCCGCATTGAGAAGCTCGTTGCCTTCCGAGGCCCGCAAAGGTGCGCGGAGGTCGGCGGCGTCTTCCTGGCCGAGACACATGAAAAGCGTGCCGGTGCAGGTGAGGCGCACGCGGTTGCAGCTTTCGCAGAAATTATGGGTGAGAGGCGTGATGAAGCCCAGACGTCCGCCGGTCTCCTTGACCTGCATATAGCG
>Ga0187894_10006051_pt1 | contig 12038 bp, 8 predicted proteins | sample GBC1701081metaG_FD_136650 | JGI IMG/M metagenome (GOLD analysis project Ga0187894, IMG submission 136650) | White microbial mat communities from a lava cave in the Kipuka Kanohina Cave System on the Island of Hawaii, USA - GBC170108-1 metaG ...
GGTGATGCCTGGCGACAATGTGACGATGGATGTGGAGCTGATCACGCCGATTGCGATGGAAGAGAAGCTGCGTTTCGCGATCCGCGAAGGCGGCCGAACCGTCGGCGCCGGCGTCGTCGCCAAGATTGTCGAGTAAACGGAGGCAGGACTAGGGGTGTAGCTCAGTTGGTAGAGCGGCGGTCTCCAAAACCGCAGGCCGGGGGTTCGAGACCCTCCGCCCCTGCCAGTCTCTGAAAGCGAAAGAACAGATGGCCAAGACAAACCCACTCGAATTCCTTCAGGAAGTCCGCCAGGAAGCCAGGAAAATCACCTGGCCGACGCGGAAGGAGACGATGATCACGACCGTCATGGTCCTGATCATGGTGGTCCTGGCCTCCGTCTTCTTCCTCATCGTCGACGCCATCCTCAAATGGGGCGTCGAGAAGATGCTGTTCGGGATGTGAGCCGATGACGAAGCGCTGGTACATCGTTCACGCTTATTCGAACTTCGAGAAGAAGGTCGCCGAATCGATCAAGGAACAGTCGGTGGCGAAGGGCCTGGGCGAGCTGTTCGAGGCGGTTCTGGTGCCGACCGAGGAAGTGGTCGAGATCCGCCGCGGCCGCAAGTTCAAGAGCGAGCGCCGTTTCTTCCCGGGCTATGTGCTGGTGAAGATGGAGCTCACCGATCAGGCCTATCACCTGATCAAGAATACCCCGAAGGTGACGGGGTTCCTGGGATCGGACAACAAGCCGATCCCGATCACCGATGCCGAGGCCGCCCGCATCCTGAACCAGGTTCAGGAAGGGATCGAGAGGCCGAAGACATCGATCAGCTTCGAGGTCGGCGAGCAGGTTCGCGTCGCCGACGGCCCGTTCGCTTCCTTCAACGGTCTCGTCGAGGAAGTGGACGAGCAGCGGGAACGGCTCAAAGTGGCGGTTTCCATTTTCGGCCGGCCGACGCCGGTCGAGCTCGAATACGGACAGGTCGAGAAGATTCGTTGACCGGTCCGTTAACGGTGGGAGGCCTCGAAAGCCGGACCACTAACCTCAACTGCCTTCCCAACAGGAAGGCGAGGGAAAGCAAATGGCTAAGAAAGTAGTCGGATACGTAAAATTGCAAGTTCCGGCGGGACAGGCCAATCCGTCCCCGCCGATCGGTCCCGCGCTCGGTCAGCGCGGCCTCAACATCATGGAATTCTGCAAGGCCTTCAACGCGGCCTCGCAGGGTATGGAGCCGGGCTCGCCGGTACCGGTGATCATCACCGCCTACCAGGACAAGTCCTTCACCTTCGAGATGAAGGCGCCGCCGGCGTCCTACTTCCTGAAGAAGGCGGCGAAGATCAATGCGGGCTCCAAGGAGCCGGGCAAGGGTGCTCCGGTCGGCCAGGTCACCATGGCCCAGTGCCGTGAGATCGCCGAGAAGAAGATCAAGGGCATGAACGCGCGGGAAATTGACGCTGCCGCTCGTGAAATCGCCGGTTCCGCCCGCTCGATGGGCCTCCAAGTGGTGGGTGACTGACATGGCCAAGATTGCCAAGCGCATCAAGAAGACGACCGAAGGCCTGAGCCGCGAGAAGTTCTATGGCCTGGGTGAGGCCGTAAAGTTGGTGAAGTCCCGCGCGATCGCCAAGTTCGATGAGACGATCGAGGTCGCGATGAATCTCGGCGTCGATCCGCGCCATGCCGACCAGATGGTCCGCGGCGTGTGCAACCTGCCGAACGGCTCGGGCCGCAAGGTCCGCGTCGCCGTCTTCGCCAAGGGCCCCAAGGCCGAGGAAGCGAAGAAGGCAGGGGCCGACATCGTCGGGGCCGATGATCTCTTCGAGACCGTCAACAAGGGCACGATCGAGTTCGACCGCTGCATCGCGACCCCGGACATGATGGGCCTCGTCGGTCGTCTGGGTAAGGTGCTCGGCCCGCGCGGCATGATGCCGAACCCCAAGGTCGGTACCGTGACCATGGATGTGACGGCGGCCGTCAAGGCGGCCAAGGGTGGTGCTGTCGAGTTCCGCGTCGAGAAGGCCGGCATCGTCCAGGCGGGCGTCGGCAAGGCGAGCTTCTCGGAAGAGCAGATCGCCGGCAACGTCAAGGCCTTCTACGACGCCGTGGTCAAGGCGAAGCCGCAAGGCGCCAAAGGCACCTTCGTCAAGAAAGTGTCCATTTCTTCGACTATGGGCCCCGGCCTCAAGCTCGATATTGCGAGCCTGACGGTCTGACGAGAAACGAGTTTCCGGCTGGAAAGCGAAAGTTTTTCAGCCGGTTAGTAGGAGATCTTCGGATTTCTTGCGAACCTGTCCGAGATTGCAGGCGTGGGAATTTTCCCACTTAAACATGAAAGCCCGCATGAGATGGGTGTCAAAGAGATCAAAGTTCCCTTGGGAACAGAGATCGGTTTGAACCTAGAGACCTCCGTCCAGGCGGAGGGGACAGGCAAATGAGCGCCGCTGAAGCTCATCTGCCGCGTGCAGCCAGGGTTTCGGCGGTTGGTCCACCGGCGTCTTCATCCTTGAGGGATGAGGCGTCAACTTAGGAGAGAGCAAGTGGAAAGAGCTGAAAAGAAAGAGCTCGTCACAACGCTCAACAAGGTGTTCCAAACCACCACTGTTGTCGTTGTGGCCCACAATAAGGGCCTCACTGTCAATCAGGTCAACGACCTGCGCGGCAAGATGGCCCAGGCGGGCGCGACCGTTAAGGTCGCGAAGAACCGTCTCGCGAAACTTGCTCTGGATGGCACGCCCGCAGCCGGGATCAAGGACCTGTTCACCGGTCCGACGATGGTGGCTTATGCCGCCGATCCGGTTGCGGCGCCCAAGGTCGCGGCCGATTTCGCCAAGGGGAATGAGAAGTTCGTCATTCTCGGCGGCGCGCTCGGCAAGACCATTATGGACGCCGCTGCGGTCAAGGCTCTCGCGGAATTGCCCTCGCTCGACCAGCTTAGGGCAAAGCTCATTGGCATGATCCAGACGCCGGCCACCCGCATCGCGGGCGTGGTCCAGGCGCCTGCCGGCCAATTGGCGCGCGTGATCAACGCCTATGCCACCAAAGACAAGGCTGCCTGACGGCTCGCCTCGAACAAACCTGGTTCAAACCGATTGAAAGTGAGAAAGTAAAATGGCTGATTTGTCGAAAATCGTTGACGAGTTGTCGAGCTTGACGGTCCTCGAGGCCGCCGAGCTGTCGAAGCTCCTGGAAGAGAAGTGGGGCGTCTCCGCCGCGGCACCTGTGGCGGTTGCCGCCGCTGGTGGCGCCGCTGCCGCCGCTCCGGTCGAAGAGAAGACCGAGTTCACGGTCGTCCTCGCCAAGGTCGGCGACAAGAAGATCGAAGTCATCAAGGAAGTCCGTGCGATCACGGGCCTTGGCCTCAAGGAAGCCAAGGACCTGGTCGAGGGCGCGCCCAAGCCGGTCAAGGAAGGCGTGAACAAGAAGGACTCCGAAGAGATGAAAAAGAAGCTCGAAGCCGTGGGGGCTTCCGTCGAGCTCAAGTAATGACTATATCACGGGGTCCGGTGATGCGGACCCCGTGATCCAAAACTGGTGTGTGGCAACAGCTTTCTTGAAACCCTGAAAGAAGGGTTTGAAGTAAGCTGTTGAATTGGCTTGCAAAAGCTTTACTTACGAAGGAAGAAACATGGCTGAAGCGCAGACTGTCGCAAGTCGCAAGAGGGTTCGTAAGTTTTTCGGCAAGATCGCGGAAGTCGCGGAAATGCCGAATCTCATCGAAGTTCAGAAGGAATCCTATGACCAGTTCCTGCAGGTCAAGGAACCTCCCGGCGGGCGGGCCAATGAGGGCCTGCAGGCCGTGTTCAAATCGGTTTTCCCGATCAGCGACTTCACCGGTCAGGCCATGCTGGAATTCGTCCGCTACGAGTTCGAGCCGCCGAAATACGACGTCGATGAATGCCAGCAGCGCGGCATGACCTATGCGGCGCCGCTCAAGGTGACGCTGCGTCTGATCGTGTTCGAGGTCGACCAGGACACCGGCGCCAAATCGGTCAAGGACATCAAGGAGCAGGACGTCTATATGGGCGACATGCCGTTCATGACGTCGAACGGCACCTTCGTCGTCAACGGCACCGAGCGCGTCATTGTCTCCCAGATGCACCGCTCGCCGGGCGTCTTCTTCGACCACGACAAGGGCAAGACCCATTCCTCGGGCAAGCTGCTCTTCGCGGCGCGTATCATTCCCTATCGCGGCTCCTGGCTCGATTTCGAATTCGATGCCAAGGACATCATCCATGTGCGCATCGACCGCCGCCGCAAGCTGCCGATCACCACGCTGCTCTACGCGCTGGGCCTCGATAGCGAGCAGATCCTCAACTATTTCTACAAGACCGTTCCCTATACCCAGACCAAGGACGGCTGGCGCACGCCCTTCGACCCGCAGCGCTATCGCGGCCAGAAGCCGTCGGTCGACCTCATCGACGCCAAGACCAAGCAGGTCGTCGTCGAGGCCGGCAAGAAGATCACCCCGCGCCTTGCCCGCAAGATCGCCGAGGACGGCGTCAAGGAGCTCCTGGTGCGCGATGAGGATCTCTACGGCCTCTATCTCGCCAAGGAGCTGGTCGATAACAGCACTGGTGAGATCTTCGCCGAAGCAGGCGATGAGATCACCGAGAAGCTGCTGAAAGGCCTGACCGAGGCCGGCTATGCCGAGCTCGATATCCTCGACATCGATCACATCAATACCGGCGCCTATATCCGCAACACGCTGAAGGCCGACAAGGTCGAGAGCTACGAGCAGGCGCTGATCGAGATCTACCGCGTGATGCGCCCCGGCGAGCCGCCGACGCGCGAGACGGCGGAGTCCCTGTTCAACGGCCTGTTCTTCGATCCCGAACGCTACGACCTCTCGGCCGTCGGCCGGGTGAAGATGAACATGCGCCTCGAGCTCGACGCCGCCGACACGGTGCGGGTGCTGCGCCGGGAAGACATCCTCGCGGTTATCAAGACGCTGCACGAGCTGCGCGACGGCAAGGGCGATGTCGACGATATCGACCATCTCGGCAACCGCCGGGTTCGCTCGGTCGGCGAGCTTATGGAGAACCAGTATAGGCTCGGCCTGGTGCGCATGGAGCGCGCCATCAAGGAGCGCATGTCGTCGGTCGATATCGACACCGTCATGCCGCATGACCTGATCAACGCCAAGCCGGCGGCTTCGGCGGTACGCGAATTCTTCGGCTCCTCGCAGCTGTCGCAGTTCATGGACCAGACCAACCCGCTCTCCGAGATCACCCACAAGCGCCGCCTCTCGGCGCTGGGTCCTGGCGGCCTCACCCGCGAGCGCGCCGGCTTCGAAGTGCGCGACGTGCATCCGACCCATTATGGCCGCATCTGCCCGATCGAGACGCCGGAAGGCCCGAATATCGGCCTCATCAACTCGCTCGCGACCTATGCGCGGGTGAACAAATACGGCTTCATAGAAACGCCCTATCGCAAGGTGACGAACGGCAAGGTGACCGACGAGGTGATCTATCTCTCGGCCATCGAGGAGGGCAAGCACCACATCGCCCAGGCCAACGTGCCGCTCACCAAGGACGGCACGTTCGAGGAAGAGCTGGTGGTGGCGCGCCATCACGGCGACGTCCTCACCGTGCCGCGCGAGAAGGTCGACTTCGTCGACGTGTCGCCGAAGCAGCTCGTCTCGGTCGCGGCCGCGCTCATTCCGTTCCTTGAGAATGACGACGCCAACCGCGCGCTGATGGGCTCGAACATGCAGCGCCAGGCGGTGCCGCTGGTGCGCACCAACGCGCCGCTCGTCGGCACCGGCATGGAAGCCGTGGTCGCGCGCGACTCGGGCGCCGCCATCACGGCGCGCCGCACCGGCGTCGTCGACCAGGTCGACGCCAAGCGCATCGTCATCCGCGCCACGGAAGAGACCGATCCGACCAAGTCGGGCGTCGACATCTACACTTTGGCGAAGTTCCAGCGCTCGAACCAGAACACCTGCATCAACCAGCGGCCGCTGGTGCGTGTGGGCGACCAGGTGAAGGCGGGCGACATCATCGCCGACGGTCCCTCGACCGATCTCGGCGACCTGGCGCTCGGCCAGAACGTGCTGGTCGCGTTCATGCCGTGGAACGGCTACAACTTCGAAGACTCGATCCTGCTCTCCGAGCGCATCGTGAAGGACGACGTGTTCACCTCCATCCACATCGAGGAATTCGACGTGATGGCGCGCGACACGAAGCTCGGCCCGGAAGAGATCACGCGCGACATCCCGAATGTCGGCGAGGAAGCGCTGAAGAATCTCGACGAAGCCGGCATCGTCTATATCGGCGCCGAAGTGAAGCCGGGCGACATCCTGGTCGGCAAGATCACGCCCAAGGGCGAGAGCCCGATGACGCCGGAAGAGAAGCTCTTGCGCGCCATCTTCGGCGAGAAGGCGTCCGACGTCCGCGACACCTCGCTCAAGCTGCCGCCGGGCGTCTCAGGCACCGTCGTCGAAGTGCGCGTCTTCAACCGCCACGGCGTCGACAAGGACGAGCGCGCGCTCGCCATCGAGCGCGAGGAGATCGAGCGTCTCGCCAAGGACCGCGACGACGAGCTCGCGATCCTCGACCGCAACTCCTATGGCCGCGTGCACGACTTCTTGGTCAACAAGCCGGCGACCGGCGGGCCCAAGGGCCACAAGCTCGAAGGCAAGATCACGCCGAAGAACCTCGAAGACATTCCGCGCTCGCAGTGGTGGAACATCGCGCTGTCGAACGAGAAGTCGATCGCCGAGCTCGAGGCGATGAAGCAGCAATACGAAGAGTCGAAGAAGCGCCTGGAAAACCGGTTCCTCGACAAGGTCGAGAAGCTGCAGCGCGGCGATGAGCTGCCGCCCGGCGTGATGAAGATGGTCAAGGTCTTCGTCGCGGTGAAGCGCAAGATCCAGCCGGGCGACAAGATGGCTGGCCGGCACGGCAACAAGGGCGTGGTGTCGAAGATCGTCCCGATCGAGGACATGCCGTTCCTCGAGGACGGCACGCATGTCGACATCGTGCTCAATCCGTTGGGCGTGCCGAGCCGCATGAATGTCGGGCAGATCCTCGAGACGCATTTGGGCTGGGCCTGCGCCGGTCTCGGCCGGCAGATCGGCAAGATGCTCGAAGTCTATCGCGAATCGGGCAAGGCCAAGCCGGTGCGCGATCATCTCCACGAGATCTACGGCAAGAACGAGGAGATCGACGGGCTCGACGACGATCAGGTGATCGAGCTCGCCGGCAACCTGACCACGGGCGTGCCGATCGCCACCCCGGTGTTCGATGGCGCCCGCGAGGAAGATATCGCGCATCTGCTGAAGGAAGCGGGTCTGTCCACATCCGGACAGGTCAGGCTGTTCGACGGCAGGACCGGCGAGCCGTTCGATCGCCAGGTGACGGTGGGCTATATCTACATGCTCAAGCTGCATCACCTTGTCGACGACAAGATCCATGCCCGCTCCATCGGCCCCTACAGCCTCGTCACCCAGCAGCCGCTGGGCGGCAAGGCCCAGTTCGGCGGCCAGCGCTTCGGCGAAATGGAAGTGTGGGCGCTCGAAGCCTATGGCGCCGCCTACACCTTGCAGGAAATGCTCACCGTCAAGTCGGACGACGTGGCGGGCCGTACCAAGGTCTATGAGGCGATCGTGCGCGGCGATGACGCGTTCGAAGCCGGCATTCCGGAGAGCTTCAACGTGCTGGTCAAGGAAATGCGCTCGCTGAGCCTCAATGTGGAGCTGCAGAACTCGCAGCAGCAAACGTAATCAATGGGGCAGGGCGGTCACGCCGCCCTGCCACCCCTCAAGTTTCGTCGCGTTCAGACAATCACCCTCGGCGGGGAGGCAAGCCCGCAAAAAGGAGAACAGTGTCCATGAACCAAGAGGTCATGAACATCTTCAACCCGGCTTCACCGCCGCAAGTCTTCGATCAGATCCGCATCTCGATCGCATCGCCCGAAAAGATCCTGTCGTGGTCTTTCGGCGAGATCAAGAAGCCGGAAACCATCAACTACCGCACCTTCAAGCCGGAGCGGGACGGGCTCTTCTGTGCCCGCATCTTCGGCCCGATCAAGGATTATGAGTGCTTGTGCGGCAAGTACAAGCGGATGAAGTACAAGGGCATCATCTGCGAAAAGTGCGGCGTCGAGGTGACGCTGTCGAAGGTCCGGCGCGAGCGCATGGGCCATATCGAGCTCGCCGCACCCGTCGCCCACATCTGGTTCCTGAAGTCGCTGCCCTCGCGTATCGGCCTCCTGCTCGACATGATGCTCAAGGACATCGAGCGCGTGCTCTATTTCGAGCAGTATATCGTGCTCGAGCCCGGCCTTACGCCGCTCAAGCCCTATAGCCTCCTGACCGAGAGCGAATATCTCAAGGCCCAGGAGGATTACGGCGAGGATTCGTTCACCGCCGGCATCGGCGCCGAAGCGGTGCGCGAGATGCTGATGTCGATCAATCTCGACAAGCTGCGCGACGAGTTGCGCGAGGAGCTCAAGGTCGCGACCGGCGATCTCAAGCCCAAGAAGCTCGCCAAGCGCCTCAAGATCGTCGAGTCCTTCATCGAATCCGGCAACCGTCCGGAATGGATGATCCTGACCGTCGTGCCGGTCATCCCGCCGGAACTGCGCCCGCTCGTGCCCCTCGACGGCGGCCGCTTCGCGACCTCCGACTTGAATGACCTCTATCGCCGCGTCATCAACCGCAACAACCGCCTGAAGCGGCTGATCGAGCTCCGCGCGCCCGACATCATCGTGCGCAACGAGAAGCGCATGCTGCAGGAAGCGGTCGACGCCTTGTTCGACAACGGCCGGCGCGGCCGCGTCATCACCGGCGCCAACAAGCGTCCGCTGAAGTCGCTCGCCGACATGCTGAAGGGCAAGCAGGGCCGCTTCCGCCAGAACCTGCTCGGCAAGCGTGTCGATTATTCGGGCCGCTCGGTCATCGTGGTCGGCCCCGAGCTCAAGCTGCATCAGTGCGGCCTGCCGAAGAAGATGGCGCTCGAGCTGTTCAAGCCGTTCATCTATTCGCGTCTCGACGCCAAGGGCCTCTCGGCCACCGTCAAGCAGGCGAAGAAGCTGGTCGAGAAGGAGAAGCCGGAAGTCTGGGATATCCTCGATGAGGTCATCCGCGAGCATCCGGTGCTCTTGAACCGCGCCCCGACGCTGCACCGCCTCGGCATCCAGGCCTTCGAGCCGGTGCTGATCGAGGGCAAGGCGATCCAGCTCCATCCGCTCGTCTGCGCCGCCTTCAACGCCGACTTCGATGGCGACCAGATGGCCGTGCACGTGCCGCTGTCGCTCGAAGCCCAGCTCGAAGCGCGCGTGCTCATGATGTCGACCAACAACATCCTGCATCCGGCCAATGGTCAGCCGATCATCGTGCCGTCGCAGGACATCGTTCTCGGCCTCTACTACCTGTCGCTGATGCGCCAGAACGAGCCGGGCGAAGGCAAGGCCTTCGGCTCGATCGCCGAGATCGACCATGCGCTGGCGGAAGGCGTGCTCACGCTGCACACCAAGATCAAGGGCCGCGTCAAGGAAATGAACGCCGATGGCGAGATCAGGACGCGCATCGTCGAGACCACGCCCGGCCGCATGAAGATCGGCGAGCTGCTCCCGAAGAACAAGGGTGTTTCCTACGATCTGTGCAACCGGCTGATGACCAAGCGCGACATCTCGCGCATGATCGACGCCGTCTATCGCCATTGCGGCCAGAAGGAAACGGTCATCTTCTGCGACCGCGTCATGGGTCTCGGCTTCTACAACGCCTACAAGGCGGGCATTTCCTTCGGCAAGGACGACATGGTCATCCCGGGCACGAAGGAGAAGTTCGTCAACGAGACGCGTGAGCTCGCGACCGAATACGAGCAGCAGTATATCGACGGCCTCATCACCCAGGGTGAGAAGTACAACAAGGTCGTCGATGCCTGGGCCAAGTGCACCGATCGCGTCGCCGACGAGATGATGAAGCAGATCTCGTCCGTGCAGATGGACAAGGACACCGGCCGCGAGAAGCCGATCAACTCCATCTACATGATGAGCCATTCTGGCGCGCGCGGCTCGCCGGCGCAGATGAAGCAGCTCGCCGGCATGCGCGGCCTGATGGCCAAGCCCTCGGGCGAGATCATCGAAACACCGATCATCTCGAACTTCAAGGAAGGCCTCACCGTTCTCGAGTACTTCAACTCGACGCACGGCGCCCGCAAGGGCCTCGCCGACACGGCGCTCAAGACGGCCAACTCCGGCTATCTTACCCGCCGCCTCGTCGACGTGGCGCAGGACTGTATCATCACGACGGAAGATTGCGGCACCAAGTCCGCGATCACCGCCCGTCCGATCATCGATGCGGGCGAGGTCATCGCCTCGCTCGGCCTGCGCATCCTCGGCCGCACCGCGGCGGACGACATCAAGGATCCGGCATCAGGCGACGTCATCGTCCCCGCTGGCGAGGAGATCCTCGAAGCCCATGTCGAGCAGATCGAGAAGGCCGGCATCCAGGAAGCCCGCATCCGCTCGGTCTTGACGTGCGAGACCAAGTTCGGCGTCTGCGCCAAGTGCTACGGGCGCGATCTCGCCCGCGGCACGCCCGTCAATATGGGTGAAGCGGTCGGCGTCATCGCCGCCCAGTCGATCGGCGAGCCGGGTACCCAGCTCACCATGCGCACCTTCCATATCGGCGGCACGGCGCAGGTGCTCGACCAGTCCTTCGTCGAGTCGAACCACGAGGGCAAGATCAGGTTCCGCAACAAGAACGTGGTCAGGGACTCGTCCGGCAAGCTCATCGTCATGGGCCGCAACGTCGCCATCATCATCGAAGACGCCAAGGGCAACGAGCGCGCCGTCCACAAGGTGACCTATGGCACGCGGCTGTTCGTCGATGAGGGCGACCAGGTCAAGCGCGGCACCAAGCTCGCCGAGTGGGATCCCTATACGCGTCCGATCATGACCGAGGCCGACGGCACGGTCGAGTTCGAGGATGTCGTCGAGGGCGTGTCGGTGAACGAAATCGCCGACGAGGCGACCGGCATCACCAACCGCGTGATCATCGACTGGCGCAGCAATCAGCGGGGCTCCTCGCTGAAGCCCGCCATCGTGGTCAAGGATGCCGACGGCAAGGTGGCGAAGCTCGCCCGCGGCGGCGAAGCCCGTTATCTGCTCTCGGTCGACGCCATCCTGTCGGTCGATCCGGGCGCCAAGATGAAGGCCGGCGACGTGCTCGCGCGTATCCCACTCGAGAGCGCCAAAACCCGCGACATCACCGGCGGTCTGCCGCGTGTCGCCGAGCTGTTCGAGGCGAGGAAGCCCAAGGACCATGCGATCATCGCCGAGATCTCGGGCCGCGTCGAATTCGGACGCGACTACAAGAACAAGCGGCGCATCCGCATCGTCCCGCAGGACGACTCGGTCGAGCCGGTCGAGTATCTGATCCCCAAGGGCAAGCATCTGCCGGTGCAGGAAGGCGACTTCATCGAGAAGGGCGAATACATCCTCGACGGCAATCCCGCGCCGCACGACATCCTGGCGATCAAGGGCGTGGAGGAGCTCGCCTCCTACCTCGTCAACGAGATCCAGGAAGTCTACCGTCTGCAGGGTGTCAGCATCAACGACAAGCACATCGAGGTGATCGTCCGCCAGATGCTGCAGAAGGTCGAGATCACCAATACCGGTGAATCGACTTTGCTGCCGGGCGAGCAACTCGACCAGGTCGAGCTCGACGACATCAACGACAAGCTGATCGCCGAAGGGCGCAAGCCCGCCTCCGGCGTTCCGGTCCTGCTCGGCATCACCAAGGCGTCGCTGCAGACCCGCTCGTTCATCTCGGCGGCGTCGTTCCAGGAGACGACCCGCGTGCTGACCGAAGCCTCGGTCGTCGGCAAGGTCGACACGCTCGAAGGCCTCAAGGAGAATGTCATCGTGGGCCGCCTCATCCCGGCCGGCACCGGCGGGATGCTGTCGCGCTTCAAGCAAGTGGCCGATCGGCGCGATACGCTCATCCTCGAGGAGCAGGCCAAGGGCAAAGAGATCCTGCCCGCCGCCGAATAAGCGGCGCGCGCTACGAAATCAAAAAGCCCGGCGGAGCGATCCGCCGGGCTTTTTCA
>Ga0187894_10006053_pt1 | contig 12030 bp, 10 predicted proteins | sample GBC1701081metaG_FD_136650 | JGI IMG/M metagenome (GOLD analysis project Ga0187894, IMG submission 136650) | White microbial mat communities from a lava cave in the Kipuka Kanohina Cave System on the Island of Hawaii, USA - GBC170108-1 metaG ...
ATGCTGGGCATCCGCTCCACGCTCTTCGACATCACGGCACGAAAGCGGCTCGAGCGCGAGCGGGATCGGATCTTCACGCTCTCCCGGGATCTCCTCTGCGTTGTCGGGTCAGACGGCCATCTCTCGCGGGTGAACGACTCCTGGGAGCGGGTACTCGGCTTTACTCCCAAGGAGCTCGCCGCAGAGCCCTTCATGAGCTTCGTTCATCCCGATGATTGCGCCGCAACGCTCGCAGCCTACGAAGGCCAGCTCACGCGCGGCGATGTGATCTTGTCTTTCGAGAATCGCTACCGCTGCAAGAACGGCGCTTATCGGGTGCTCCAGTGGAACTCGACTCCCGTCGCGAGCGAGGGCGTGGTCTACGGATCCGCGCGCGACATCACCGAACAGAAGCGCGCCGACGACGCGCTGCGCGCCGCCCATGCCGCCGCCGAAGCGGCGAACCAGGAGCTGGAAGCGTTCAGCTACTCGGTGTCACACGACCTGCGTGCGCCCCTGCGAGCCATCGTGGGCTTTTCCGGGATCCTCGAGGACGGCTATGGCGAAAAGATCGACGAGGAAGGCAACCGCCTCATCGGCGTGATCCGCGAGAACGGCCAAAGGATGGGCCAGCTGATCGACGACTTGCTCGCCTTCTCTCGTCTGGGACGCAAGCCGATCGCGGCGTCTCGCATCGCAATGGCGCAACTGGCTGATGACGTCTTTCGTGAGATCGCGCCGCTCGACGACTCACCCCCTATCGATTGGCACGTTCAGCCCATGCCCGAAGCGTGGGGGGACCCCGCACTGCTAAGGCAGGTCTGGGCCAACTTGCTCTCGAATGCCGTCAAGTTCAGCGGGCGCTCCAGCAAACCCGTCATCGAGGTCGGCGGCCGCTCGGAGGGCGGCTTCTCTGTGTACTACGTGCGCGACAACGGCGCCGGCTTCGACATGAAGTACTACAGCAAGCTTTTCGGCGTGTTCCAGCGCCTTCACGCGCACGAGGAATTCCCGGGCACTGGGGTCGGGCTCGCGATCGTGCAGCGTGTCGTGTCGCGCCACGGTGGTCGCGTGTGGGCCGAAGCCGCACCCGGCAAGGGTGCGACTTTCTTGTTCACCCTGCCGGAAGGAGGGAGTCCGCGTGGACCAGTTTGAACAGGTGGAGATCCTACTCGCCGAGGACAACCCGGCGGACGCCGAGCTCGCGCTGCGGGCGCTCCGGAACGGCAAGCTCGCCAACAGCGTCGTGTGGGTCAAAGACGGCAGCGAGGCGCTCGACTTTGTGCTGTGCCAGGGGGCCTATGCGGCTCGTCCCCAACGGAATCCGAGACTCATCGTGCTCGATCTCAAGATGCCTAAGGTCGATGGCCTCGAGGTGCTTGCCAAGCTCAAGAGTGAGGATCACACGAAGTGTATCCCCGTGGTGATCATGACCTCATCGAATCACGAGCGTGATTTGGTTGAAAGCTATCGCCTCGGCGTCAACAGCTACATCGTGAAGCCGGTGGATTTCACTCAGGTCGTCGACGTAGTCGGCAAGGCTGGCTTCTATTGGGTCGCCGTGAACAAAGTGCCTGAATGACCGGATGAGTGGGCCCGGCTGCACGTCGCGTTCTGCTCGGGCGAACTCACCGGGACAGCTTCGACCATCTGCCGACCGTGATACGCGTTGCCCGCTTCGCGTACGCAGGAAAAGGGTGCACAACCTGGGTTGTCCAGTGACGTCCCAGCGCCGTGCGCAGCAGTGGGTTCGGCCGGGATTGGCTGCGTTTGGCGACTAATCAGCAACCGTGCGCCTCCCTGCGATCTTGTCTTAGCTCGGCACTGGCTACGCCAGCGTTCGCTGCTCTGCGGTGTGACACGACAACGTACGTGCGCTCAGTGCCAACCTCAGTGCGGCACACGCCTTGCTCTTCTCGCTCGGCGTGCGCCCCCCTCGACTCGTAGATCTTCGATCCCAACGCGACCATCGCTTCCGCGAAAAGCTCAAGCGAGAACTCGGGCCTGACGTTCGCGCCGCCCTCGCAGACTCGAGCGTCATCGAGATCGTCCTCAATGAGGACGGCTCCCTTTGGGTGGAACGTCTCAGTAAACCGATCGAGCGGACGGGTGCGTCCTTCACGCGAACGCAAGCCGAGAGTCTGCTCGGGACGGTAGCGGCCCTAACAGGCCGAGAAGTCCACGAGGATCGCCCGATCATCGAAGCCGAACTTCCATTCGATGGAAGCCGCTTCGAGGGCGTGCTCCCACCGGTGAACGCGCGCTCCGGTATTCGCCATTCGCCGGCGCGCACTGCGCGTGATCTCGCTCGGCGAGTACGTGAGGACGGGATTCTCGACGCCGCCCACGCAGCAGTCCTCGCGGCCGCAGCAAGTCGCCGCGAGAGCGTCGCCGTCTGCGGCGGCACGGGCTCCGGGAAGACGACGCTCGCGAACGCGCAGCTCGCTGAAGCGGTGCGTGTAGGCGAGCCCGGCGAGCGCTTCTTGATTCTCGAGGAAACGGCCGAGCTCCGCTGCGAGGCGCTATCTGCGCACTTCGGACGCTGTCGATCTCGATCGGCTCGTGCGCGCCACGATGCGCGGCCCGATCGAACCGTCGTTGGGGAGGTGAGTGGGAGGGAGGCTCTCGCGCTCCTGAAGGCGTGGGACACCGGTCATCCGGGGCGTGACGACGGTTCATGCCAACAGCGCGAGCAGCCGGCGAGGCCGGCGATCGCGACTGGCCTTCGGCTACGTCAGCCACGGGATGACGCGCGACGTCGCGGAGAAGGCAGCCAACCCGCCGACTCCCTCCAATGCGGCAAGGTCCACGGGGTCCAAAGATTCGACCGCGGATCGCTCGCCAACTAATCGGATGCATTCGGGTCGCGTTCGCCATTCGCCGGATTCGTGTCCCGCTTTCCCGACGAACGTCGCTGGATGGATCGCGAGCCTCAGACACCTACCCCTGTGCCACCTCGGTGACGTTTATTTCGGCGCCACCGCGCGCGTAACCCTCTGAATTTCCTAAGGTCTGCGTGGCCAGTTTCCAGGTTCGATTCCCGTCCGCTTCCGCCAACGCCTGCGGATCTGTTAGGGAGTCTGCGGGCGATCACGCGCCAAGCCTGCGACCTTCCCCGCGCGTGGCCCACGAAGGGGCAGAGGAGACACCCATGTCGACGGAAGGCGAAGGCCCCGAGGTACGGACGGTCGCCTACTTCCTGGTCTTGCTCGTGCCGGGTGAGAACCACGCGGCCGCCCCGCACTACTTCGCGGCGCACGTCGATTTCATCGACACGATGATCGGGGCGAAGGTGGTCCTGCTGGGCGGCGACTTCGCGTCGACGATCGACGGCGCCGAGGGTGCTTACTTGCTGCACACGGCCTCGGCTGCCGACGCGGCGGCATGGGCGTCCAGGGATCCCTTCGTCGCGAATGGGATCTACCGGCCCCGCATCGTCGCGTGGAACCTGGTTGGCATTTCCACGGCCGCGATCGATCCTGCCTTCAGCGGAGAATGAGTGCACGCCTGGCTCAGCTCTCGCGTTTCGGCTTCTCGTCGTCGGGCCGCGCCTTCTTCAGGTTCTTCCGGACGTCTCGCAGTGAGATACTGCCTTCGAGCGAGCGCGCGAAGGCGCCGACGAACGCGTTGCGCAGCACGCTGACGAACGCCTCGAGCCCATTCGCCTTCGGATTCTGCAGCGTGCCTTTGAACGGGATCCGCGCGGCGACCTGCTCCTCGTCCTGGTTTTCCAACAGCTCCGCGGCGAAGTCGACGAGCCCCTCCCAGAAGCGTTTCAGCGGATTCTTCTCGGGCTCCTCCGAGCTGTAGATGTTGACGTCCTTCAAGATCGGCTTGGCATAGCCGCGGAATTTGCCGCCCTGGGTCGCGATCTCGAGATAAAGCGCGAACTCGCCGGACTCCGCGTCGGCCTTGATGTACTCGCGGAGCCACGGATTGACTCGCGGCAGCTGCACGTTCTCGAGCTGCAGGTCGAGATCGAATGCCGCTTGGCGTGCGAGCGGGTCCAGGCTGCCCTGAGCTTCGAGGGGCGCGTCTCCGAGCACGCGCGCGCGTGCGTTGAACGCTGCAAACGTCGCCTTCTGCTGCTCGATGACGTTCGTCAGATTGACGATCTCGCCGTCGACGTGCTCCGCAGTGAGGGCATCCTGCGTGCGGATGCCCGGCGCTACGAACGTGACGCGGCCGTCGCGCACTCGAACCGTGTTGAAGCGGAACGGGAACAGCTCCTCGAGGCGATCGTGCCAGTTCACTCCGGTCCCGAGCTGCGACGCCGACTCGCTCTCGGCCTGCACGAGGTTCAGGTCGGGCCGATAGAAGTCGCTCTCGCCGACGAGCGAGCCGCGCAACAGGCTTCGCCACTCGATCGAGAGGTCGATGCTGTCGCTGCGAAAGAACGGCTTCGGCCGCGCTGAGCCTCGCTTGACGATGCGAAGGCGGTCGATGCGATACGCCCCGCGCCAAAGGTTCAGGTCGATGTCGTCGACCGAGCCGTCGTAGCCCTCGATCTCGCTCAGCGTGGCGTTGACGTAGTCCTTCACGACGAACGGCAACGCCGCGCGGGCTGCAATCAGCAGCGTCGCGAGCACGGCGATCGCGATCGCGACGTTCTGTCGCCGTTTCCTCACGGGAGTCTCCAATCGGAGTCGCCAGCACCATCCGCCTTCTCTTTGGGTTGCCGCTCGCCCCGAGCGAGGATCGCCCGCCTGCTTGCTCGAAAAGCGCAGCTCGAGCTCTCAGGGCGCTTGACGCACCCCGGAGAACACACGCAGAATGCGCGCGGGGGTGACGGTGTACTCGCTGAGCGACACCGCGCGGATTCTGCGCGTATCGCCGGCGCGGCTTCGCGCATGGAGCCGCACCGGGTTCGTGTCCGCGCGCGCGGCCGAGGCGGAGTCGTTCGCGTTCGATGATCTCGTGCGGCTGCGCGCGCTCGTCGGGCTGATCTCTCAGGGCGTCTCGGTGCGGCAAATTCGCGGGACGATCGCGCGCTTCCAGGCGCGGCTGCCGCAGCTGAGCGAGCCGCTCTCGGCGCTGCGCGTCTGGGGCGGCAGCGCGCGGCGCGTGGTCGCGCGGCACGGCGACGCGCTCGTCGAGGCCGACGGCCAGCTGGTGCTCGACTTCGAGGCGCAGCGCAGCGCGCGCGCGGTTGCCGAGATCGCGCCGTTCGCGCAAGAGGACGGCGCGCCGGCGCCGCGCACCGCGTTCGAGTGGTTCGAGCGCGGCTGCGTGCTCGACGCGCAGGCCGGCAAGGCGGCCGACGCGCTCGGCGCCTATCGGCGCGCCGTCGAGCTCGCGCCGGATTTTGCAGACGCCTGGTGCAACCTTGGCACCGTGCACTTTCACCGCGGCGAGCGCAGCGACGCACGTAGCTGCTACGAGTGCGCGCTCGGCTGCGAGGCGGATCACCTCGAGGCGAACTTCAACCTCGCGAACCTGCTCGACGACGAGGGCCGTCGAGAAACCGCGCTCCACCACTACAAGGCCGCGGTTCGCATCGATCCGAGCTTCGCCGACGCGCGCCTCAACCTCGCGCTGCTCTACGATCGCATGAACCTGCGGCGCATGGGCCGCGAGCAATGGCGTCACTACCTGCAGCTCGTGCCGCGCGGGAGCTGGGCGGAGCTGGCGCGCGAGCGCATCGCGGAGCGTGAGCCGAAGCCGAGCTGAAGCGATGCGAGCCTCACGCGCTCAGGGCGTGACGCGGAACGTCGTGCGCTCGGCCTTCTCGCCTTCGAGCAGCACCTCGATCTGCCAGATGCCCGGCTTCGCGAGGCCACCGGCGGGCGCGTACTCGGCGGCGACCACCTTGCGGCCGCGCCGCTTCAGCTTCTCGTCGCGCTGCACTTCGGCGCCGCTCGGATCGAGCCAGCGCAGCGTCAGCTTGTTCGCGCGCTCCGCCCACTCGGGCGCGAGCTCGCCGAACCACGCGACGCGCTCGCTCGCGGTCCGAAACTCCTCGCGTGCGGCGCCGACCGGAGTGGCTTCGCTTCCGCCGGTCGGCTCGCTGCCGTCGGACGTTCCCGAGCGCGCGAAGAGCGGAAAGGTCAGGCGGTTGATGCGCTCGCGCGTCTGCTTCTCGAGCATCCCACCGGCCTCGAAGCGCCGCTCGGCTTGCTCGAGATAGAACACGGCGTTCACGCGATCGCCCTGCTTCTGATAGAGCTGGCCGATTCGGTAATAACTGAGCGCCACTTCGGGATCGAGGCGCAGCGCGCGGCGATAGGCGGCGATCGCCTCGGGCGTACGATCCAGCTCCGCGAGCAGCTCCGCCTCGCGAAAGGCGACGCGCGGATCGTTCGGCTCCGCGTGCCCCGCCTCCGCGAGCAGCGCGGCGGCACCGGCGCGATCTCCGGCCTGCGCGAGCTGTTCCGCCTGCGCGAGCGCGGGGCTCGTGATCTTCGTGTCGGGCGCCGGCCGGAACGACGGCATCGTCGTGCGCTTCTCCATCATCAGCATCGCGAGCCGCGCCTGTACCTCCGGGAAGCTCGCCGCGAGCGCGGGGTCGGCCTTGCCGGTGATCGTGGTGGCGCGCGCGCGCGCGATCGCGCCTTCGAGGCGCTGTTCGGTGCGGGGGTGCGAGTAGAGGTAGGGAGGGATTTGAAAGCCGGGCCGCGACTCTCTCGCTGCGATCAGGCGGTCGAAGAAGGAAGCCATGCCACGCGGGTCATAGCCGGCGCGCACCATGAACACCGTGCCGACGGAATCGGCCTCGGTCTCGATCTCGCGCGTGTAGGCGAGCTGCATGCTCGTATTGATGCCCTGCGCGACGATCGCCGCGGCGGGATCGCCGGTGGCGACCGCGGCGCCGATCCCGAGCAGCGCCGCGAGCAGCGACGGGATCGCAGACTTCTCCGCCATGCGTGCGACGTGGCTGCGCTTGGCGTGCGCAATCTCGTGAGCCATCACGCCGGCGAGCTCGTCGAGGTCCTTCGCCGCGAGAATCGTGCCGGTGTGGAAGTAGATGTATCCCCCGGGCAGCGCGAAGGCGTTCAGCGTCGGCTCCTGAACGATGCGGAAGCGGTAGACGAACGGCTGCGGCTCGAGGTGGCGCACGAGGCTTTGCCCGAGGTCGTTCAGGAACCCTAACACCACCGGATCGTCGATCAGCGGCAACACGGCGCGCAGCTGCGTGTCGGCGCCGTCGCCCATACGCCGCTCCGCATCCGCGGTGATGTTCGGCTTCAGCGGATTGCCGATGCCGCCGCTTCCGCCCCCGCCGACACAGGCCAGCGCGAGCGTCAGCAGCAGCGCGGTCGCCGATTGCGCTCGAGCTACGCGGGTTGCCATCGCAGCACGGGCTTTCTCGCGGCGCGCGTCTCGTCGAGACGCCGCCGGCGCGTGTGATGCGGGGCGCCGCGCACCAGCTCGGGCTCCTTGTGCGCCTCGTCCGCGATCTCGAGCAGCGCGTCGGCGAAGCGATCCAGCCCTTCCTTCGATTCGCTCTCGGTCGGCTCGATCATCAGCGCGCCCGAGACGATCAGCGGGAAGTAGACCGTCGGCGGGTGGTAGCCGTGATCGATCAGCCGCTTCGCGACGTCGAGCGTGGTCACTCCGGTCTCGGCGAGCGTGCGATCGGTTACGACGCACTCGTGCAGCACAGGCTTCGTGTAGGGCACGTGATACGCGCCGCGCAGCCGCGCGAGCAGGTAGTTCGCATTCAACACCGCGAGCTCGGTCGCGCGCTTCAGCCCGGCGGGCCCGAGCGCGCGGATGTAGGCGTAGGCGCGCAGCAACATGCCGACGTTGCCGTGGTTTCCGTGCAGCCGTCCGATCGAATGCGGAAGGTCGTACTGCCAGTAATAACTGTGATCACTCGCACGCTCGACGACGGGAACCGGCAGATGAGGCGCGAGCGCTGCCTTCACGCCGACCGGCCCCGCGCCCGGCCCGCCGCCGCCGTGCGGCGTCGAGAACGTCTTGTGCAGGTTGAAATGCATCACGTCGATGCCGAGATCGCCGGGGCGCGCGACGCCGACCAGCGCGTTGAGGTTGGCCCCGTCCCCGTAGACGAGGCCGCCCTTTGCGTGCACGATCTCGCAGATCTCGGCGAGGTGCGTCTCGAAGATTCCGAGCGTATTGGGGTTCGTGATCATCAAGGCCGCGACGTCTTCGCTCATCGCGGCAGCCACCGCATCCGGGTGGAGGATGCCGTCATCGCCGCTCGGCACCGAGACCACCTGATAACCGTTCAGCGCTGCGCTCGCGGGATTCGTGCCGTGCGCCGAGTCGGGCACCAACACCTTCGTGCGGGCTTGACCGCGCTGCGCGTGGTAGGCGCGGATCATCATGATGCCCGCCAGCTCGCCCTGCGCGCCGGCGGCGGGCTGCAGCGTCACGCGATCCATCCCGGAGATCTCGGCGAGAAAGCGCTCGAGCTCCCAGAACAGCGCGAGCAGGCCCTGCGTCTCGCTGGCCGGCGAGAGCGGATGCGTCGCGGCAAAGCCGGCGAGGCGCGCCGCCTTCTCGTTGAGCTTCGGGTTGTACTTCATCGTGCAGCTGCCGAGGGGATAGAGGCCGAGATCGACCGCCGCGTTCCAGGTCGAGAGGCGCGTGAAGTGGCGCACCACCTCGATCTCCGAGAGCTCGGGCATGCCGGGCAGCTCGGCGCGCGCGAGCTCGCCGAGCAGCGCGCCGGCGTTCAGCTCCGGCACGTCGCTGCGGGGCAGGTCGACGCCGCAGCGCCCGGGGCGGCTGCGCTCGAAGAGGAGGTCTTCTTCGTACGAGAACCCGCGGGTCGAGTTCCGGCTCAAGTGCGAGCTCCAGCAAGCGCAGAAGCGAGCCGGTCGATCGACTCTCTCGAAGCGGTTTCGGTCACGCAGACGAGCAGCGCGTCGCCCAGCTCGGGCGCGTACTTCGCGAGCTCGAGGCCGGCGACGATGCCCTGCGCGCGCGCGCGTGCGAGCACCGCGGCCGCCGGCTCGCGCAGCTGCACAACGAACTCGTTGAAGCTCGGCGCGGCAAACGGAAGGATTAGGCCCGCGGCGCGCAGGCGCGCCTTCGCGTACTCCGCCTTCGCGAGGTTGCGCTCCGCGAGCGCGCGCAGGCCGCTCTTGCCGTGCAGCGCCAGAAAGACCGTCGCCATCATCAAGCACAGGCCCTGATTCGTGCAGATGTTGGAGGTCGCGCGCTCGCGGCGGATGTGCTGCTCGCGCGTCGAGAGCGTCAGCACGTAGCCGCGCAGGCCGTCGACATCGACCGTCTCGCCGACGAGGCGCCCGGGCATCTGGCGAACGTGCGCCATTCGCGAAGTGAGGAAGCCGAGGTGTGGGCCGCCGAAGCCCATCGGCACGCCGAAGCTCTGGGCCTCGCCGCAGACGATGTCGGCGCCGCAGTCGCCGGGCGCGGCGAGCAGCGCGAGCGAGACTGCCTCTGCAACGCTGGTGACGAGCAGCGCGCCGTGCGCGTGTGCCGCGCTCGCGAGCGTGCGCAGATCCTCGATGCAGCCCAAAAAATTCGGCTGCTGCACGAGCACGCAGGCCGTCTCGCGATCGAGCGCGCTCGGCTGAGTACGCCCGTCCGCGCCGCGCGGCAGCGTGACGAGCTCGAAATCGAGCGCGCCCAGGTACGTCTCGAGCACCGCGCGATAGTGCGGATGCAGCGCCGCCGAGACCGCGATCTTGCGCCGCTTCGAGATGCGCAGCGCCATCAGCACCGCTTCCGCAGTGGCCGACGCGCCGTCGTAGAGCGACGCGTTCGAGACCTCCAGGCCGGTGAGCCCGCACATCATCGTCTGCCACTCGAAGATCGCCTGCAGCGTTCCCTGAGAGATCTCGGGCTGATACGGCGTGTAAGACGTCGTGAACTCGGCGCGCGAGACCAGCGCATCAACGGCGCTCGGCACGTAGTGGTGGTGCACGCCGGCGCCGAGGAACCACGCGCGCGCCTCGGCGTGCTCGTTGCGCGCGGCGAGCGCGCCCATCTCGGCGAGGATCTCGTATTCGCTCGCCGCCGGCGGCAAATCGAGCGCGCGCGTCAGCCGAAAGCGCGCGGGGATGCTCTCGAACAGCGCATCGATCGCGGGCACGCCGATCGCCGCCAGCATCTCGCGAACGTCGGCGTCAGTGTGCGGGAGATAACGCAGCGAAAACCTCGGTTCGGCGCGAAGCGGCTACTCGCGGTCTTTCACGTGCTGCGCGTAGTCGCCCGGCGAGAGCAGCTGCTCGAGCTCGGCGGGGTCCGAGAGCTGCACCACCACCAGCCAGCCGTCTCCGTAACAATCGGCGTTGACCCCGTCCGGTGCTTCGCCGAGCCCGGTGTTCACCTCGACGACCTCGCCGGTGAGCGGGGCGAACAGGTCGGCCACCGCCTTCACGGACTCGACGACGCCGAACGGCTCGCCGCGATCGAGCGTGCGGCCGAGCTCCGGCAGCTCGACGAACACGATGTCGCCGAGCTGCTGCTGCGCGTAGTCGGTGATGCCGATCGTCACGCGATTGCGCTCGACGCGCGCCCACTCGTCCTCTCGCGTGTAGTACAGGTCGTCGGGAATTTCGTACTTCGCCACGGCATCCCCCCGAATGCTCGATTGTGTCAATGCGGACCGCGCACGAAAGGCGTTTCGACCACGCGCGCGGGGACGGCTTGTCCTCTCACCATCACATCCAATTTCGTGCCGACCGCTGCTTGCAGCGGCGGAACGTACCCGAGCCCGATCGGCTTTCCGAGCGTCGGAGAAGGTGCGCCCGATGTGACGCGCCCGACCTCGGCACCCGCCACCGCGAGCGCGTGCTCCGCGCGGGCGATGCCGCGGCCCTCGACGACGAAGCCGACCAACGCGCGCCGGGGTCCCGCCTCGCGTTCGGCGCGCAGCGCCTCGGCGCCGATGAATCCGCCGGCATCCAGCTTCACGAAGCGCTCGAGCCGCGCTTCGAGCGGAGTGGTCTCGTCGTCGAGCTCGTGGCCGTAGAGCGGAAGCGCGGCTTCGAGTCGCAGCGTGTCGCGCGCTCCGAGGCCCGCGGGCGCGAGGCCATGCGCCGCACCGGCGTCGCTGAGCGCGCGCCAGATCGCTCGTGCGTCGCTCGCCTGCCCGTAGATCTCGAAGCCGCCGGCGTGCGTGTAGCCGGTGCGCGAGACGAGCACGCGCATGCCCGCGAGCTCGGTCTCGGCGAACGCGAAGAAGCGTACGCGCGAGAGATCGAACGCGACTAGCGGCGCGAGGATCGCCTCGCTGGCGGGGCCTTGCAGCGCGAGCAGGCAGGTCTCGTCGCTGGCGTCGCGCAGCGCGGTAGCCGCCGAGCAGTGCGCAGCGATCCAGTCGCGATCTTTCGCGGTGTTCGAGGCGTTCACGCACAGCAGCACGTGATCGCCCGCGACGCGGTAGAGCGTGACGTCGTCGACGACGCCGCCGTGCTCGTTGCAGAGCAGGCCGTAGCGCACGCGGCCGAGCTTCAGCGACGCGACCGGGCAGCTGAGCAGGCGCTCGGCGTCGGCGATCGCGCTCGGCCCGCGCAGCCAAAGCTGTCCCATGTGCGAGACGTCGAACAGGCCCGCGCGCTCGCGCACCGCCGCGTGCTCTTCGAGGATCGAGCGGTACTGCACCGGCATCTCGAAGCCCGCGAACGGGACGAGGCGCGCACCCAGCGCGAGGTGGACGTCATGCAGCGGCGTGCGGCGCAGCCCGCTCAAGCGCCCGTCCGAGTGCGGTACGCGCGCAAGGTGTTATGGAGCAGCATCGTGATCGTCATCGGTCCGACGCCGCCGCGCGGCGGCGTGACGAGGCCGGCCACTCCCTTCAGCGCCTCGAAGTCGACGTCGCCGACGGTCTTGCCGTCGACCACCGAGACTCCGACGTCGATCACCGCCGCGCCGGGCTTGATCCAGTCGCGCTTCACCATGCGCGGCGAGCCGACCGCCGCGACGAGGACGTCGGCGCTGCGGCAGATCGCCTGGAGGTCGCGCGTCTTCGAGTGACACATCGTCACGGTCGCGTTGCGCTGCTGGAGCATCAGCGAGATCGGCTTGCCGACGATCATGCTACGGCCGATCACGACCGCGTGCACGCCGGCGAACAACACGTGATGCAGCGCGAAGATCTCGAGGATCCCGAGC
>Ga0187894_10006054_pt1 | contig 12027 bp, 8 predicted proteins | sample GBC1701081metaG_FD_136650 | JGI IMG/M metagenome (GOLD analysis project Ga0187894, IMG submission 136650) | White microbial mat communities from a lava cave in the Kipuka Kanohina Cave System on the Island of Hawaii, USA - GBC170108-1 metaG ...
ATCACGCTTCTACACACGAGCTTCTGCGCCGCATCCGCTCGCTCCTCGACGAATATCCGGGCGATCGGGCGTCGGTCGGCGAGGTCGCGCTGCTCTCGACCGGAAAAGTCGCGCGCTACTACGGCGACGGCGACGAGCTTCACCTCGCCTTCAACTTCGCGCCGCTCTACACCCCGTGGGAGGCTGAGCCGTGGCGCGAGCGCATCGATCGCGTTGTCGTGGAGATTCATCCACGCGGCTGGCCGACGTGGGTGCTGTCGAACCACGACAATCCGCGGCATCGATCGCGCTACGGCAGCGAAGCGCGCGCCCGCGTCGCGGCGGTGTTGCTGCTCACCCTGCGCGGCACGCCGTTCCTCTACGCCGGCGAGGAGCTCGGCCTCGAGGATGCACTGGTGTCGCCGGAGCGAGTGCTCGACCCGGGCGGTCGCGACGGCTGCCGCGCGCCGATTCCCTGGACCGCCGCGCCGGATCACGGCTGGGGCAGCGCCGAGACATGGCTTCCCTGGCCGCCGGATCCAGAGCACCGCAACGCAGAGTCGTTGCGCGCCGATCCGGATTCGATCGTCCACCTCTACAAGCGGCTGCTCGCGGCGCGCCGGCGTTCGGAGGCCCTGCAACTCGGCACTTGGATCCTGTTGCCCTCACCTCGGGGGGTGATGGTGTTCGAGCGCGAACACGACGACGACCGCCGCATCGTCGCGATCAACTTCACCGCGGAAGCGGTGGAGGTGCCGGTGCGCGGCAGCTGGACGGTGGAGGTGGCCAGCGACGGGGGCGGCGAGCGCCGCGCGTACCGAGGCAAGCTCGGCGCCGACCAGGCGGTGATCCTCGTCTAGGGCCTACGGCAGTTCGTGCACCAGCTCCGGGCGCCAAACGAGCTCCATTTGGCGCGGCCGGTCGCTCGGCTGGAACGACAGCAGAATGGCGCGGCGCTGCCGTGCGGAAGTGTTGGGCGATGAGCGGTGCAGGAGCAACGACGGGAAGAAGAGGAGCGAACCGGCCGGCGCCTCGACCAGGCGTTCGTGTCGCGCGTCGATCCGGCGCGGGTCGGCGAGAAAGGTCGTCGGATCGTCGGGATCGCGTGGGACCGGACCGTGATGCGAACCGGGCAGGACACGAATCGCGCCGTTCTCGCCGCTCGCGTCGTCGAGGAACAAGATCACCGTCCCGATCTCGTGCGCGTGCTCGGGAGTGAAGGCGTACCAGTAGGTGTAGTCTTGGTGCCAGGGAAACTCGGATCCCTCACGCGGCCGTTTGAGATTGAGCTTGCAGGTGTAGGGTGAGACGTCGTCGACCCCGAGCATGTCCTTGAACGGATCGCGCAGGCGCGCGTCCGACCAGAGCGCGCCAAACCGCGGGTGCAGATGGGTGAACGGTTCGATCAGGCGAATCTCGGTCGAGCCCTCGCGCCACTCCCACTGAATCACCGTCTGACTGGAGAACTGCATGCGATGGCCGTCGCCGAGGCGCATCTCCGGTCCGGCGTCCGGTCGCTGGGCGTGCTCGGTGACGGCCGCGATGACCTGCTCGACGGCGTCGCGCAGGCCGCGCAACTCGTCCTCGGCGAAGACGGCGCGGCGAACCAGGTAGCCGTCGCGTCGAAAGGAGTCGCCCTCGGTTGCGTTCAAACGCATTGCCGCATCCTTCTCACCCCGGCGTCTTCCCGGTCTGCTTGCTCCACCACGTGTCGACTTGGACGCCCTGTGCCGGGGTGATTTCCGGGCGACCGAACTTGTCCCAGTACGCAACCCGATCGTAGGGAATATGGTACATGGGGATGACGTAGTGCCCCCAAGTCAGCGCGCGGTCCAGCGCGTGCACGGCGGTGACGAGCTTCTTCCGATCGGGAGCGGCGATCACGCTCTCGATCAGGCTGTCGACCACAGGGTCCTTGATTCCGATCAGATTCATGCTGCCGTGCTGATCGGCGGCGGCACTGCTCCAGAAGTCGCGCTGCTCGTTTCCGGGCGAGAGCGACTCGGGCCAGACGGCGACGATCATGTCGAAGTCGAACTCGTCGACCCGCTTCTGGTACTGCGCGGTGTCGACCGTTCTCACTTTCGCCTCGATGCCGAGGCGCTCGAGGTTCTTTGTGAACGGCAGCACGACGCGCTCGAAGAGAGGATTGTTGAGGAGGATCTCGAATTGAAACGGCTTGCCATTGGCGTCCTTCAGCTTCTTCGTCGCCGGATCGATCTTCCAGCCCACACGCTCGAGTTGCCGCGCCGAATCGGCAAGGAGGTTACGGAGCTTGATCTTGTCGGTGGACGGCGGATCGTACTGCGAGTTGAAGACCTCCGGCTGCATGTGCGTTATGAGCGGGACGAGCAGCTTGAGCTCGGCCTTGCTGGGGAAGTTGGTCGCAGCCAGCTCCGAATTGTCGAAGTAGCTGCGGGTGCGCTTGTACTGATTGTAGAAGAGATTCGCGTTCGACCATTCGAAATCGAACGCATTCTCCAAGGCGACGCGCACGAGTCGATCCCCGAACTGCGGACCGCGCGTATTGAACGCGAGTCCCTGCATGCCGGAGGGGCGGTTGTTGGGGATGTCCTCCTTGCGCACTTTGCCCTCCTTGAGCGCGGGGAAGTCGTAGCCCGTGGCCCAGTTCTTCGCCGAGTTCTCGAGCCGCAGATCGTAGTTGCCGGCCTTGAACGCCTCGAACTCGACGGTCGGATCGCGGTAGTAGTCGAAGGTGAGGACGTCGAAGTTGTCGCGCCCGACGTTGACCGGCAAATCCTTGCCCCAGTAGTCGGCGACGCGCTTGTAAACGACGCGGCGGCCGGGCTCGTGGCTGTCGAGCTTGTACGCGCCGCTGCCGAGCGGCGGCTCGAGCGTCGGCTTGTCGAACTCCCGCCCCTGCCAGTAGTGCTTCGGCAACACGGGCAGCTGCCCCAGGATCAGCGGCAGCTCGCGGTTCGTGCCCGGCTTGAACGTGAACTTCACCGACCGCTCACCGGTCTTTTCGACCTTGTCGACGCTCGCGTAGTAGTTGCGGTAGATGGGGCGGCCCTTGTCGCGCAGGGTCTCGAACGACCAGACGACGTCCTCGGCGGTGATCGGCTTGCCGTCGTGCCAACGGGCATTCGGCCGCAGGGTGAACGTAACCCACGAGCGATCCGGCGGCGTCTCGATGGTCTCGGCGAGGAGGCCGTATTCGCTGAAGGGCTCGTCTGCCGAGCCGACCATCAGGGTGTCGTAGATCATCGCGCTGGCCGGGTCGGCGGTGCCGCGCACGATGAACGGGTTGAAGCTGTCGAAGTCGCCCTCGAAGGAGCGGCGGAGCTCGCCGCCCTTGGGCGCCTGCGGATTGACGTAGTCGAAGTGCTTGAAGTCCGGGCCGTACTTGAGGTCGCCGTGCATCGCGATGCCATGCGCCGGGGCGGCAAACGCCACGCCCCCGAGGGACGGAAGAGCTGCCGGGTGAGCCCCGAGAAATGGGCCAACGACGGCGATCGCGACCAGTGTGTTGCGCGTGAACATTTGGCCTCCTGAGGGAATGATCCGCCAGTTCTTAGCGGAAACTCCGGCGCTGTGCATGCTCTGGAGGGGGTTGTGAAACCTCGCAGGGATCGCCAGCATCTCAGGTGTGCGCGCCCCCCAGACGGGGCGTTCCATCGGCGGCCGAAGCCGGCCGATCGGGAGTCTAGCCTCGAGCAATCGACATGTTGATCCGCATCCGCAAGGCCAGCGACGTTTCGTCCGGTGAGATCACCGCCGAGTCGCTCTATCTGCGGCGGCGCGACTTTCTGCGCGGCGTCGCCGGCGCCGCCGGCGCGCTCGCAGCCGGCGATCTGCTCGCCGGCTGCACCCGGAGCGATGACCGTGCCAGCCGAGAGCCCGGGCCGCTGAACGCCGAGCGCAACCCCAAGTACGGCACCGCGGAGGAGCCGACCGCCTACGCCAAGGCCACCGGTTACAACAACTTCTACGAGTTCGGCACCGACAAGAGCGATCCCGCCGCGTACGCGGGCTCGCTGATCACGAAGCCGTGGTCGGTCGAGATCACGGGTGAAGCGAACAAGCCGGGGACGATCGGCGTCGAGGACCTGATCCAGCCCTTTCCGCTCGAGGAGCGGATCTACCGCCATCGCTGCGTCGAGGGCTGGTCGATGGTGATCCCCTGGATCGGGATTCCGCTCGGCGAGGTCATCAAGCGCTTCGAGCCCAACTCATTCGCCAAGTTCGTCGCCTTCCGCACGCTCCACGACCCGAAGCAGATGCCCGGCCAACACGACGACGTACTCTCCTGGCCCTACATCGAGGGCCTGCGGCTCGACGAGGCGATGCACCCGCTCACTCTCCTCGCCGTCGGGATGTACGGCCGCGAGCTGCCGAATCAGAACGGGGCGCCGCTGCGGCTGGTGGTGCCGTGGAAGTACGGCTTCAAGAGCATCAAGTCGATCGTCGGCATTCGCCTCGCCGCGGCCAAGCCCGACACTACGTGGAACCGCATGGCGCCGGTGGAATACGGCTTCTACTCCAACGTCAACCCGGAGGTGGATCATCCCCGCTGGAGCCAGAAGACCGAGCGCCGCATCGGCGAGTTCCTCCGCCGCCCCACTCTCCCCTTCAACGGCTACGGCGAGGAGGTCGCCTCGCTCTACACGGGCATGGACCTCCACCGAGAATTTTGAATGCTGAATTTTGAATCTTGAATTTCGGAGCGGCGGCGGCGTGTCTCTTCAATTCTACCTTCAACATTCAACGTTCAAAATTGCGCTCGCGCTGAGCGCCGCTCTGTCGCCGCTCGCCTGGCTCGCTTGGTTGGCGCTACGCGATGATCTCGGCGCAAATCCGATCGAGCGAGTGACTCACTTCACCGGCGACTGGGCGTTGCGCTTCCTGCTGCTCACGCTCGCGATCACCCCTCTGCGACGGCTCACCGGTTGGAACGGGTTGATCTCGTACCGGCGCATGCTCGGACTGGCGGCGTTCTTCTACGGCAGTCTGCACTTCCTCACGTGGATCGGCGTCGATCATCTCTTCGATTGGGAGGCGATCGCGCAGGACATCCGCAAGCGGCCGTACGTGACCGCGGGCTTCACCGGCTTTGCCTGCATGCTGCCGCTGGCGATCACCTCGACGCGCGGCTGGGTGCGGCGCCTGGGAAAGCGCTGGGCACAGCTGCACACGCTGGTCTACGCCGCCGCCGTCGCCGGGGTGGTGCACTATTTCTGGTTGGTGAAGGCGGACACGCGCCTGCCGCTGACCTACGCCGCGGTGCTCGCCGTGCTGTTCGGCGCGCGGCTCTGGTCGCGGGCGCGACCGGCCGCAGCCGTGTCGCGACACGAAGCCGCGCCGCCCGCCGTTGAGCGCGGCTGACGCAGCGGCTCAGGCGCGCGGCTCGGCGACCGGACGGGCCTCGCCGGACTGCGGCGCAACGGCGCGATGCGGCAGCACGGCGAGGATCGCCGGCAGCACCGTCAGCGACGCGAGCAGATTGCAGCCGACACCGATCGTGAGCAACAGACCGAGGCTGAAGATGCCGCGATGCTGGGCCACCATCAGCGCGCCGAAGCCGACCATGGTCGTCAGCGAGCTCAGCAAGACCGCCTTTCCGGTGCTGCGCGCGACCACCGACATCTCCGCCGAGCCATCCTCGAGATGGCGATGGATGATGTGGATGCCGTTGGAGATGCCGATGCCGACGATCAGCGGCAGGATGATCAGGTTGGCGAGGTTGAACTGGAGCTGGAAGAGCCACATCAAGCCCGCCGTCCAAAGCGCGCCGACACCGAGCGGCACGAGTGACAGAAGCGCCCAGCGTACGCTGCGGAAGTCCCACGTCACCAACAGCAGGATCGCCACCAGCGCGTACACACCGGCGTCGATGTATCCGTCGCGCATGCGCTGGCTGGTCTCGTAGAAGTTCACCGGCGGGCCGGTGACGTGCGGATCCACCAGGCGCGCCTCGGCGACAAACTCCGCGAGGTGGGCGGGATCCCAGATGTTCTCCTCGGGGAAGACCTGGACGGAGAACTTACCGCTCTTGCCGATGAAGCGCTTGCGCAGGAAGTCGGGTAGAGTTTCGAGCGTGATCGTTGCCGGCCGCAGGTTCTTGCGCAGGAAGCTCATCTGGTCGGCGAAGTCGACGAAGACGTCGTGCTGCAGCGCCAGCAGTCGCTGGTGCAACACCATCGGATCGCCGCCCCCCACCAACGGTTCGACCCGCGCGAGCGATTCGCGAACCTTCCGGAGCTGTAGGTCGTCGGGCTTGCGCCCCGGGTCCCACTTCTTGTCGGGATCGTCCTGCAGCTTGAAGCGAATCGACTGCAGCAGCTCGTGGATCTCGCCAACATCGAGCTGATCGCTCGGCGGCGCCATCTCCGGCAGGCGCTCGACCGCGGGACGCAGGGCTTCGATCGCGACGATGCGCTCGGGCTGGCGGTCGGGTACGAGTGACGCAGCACTTTCCACGCGCCCGACGACGGACAGCTTCTCGTAGCCGGTCTCCAGCCGCCGCGCCTCTTCGAGCGTGTCGGCCATGCTCATCGCGTAGCGGCTGGAGCGACCCTCGTGCAGGATCTTGAGCTCCCAGTCGACCGCCTCCGTGCCCACCGCCTGCAAATGGAGAAGGTTCATGTCGAAGCCGACGTGGCGCAGCCCGAAGAGCGAGAGCAGCGTGAGCCCAGCGGTGACGGCGAGAATCGTCCAGGGTCGACGGTAAAACCGGTCGACGGCGCCGGACTGCCAAGCGGCCAACCCCGCCGGCAGGCGCAGGTGTGTATCGATCCAGTGGCCCACCGGTGTGCGCTTGAAACGCTCGTAGAGCACGAGCGCGGCGGGGAAAACGGTGAGCATGCCGATCAGGCAGAGGAGCACGCCGCCGCCGCCGATGATGCCGAGCTCGGCGATGCCGAGAAAATCCGTCAGCGCCATCGAGAAGAACGCGACCGCGAACGTGACCGCGCCGGAGATGATGCCGCCGCCGGAGTTGACGAAGGTGCGGGTCAGCGCCGCCTCGGTGTCGTAGCCGTCCGCCGACTCTTCCTCGAAACGTGAGATCAGATGCACGCCGAAGTCGTCGCTCATGCCGATCAGAATCGTGGCGAAGGCGACGGAGAGAATCGTGAGGTGCCCGACGCTGGCGGTGATGTAGCCGAACGACCACGCCAGCCCGAGCAACAACACGAAGACGGCAAGCAGCGGCCGCACGATGTCGCGATAGAAGAGGATGAAGCACAGACCGACGCCGGCCAGCGAGATCACCGCGGCGAAGTTGGTGTCGCGCACCGAGGCGAGCATCTCCTCCGTCGCCAGCGCCGGGCCGCCGGTGACTCCCACCTGCAGGCCGGGATAGCGCGGTAGCACCTCGCCGATGTGGCCGCGCACGCGCTCCAACGCCTCCTCGGCGCTCGCCATGACGCTGGTGTCCTCCGGCGCCTGGACCAGCACGAAGACGAAGCGACGGCTGTCGTCGAGCAGATAGCCGTCCTCGTCCATGTCGTTTCCCTGGCGCAGGAAGCTGCGCCAAATCGAACCGTACGGCTCGCCCTTCGCCGCCAGCCCGATCGAGTCGATCAAGGTCTGCAACAGCGAGAGGTCGAGCGGCGTCTTTTCGTCCTTCTTCTCGTCGGCAGTGCCGAGGAAGCTCGACACGAGGCGCCCGACCAGCGCCGAGCTGATCTCCTTGTTGATAGCGCGCAACAGCGTGGCGAGACTCGGGTCGGCCGAGACCTTGTCGATCAGCTGGGCGTTGTCGTTGAGCTTGAGCCGCACCTCGCGCAGCTTGTCCGGCGACAGGAACATCAGCGCCTTGCCGTCGAAGGCGTCGGGGTCGATGCGGTAGAGGACTTCGCGCGCGGCCCGCGGATCCTTCTCCAGCGCGGTCGCCAGCTCGCGCGCGAACTTCTTGGTGCGGCGCAGGTCGCGGTCCTCGATGACGATGACGAGGTCCTCGCGGTCGCCGAACTCCGCGTCGTAGGCCTCGTTGACGCGGTGGTATACCTGATTGCGTGAGATCAGATCGTCGCGCGAGGTCTTGAAGGTCAGCCACTGCTGCGTCACCGCCAACGACGCGACCGCAAAAAAAAGGCCGCCGAAGATGAACATCCACGGATGGCGATAGGTGGCGTGCGCGAGCCGCTCGAGCAGGCGTACGCGCAGCGAACCGCCGTGGTTTTCAGACACCGTAGGCCCTCTCCCAACCCGAGTGAATCACAGGTGTGACCGGCTTACCGTTGCCGTTGCGCGGCGGCGGCATTAGATACGGCGGTATGCACATCACGATGGTGAAGAAGACGCTGAAGGACGGCTCCGACTGCCGCAAGTGCGCCGAGGCGACGGAACACCTTCGCGGCCGCGGCCTGCTCGATCGCATCGACGAGGTCGTCTGGGCCCACGAAGGCGATTCACAGAGCCCTGGGATCATCCTCGGCGAGAAGCTCGGGGTCGACACGGCACCTTTCTTCATCGTCCGCGACGGTGACTCCGAGAAGGTGTACACCAGCGTGTTGCGGCTCATCCAGGATCATCTCGGCGGCAAGGTGACCGACAAGGACCGGGCCCGCGTCGATCCCGACGACATCGGCGGGATCTGAACCAGCGCGGCGGCGTTCCGCGTCTCGCGACGCGGAATGGCGGCGCAGAGGTCGAATCGTCAGGAAGCTTTGGCGACGTTGCCGGCGTGGAGACCGCACTCCTTCATGGTCTCTTCCTCCCACCACCAACGGCCCTCGCGCTCGTGCTGTCCCGGATTGACCGGGCGCGTGCACGGTTCGCATCCGATCGAGACGAAGCCGCGCTCGTGCAGCGGGTTGTAGGGCACGTCGTTCTCGCGGATGTACTGCCACACCTGCTTCGAGCTCCAGTTGGCGAGCGGGTTGAACTTCACCAGTGGCCGCTCGTTCGAGCCGAAGGTCGGATCGAGCTGGACCACCGGCACCTCGGCGCGCGTGCCCGGGCTCTGATCGCGGCGCTGCCCGGTGACCCACGCGGCGAGCGGCTTGAGCGCGCGCGTCAGCGGCTCGACCTTGCGCACACCACAGCACTCCTTGTGGCCATCCTTGAAGAAGGAAAAGAGTCCCTTCTCGTGCACCAGCTTCTGCACCGCCTCCGGGTAGGGGAAGAAGGTATCGATCGGCACCCCGTAGCGCTCGCGCACGGTCTCGATGAACTGGTAGGTCTCGGGATGCAGACGCCCGGTGTCGAGCGAGAAGACTCGAAACTTGCCGGCGCCGACCTTGGATGCCATGTCGACGAGCACGACATCCTCCGCGCCGCTGAACGAGACCGCAATGTTGCCACCGTACTCCTTGATCGCGAGCGCCAAGATGTCCTTCGGGTGCTTCTGGGCGTACTCCGAAGCCAGGTTGGGAATGCGGTTCGAGTCGAGTGCCATAGAGCTTTCCTTCCGCGCGCAGTGTCGCCGCCCGCGGGCGGCGCCTAGAAAGACAGCTACTTATCAGGCGTATCCGAGCTATCGCAACCCCCGCCATTTTCTCGCACGCTGCGCTTGAGAACCGCGTCGCTTCAATATATGAAGTCTTCAACGCGCAGCGATCGCTCGAACAGGAGCGGCAGGCCGCGCGGCCCAGGGGCGCACTGAAAAGCAGGTTCGGAGGCGCCACGGAACGTGAGCGGTTGTCCTTTCTTCTTCCGCTCAGGCGCCCGCGCCCGGGAAGCTACCGAGAGTTGGTGGGGTCGAGTGTCGCGCACGGACCAACGGCGGCACGAGGGCTGGCCGGCAGACCACAGGGTGAGTGAAAAGGTCATGGACCAAAGGGACAACGGCGACGGAGCCGTCGCAAGCGAAGAGGATTTCCTAGAGGAAGAGGAAGGTGCGGAGGAGGAAGGCGAAAGCCTCCAACCCGTACCGCTGAGCGACGCAGAGGTGAGCGAGTCGGTGCGCGCGGCGAGAGCCGTCGCCGGCCGCCTCGGCATCCGCGCCCTCTACCCCGAGCAGGAGCGCTGCATCGAAGCGAGCCTGTCCGGACACGACGTGCTCGTCGTTCTGCCGACCGGCTTCGGCAAGTCGGTCTGCTACCAGATCCCGTCGATGATCCTGCCGAAGCCGGTGGTGTTGGTGTCACCGCTTCTGGCTCTCATCCGCGATCAGCACGAGAAGCTGCTCGCGCGCCGCATTCCCGTCGAGCGCATCGACGGAACGATTCGCGGCACCGCCCGCAAAACGGCGCTCAAGCGGGTCGCGGAGGGCGGCTCGCTCCTGGTGATGACGACGCCGGAGACCCTCGGCACCGCCGAGATGGGCGAGGCGCTCGGCAAGTCGGGCATCTCGCTCGCCGCCGTCGACGAAGCGCATTGCATCTCGGAGTGGGGTCACGACTTCCGCCCCGCTTACATGGCGTTGGGCGAGCGCCTGAGGGAGCTCGGACGGCCTCCGCTGCTGGCGCTGACGGCGACCGCGACCCAGGCGGTGCGCGACGACGTGCAGCGCTACCTCGCCATGGGAGATCCCGTGGTGGTCGCCGGCTCACCGCATCGGTCGAATCTCGCCTTCGAAGTAATGCAGATCTCCGGCAACGATCGCGTCCGCGCGCTCACACGCTTCGCCAGCCGGCTGCGGCGCCCGGGCATCATCTACTGCAGCACCACCAAGGCGGTCGACGAGCTCTACGGCGCGCTGCGCCTGATGCGCATGCCGGTGCACCGCTATCACGGCCGCATGGCCGCCGCCGATCGCAACGCCGAGCAGGAGCAGTACATGAAACCGGGGCGGCGCACGATCATGGTCGCCACCAGCGCCTTCGGCCTCGGCATCGACAAGCCCAACATCCGCTACATCGTGCACTACCAGTCGCCCGCCTCGCTCGAGCAGTACGTGCAGGAGGCAGGGCGAGCCGGGCGCGACGGCCGCAAGGCCAACTGCGTTCTCCTCTTTGACCCGAAGGATCGCGAAACCCACGAAGCACTGCTGCAGACGAGCCGGGTTCGCCCGGATCAGCTCTACCGCATCGCCTCCGCACTCGCCGCCTGGGCCGACGAAGAACGTGTGCCGAGCCTCGAGGCGCTGACTCTGTCGGCGCAGTTGAGCGACCGCCAGACGAAGGCGCTGCTCGCCGTCCTCGAAGAAGCCGGCCTGGTAGAAACCAACCCCGACATCCGAGTCAAAGTCCCGGCCTCCGAGTTCGAAGAGCAGGCACGCAAGCTCGCGGGGCGCTTCGTCACCCTGCGCACGCAGGACGGACGGCGCCTCGATCACGTCGCCGAGTACGCCTACGCCCGCGAGTGCCGCGCCGTGCACCTCCGTCGCTACTTCGGCGAAGAGGACGGCGAGCCCTGCGGCCTGTGCGACATCTGCCGTGGCGCGCCGCAGCGACCGTCGACCTTCTGGCAGCCGATCGCGCGGCCGCAACGGCAGAAGAAGCGCCGTCGCAGCCGCGGCCGCCGACGCCGCAAGAAGGGCGGAAATCGCGGCGGACCGCAGCCGACAGTGACCGCCTAGAGTCGTTCCTTCGGGTGCGCGGCGAGAAACGCCGCGGTGAAGGGCAACTCGATCTCGCCGCGATCGATGCGGCACCGCAGTTCTTCGAGGTCGCTCTCTTCGTCGACGTCGAAGGTCTGCGGCAGCAGCTTCACGCGAAGGCCGCGCGCTTCGGCGCGCGCCAGAGTGGCGCGCAGCGTATCCACCGAGCTCATCGGAATCCCGCGGAAGAGATCCTCGCGCCTGCGCAAGCCGACGAGGCCGTAGCCGCCGTCTCGCGTCGGCATCAACACGACGTCGGCACTCTCGAGCCCGGAAAAGGCGGCCTCGATCTGCGGCGGCTCGAGATGAGGAAGGTCCGCGCCGATCATGACGACCTTCGTGCGCTGTCCGGATTCCTCCAGCAGATCGCCGAAGACGTTCCACATCTTCTCACCCAACTCGACACCGCGTTGACCGATGCAATCGAGGCGCGTGCCGACGTCCGCGCTCAGATCGCTGTCGGCGGGATCGACCGCCCAGATCAACCGCCACGGGCCCGCGGCCAGACGCGCCTGCAGGTCGCGCAGAAAGGCACGGTAGAGATCGCTCGCCGCGGCGGCGCCGATCGCGCGCGCCAATCTGGTCTTCACCGCTCCGGG
>Ga0187894_10006055_pt1 | contig 12026 bp, 11 predicted proteins | sample GBC1701081metaG_FD_136650 | JGI IMG/M metagenome (GOLD analysis project Ga0187894, IMG submission 136650) | White microbial mat communities from a lava cave in the Kipuka Kanohina Cave System on the Island of Hawaii, USA - GBC170108-1 metaG ...
AGTCTTCGCCAACCCGGTCAGGTCCGGAAGGAAGCAGCCGTAACGAATTCGCTGCGGGTCGTGTCCGGTCTCCCACCCGCGCTGCAAGCACACGCAGCCCGCGCCGACGAGGCCGGGCGCCATACGGGGCGGTCGCCGCATGAACGACATCGCCGACGGTTCGCCCTATCACGTCCTCGCCCGCAAATACCGGCCGGCCGACTTCTCCACCCTGATCGGGCAGGAGGCGATGGTCCGCACCCTGCGCAACGCGCTGGAGTCGGGGCGTCTGGCGCATGCCTTCATGCTCACCGGCGTGCGCGGCGTCGGCAAGACCAGCACCGCGCGCATCATCGCCAAGGCGCTGAATTGCATCGGGCGCGACGGCAAGGGCGGCCCGACGATGGATCCTTGCGGTGCCTGTGAGCATTGTGTGGCCATCGCCGAGGATCGCCATGTCGACGTCCAGGAGATGGACGCCGCCAGCCGGACAGGCATCGACGACATCCGCGAGATCATCGAGGGCGTGCGCTACCGCCCCGCGTCGGCGCGCTACAAGGTCTACATCATCGACGAAGTGCACATGCTCTCGCGCCAGGCCTTCAACGGCCTGCTGAAGACGCTGGAAGAGCCGCCGCCGCATGTGAAGTTCCTGTTCGCCACCACCGAGATCCGCAAGGTGCCGGTGACGGTGCTGTCGCGCTGCCAGCGCTTCGACTTGCGCCGCGTGCCCATCGACGTGCTGTCGGCGCATTTCGCGCGCATCGCCGAGGCCGAAAAGGTCGAGATTTCGCCCGAGGCGCTGCGTCTGGTGGCGCATGCCGCCGACGGCTCGGTGCGCGACGGGTTGAGCCTGCTCGACCAGGCCATCGCCCACGGTGGCGGCGTGGTCGATGCCGGCCAGGTGCGCGACATGCTGGGCCTGGCCGATCGCGGCCGGGTGTTCGACCTGTTCGACCTTCTGATGAAGGGCGACGCACCGGCGGTGCTGGCGCTGCTGGGCGACATGTACGATTCCGGCGCCGATCCGGTGGTCGTGCTGCAGGATCTGCTGGAACTGACGCACTGGCTGACCCGGCTGAAGGTGGTGCCGGATGCCGCCGCGACGGCCGCCGAGCTGGAGCGCACGCGTGGTGCCGACATGGCCAAGCGGCTGGCCATGGCGCATCTGACCCGGGCCTGGCAGATGCTGCTGAAGGGCCTGCAGGAAACGCAGAGCGCGCCCTCGCCGATCCGCGCCGCCGAGATGGCGATGATCCGCCTGTGCTTTGCGGCCGACCTGCCGACGCCGGCCGAGGCGCTGCGGACACTGAACGACGCTGGCAACGGCAGCCCGGCGGTCGTGTCCCCGGCTGGTGGCAGCCATGGCGCCGCGGCGGCATCGTCTGGCGGCGCAATGGCCACCGCCCGCACATCGCCACCGCCGCCGGCACGCCCGTCGCCGCCCAACGCGCCGGTCGCGCGACTGGCGTCCGTCAACGCGGCCGTGGCCGCGGCGCCGGTGGCCGACGCGCTGCCGGCACAACCGGACGCGCCGCCCAAACCTTCGCCGGCAACCTTTGCCGAGATCGTGGCGCTGTTCGAGCAGCGCCGCGAACCGGTGCTGGCGCACCATCTCAGCCGCGACGTGCATCCCGTGCGCTGTGAGCCCGGCCGTCTCGAGTTTCGCCCGGACGCCAACGCGCCGCGCGATCTGGCGCCGCGCGTGGCCGACTCCCTGTCGCAGTGGACTGGCCGGCGCTGGATGGTCTCGGTGTCGGGCGATGCCGGCGGGCCGACCTTGCAGCAGCAGCGCGTGGCAGCAGAGGACGCACGGCGCGCCCGGGCGATGGCGCACCCGATGGTGCAGGCGGCGATGGCCGTCTTTCCCGGCGCGACGCTCGAAGCGGTGCGCTCGAAGGATGACACCGGACCGGCGTCTTCTGTCGTCGCGGTCGAGACTGCCGGTGTCAGTGACGACGTACCCGAGGCGGAGGAGTATCCAACTGACGCCTACGAAGAGATTCCCGAACGCGACTACTAAGAGCGTTCAACACGGAAAGCGAACGAACCATGCTTGGTGGATTGAAAGACCTGGGCGCCCTGATGAAGCAGGCGCAGGAGATGCAGCAGAAGATCGGCGAGCTGCAGGAGCGCCTGGCGGACAGCGAGGTGATCGGCCAGTCCGGCGCCGGCCTGGTCAAGGTTACGCTCAACGGCAAGAACGAGATGCGCCGTGTCGAGATCGATCCCTCGCTGCTGGTGGCCGATGAGAAAGGCGTGCTGGAAGACCTGATCGTGGCCGCCGCCAACGACGCCCGCACCAAGGTCGAGACCCTGGTGCAGGACCAGATGCGCGACCTCACCGGCGGCCTGCCGCTGCCGCCGGGCTTCAAGCTGTAGACCCCTCTCCGCCCACGCAGTTGTGGGGAGAGGGAGGGGCCCGTCGCGAAGCGATGGGAGGGTGAGGTGGGTGTTTGACCCGAGCGCGTTCTATGTAGAGATGTCTCCTGTGTTTCCAGCACCCACCTCACCCTCCCATGCCTTCGGCATGGGCCCCTCCCTCTCCCCCCGCTGCCGCGGGCGGAGAGGGTAGACGCCATGAACGGCCCTGAGATCGTGCGCATGATCCAGCTCTTGGCCAAGCTGCCGGGGCTGGGGCCGCGCTCGGCGCGCCGCGCGACGCTGCATCTGCTGAAGAAGCGCGAGGCGCTGATGCGGCCGCTGGCGCAGGCATTGGGCCAGGCGGCCGATGCCATCCGCACGTGTACGGTGTGCGGCAACTTCGACACCGTCGATCCCTGCACCGTCTGCCGCGATGACCGACGCGATGCCGCCACCATCTGCGTCATCGCCGATGTCGCCGATCTGTGGGCGATGGAGCGCGGGCACGTCTTCAATGGTCGCTATCATGTACTGGGCGGCACGCTCTCGGCGCTCGATGGTGTCGGCCCGGAGGACCTCAACATCGCCGCCCTGGTGGCGCGCGTGCGCAGCGGCAGCGTGAACGAAGTGATCCTTGCCACCAATGCCACCGTCGATGGCCAGACCACGGCGCACTACATCGCCGACCGCCTGGCCGAGTTCGCCAGCGTGAAGGTGTCGCGCCTGGCGCATGGCCTGCCGGTCGGCGGCGAGATCGACCACCTCGATGACGGTACGCTGTCGGCCGCCTTCAAGGCCCGTCGCGTCGTCTAATTCTACCCAGACCGGGGGAAGAGATCATGGAACCCACAACGAAGCGGCGAATCGCGGTCCTGGGCATGGGACAGATGGGGTCTGGTATGGCCGGCCGCTTGGCCGAATCCGGCCACGATGTCCTGGGCTACGACATCAATCCGCGCACCCGGACGGATCTTGCCGGCAAGGGCATGGCGATGGCCGACACCGTCAAGGCGGCGCTGGCGGGTCGCGATGTCATTCTCACCAGCCTGCCCGATCCCAAGGCCGTGCTGGCGGCGTGGTTGGGCGAGGGTGGTCTCGTCGCGTCGGCCGAGGCGGGTAGTCTCTGCATCGAGCTCAGCACCATCGGCCCCGGCACCATGCGCGAGGTCGGTGCCGCCGCGACCGGCCGCGGGCTCGACGTGGTCGATTGCCCGGTCAGCGGCAGTCCCGCCGAGGCGCGCCAGGGCAAGCTGGTGCTGATCGCCGGCGGCGAGCGCGCCGTCGTTGAGCGCGCTGGCTCGGTGCTGTCGCTGCTGGGCGAGACATGGCGCTACACCGGTGGCGTCGGCACCGCCAAGGTGGTGAAAATCGTCAACAACATGATGTCGATGGGCAACGTGCTGATCGCGTCCGAGGCCTTTGCCCTGGGCACGGCTGCGGGCGTCGAGCCGGAAACGCTCTACGACGTCTTATCGGTGAGCGGCGGCCGCTCGCATCATTTCACCAAGCGCTGCCCCAATGCGATCAAGGGCAACTTCGATCCCGGTTTCAAGATGGAGCTGGGCGAGAAGGACCTGGCACTGGGCATCGAGCTGGGCCGCACGCTGAACCTGCCGACACCCGGCGCGTCGGCGGTACGGGAGCTCTACGCGTTGGCGCTCGCCGAGGGCTATCGCGGCCGCGATATCGTGGCGTTGCTCGCCATGTATCAAGCCTGGAGCCAGCGACGGAACAGCTGACGATCGCGGCGAACGCGCGCAGTCATCCCGAGCGCAGCGAGGGATCTCCTGTGAATGGCGCGCTGTGCGTCTTACGCAGGAGATCCCTCGCTGCGCTCGGGATGACGGTGTCTACTTGCGCTGCGCACGGTGGCCGGCGCTACCGCCGGCCAGGCGCCCGAACACGGCGCCGGACATCAGACCGGCGCCGCCAAGATAGTTGCCGTAGAAGATGCCGCCGACCAGCTCGCCGGCGGCGTACAGCCCTGGGATCGCGACGTCGGTCAGGTCCAACACCGCGCCTTGATCATTGATGCGCAGGCCGCCGAACGTGAAGGTGATGCCGCATGTCACCACGAAGCCCGTATAGGGCGGCTGATCGATCGGCAGCGCCCAGTTTGATTTGGGCGGCGTGATGCCCTTGGTGCCCTTGCCGTCGAGGATCGCCGGATTGTAGTCGCCCGGCTGGCAGGCGGCGTTGAATGTAGCGACTGTCCGCGTCAGGCCCTCGACGTCGATCTCCAGCTTCCGTGCCAGCTCCTCGATCGAGTTGGCCTCAGCCTTGGTCACCTGGCGGATGCGGTACTCGTCGCGCACCATATCGATGGTCTTGGCGTCGAAGATCTGCACCGCCGCGCGCTGCGGCTGCTTCATGATCTCGCGGCCGTACTTGGCGTAGGTGTGATTGCGGAAATCGGCGCCCTCGTCGACGAAGCGCTCGCCGTTGAGGTTCACAACGATGCCGATCGGATAGGAGTGCTTCTGGAAGTTGTCGAGCACCGTGCGGTCGCCGAACGGCGGCGCGCTGATGTCCCACGCCACCGCGTGACATGTCGACCAGCCGCCGAACGGCTGGGCGCCGATGTCGAGCGCCGCCTTGATGCCATCGCCGGTGTTGTGCCGTGTGCCGCGCACGCGGCACAGTTCCCAGCCCGGACCAAGGTAGCGCGTGCGCATCTCGGGATTGGCCTCGAAGCCGCCGCACGCCAGCACCACCGCCTTGGCGTCGATATCCTCGTAACCGTCCGGACCTTTGACCGTGACGCCGGTGACCGACCCACGGCGATCCTGGAGCAGGCGCACCAGCCGCGTGGCGTAGCGGATCTCGATCGTCTGTCGTGCGGCGGCCTTGAGCAGCTGGTCGACCAGCCCCCAGCCACCGCCCACCGCCTCGATGTTGACGCCGCCATAGAAGTGATGCTTGCCGTTCAGCTTATAGGACTGACGTCCGAACATGGGGATGAACCGCACACCGTTCCGGCGCATCCAGCGCATGGTTTCGCGCGACCGGCCGACCAGGATGCCGGCCAGCGTCTCGTCGCTGTTGTGTTCGGTGACGCGCATCAGATCGTCGAGATAGGTCTCGGCCTTGAGCGTCGGCAGGATGATCTGGTCGGCCTCGGCGGCTGACAGGTCGTCCAGGATGTCGTGGCGCAGATCGTCCAGCCCATCATGCACGAAGCGGAAGCCACCGGCCGTGAACAGCGAGTTGCCGCCGCGCTCCTCGATGGGCGCCTTCTCCAGCATCAGCACGCGTGCACCCTGTTCGGTGGCCGACAACGCGGCGCAGATCGCCGCGTTGCCCAGGCCAACCACGATGACATCGACGGTCGCTTTGTCTGCCATAGACCTGTCCTTCATGATTGGAGCGGGTTCACCTGCGGTAGAGCACGTGGCCGTCGAACAGGCGCCGCGCGGTGCGGTAGACGGCGCCGTACTGGGCATGCGGTCCGTCGCTGCCGGCAATGACGCTGGCATCCACGACGGTGACTCCCGACGGCTGCGCGATGCGGATGGGCCCGTTGGCCGCGGCGCTGAGCGCATGCGGGATGCTGCCGGGCACACGGGCGGCCACCGCCAGACAGATGGCGCCGGTCACCGGGACGGCGCGGTGGGGTTGGCCGACCGAGATCATGCGCACGGCGATGTCGCTGTCCGAGGGCGCCAGGACGCGGCCGGAGAGCGTGCGGGCCTCGCCGCGGCGAGAAACGATGGCGATCTTGGGAATGCTGGCGATGGTGGCCGCGGCCTGGATGTCGGGCGCGATCCCCATGGCCACCGACGCGGCGCGCCGGATTTCTTCCATCCGCGCCAGGAACCCCGTATCGGCCTCCAGCGCATCGGGAAGCTCGGCACCGGTCTTGCCCAGCGTGGCGGCGTCGACGAAGACGCAGGGGTTGGCGGCGTCGATGCACGAGGCATCAATGCGTCCCAGGCCCGGTATCTCCAGCGCATCGCGCGCCTGTCCGGTCGGCAGCAGCCTGCCGGTCTTGGCACCGCCCGGCTCGACGAATTCCAGCCGGATCGGCGCCGCTGCACCGGCGACACCGTCGAGCTCGAGGGCACCGCTGTCGGCCAGCACGCCGTCGGCAACGGCAAAGCGCGACACGATGATCTTGCGCGTGTTGGTGTTGTGGATGCGCACGACGGCCTCACCGTCGCGTGGCGCCGCGGCGAGATCCTCCTCGATCGCGAACGGTCCCACGGCCGAGGACATGTTGCCGCAATTGCCGTTGTAGTCGACGCTGGCGGCGCGGATCGAGACCTGCGCGAACGTGTAGTCGACATCAGCATCGGCCCGGCTTGGCGGCCCGATCACGCATACCTTCGACAACGACGACAAGCCGCCGCCCATGCCGTCCAGCTGGCGCCCATTGGGATCGGGCGATCCCATGATCGCCAGGAAGATCGCGTCCCACGCGGCGCGGTCGGCCGGCAGGTCCTGCTGGCGGAACATGACCGCCTTGGATGTTCCGCCCCGCATGAAGGCAGCGCGAATGCGTGTCTGAGCCATGCCGATCCTCGCTGTCAGGTGTCGTTGTCATCCCGAGCGTAGCGAGGGATCTCCCGCCAGAGGAGCCCCATTGCGGCAGACCGCTCGCTACGCCCGGGATGACAGGCTTGCGTCAGCTGTCGATCACGGCGACCAGCTGGCCTTCTGATACCGCTTCCGATTCGGAAACACGGATCTCGCTGACGACGCCGGTGCACGGCGCCAGAACCGGGATCTCCATTTTCATCGACTCCAAGATCAGGAGCGTGTCGTCGGCGCTGACGCGATCGCCGACCTGGGCCTCGATCTTCCACACCTTGCCGGAAATCTCCGACTTCACCTGTGTCTTAGGCATCGCCCGTTTCATCCCTGGACGCCTGTCAAGATTTCGATTGAACACGTGGTGGCGTCCGTGCATATAATTAATGGTCAACCAACAAGTAATCAATACCATGTCCGTGCCAGGAATCTTGCCGCGACTCGCGCGGCGCTCACAGGAAGACCGCCGTGCCGAATCCGATCGGCGGATTCTCGGGGCGGCGATGCGGCTGATCGCCCGCAAGGGCTCGGCCGGCACGACCCTGGCCGAGATCGGCGTCGCCGCCGGCTACAGCCGCGGCTTGCCCAGTGAGCGGTTCGGGACCAAGCACGCGCTGCTGGATGCCCTGATCGATCGTACGGAGGTGGCATTCCAGGCCCAGTTGGCCATCGATGTCGAGAGCAAGTCTGGCCTCGCGGCTGTGGAAGCGCGCATGGAAGCCCACCTGAACGGCGCCTTGCGCAGTCCCGACGGCGTCCGGGCGCTCTACCTGTTGTATATGGAATCGCTGACCGTCGCGCCGGAGCTGCACGCGCGCATCGCAGCCCAGGGCGACGCCTATCGGGAAGGCTTCGTGCGTCATCTGCGGGAAGCCCGGCGGGCCGGGGAGATTCGCGCCGATACCGACCTGCAGCTGAACGCCACCATCATCATCGGCGCCTTGCGCGGCTTGCTGACGCAATGGCTGATCGATCCGGCTGCGGTCGATCTGGCGGCATCGAAAGGCACCCTGATCACCATGATTCGCCGCGCGCTCACATCAGGCGTTGCAACGCCGCGCAAGCGCAGTCGTGCCGGCAATGAAGAATGACAGCGGTCCGGACCGATGGCGTCACGCCGGCGGCCTGGCGGGAGGACATCGGATGAAGCGTCGCCACTTCCTCGTCGCGTCGGCCGCGCCACTGGCCTTGTGGGCGCTGCCATTGCGCGCGACACCGCTGCCGGAAACCGGACTGCGGATCATCTTCGGCTATCCGCCCGGTGGTGCTGGCGACTTCATCGCACGGCTGATCGCCGAGCATGCCAGCAGGACGCTGGCGCGCAACGTCATCGTTGTAAACCAGCCGGGGGCCACTGGCCTGGTCGCCATCGACAACCTGCGGCGGGCCGTGCCCGACGGCACCACGCTCGCCATGGTGCCGATGACCGGTGCGGTGCTGATGCCGATGGTGAACAGTCGCGCCAAGTTCGACTTCATGACCGATGTCGATCCGGTGGCGCATGGCGTGAGCTACTCCCTGGGCTTCGCAGCCGCCGTCAACACCGGGGTGAAGAGCTGGCCGGATTTCCTGGCGTGGGCCCGCGCCAATCCGGCCAAGGTGATGTATGGCGGCTCGGGGCTGGGCAGCATCTCCCATCTGTTCGGCGCCATGATGAAGCAGATGCTGAATATCGACCTGCAGTACGTGCCGTACCGGGGTGGTGCCGACCTCAACAATGCCGTCATGGGCGGGCACCTGCCGTTCGCCATTGGCGTGACCTCCGATTTCGCTGAACCACACAAGGCGGGCCGCATGCAGGTGCTTGCCGTATCGTCGGTGCAGCGTGACGTCTCGCTGCCCGATGTGCAGACGTTCGTCGACCTCGGCTATCAGGATCTGCAGTGCGAGCCGTGGTTCGGCTTCTTCGCACCGCCCGGTACGCCCGCCGCCCTGGTGGCCGCGTGGAACGGCGCCATCAACGCCGCATTGGCCGATCCCGCAGTGCGCGATCGCATGACACGGACCGGCTTCGTTGTCGGTGGCGGCAGCGCCGAGGCATTGCGCCAGCGCATGGCCGCCGACAAGGCCCGTTGGCAGCCGGTGGTCACGGCTTCCGGTGTGAAGATGGACGAGTAGCGCAATGTCCTTCCCCCGGAGGGGGAAGGTGGCGTGAAGCGCCGGAAGGGGGATGTGTCGTCGGATTCTGCGTGTAAACGACGAACTGAATCTGCTCGGGCATCCCCCATCCGCCCCTTCGGGGCACCTTCCCCCTCCGGGGGAAGGACAAGATCAGACAGGAGAAAGTCGTGAGCTTCGAAGCGAAGGCTGCCGCGTTCGTGCAGCGCCGCGACAAGGCGCGGGCGATGGGCTCGGCGCGGCACCTCGCCGAGCGCAAGGCGCAAGGCATCCTCAACGCGCGCGAACGCATCGCGTGCCTGGTCGAGCCGGGTAGCTTCGAGGAGTTCGGGCTGTTTGCGACCGGCATCAACCCGCAGATGAGCGATCGCACGCCGGCCGATGCTGCCGTATGCGGGTTCGGCCGGGTCGATGGGCGGTTAATGGGAATCAATGCCGCCGAGTTCTCGACCATGGCAGCGTCATCGGGGCGGGTGCAGATCAAGAAGTACAATCACATCCGCGACCTGTGCATCGCCAACGGCCATCCGCTGATCAACCTGATGGAGTGCGGCGGCGGACGGATTCCCGATGTGATGGGTGCTGCCGGTATCGGCGCCGGTGGTGAGTCCGGCCGCTATTGCCGGCCGCGCATCGTGCCGACTGCGGCCGGTGTGTTGGGCGCCACCTATGGCCGTGGCGCGTTCATGTGCGTGCTGTCCGATTTCGTCGTCATGCGGCGCGGGGCCGTGCTCGCGGTATCGAGCCCGAACGTGACGTCGAGTTCGATTGCCGAAGCCGAAACGCCTGAGGATCTCGGCGGCTGGCCGGTTCACAGCGAGGTCACCGGCCTGGTCGATCTGGTGGTCGACACAGACGATGAAGCGCTGGCGGCGATCCGACGCTTCCTGTCCTACCTGCCGGACCATCACCGCCAGGCACCGCCGCACGCGCCGGTCCCGGCCGGCGCTGACGATGCCGCTGCGCGTCTGCCCGACCTCGTGCCGGACCAACGTCGCCAAGTCTACGACATCCGCCGTGCCATCGAGGCGATCGTCGATCCCGGCAGCTTCTTCGGCTTGAAGGAACGCTTCGCGCGCGCCGCGGTCACCGGGCTGGCGCGGCTCGACGGGCAGACCATCGGCGTGGTGGCGACCAACCCGCGCGTCAAGGGCGGTGCGCTCGACGCCGATGCCTGCTCCAAGATCACCAGCTTCATCGTGCTGTGCGACAGCTTCAATGTGCCGATCGTGCTGATGGCCGATACGCCGGGTTTCCTCATCGGCGGCGAGCAGGAGCGGCGCGGCATGGCCGGCCGGATCATGAATTTCCTGGCCGCGCTCGAGGAGGCGACCGTGCCCAAGCTGGCGCTGGTGCTGCGCAAGAGCTTCGGCCAGGCCTACATCAACATGGGCGGCGGCAAGGGCGACGAGACGGCGGCGTGGTTCTCGTCCGAGATCAGCTTCATGGATCCTGAAGTTGCCGTCAGCGTCATCTTCGCCGGTCGCAGCGCGGTCGACGGTAAGTCGCGCGCCGAGATGGCAGCCGACGTGGCGGCCGATACATCGCCTTACAATCTGGCGGCGCCGTATCTCGCACACGCTGTGATCGATCCGCGCGATACGCGTGCCTACCTGAAATCGCGATTGGCGATCCATAGCCGGTCGTTGACCGACGGCATCGGCGAGCATCGCCTGGCCAACTGGCCGCCTGTTTCATTTTAAGCCGCGCGAGGGTAGGTTCCCGACATAGCGGACCAACAACAGGCGCCCGTTGCGGCGCGAGGTTGACGATGGCGGCCACGGAACCATGGCGGGCGGAACGCGCCGCCGAGATCATCGCTGCCGGCGCGCGGGAAAAAGGCGCCACGCTGCCGATCCTGCATGCCTTGCAGGCGACGTTCGGTCATGTGCCGCAAGAGGCGGTCCCGATGGTGGCCGATGCGCTCAACCTGACCCGCGCCGAGGTGCACGGCGTCGTCAGTTTCTACCACGACTTCCGGCAGGCGCCGGCGGGCCGGCATGTGCTGAAGCTGTGCCGCGCCGAAGCCTGCCAGTCGATGGGCGGCGACGCGCTGGCGGCACAGGCGCAGGCCGCGCTCGCGGTGGCGTGGCGTGAAACCAGCGCCGATCATGCGGTGACGCTGGAGCCCGTCTACTGCCTGGGTCTGTGCGCGACGGCACCGACGGCTCTGGTGGATGGTCAGCCGATCGGCCGCCTGACCAGCGCGCGGTTGCTGGCGCTGCTGGACGAGCTGCGGACGTAGCCATGCCCTCGGTTCGTCTCTTCGTTCCTCGCGACGCCGGCGCTCTTGCGGTCGGTGCCGAGGCTGTTGTTGCGGCACTGCAGGTCGGCATGATCCGGCGCGGCACGGCTGCCGACATCGTGCGCACCGGCTCGCGTGGACTCTACTGGCTGGAACCGATGGTCGAGGTCGCCACCGCGGCCGGCCGCGTCGCCTACGGGCCAGTGACACCCGCCGATGTCGAGTCGCTGCTCGATGCCGGCTTGCTGTCGGGCAGATCGCATACGCTTCGACTCGGGCCGCCGGAAGAGATTCCCTTCCTCAAGCGCCAGACGCGGCTCACTTTCGCGCGCTGCGGCATCATCGATCCGCTGTCGCTCGATGATTATCGCGCGCACGGCGGCTGGCGCGGCCTGGAGCGCGCGATCGCCGTGGCGCCGGCCGATGCCATCGAGACCGTGGTGCAATCCGGCCTGCGCGGCCGCGGCGGCGCCGGCTTCCCGACCGGCGTGAAATGGCGCACGGCGGCGCAGGCAGCCGCGCCGCAGAAGTACATCGTCTGCAATGCCGACGAAGGCGACTCCGGCACCTTCGCCGACCGCATGATCATGGAAGGCGATCCCTTCGTGCTGATCGAGGGCATGGCGATCGCCGGCATTGCCGTCGGCGCGACTAGAGGCTACGTCTACATCCGCTCCGAGTATCCCCATGCGATCGCAACCCTGCGCGAGGCCATCGATGCGGCGCGGCGTGCCGGCTATCTCGGCACCGGGGCGATGGACTCGCCGCACGCCTTTGATCTCGAGATCCG
>Ga0187894_10006056_pt1 | contig 12026 bp, 17 predicted proteins | sample GBC1701081metaG_FD_136650 | JGI IMG/M metagenome (GOLD analysis project Ga0187894, IMG submission 136650) | White microbial mat communities from a lava cave in the Kipuka Kanohina Cave System on the Island of Hawaii, USA - GBC170108-1 metaG ...
AACTACTAAGGGAGGTCGGTTTCAATACCGGCTCTCCCTGTCTGTGTTGCCGTCGGCCTGGGGTGAGTGGAAGATTTCAACTGTTGAAATGTTTGGTGAATCAAAAAAGACACTATAAGGGGCACAGACCGAGTAAGACCCTTCCCCTGCCTTCCCCTCAACTCTATCAATCTTGACCGCTATTGCTTGTTTTAGAGACATTACGTACGGCCTCGTTGAGCTTCTCTCCTAAACGGGTAAAGCCCTCAGTCAAACTCTCATCTAGTTTCTGAATTTTCTCCGACATCGCATTAAAATCCATTTTGGTTTCTGATAGCTCAGTCTTGATAGACTGAATTTCGGGGAGCACTAATTCTTCGAGTAGGGCTTTGAACTGATCTTTAAAACTCATGTAAAGCAGTATAGGGGAAGGGTGCAGAGATTTCAACCGTTGAAATCGTAGGGGGAAATCGATTATTAAAATTTCAATAACCTCTTATCTTTACCTCGTGCTCTTCTTTCAATTTATCACCTTGGTAGACTCTAATTGCGGTCATTGGAGTATTCGAACCTGTCTTTAGTTGTTCAATTCGAGCATCATAGGGAACACCAGGTGGGAATACATCAGTCTCTATTTCTTTTCCTTGGGAGACTATGACTATTCTTATGGTTTCTTCGTGTGGAAATTCGTTAGCATTTCTATGTGTTGAATGTAAATTCGGTGCAAATAACTGAATCCCTCTTTCTATCAAACCATAATCTCCATCGTCGTAGATCCAATCAGGTGGTTTCCTCTGTGTGTGTATATGTAAGTCGATCACTACTTCTCTTATAACGGATATCGCATCCTCTGCCACAGATAATGTAGGAAATAAAATATCGTTCGTTATCCCTTTATGTGTATACTTTTTACGCTCCCCATAAAGCTGAGCAACTCTCTGCCATAGACCTTGACCACAGTCAAGACAAGTAAAGCCCAATCCCTCAAGAGCCTTATTCAATCTCTCTGGGAAACGAAGCGTTATCCCCCCTGATGAGTCTCCAGTGATATCTTCACAAACAACTTCGAATGCCGTCCACGCCGTATTAACGGCCCATCTTACATACGCACCCCTATTCCACTCATTATCAGATTGCCTGGCAAGTGTACGTGCATGGAGAGCGTCAGTCCAAATATGGTATTGCTTGGATGTAATAAGTTTCGATGTTTCTCTCATCATACCCTTTTCAACTGGGCTATGATCTCATTAGCCAAATCCCTTTTATCAATAAGATACTTATCCCACTTGTTACCTTCCTTCCGTTGTCTCCCCGCTACAAAACCTAAGTTCCTACCTCCCATGAGTTTAGTTGCCTGTTTTAGGAAGTCGGGAGCTGGAATCAGCCATAGATAATCCCATAAATCACCATCCATTGTGTTAAAATAGGGAAAAACCATCACCATCGAGTAGTTGTCGGAGACACTCGATGTCTTTACAGTAGCTGTAAAAGTGCTGTTTGGATTGTCTCCGAATCGGCTTTTAATCTGTATGTAGATTGTCTTAAGACTATTCCGTTCCTTAACTATCAAATCGATTCCTTCGTCATCCGAAAACGGCTTATAGCATGCCAATGATGTATCCCCGTACAAAGTAACAAGTTCAGCTATGCGAGCTTCAGCGATGTCCCCTTTTTGTCTCGTAGTTATATCCCTGGAGATTTTATACTGCTTCTCCTCTCGTTCAGCTTCCCTCCTAACCTGCTTAACTTCCTTCTTTACGTCCGAGTTAAGTGTAAATGTGGATGGTGCGGTTTTAATAAAAAGAGACTTATTTTTCTTCTTATTCACCTCGACTATAAGCTGGGCATTCATTGTAGCTTCTGGTGTCTTTCCTGCTGTCTTTAACCAACCCTTCCCCAGAGCTATTTGAGTTATCTCTTTAGAATGTAAGGGTCTCCCGGCATCTCGTAGTATCTCGTAGGCAATCTCTTTGAAAGTACTCATGTTTACACGATTCTTAACAAAACTTTATGAATCTCAAGTCTATTATGGGAAGCTAATATTTCCCGTACGTTCGTTATAGAGAGCGAATATTTGACTGAGATTGTTTCTACTTAATACTGCTGGCTTATTCAACCCCCAATTACTGCGTCCATTCATGTACTTGAAGTCAAATACAGTCTCAAGTGAATTATGGGTAAAATAAGTTTCCCACATCATAGGTAAATAATTTTGCTCACGTATGTCTAATCCAACAATGTGAATCACTCGAAGATGCAAGGTATCCGATCTAGGAAATGAGTAAGCCAATCTCAGATTATTGTTATTGCAATTGGGACACTGTTTGAGAAGCAGGTACTGATTCCAGTTTGATGGCAGCAAGTCATCATAAATAAATGTAACGATCCCACTGCTTTTGGTAACTTCTTTAAAGCCATATTCGTGATCACATTGTTCACATTCCTGTACTGCTCCCCTTTTGTCAAGTCTGTTTTAACTTGGAATGATGAATCTGAGAACAAAAAAAGGGAGCCGAAGCTCCCTTACTGTATATAATCTGTATTTGGCGGAAAGGTTATGCGGTCGCTTTTCTTCTTCTCAGGGCCGTAAGTAGTCCGACTAACCCGAGAATCCCCGCCATGGCAATCAATCCCCATTCGGAGAGGGTCGGAATGGTGTTCGGAGCGGGCGGAACGGGCGGTTCCACGGATACGCATTGGTCAAATGCCCTGTTAATCACTTCATACCATGCCAATATCGCATTCTCATCATCTGGTGGAAGACAACAATAATCCCAGCCGAAGGCCGTTATTGTGCCAAGACCTAAAGTATCGGTAAATACCGCTACACCGCTAGTGCCGCTATATATGACTGTACCCGGGGTGTTACTAAAGGAAACCGTAGCATCAGCAGCCAGCAAACCGCTGGGACCGCCGGCAAAAGCCGTACCCCCCGCACCGGATTGAATTGAATACGGCTCTCCATCACCCACGCCCACGACTGATACACTAAACCCAAACGCATTATTGAGAAAATCATCTTCACTCTCATGACTGCCGGTTAGTATAAAACAACCGCCATCATTCACGTATTGATTGAACAATGCGTAAGATTCCGGTGATAGGCCACTAATCGACTCTGAAACGACAATCGCTTCAAAGGCGCCAAAATCCCCATTAAACGCGTCCTCCACGTTTTGGTCTGTAAGTTCGATGGATGTTATCTGGTTCTTGCCCCTATCCGCCAGATACTGAACCGTGCTCGGGAAAGTGCCGAAGGCATAATCCGGTGTACCCCAGAAATCGACATCATGACCGGTCCCGAATTTAATGAAATCGAGGGCGTAAGACGTGCTGGACAAAGATAAAACAAATAAACAAACAGTGATAATAGGTTTTGTCATGAGATTTCCTCCTTTAATAGTGGCAATAATACTATATTTACAGTTGGTTAGTCAATGCGAAGAGAAAAATTGCACCGTTGCACTGTTCTCAGGCTGCATTTTTATTCGATTCATGGTTCTTGTCATAATCTTCTTCCGCCTGAACAGGCGTGCGGTATCCATGTGCTGAATGTAGGTAATTCCTGTTGTAATATTGAACCCAATTGTCCAGTTCCGGGCTAAGCTCTGTTTCGCTCTCCCATTCTCGTAGCCATAGGAACTCCTCCTTCATTGTTCTTATCATTCTCTCTGTATCCGCATTCCCCTTTGGGTTGTTATAGCTTGTAAATGCCTGCTGTACTTCAAGATTGGAACAGGCTTTCATAAAACTGAGTGATGTAGGCTGGCTCCCATTATCGCTCATGAGCTTAAGTCCATGTCCCCTTACTCCTCCGGGAAACTCTCTGTTTTGTCCTTTCTCTAAGGCTTCCAGCCACTCTCTGCTTGTTGCTCTTGTTCCACTGTAGTGTCCTACTATCTTCTTCGTATACCAGTCCAGTATTATTACTACGTATACCCAGCCACTGTCGGTCATAACTTTTGTCATATCGATTCCCCACCACTCCTTAGGTCTATCAGGCTTAGGCTTTGGTCTTTCTGATGCCCTCTTTGCTATTAGTCTAGGGTTTGGTTTTACTGTCAGATTATTTTCCTTCATTAGTCTGTATACACGCTTCTTATTTACTATTAATCCGTCTACGTACCTGAGATATGCCCAGACCCTCCTGTAACCCCAGAAGGGGTGTTCTGCTTTAATGCCTTTTATCTTGCTAACCAGATGTTCGTTGCGCAGAGCTACAGAGTAAGAAGTTCTTCTCATCAGTAGTCTTCCTCTGTTTTTTTTAATTCAACGGCAAGAGCGCCGATTATTTGGGTTAGCTCTTGATTCTTCTTACGAAGGCGGTTTAGTTCTCCACCGTCTTTCTTGGATTCAAAGGCACTGTGAGCTCCGGATAGGAACTTATCCCGCCAGGTGTAGTATTGGTTCTGATGTATTCCGTAGGCGTTACATATCTCTGATACAGGTCTTCCTGACAATCCTTCGAGTACTATCTTGGACTTGGTTTTAGAGTCCCATCTCCTTCGCTTCATGGCTCCCTCCCATGCCTAGAACTAAGCATTTTACCAACTTAATTATGTATCATTCTTAATGGGGAGCAGTATAAGTTTAAAGATTTGATGATATAATTGGGGAAAATGAAAAATTCAATCCTATCTTTCTTAGGCATTTCAAAAGTCAAAACTGACGACATAAATGACACACTAATTGATTTAAACAAGGCAATAGAACTAGACCCTGATGATGCAGAAGCTTATTGCAGTCGGGGTATTATTAAGGGAATTGTTGGTAATCATCGAGATGCAATCCAAGACTTTAATAAAGCTATAGAACTGGCCCCTAACTATGCTCATACTTATATTTTGAGAGGGAATACCAAGGGTGTTCTTGGTGATCATAGAGGTGCAATCCAAGACTCCGACAAAGCAATTGAATTAGATCCTAATGTTGCAGAGGCTTATCGCAGTAGGGGTATTGCTAAACGTAATCTTGGTGACTATATGGGAGTAATACAAGATTATTCAAAAGCAATAGAACTAGAACCAAATCATGCTGATACGTATGCAACAAGAGGATATGTTAAGGGTGTTTTAGGTGACTACGTAGGCGCAATCCAAGACTATACCAAAACTATAGAGCTTAACCCTAATGATGCAGAGGCTTATTTTTGTAGGGGTATTGTAAAAATTCAAGTTGGTCAAAAAGAGTCCGGTTGTCTCGATTTCTCTAAGGCTGGTGAACTTGGATTAAGTCAAGCATATGATTATATAAAGCTTCATTGCCAATAATGACCTGCGCATACTTTCAGATTATTTTGTATATTTTAGAAGTTTGTGCTAGCCATGGGACTGAATAGTTGTCTATGTTTAGAATTTTCCCGCATTAGAAATTACATTTGCCCCTAAATATTCTGATGAATTCAGGCGATGCATCGATAAATTTTGCTTGTTAATATGATCTCTAAAATTATATGAGAATAGTGGGCTTGAATATAAGGCATGGAGCACGGGGAAGGTTGGATAAGTTATTTCCGACTATAAAAGGCATTGGAGCGGATGTTTTCGTGTTCGGGGAGTATCATGCAGACCAGAAGGGAGAAATAATAAAGGAGAAGTTGAGCGATATTGGATTTCATTATTCACGCGATGGCGGTAGAGGTCAGGATAATAATAATGGTGTAGCTATCTTCTCTCGGACACCATTTGAGGTTATAGACGAAAAAAGAGAACTGGGAGGTCATAATCATAAATTTGTCGAAATCAGCTTTGAAAGGTTTACGTTGGTAGGGGTCTATTTCCCGAACAATCAGAAGAAGAAACCGGTGTTTGAATACTTAATGGGATATTGTGAAAAAAATGTTGGGAAGAGGGTGGCAATTGTAGGGGATTACAATACATGCAAAATTGAAGATATGGAGGGCGGTGGAGTGCCTCTTAAGGAGTATATGTATAGGTTTGAAAAATTGGGTTGGGTAGATGGTTGGAGGAAGTTTCATCAAAATAAGAGTGAGTACAGTTATTACAGCAATAAAAGAGATGGCGGTAAAAATGGTTTCAGGATTGACCATGTAATCTGTACTCCTAGTATTGCTCAAGCTTTGGTGGGTGTGGAGTATGACCATGAACCGAGAGAAAGTGGATTCACAGATCACTCAGCATTGATTATTGACCTGAATATCTAATTGAAAATGAATTCTTTCATACGGCGCGGATTTAGGTATTTAATTGACACTACACTAGACCTTATCAATCTTGTCTCCCAGGCGAGTAAAACCTTCATTTAAATTCTCTTCGAGTTTTTGGATGCTTTCTGATAGGTCATTAATTCCTGCCTCTATCGAATTAAACTTAACTGTGGTTTCTGAAAGCTCAGCCTTGATGGACCGAACCTCGGGGAGCACTAACTCTTCAAGTAAGGCTTTGAACTGGTCTATGAAGCTCAAAACAGAGATTATGAAGGACGCGGAAAGGGATTTCAACAGTTGGAATAATCAAAATCTAAGATTCGTTTTACCTATTAAGATGTTGTCCAACAACTTAATTGATAGAGATAGGATTCATTCGATAGGTTGGTTTGAAAATTCTCATTAACAATTTGTATACAACCTCAAATGCCTTTATTCCATTTTGCCATTTCCCCAGGGAGCTCAGGAATATAATTCTCAAATGGTTTAAAGTAGTTTCCAAGGGCTTTATCTACTAAAACCTGTTTTTCTTCTCTTGACCAATATGCCATTCTATCGATCATTAAAGCCCACCTTTTACGAATCTTAAAGGTGCGAACTACGAATTCATTATTAGTCTTTTCACTCATTGTACACCTCCTTTCAGTATTTGATTTAAAATGATAACTTTATTCTAGCATTCTACCCCAACCAGCTGAATCAAATCATAAAAACTGATTTTGGTATTTAGCTGGTTTGTTTTTCGAAGCCAATATAGAAAATATCACCTTTTCTTCGATACAACTCGGTTCCCACTAGCCGAACCAGGGCTCCCCCTTTATAAGTTAGATAATCCTTCATATTATCATAAGATTTATTTGGAACACTCACCCGAAAATATATAGTGTCTCCCTTTTCGACATATAAATCTGCCTTCCGGATTTCCATATTTCCTATCGTATGCAAATCATCTCTCAGCATCTGCTTGTCATACCAAAAATCACTAGGATGTATGATTACTTTTGCTGCCATTTCTCCCTTACACTTCTTTGATGATGTTGCTGATACAAGCCCTTCCAATATCATAATAATGCGTTCTTCAAACTCTTCGCTGTCGAACAAATTGATGTATGCATAGTCGTTAAAACTTACATTAACATGCCAGTCCATCACTAAAACATCGTAACTGTACTTATTGTCATAACTTCTTTTACCCCTGCGTTTGGACAAAGAACACCTCCTCAGAACGTTTTAATTCATTGATTCAAGTATAGGTGAATACGCATTTTTTATCAGATTTAAATCCCCATTGTAGACTAATCAATATTCTTTTATCCTATAAATATCTCTGTAGGGGTTGGGTAATCAATACATTAAAAGTCTTTTAAGGGAGGGCCCTATATGAGGGTTACGGAGATAGGTATTTTAAGTTCAGCTTCAGAGCTTGCCTTACCCCTGGCAAGTGTGAGCATCCCCTGCGGTACCGGCTTCCCTTCACCAGCCGATGATTACATAGAAGAAAGGCTCGATTTAAACAAGTATGTAATAGAACACCCCGAAGCTACATACTACGCGAGAGCCGAAGGTGACTCCATGATAGGGGCGGGAATATTCGACGGGGATTTATTGGTAGTGGACAAGGCCCTCACTAACAATGCACATGGAAGGGTGATTCTAGCTTGGCTGAATGGTGATTTTACTGTTAAGAGATTCTATACGGATGACCAATTAAAACGAAGCTTCCTGATAGCCGAGAACCCCAATTATCCACCGATAAAAATACACCCAGAAATGGATTTTCTGGTATGGGGGGTCGTGACCTGGAGCTTTCATAAGCACGCTACGGCCTTACTAGACAACATCAGAGACCTCGTAATCAGAATGAATAACAGGACATGAAAGAAACGAAGAAAGTTATCGCCCTAGTCGATTGCAATAACTTCTATGTATCCTGCGAGAGAGTATTTAATCCTGCCCTGAACGGTAAGCCCGTTGTAGTTCTTTCCAACAATGACGGGTGCGCTGTAGCTCTCTCGGAAGAAGCCAAGCAGTACATCCCTATGGCCGCTCCTATCTTTGAGTGCATGGACATAGTGAGAAAACATAGGGTCCATATATTTTCGAGCAACTACACCCTCTATGCGGATATGTCTCAGAGGGTCAAGGCTGTCCTCTCCCAGTTCAGTCCTGAAATTGAAAACTACTCTATAGACGAATCGTTTTTGTCACTTGAGGGCTTTCAGAATATCGACCTGACAGAATACGGGAGGAGGATTAGAGAGACTGTGCTCAGGTGTACCGGAATCCCTACCTGCGTTGGTATAGGGACTACAAAAACCCTGGCGAAGATAGCAAACAAGCTCGCAAAGAAGAATAAAATGTGTCAGGGGGTATTGGACTTAACAAATCACCCCAGGGTCGATGATTTCCTTGCAAGCGTGGAGGTAGGGGACGTATGGGGTGTAGGCTGGCAATATGCGAAGTTTCTCAAGAGGCATGGCATTAATACCGCACTCGACTTCCGCAATGCCCCTGACGGCTTCATTAGAAAGCATATGACCGTTCAGGGTCTCAGACGTGCCTGGGAGCTAAGGGGTGTGTCGTGCATAGACCTTGATGAAGTGATCCCGGATAAGAAGGAGATAGTGAGTTCCCGGTCTTTTGGTAAAGACGTTTACAGCTTCAAGGAGGTATCCGAAGCCATAGCCACATACGCGACGCGAGCAGCTGAAAAGCTCCGCGCCCAAGGGTCCATATGCGGTTATTTATCCATGTGGATAGAGACTAATCGCTTCAAACCGGAGAACCCCCAGTATGGTAATGTCATTAGCTGTAGGCTCCCGGAACCCACGGCCTTTACCCCCATGCTCATAAAATACGCCCTACGCCTGCTTAAACGAATCTATAAAGACGGGTATGGGTATAAGAAGGCGGGTGTGGCCCTGATGGACATAGTTCCGGCCAACGAGACACAGTTAAATCTATTTGTGAAATTAAATCACGTTAAGAACAAACACCTGATGTCTGCAATGGATAGCATTAATGCCAGGTGGGGCAGCGAGACCGTAAGGTCAGGGGCCTCGGGCTATGAGAGGCCTTGGGGCATGAAGCGGGCCACACTCTCACCGAGATATACTACTAACTGGGAGGAGATACTATGGGCTAGAGCTTAATATTTCAATAGTTTTAGCCAAGTTTTTTATGGCTTTGCCTTTGTCGATTAGCATATGTACAAATATTCCCTTCATTGTGTTATTGGGTAAGAGTTCATTTATTTCTCTAATTTGGGCTATTTTCTGATTATCTCTATGGTATTGAAACCCGTTGAGCCATTTATCTAAAGTTTCATCACTATTAATTATGGTGTCATTATTAAATCTAATTTCTACCTGTGAACGAAAAATCTTAGATGAGAACAAATCTTTCATAAATACAAGTCCAGCTTGGGATTCTTTTTGTATAAAATGTTTTCTTAAGATGTTGATTACTTTGTAAAAATGTATTGGTTCGTTCTGAAGTACGAAGGGTCGTAATCGATGGAGTAAACTATACAAGTCATCATCGGATGGCAAATTGGAATTATCTGTGATTCCCCGCTCTCTATCCCAACTCATATCGATATTTGATTTCATAGAGCTAATCGCTTCAGATTGAAACATTTGTTTAGCTTCGTCATGAAAAGATTTTAAGACATTCCATTCATTATCGGTAAATTCTCCAGATTCTGTTACTTTGACCTCATTCCCGTCAAGTTTAATAAATAAATCTGCATGGAATGTTCTAGGCATAAAAGTTATCGAAACGAAAATTGTATGTTCCTCGGGTTCAGAGATAGAAATTTCGACTCAGGCACAGAAAAAGTGATATAAGTAACACTTTAGTTATCTTAAGCTATTCGTTTTTTTAATATATTCTAGCGGGACATATGAACCAGCTTCAATTTCTTTGCTTTCATAAAATATCGTGTCACCCGAGACTGATTCATGAGTAGATACGGATACCTCTATATTGGTTATTTTTTCGGATATTTCATTAATATTATTTCCAATGCGATTTACTTCACTTATCAACTCATCTGACCAACCAAGCTGTTTTAATAATCTTTCTTCAATCATGGTGTTCTCTCCAAATTTTTCTGAAATCTCATATATTTATAGTTCTCTGAAACAATCATTTTCAATACAAAAGTCTTATCAAATATCCAGTGACATAGGGCCCACAACCTAATAATTGCTCTACTTAAATCCATTCCCGGGTGTTCGATTTCAAGTTTAATCTCTTTCCATAGTATATCACGAGATAATGCATGTCCATGGTTTTTCCATTTCTCGTGAGATGCGAGGTCATTTGCTATTGTTTTGGCTCTCGCCTCACGATAATCAGGGGTGACGTCCAAGCCGCTCGTTCTTCTGACATTCCAGTTGCGAAATTTATAATTGATAAGAAACTGTGTCGCCATATCAATTGAATAATCACTTGCAGTAATCGCATTTCCAAGTTCTTTTTTATCAATAGTATCAATGATACGGACAGCGGCCCATGGGACATTTCCTCCCTTATTCAATGCTTCTTGTCCCTGCTCCTGTAATTGCTTGACTAGTAGTAATAGAGCTTGGGCTGGTACTAATCTCCCATCTTTTGTCGGTATTTGAGGGTCGATTGGGCCTAAACAAGCCCGTTCAGTCATCCAGATATTATCACCAGAAAGAGCAAAAAGTGTTCCCGCGCTCATACAGAAAGAAGGAATAATGAAATCAACCTCATCAAATCTTGTTCTGAGTGCATTTACAAAACGGATTACTTGATGAGCGGACCCTCCCCTAGTTGCAAGGAAGACGTCAACTTTGCGTATATCAGGATTTATTGAATCAACCATTTCTTGAAATGGTAAATCGTCAGTCTGGTCTATACCGAATTCACCTGTTCGATTACTAACTACGTCCCCTAAGTAGGCTAAGCAACTCCTCTCTCTTATTCTCTGAATCTCCTTGAGCCCTTTTATAACTTCATCAAGAATGTTTATATTCGGATTTAAAACAGTATCAACAATACTTTGATACTCGTTACCATCCCTCATAACGTCTAATAACGAATCTACTCCCTTGAGTTTTTGGGTAATAAGTGGCCCCGCCTGTTTTCGCGAATGTTTATTTGCTCTTTTGGACATAGTTTCAAAAAGTTACAGCAATTATCATTTTAAGACAATTTGCTATACATCGAAATATATTATGTCGAGAGCATTCTATTGACTAGACTCAAGTTTTTATTTAACATATCTAATATTGATAGATAAGATATTGATTGATGCCAGGAAACTTTCATTACAAGAGCTTCGGCAGCTCTACAACCACATAGGCTCACTCCTCGGACCATCAGTGGTCTATCAGCAGAAGCCCGCTAAATGCGGCTGTAAGGGGTGTCAGGGGGGCGGAAAGGGTCACGGCCTATACTGGTATGCCTATTTCACGTATGAGGGTAAGACACATTGTGTTTATGTGGGGAAAGAAAAGAGAGAGATTAATCCATTGGAAGAGCTTGAGAAAAAGAAAGCTAGGAGGGGCAGATGATAAAAAATAGGGCTGTCATATACGCAAGGGTGAGCACGGAGAGGCAAAAGGAGAAGCAGACCATAGACTCCCAACTGTCCACCCTTCCCGAGATAATTCAACAGAGAGGCTATATTCATATCCTAGAGCCCTATATTGACGATGGTATATCCGGTGAGACGATTGAAGAGCGGCCCGCTATGACGAGGCTCCTTGAGGATGCTGAGAGAGGTCTTTTCGATGCCGTTTTTGTCGTTGACCTGGACAGGCTCACGAGGGCAAGAAAATCAATCGATTGGGAGATTATAAAAGAGTATTTCCGAAAGGGAAAGGTGAAGGTTATCACACCCGGCACA
>Ga0187894_10006057_pt1 | contig 12026 bp, 9 predicted proteins | sample GBC1701081metaG_FD_136650 | JGI IMG/M metagenome (GOLD analysis project Ga0187894, IMG submission 136650) | White microbial mat communities from a lava cave in the Kipuka Kanohina Cave System on the Island of Hawaii, USA - GBC170108-1 metaG ...
AAGGAATGGTCAGACGACGGCTTTGATGGCGCAGAACGCTATCTGTCACGAGTCTGGCGCATCGCTTACAAGTGGCAGAAACGCATCGTTGAAGTGACGGCAACGACAGTTGAACAAGGTTCACTGATTGGCTATCAACGGCAACTGCAACGGCGGACGCATCAGATTATTCGCGCCATCACGGAGAATCTGGAAGAGCGGATGCACTTGAATACCTGCATTTCGTCGTTGATGGAATTGACCAACGAAATCTATGCCTTCGATGCGGCGGTAGAGAAAGCGGGCGAGGTAACTCAGGTTGACATCGCCATAGCGAAAGAGTCGTTTGAAGCGTTGATTCGGATGCTCGCGCCATTCGCGCCGCATATTGCCGAAGAGATGTGGGAAGCCTTCGGTCACACGGCGAGTCTGGCGCAGGCGACATGGGCTGAGTTTGATGAAGAACTGGCGCTCGAAGAAACGATTGAGATTGCCGTGCAAATCAACGGCAAATTACGCGGTCGCATCTTCGCTGCGCCAGATGCCGGGGACGAAGATTTGCAACAAGCGGCATTGACCGAAGAACGTATTAAAGCGCAAATTGAAGGGAAAGACGTGGTGAAAATCATCGTCATCCCGCGCCGTCTGGTCAATATCGTGGTGAAGTAAGGGGAAGAAAATGCAACCACAGATTACACAGATTCACTACGGATGATTAGCAGGAATTTGTGAACGCTATGGCATCTGTGGTTGCTTGCTTATAACAGCGAGCCAAACTCTGCGCCGACGAATAATTCACTACCAATACCAGTATTGACCTGACAGATAACCGCTTCGATGGCATAAGAGTCGCCGTCGCGTTCGTAGAGCCGATATGCTGCAGGCATCACCATATCCAGTCGCAATGCCATGCCGACGGCAACGCTGCTCCTGACTTTGAAGCGGATGCCGAGCTTGGAGATATTCAGGCTTTCGGTTGCTTCCGGCGCTCTGCCGTCTTTGAACGAAACCTGCACCGGAATCTTCAAATCGCTTCTTTCAACACGGCGACGATTTGCCGGATAAGCCGAAAGATTGTTCGTCGCTGGCACAATCATCGGCTCGCCGGACAGTTCTATAGCGGCGACGGGTTTATCGGTTGCCGGTTCAATGGCTGCAAAAACCTGTGCGGCGATGGGCGAAGAGAGCAGGGCATTGGCGGATGCGGCATTCATAACTCCGACAGGCGACGGCAGCGGGTTCAACAGCAGCATTGAAAATGCCTGCATCGCCTGAAAATAGCTCCTTTGCAGCAGCAGCTCTTTCTCTTCATCGGCATTCAGATAATTGAGATTGAGCATTTCGTTGAGGCTGTGAAGCATCTTTTCGACGGTGGCGTGCAACTCGGCGGGCGACAAGCAAGTGATGGTATTCTGCGCCAGCGACGACGGCGTTTTTATCCTCAAAGCGCTGTCATGGCGATAGCGGGCAACGCCATTGCCGGTGCGATTATAGGGGGAAGCAGCCGCACCTGGAGAGAGGATGAATGGCGACGGTTCCGGCAGAATTCCCGGCAACTGAAAGGCGTCATCTACCTCTATTTGAATCTGTCGCGCCGGAGTCGGCTTTTGAGTGCGGTAAGTTTTGGCGGAGTTTTCCATCAGCAACAGGGAAATCTCTTCCATGGTCTGTGAGACTAACAACTCATCATTATTTACAGCTGCCGCTTCAAACAGAGTATTCAATGTCGCCATGCGCTTCTCGTTGTCGCCGAGTTTTTTGTAGGTCTGCTCTAAAGCGGTTAAGGCGCTCAGTTGTGCTTTGTCACTTTCCAGAATGCCATGCAGACAGGCGGCAGCCCGTTGCAGATGGTCGTGATTGGTGATTTTATCGAGACCCGATTGCAGACAATCAACAGTACGCCGGAGTTCGCCTTCGTTTAACAATTGCTCGCTAACGGCAAGCCGATGCTCGAAATGTTCGGGGCGTTTATCGGCAATCGCCAGCAAGCTTTTTTCGGCATCATTGGTCTTGCCGATGGAGAGATAATAGCGACTCGCCAGCAGCAACAGGTCTTTATCGGTTGGACTCTTTTCCAAGCCTTTCGTCAACCAGCCAATCGCGCCTTCCGGTTGCTGTTTCGCTTCATAGATTGACATGATGGCTTGCAGAGCTTTCAGATTATCCGGCGCGAGGTAGAGAATTTTCGTATAAACACTGTTCGCCTGTTCGTTGTCGCCCGCAGCAACGAAGATGCTGCCGGCTTTGTGGAACGCTTGCAAGGCGTGTTCCGGCATCCCCTTACCGATGTAGAGCTGTCCGATGGTTAGTTGAAGATTGGCATTGGTGGCGTCGCAGCTTGCGGCTTTTTCGTAATACTCCAGAGCGTCCTGCACATTGCCGATTCTTTCAAATAGTTGGGCGATTTCCAGATAAATGCGATTCGCTTCGGCGGGATTGCCTTGTTTGCTATAGAGGAAGGCAATCTTCTTTTTCATTTCGGTATGATTGGGGGAAAGCTTCAAGGCTTTTTTCAGCATCACAATCGCCAGATGCGGAAAGCCATTATCGAAATGAATATCGGCGATTGACGAAAAACAGCGAATCGCTTCTTCGGTCTTACCGGCACGAAGGTAGAGATCGCCAAGGGCGTTGATGGTGGTGACATCGGTGGGTTTGTGCTTGAGGATTTCCAGATACTGGTCAATGGCGGCGTTGACATTGCCCTTTCGCATAAACTTTTCAACCGAGTTGATGACTCGTGTATTTTCCATAGACTTCTACTCCTGCAACCCCTCTTTACACGCTAATCAAGTTACTATGGAGAAATACAGAATCAAATAGTTTTTCCAAGTAAATGGTTGTTTATTGACATAAATTATTTTCTGGTACGAGTCCAATAGCCTCTGATGGGGAAGGCAGACCGCTTTTTTGATGTTTTCGGCTACCGGGAATGTGGAGGTCTGCACTCTTGGCGGAAGTTTCTAGGTGCTGTTTGTCACCTGACGGCGCTTGTTTCCGGCGACCTCAACCGCTACTATCAAGGTGCAATGGTTAAGCCGGTTTTATTATTGGTTGTGGTGATCATGTTGGCGGATGTCTGCGGTTATAAACGCGCTGGCAAGGGCGATGCGCTGCCCAAAGACATCAAGATTCTTGCCGTGCCAATCTTCCAGAATTCCAGCCTCAAGTACCGCGTCGAAGGCAGATTTACACAAGCCGTAATGGACGAAATCCTCAAACGCGCCCGCGCTCTGCACGTCACTACAAACACGGATGGGGCGGATGCGACGTTGACAGGAGATATTCGCTCATTTCGCGCCGGTGGCACGATTCTCGACCAGCAAGGGCGCACTCGCGTCTGGAGTTTGCGAATCATTCTCAGCGTTACCATCCGCGATAACAACACGCGCAAAATCCTTTATCAGAATCCGCGCCTCATCTTTGAAGGCGAGTATGAACTTTCGGACGCGCCGGAATCCTTCTTCAACGAAGAGAACGGCGCTGTTGACCGCATCGCCAAAGATTTCGCGCAGACCATTGTTTCGACCATTCTGGAAGGCAAATAGATAAGGCAAAAGTAAAAAGTAAAAGGCAAAAGTGGAATACTGGCAAGAGTAAAGGCATTGTCCATTATGCATTATCCATTGTTGTTCGGTGGTTCGGTGTGATTCCCATGCCGATGCCGTTGCAAGGCTACTCCCGCAATCAACAATGGACAATGGCGCGTTTCTCTTGGCGCCTCTTCCTTACTTTTTACTTTTGCCTTTTTACTTTTTACTTGGCGAAGCCACCCGGTTCTGACATAAAGTACAAAAATGGCAACCGGCAGAACGACAAAGAAGAAAGTTGACGGCATCAGCTACGAAGAATTCCGCCGTCAAGTCAAAGGCGGCACCATAGCCGCACTCTATCTGTTTGTAGGCGAAGAATCTTATCATCAGGAACGCGCCGTCGCGCTATTGAAAAGCCTCGTGGATGAAGCCATGCGAATGTTCAATTTCGCTACCTTCTCGATTGGCGAAACCGTGAACGGTATAAAGACCAGCGCCGCCATGGCGATAGACAATGCCAATCAACTGCCGATGATGTCGTCGCGGCGGCTCACCATCATTAGTGACTTCGACAAAATCAAGGAAGAAGAACTCGATTTTGTAGTAGAGTATTTGAAGCGTCCGTCGCCTTCGACAACGGTAGTCTTTCGTGCCGCCTCGCTCGACCAGCGGCGCAAGATCACGGCTGCTTTGATGAAAACCTGCACCGTCGTCAACTTTGACCGCCTGACCGATGCACAGGCATCGCGCTATGCCGAAGAATTTTTGCGCCGTCGCAATTGTCGTATGGAACCAGGGGCGCTCGGACATCTGATTGGCTTGGTGGGAACGAAGATGGGGCGATTAGTGAATGAACTGGAAAAGCTCGCCGCTTATGCCGAAGGCGGCTTTATCAACCAAGCTGCCATTGATGAACTGATCCCACGCGCCAAAGAGCATACCAGCTTTGAATTGTGGGATGCGGTGATGGATCGGGATCGCAAGCGGGCATTGCGCCTGATGCACCGGCTACTCGAAGATAAGACCGAGCCGGTAATGATTGTCGGGGCGCTCGCCGGACTCTATCGCCGGTTGCTCGCGGGCAAGGTGTTGATGGAACAGCAAGCCCCCTTTGAAGAGATTTCCAAAGCCACCGGACAATATGGTTTTCGCGCCAAAGAGTTCAATGCCAAACTGATGCGAATGTCGCGGCAGGAGATAGCCCACGGACTGCGCCGCCTCGCCGAAGTGGATTTAGCGATAAAGAGTTCCGAAGCCACGCCCCGCCTGCAAATGGAATTTCTGATTGCCGAATTGACCATGCGGGAGCCGAAGTTGTGACATCTATCGCCTCTTAATTACATTTGATAGCCTGACCCAAGCGAGCCTTATCCATTTAACAATCTTGCCACTTCCTGCGCCGGATTTGCCGCCGCATAGATCGCCGAGCCGATAATCGGCATCAACTCGCTCTGCGGCGGCAACAGATTTTGTAGCGTGGCAATGGAACCGCCCTGACTGCCGATGCCGGTTGTCCAGAATGTCGGCTGATGAACTTGCCGCGCTAACTCTTCCATGTAGGATGCCGTTATCTCGGGGAGATTACCGGGCAGCAGGAAATCTACGATGCCGAGTTCGGCGGCTTTTCTAAATATCTTTCGTGGCACATCATCAGCGATAAAGCCGCCTTCCGATTGACGAAAAGCGGCATTGGTCAGGTGCGCCCCGACGATGACTCTAAGCCCATGCGAAGCGGCTTCGGCGCTAATCTCCTGCATGATGACGGGTCCGGCAAAGGGAAAGACAACGAAGCCATTGACTCCGGCTTCGGCGGCTAACCGCACCAGTCGTTTTGAGATAGCCGCAATATCATTACCGGCTTTCTGATGATCGTAAACAATCAACTTGGAAGAAGAAGCGCGAATGAGGCGGACACATTTAGAGAGTCCGAGCGAGAGAACGCCAAGAGCGCCGATTTTATAGCCGAAAACCGCCGGGAGTTGATGCGTCTGCTGAACGATTCTCTCAATCTCTGCTTGGCTCTCGACATCAATGGATATAACGATACCCGGTATTGCCATTCACGCTCTCCGAAATCAAACCCCTCACGTCGCCATTCATAAACAAGGAATCATTTGCCAATAAAAAAAGCGGGAAGAGTAGACTGTCCCGCCACCTGTTTGAGGTAAAGAATGGAGCTGAGGGGACTCGAACCCCTGACCTCGTGAATGCGAGCCACGCGCTCTACCACCTGAGCTACAGCCCCAATTGAGCAAAACAGAATGGTACGGAATCCGCTGCCGTCTGTCAATGGTAAGCCAATCGCCAGCAGAGCCGTAAGCAGACGCGGTTTCAGCGTGCGATGACTTCTTATCCCATCTGCAAAAGTAAGCAGGCTTACTTTTGCGCTGTCACTTTTATCGGCGTTGCCGGAATTGACTCGCTGAAGAATTTGGTGACCCGCGCATCGTAAACCGCCGAATCGCCGGTATAGAGTCGCGTCAGGCGCGTCTGTTCCAACTCTGCCAGTTCTTTCGCGCCTTTGGTCATCTCATAAAGTTGCCGGGTTGCGGCGGTCGGCAAAGCATTGTCTTTGCCGACGATGAAGAGGTATTTGCGTTCGGAATGGGCAGTAACGACTTCAACCAGCGATTTGGCGCTGTCGCCTCTGACTTGATAGGCTTGCATAGTCAACGCGAATACGCGGTTCATTAAACTTGAGTCGGTGAACAGACTGACCCATCCCTTGTTTTCGCCGGCCATCGTTTTTAAGCGGTGGTTGGCGAATTGCGTCACATCAGCGCAGACGGAATCGGCGGCAATCGCTTTAATCATGGGGTCTTCCGAAGAGGCAGCAAGGGCAATATAGCCGCCAAGGTCAACGCCATAAAGCCCGATGCGCCCGTCAATCAAATCCTGATTGGCTTGCGTCTTTAACCCCTTGAGAAATTTAATTGCCGAAAGCAGGTCGTCTTTCTCGAAGGTCCCCAGCCCGCTCCAGTTCACAGGGCTTTCCCCATGTCCGCGCAGATCGTACATCAGAATATGATAGCCCGCCTTGTAGAGTTCAAAACTCAGGGTCAGCAAATCGGAACGATTCGAGCCGTAGCCGTGACTCAGGATGATTGCCGGAGCCGGTTTATTTTGGCTCAGGAACCAGCCAATGCTTTGCGTGCCGTCGGAGTTTTTCCACTTCTCATCCGCCCAGACCGGGCGTTGCAAAATAATCTGAAAGTCTCGCGGCGAGCCATATAATTGCGTCTTTGGCGGATGCGCCAGCCGGTGATTGAGATAATAGCTTAACCCGAACGTGCCGCAGAAGAGCAGCACCACTGCCGGAATAAAGACCCACAGAATGCGTTTGAAAAGGATGCGTTTGCTTTGACTTGCCATAAGAATCTTCCAGATGGGGACGAAGCTGATGCAAAGGGGCAAAACGCAGAAATGCACGTTCAGTATAAACCCGATGCGGCAATTTTCAAGACTTTTCCTTGCGCGGATTTTTTGCCGCGCAGTTGCCGTCATTCTGTATCGCATCGGCGTACTTGGGGTAAGCTATGGTCTTGCTTTGCGGCTTTTTTTCTACAAACTTACGTGACTTAAATTTACAGAGCCGCCATTGCTTTCTATACTTCCATGCTTATGTCTACAGCGTTGCACGACAGCGAGAGGGCTGAGTTGCCGGTGATTCTGGCGCTCGATACCTCGTCGAAATCTACCAGCCTCGCTCTGACCAGAGGCGAGCGGCTGATTGCCACCTTCGGCGCGGAACTCGATGAACAGCGTTCGGCGCGGTTGTGGGACGTGGTTTCGTTTCTGCTCCAGGCGGCGGGCATGAAGATTGACGAGGTGACGCTGTTTGCGGTCTGCGTCGGTCCCGGTGGCTTCACTGGGTTGCGCGTCGGTATGGCGGCGGCAAAGGGCTTTGCGTCGGCATTGAATCGCCTGATTGTCGGCGTTACCTCGCTTGAAGCGATGGCGCAGGCAGCCGGAGTTAGCGGGCGCATTCTGGTTGTGAACAATGCCTACAAAGGCGAAGTCTATTCCCAGCTTTTTACCCTGGACGAAGCGGGAATGCCCGTTGCCGAAAACAGCCCCACCGTCACCGGCATTGACGAGGCGCTGGTGCGTGTCACCGGGATTCAGTCACTGACGATTACCGGCGATGCGGTCAACCAGTATGCCGAAGCGATTGCGTCATACGGTCAGGCGGCAACTGGCAAATGGCGTAGCAAAGCCGGTGCGCCGTTTCTGGCAGAAGCGATTGCCCGCTTGGCTTACAGTAAGGAAGCGGTCAAGCCGGAAGACGTAGAGGCTTGCTATGTGCGCCCGCCGGACATCAAAATAAAACCGCAATAATCAGGAGAGCAGAGCCGGAATCATGTATCAGTTCGAGAATGGCAATAACAACTTTTGGGGGGTGCGGTTTACGGTTGACTGGATGACCGTTGAAGACCTCTTTGAAGTCGTGCAGATTGAAGATGTCAGCGGCTTGAATCGCTGGGGCTTCGATAGCTACCGGCGCGAACTGCTCACCAATCCCCGCGCTTTGATGCTGGCGGCACGCACCGAACAGAATCCGAGACGCAGCGTTATTGGCTTTTTCGTCGGTTTAACTGTCGAAGACGAAATGCACGTCAATAACGTCGCCACACATCCGCACTTCCGGCGCTTGGGCGTCGGTCGCGCTTTGCTGCAAGTGGCGCTCGACCACGGGGCGCGGCGCGGCATTACCTTCGCGGTGCTTGAGGTGCGAGCCTCAAATGAAGCGGCGCAAACGCTCTACAAAAATCTCGGGTTCCGCTTTGTCCATCGTCGCCGCGATTATTACAGCTTCCCGACCGAAGACGCTTTTATTATGCGCTATGACCTCTATGCCCCGGCTGAATCCGGTGAATTTCAGGTGTAGAGAATCAAAGCAAACCACAAACCTGAACCAATGTTCAATGGAGAACTGGCGTTGCCCTATATCTTGCCTGTTCGCCGACGACTTCCCTCTGCCGCGTAGCGGCGTTTGATTTTAGGCAGGTAGTTTACTGCCTGCAAAGAGATAACATTGAGTTCGCGTCGCGTCAGCGACGATTGAACAAAGGCTAATCAATCGTCGCTGACGCGACGCGGCGACATAACTACGCGATAATCCGTGCAATAAATTACACGGCTAAACTCATAGTGTCGCTACGCGACAAGTCAGCAAATTCTTATATAAATCTCTGTGACCAAATAAAGATGAAATAGCAAATCATGCAATGTCAAAGAACCGGTGGCTGACGAATGAATCGCCGCCATCATCTTGAATCAAGCATATTTCCTGACCGGCGAATATCATACGCTGCTGTCACAAAGGTTTGCAGATAAGCGATTGCCAGCAGTCCGAGCGTCGCAAAGTAAAGTAAGTTCCAGTTCAATCCCGTACTCGTACCAAGCGCAAACCCTAACGCCGCCAGCGTCACCAGCGCCGTCGCCGGATAATAGAGCGTGCGAAAGTAGAGGCTGAAGCTGACAATAAAGACGCTGATGGCGACAAACAGCCCCAACGGCTCTGACCAGTTCAAGAGCATCGCCAGCGATAAATAATAGACCGCCACCAAGCCGCGCACGAACTTCTGCAAACGGAAATAGTCTTCCCAGAAGAAGGCGAAAAATGCCGCCAGCGTTACCGCCGCCAGTAGCAAACTCTTCTCCCCGAACGGCACATCAATCGCTTCCGTCAGCCAGCCATGCCAGCCAAGCATCAACCACACCGGCATGGAATTTCGCGCCCACTTCGCCAGCCGCGCCGGTTTAAGCAAGAGCAAATCGGCAACCAAATAAAGCGCATAGAGCAATACCGGCAACCAGATTTTTACCCACGATGCCGTAAACGTCCCGCGGCTCAGGGTAATCAAACTCGTCACTATCGCCGCCGCCAACGGCACATATTCATAGATGCGAAGATGCGCCGGCGGCTGTTTGTACCACTTTTCAAAGCGCGCGTCGGAGTTCAAGGACGGCGCAAGCGAGCGATTGATGCTGGTTGCTACATCGCTCATTACCTGACGCTGCAAATCCCGATCTTGTCGCGCTGCCTCGCGGTCAGCCAGTTGCAGGCGTATCGGCGCGTGATAACGCACAATGATCCGCGCCGGCTTGGGCAGCAATCGCCACTTGGGCCACGCCCGCGATGCGCCGCCAATGGTAATTGGCACAATAACGGCATCGGTCTCGATTGCCAACCGCGCCACGCCGGTTTTCAGTTCGCCCATCGGTCCCTGTTCGGAGCGTTGCCCTTCGGGAAAGATGCCCAGCGCATAGCCATCTTTGAGGACGCGGCAGGCTTCCTGAAACGCCGACTCGCCTTTGCCTTTGCGAATGTCCACCGGGAACGCGCCAAGCGCCCGAATCAGCCAGCCCAGCGCCGGAATTTTGAAGAGCGCATCCCACGCCATATAGCGAATGGTGCGGCGAACCGGCAACATAACCAGCACTGGGTCAAGATACGACGGATGATTCCCGGCAAGAATAATCGCGCCCTCTTTCGGGACATTCTCCAAGCCGTGATACTCAACGGCAAACAACACTTTGAAAAGCGGCAGCGCCAGAAGTTTCAAGACGTTTTGCATAGTTCGCTTGAATTATGCACAAGCCGGAGCAAGGCGCAATCGCCGCCGCCACAAATCGCTGAAACTGCCAGACAATTTGCATCGCTGCCATTTTCTGCACGACGGACTGTACGATGAATTGTATTGGCGCAAAAATTTTCGTGTACACCAGCAATCCGCCTGACATCGCTGCCATTTTCCCTCCTGGGTACGCACGCATCCTGCGTGCTGTGTTGGCAAACGAGAATGACGGCTAGCGGTAAAGCCTCTGCTTGCCACTGCCTTGCACGCAAGATGTGTGCGTACCCAGACTTCTGCAAATGATTCTGTATTGGCGCTTTTTTTGTACCTCAGCAACCCAAATCAGTACATATTTGAAACAAAATGTAACAATGCGTGTGTCATTTTGACTCAGAGACGCTACTTTTGTATTGGCGCTATTTTTTTCATTTCCGCAAACGCTTTCCGCTATGGCTGCCATTCTTCCTTTTTGCATCTGCGCGTTTTTTTGTTAAACGCTTTAGAATCAGGATTACCGAACAACTTAGGGGACATCTGCATAATAAATTGCCTCGCTGCCATTTTCTTTTCTGCATTGGCGCTATTTTTTTCGTTGCCCCTGCAAACGCATCTGTATTGGCGCTGTTTTTTCGTTGCGTTATTGTTATCTTGTAACACTCTTACGGTATTACTATTCACTTCAACTGTGCGATAAATTATATTGGTGACATTTTTTTGCCTCATCTGCATTGGCGCTTTTTTTGTGGCAACGTCCTCGCCGACACGAGCTTACTCGCTCATCCCTTCACCCCTACGCCCTCACGTCCTGCTGCGCTGCCTACCGTAACCCGTTCGCTTGCCTTTATATAGTACCACAAGCGTACTTACTTTCCTAGAGGGAAATTTTGTCAGATAGCTTGACTGCGACGGCGAGAATTTTTTAGCGGGGAGTTGACAGAGAAGGCAGAGCAAGGCTATAGTGAGTGTTCCGAAGCGGGAGTAACTCAGCGGTAGAGTGCGACCTTGCCAAGGTCGAAGTCGCGGGTTCAAATCCCGTCTCCCGCTCCACAAGTTCAAGGCGAAGGTTGGACTCAAAACTAACCTTCGCTTTTCCGTTTAAGTCGCCAAATTCTGGTTTTGTGACCTCAATCTAAAACCTCAATCTAAAACCTCAAAAGGATACCCCTTCGTTTACGGCGGGGAGGAATTTTGAGAACCCCGTTAGGGGTTGCCTCTTAGCATAGAGGCAAATTCTTGTTATACTTCCCGTGAGCATAAGGCGCTCTGAAAAGAGTCAACAGTTGCAAAATGCTCTTTGACAACTGAGGTTATGGAGTTGCTAGCGGGAAGCGTCGCTAGCGTAAAAACTCTCAACGTCACGGATTTCAAACATCTGTGCAAATCCCGTAGCGATACGGGGTGAGGGCTGCGTCAAGCCAGCCTATGGTTGCGGAAAGTCAGACAACCGAGGTGCCTGACGAGTACAGCAACAAGCCGCGTCATTTATGGCGCGGCAGTTGACATTCCTGATTCGCTCTATTTTCACATACTGAACCATGCCGAAACTGACTTGGGTTGGAAAAGATAAAGTTGTCAATCATCATCACGAAGTTCCGTTTCGTGTTTTGGAACGGCAATATAGCTTTACGGCTTCAGAGAGCAATTCACAGGGCAACAAGATTATTCATGGCGATAATCTGGAAGCCTTGAAATCGCTGTTGCCGGAATATGAAGGCAAAATCAAATGTATCTACATAGACCCGCCTTACAACACCGGCAACGAAGGCTGGATTTATAACGATAATGTCAACGATGAAAAGATCAAGCGATGGCTTGGTCAGGTTGTCGGCAAGGAGGGCGAAGATTTATCGCGCCACGATAAATGGCTTTGCATGATGTACCCGCGCTTGAAACTGCTTCATAAATTGCTTGCCTCTGATGGTGCAATTTTTAT
>Ga0187894_10006058_pt1 | contig 12025 bp, 10 predicted proteins | sample GBC1701081metaG_FD_136650 | JGI IMG/M metagenome (GOLD analysis project Ga0187894, IMG submission 136650) | White microbial mat communities from a lava cave in the Kipuka Kanohina Cave System on the Island of Hawaii, USA - GBC170108-1 metaG ...
AAAGGGTATTGCAAGTGAGGGCGTGCATGCCCCCACGTAAAGAACTGGTGCGGCTTTGCGCTGGTCTATGAATCCTTTGTCGGAAACGGAACACTAGTTTATTTCATAGACGGAATAAGCCACACCAGTTTCGGTCAGCCAGCCGACTCCGACGGCAACGATATTGTTCATCCAACCATATTTGACCGATCCGGTTTCAAACATCGGAGCCGTCCGGAAGTAGTAGGTCGCCGGGTCGATCGCGCCGCGTTTGCTGCGGTCCATCGTAAACGGACCGGCACCTGGTATGAGCCGTCCACTGTAATTTACGCAAACCAGTTCGCCATCATCCGTTTCAAATTGAAATTCGGACATCGATCGCCATGGTTCCATCGGCCCTCACTGTCATCCAGTCGCCGCCGCCCGGAAGCAGGCGACCCGAAAGCCGTGGTCCGGATACACGCCCTCCGCTAACGCCAACGATCCGACGGTCGCCTATCACTGCGGGCAGCTCAAGATCCGCTTCAAGCGTCATCAGGAATGTGAAATTGAGAGGCAATTGCCTGTTCATCTGGTCTAGACCCTTGGTTTAGCGCGCTCGAATCTGAATAGACGATTCACATCCTTGGCCGGGAGTTCGAGCAGCGGAACACCTGCCACGACCATCTCCTGGCATTGGGCGATCCGCATGGCAGATGGGTGAAGTAGAGTGGATCGCAGGCTCGTTGACTACTGCAGCAGCTGATAATTGAATGTGTGGCATTGGCCAAAGCCGCATTGGACGACGACCGAGACCAGGTTGATCAGGCAAAGCGCGATGACATAGATGCTCAAGATGCCGGCCAGCCGATGGATGATCGGAAATGTCCGCGCATCGGCCTCGCGCAAATGATCATCGCCCCCGAGCACGGCAAGCTTGAGCGCATAAGCGATCAGCAAGGCGAGCGCGATGATGATCGACCAGACCGGCATGTGGATCCCCAAGACGGCACTGCCGATATATTCATGGCCGGGACGCGGATAGATATCGAGCAGGCTCTGCCGGACGGAGACGACCAGCAGGAAGATCGCGAACAGCAGGCTGAAACCGGTGTTCCGGGACGAAAATCCGTTCCTGAAATTCAGCATGATGCCGAAGCAGACGCCGAACAGCGCCACGCGCTGCAACAGGCACAGCGGGCAGGGAAGCTCACCATAGGCATATTGCAAGGTCATCGCGGTCGTGAGGATGCCGGCGATGACCGCCATCATGGCGAGAAGATAAAGGTAGTTGAGGCCGGCGAGAATGCGCGTTGTGCCGGCCCGCATGATCTAGCTCCCTTGCGCCGGCATTGGCTGGCCTTCGAGTTCGGTCTGTATCCAGGGCATGCGGAAGCCATATTCCGGGCTGTAGACTTCGAAGAGGAAGAGGCCGAGCGACGCGATAAGGCAGGCTGCGAGCATGGTGATCGCCATCCAGCGCGGACCGAACCAGCCGAAAACGAAGGCCAGAAGCATGGAAGCAAAGACCACGACCATCATGGGGATCTGCCGTCCTGATTTGCGTCCTTTCGGGGGAACTGTGTCAGATTCTCGGGACTCCGACAACCGCCCAGGCGCAGATTCGCAGCTGAAGCCCGTCGCTTCGAACGCGATGGCTTCTCCGTGAGAGCCTTATGCGAGCCAGCTCAGGATCGCGGCCGCGTCTTCTCCGGATCGAAATGCGGGAAGCGCACGATGCGTGCCGGCAGGCGTTTCTGATGGCCGTCGAGCTTGCCGACCTCGACCTCGGTGCCGATCGCCGCATGGGTGACATCGACCCGCGCCAAAGCGATGTTCTTCTTGAGCAGCGGCGATCGGGTGCCGCTCGTCACCACGCCGATCTGGGCCCGCCCGACATGGACGCAATCGCCGTGGCCCACCGCGTCATTGGCGTCGATGTCGAGGCCGACGAGCTTGTGGCGCGGATGCTCCTTGCGCTCGATGAGCGCCGCCTTGCCGATGAAGTCGTCGCTTTTCGTCTTGAGCGGCACGGTGAAGCCGATGCCGGCCTCGAAAGGATCGATCTGGTCATTGAATTCGTAGTTGAAGAAAATGAGCCCCGCTTCGATGCGCAGCATGTCGAGCGCCTCGAGCCCCAAGGGCGAGAGGCCATGTTTCTGGCCCGCCTCCCACACCGCGTCGAAGACGGCGAGCGCGTCCTTGGGATGGCAGAAGATCTCGTAGCCGAGCTCGCCCGTATAGCCGGTGCGCGACACGACCAGCGGCACGCCCTCGAAGCCGCCGATGCGCCCGACCGCGAAGCGGAACCATTCGAGCTCGCCGATTTCGGGCTGCGCCGGCGCCGTCCAGATGATCTCCTTGAGGAGGTCGCGCGATTTGGGGCCTTGCACGGCGATATTGTGCAACTGGTTGGTCGAGGAGCGCACCCAGGCCTTGAAGCCCATCTTCTCGGCCTGTTGGCGCAGCCATAGGCCGCTATATTCGTCGCCGCCGATCCAGCGGAAATTGTTCTGCGCCAGGCGGAACACGGTTCCGTCGTCGATCATGCCGCCATGCTCGTAGCACATCGCCGTATAGACGACCTGGCCCGGCGACAGCTTGCGCATGTCGCGCGTGACGCAATATTGCATCAGCGCTTCGGCGTCGGGACCCGTCACCTCGAATTTGCGCAAGGGCGAAAGGTCCATCATCGCGACGCGCTCGCGGCAGGCCCAGTATTCCTCGACCGGGCCGTCGTTGTTGAAGCGCTGCGGCAGCCAGAAGCCGCGATATTCGGTGATATTGCGGGTAAGCGCCGAGAAGCGCGGGTGGAACGCGGTCTCGCGCGTCATCTGGGGGTCGGCGTCTGGGGTCATGCGATAGGCCACCGCTCTCGAGAATTTCTCTTTATCGGAATAAGTGCGCACATGGATGTCGGTCGGGTCCCAGCCATTGCCGACATTGATGTCGTCGGGACAGGCCGAGGACACGCAGACGAGATCGGTGAGTGCCCGCATCAGCACATAGTCGCCGGGCCTGGACCATGCCTCGTCGTAATAGAGCTGGTTATGGTCGTCGACGCGGGTGTTGTAGAAATAGTTGATGGCTTCCCAGCCCTTGCGCGGCGCAACACCATAGGGTGCCAGCGCGCGGTTGAAATTCTCGGTGCAGTTTACGTGGCCTGGATAGCCGACATCGTCATAATAGCGGCTGTTGCAGGCCGTGGCGAAGAAGTCGTGCCGTCCGACTGTGTCCTGGACGACCTCGACCAGGGGCTCGAAGTCGAAGCCGAACATCTTGGAGAGGAGGCCGGGTGTGGGATAGGCGCGTCCAGTGAGGGTGCGCGTCACCGTTCCATCGAGCGCGTTTTCCAGGCCCTGATCGAGCTTGCGCCGCGAGAAGCACTGGAAGTCGGTCATCTGCCGGCCGGCGACATCGATGATCTGGATGAATTCGCCGGCGCGGACGACATAGGCCCTGGCGGTCGCGGCATCGACGCGGATCTCCTGCAAGGGATCAGCGAGCGGCTCGGGGAGGGCGATGAGCTCATTGGCACGGGGCAGTATTGCCCGTTCGATGCGCATATCGAGAGGTGTGGCGGTGTCCTGCGCTTCGGCATCCATCTTTCCGCCGGGCGCGCCGATGATCACGACGCCGTCGCGCTCGGCTTTGAAGCTTTGCTTGTTGCCGGCTGGCGATGCGCGCCCGAAGAGCCGGATCGCCTTGGCCCGGCTGAGATCGATCCCGCGCCGGGCCAGGGCCTTGCGCACGCGCACGGCCGATTCCTCGTCGCTCGCCAATGTCGCCCTGAGGCCTGAGGGGTCGCTCGCCTCCTTGGCGCCGAGGAGCGAAGGATCGCTCCGGCCGTCGCTGCCGACGGCGACGATCTCGCAATCCTGGCCGCCTTCGAGGTCGGTGACGGTCAGCCGGTCGCCGGCTTTGATGTCGAGGACGAGCGAGCCGCCGCCCGCAACTTTGTAACGTTCCGTGCCCTGGGGCAGGTTTGGCAGGCCGGGCCGGTAGACGATGCTGGGGCGCGGCGCCAGGCCCGCGGCCGAAGGGGTCTGGAGGCCTTTCTCGAACCTGTTCATGAGACTGAGGCTAACGCGAAGAAGCCGGGAAAGCAATGGTATGAAATTGGGCGAAATTGGTTCGGCAATGGCATCCGGCTCAAAATGACTCATTATTCCTTTGCCGAGACGCGCTAGAACGCGCGGAGCTTGACGGAGACCTGTCTGGATGAATGCGCCGATCGATGCCCGCGCCTTTCGCACCGCTTTGGGGGCCTTTGCCACTGGCGTGACCATCGTCACGACGCGCGGGCCCAGGGGCGAGCCCATCGGCAACACGGTCAATTCCTTCAGCGCCGTGTCGCTCGACCCGCCGCTCGTCCTGTGGAGCTTCGGCAAACGGGCCTATAGCTTCAAATCCTACCTCTCGGCCGATCATTTCACGGTAAACGTCCTGCGCGAGGGCCAGGAGGAGCTTTCACGCCGCTTCTCGCGCTCGCTCGACGACAAATGGGTCGGGCTCGACTACGAGACCTGGGACACCGGCTGCCCGGTCCTGCCCAATGCGCTCGCCGTGTTCGAATGCAAGATGGCCTACACCTATCAGGGTGGCGACCATGTCATCTTTGTCGGCGAGGTGCTCAATTTCGACCACGACCCGACCGGCCGGCCCCTGGTCTTCTGGCATGGCGATTATCGGTTGATGACCGACTAGGCCCAATTATTACCACTTGCAACCAAAAGCATACCATTTTAGCATCCCTTGAGCCGCAGCGAAGCGGCTGGCCCGCAAGGGCGTAGTGTGGGGAACGCTCATGCTCAAAACCGGACAAAGATCCGGATTGGCGTGGTCAACAAGGAAGGAAGGCGCCGCGGCGCCTCGCCGGCCTCTCTCCCATTGTCCTGGTCACAGCCGTCCCGATGGGGCGCCCTCGGCGCTGGGCGGCGTGTGTCACTTCAACATATGGAGATGTCGCTTATGACGACGAAACAGAGCGCTGGCATGGCTTCCAGCGCGACGACCGTTTCGCCGGGCTTGGTTACGACCGAGTCTGGCGAGTTGCACCGGGCCATCGATTGGCGCGGCGCATTCTGGGTAGCGGCGGGGGTGCCGCCGCTGGTGCTCTTCTCAATCGGCGGCATTGCGGGCACCACCGGCAAGCTCGCTTTCCTGGTCTGGATCATCTCCATGATCATGGGCTTCCTGCAGTCCTTCACCTATGCCGAGATCGCCGGCATGTTCGGCAACAAGTCGGGCGGCGCCTCGGTCTATGGCGCGACAGCCTGGCTGCGCTATTCGAAATTCATCGCGCCGCTTTCAGTGTGGTGCAACTGGTTCGCCTGGTCGCCGGTACTTTCCTTGGGCTGCGCCATTGCCGCTGGCTATATCTTAAATTCGCTCTTTCCGATCCCGGCCGCAGACTCGCAAGCCGTGCTCGATTGGGTGACGGCGAATGCCGCGACGCTCACCGCCGAATCGCCGCGGGTCGCCGAATGGCTCACGGCCAATGCCGGCAAGACGGCACAGGATGCGACGACGGCACTCCTGACGCAGGATGGCGTGGCGGCGCTGACGCCAGGGATCCGCACGTGGTCGCTGGTATCGTTCCCGATACCCTTCCTGGCCCAGGCTCATCTCAACGCCACCTTCTTCATCGGCGCGATCCTGATGCTGATAATCTTCGCCATCCAGCATCGCGGCATCGCTTCGACGGCCGGAGCGCAGAAATGGCTCGCCATCATCGTGCTCGTGCCGCTGGTGGTCATCGGTGTGCTGCCGATCCTCATGGGCCAGATCGACTCGATGAACGTGACGGGCCTGGTGCCGCCGACCGCCGCTTATTCGGGCGTCGATGGCGCCTGGACGCTCGGCGGCTGGACGCTGTTCCTGGGTGGCCTCTATATCGCCGCCTGGTCGACCTATGGCTTCGAGACGGCCGTCTGCTACACGCGCGAATTGAAGAACCCGAAGACCGACACGTTCAAGGCCATCTTCTATTCGGGCCTGCTCTGCATCCTGTTTTTCTTCCTCATTCCCTTCACCTTCCAAGGTGTCCTCGGACATGCGGGCATGCTGGCGCCCGGCATTGTCGATGGCACCGGCATCGGTGAAGCGCTCGCCGCGATGGTCGGCGGCGGCAAGGTCGTCACCCAGATCCTGGTGATCCTGATGATCCTGGCCTTGTTCCTCGCCATCATGACGGCGATGGCCGGATCCTCGCGCACCCTCTATCAGGGTTCGAAGGACGGCTGGCTGCCGCGCTATCTGACTCATGTCAACAGTCACGGTGCGCCGACGCGCGCGATGTGGACGGATTTCGCCTTCAACCTGATCCTCCTCGCCATCGCGTCCGACATTGCGGGTTATTTCTTCGTGCTCGCCGTGTCGAATGTCGGCTACATCATCTTCAACTTCCTCAACCTCAATGCCGGCTGGATCCATCGTGTGGATTCGGGTCACGTCGCAAGGCCCTGGAAAGCGCCGACCTGGCTCATCGGCCTCAACACCGTGCTCGCTTTCGTGAATGCGATATTCCTGGGCGCCGGTGCAAAAGTGTGGGGCTATGCAAACGCGCTGTGGGTCGGGCTCATTTTTGCCGCGCTCATCCTGCCGGTCTTCGCCTATCGCCACTATGCTCAGGATGGCGGCCGCTTCCCGCCTGCGGCGCTGGCGGATCTGGGATTGAAGGAAGGCGATATGGGTGAACGCAAGGCGGGCATGCTGCCTTATCTCACCCTGGCGGCGGGCCTGATCGTGGTCCTCATCGCCAATTGGATCTTCGTCTTGCCGTCCTGATCCACGTCCATCACTCGAAATATGATGGCGGCCCGCTTTCGGGCCGCCATTTTATTTGCCTTGATCGCCCGGCCAGCCCCGCCGATACTCCCCGACCGTCACAGCAGGGGAGGAATCAATGTCGCTGGGCGTCATACTGCTGGCTGCCATCGTCATCATCGGCGGCTATCTGGTCTATGCCTACAATGCTCTGGTCAAGAACAAGAACCTGGTCGCCGAAGGCTGGAGCGGCATCGACGTGCAATTGCGCCGCAGAGCCGATCTCATCCCCAATCTGGTCGAGACGGTCAAAGGCTATGCCGCGCATGAGGACAAGCTGTTCCGCGACATCGCCGAATTGCGCGCCAAGAGCATCTCCGGGGGCTCGGTCAGCGAGCAATCGCAAGTGAGCCAGGCGATGACCGGCATGCTGGGCCGGCTCTTCGCCATTGCCGAGGCCTATCCTGAGCTCAAGGCGGATGCGAATTTCCGCGACCTTCAGGACAAGCTTTCCGGCATCGAGGACGAGATCCAGCTCTCGCGCCGCTACTACAACGGCGCCGTGCGCAACTTCAACACCATGATCGAATCCTTCCCAACCAATTTCATTTCGGGCTTCTTCCAGTTCACCAAGGCCGAGTTCTTCGAGATCGGCGACCAGGCGGCCCGCCAGGTGCCCAAGGTGGAATTCAACAAGGCATCATAGGCCCATGCGCGCACTGCTGTTTGTCGTAGCGCTGCTGCTCGCGGCTGCGGGCGAAGCGGCTGCCGCCGAGCGCATCACCTCTTTCACCAGCGAGGTCGCGATCGGCGCCGATTCGGCCCTGACGGTGAAGGAGACGATCGCCGTCGTTTCGGAAGGCAACGAGATCAAGCGCGGCATCCAGCGCGACTTTCCCACCAGATACAAAGATCGTAACGGTCTCGCTTATGTCGTGGGCTTCGAGGTCCTGGGCGTGAAGCGCGACGGGCGTGACGAGCCTTACACGGTCATGTCGATCAGTAATGGCGAGCGCATCCGCATCGGCAGCGCCGATGTCTTCCTCGACAATGGACCGCATGTCTATGAAATCACCTTCAAGACGACGCGCCAGCTCGGCTATTTCGAGGGCTATGACGAGCTCTATTGGAATGTAACGGGCAACTCCTGGACCTTCCCGATCGAGAGGGCGGAAGCGATCATCCACCTGCCGCCCGGCGCCACGATCAAGCAGCATGCCGAATATACGGGCAGGCAAGGCGAGAGCGGTAATGATGCGGAAGTTACGCAAGCGACCGGCGATCGCTATCAGGCGCATACCACGCGCACCCTTGCGCCAAATGAAGGCTTCACCGTCGCCGTCGGCTGGCCGAAAGGCTTCGTGACCCCGCCCACGGAGATCGACAAGGCCACGGACGCGGTCAAGGACAATCTCGGCCTCTTCGCCATCCTTGGCGGTGTCCTCGTTGCGTTCCTTTATTATCTCCTTGCCTGGTTCCGCGTCGGGCGCGATCCGCCCAAGGGCACCATCATCCCGCTGTTCTCGCCGCCGAGCGGCCTGGGTCCGGCCGGCATGCGCTATGTCTGGAAGCAGAAATTCGACGACAAGTCCTTCGCTTCCTCGCTGGTTGGCCTCGCCGTCAAAGGACGGGCCAGGATCGTCGAATATAAGGATAGCTTTTCGATCGAGCGCAAGGAGGACAAGGGCCCGCCATTGACCCGGGCCGAGGCTGCGCTCTATCGGGCGATGCCGAGCGGCATGACGGCGCTCAAGAACACCAATCATGCGAAGGTCAGCGCAATGAAGAGCGCGCTCGAGGACACGCTCGAGAAGGAGCATGAAGGTGTCTCCTTCCTGCGTAACCTCAAATGGCTGTGGGGCGGTGTCGCGATTTCGGTTCTGGCTCTTCTGGCTGGCGCGGCGCTGCTGCCGGCGGATGATGCCTTTCTGGGCTTCTTTCTCTCCCTCTGGAGTGGCGTCTGGTGGGCTGTGCTTATTGTGATCAGCTGGGTCCTGGTCAAGGGTATCTGGCAAGCGAAAGGCATATGGGCCTGGATCAAGTCAATTTTCTCGCTCGGATTCCTCTTGCCCTTTTTCATCGCGGGCGGATTCGTGCCGGCCGCCATCATCGCGGATGGCTCTTCCTCACCAGGCCTCTACGCTTTTGCCGGCGGCGCGCTCGTTCTCATCGTCATGGCCTTCGTCTTCCACAGGCTGCTGCGTGCTCCGACACTTACAGGCCGTAAGCTTCTCGATCAGATCGAGGGCTTCCGCATGTATATGACGACGGCGGAGGAAGAACGCCTCAAGGTGCTGCATCCGCCGGAGAAGACGCCGGAGCTGTTCGAGCGCTATCTGCCCTATGCCCTGGCGCTCGATTGCGAGAACGAATGGAACGCAAAATTCGCCACCGTTCTCGCCGCAGCCGCCGCGGCAGGTGTGGCCGCATCGCCCGCCTGGTATAGCGGCTCCCACTGGAATACGGGCGATATGGGCAGCTTCACCGACAGCATCGGATCGAGCCTCGCCACCACGACTTCATCGGCGTCGACGCCGCCAGGCAGCAGCTCGAGCTCAGGTGGTGGCTTCTCGAGCGGCGGCGGCTCGTCCGGGGGCGGCGGTGGCGGGGGCGGCGGCTCGGGCTGGTAGCGGCTTAACCAATATAGCTCTCGAGCTCGGGCAGGTCGCTCCGCTTGAACAATTGCCGCGTCGGCTCGAAGGCGAGGATGCGGCCATTGCTGAGGAAGGCGGTCCGGGTCGCCGCATAGAGCGCATCATCCGGGTGATGCGATACCAGCACGACCGTGTAATCCTTCTCCTTCTGCAGTTCCTTCACGAGATCGAGCATCTCGCGCCTGAGCGCCGGGCCAAGCGCGGCGAAGGGCTCATCGAGCAGGAGGATCGGCTCGTCGCGCAAGAGGGCGCGCGCGATCGCCACGCGCTGGCGCTCGCCGCCCGAGACCTCGCCGGGCTTGCGCCGCGCGAGCGCGCCAAGGCCGGTTCGCGCCAGGGCGTCATCGACGGATTGCCTCTCGGCGGCCGTGAGCTTGAGCGATGGCGAGATGCCGAGCGCCACATTCGTCCACAGATCGAGATGGGCGAAAGTATTGTGATCCTGGAACACCATCGTCACGGGTCGCTCCGACGGCGAGGCTTGCGTCATATCCTTGCCGTCGAGAAGGATACGGCCCGATCGCGAGGCTTCGAACCCGGCGATGAGCGAGAGCAGCGTCGACTTGCCGGAGCCCGAGGGGCCGATCACCGCGACGAACTCCGCCTTGGCGATCTCGAAATCGAAATCGGCGGTGAAGCCCTCTGAAGAATAATGGACGGCCTCGAGCCTGATCATGCCGCCGCACTCCATTTGTCGAGCAGCGTGATGACGGCCATCGAGAAGATCGCGAGCACGAGGGCCGTGCCTGCCGCCGCATCGATACGGTAGCTGCCCATTTGCGCATAGATGAGGGCGGGCAAGGTCATGAGCGATTGCGAGCCGAACAAGGTGATGGCGGTGAGGTCGCCGAGCGAGAGGACGAAGGCCATGGCCATCGCGAGGCCGAGCGGACGGCGCAGCACCGGCAGGTCGATGAGGCGGAGGCGGCGCCAGCCGCTGATGCCGAGGCTTAGGCACAGCCGGTCATGCTGCGCCATCGCTTGCTGGACGGAGGAGCTCAAGGTCCCGAGCGCGAACGGCAGCGCCATCAGCGCATTCATGGCGATGACGAGGAAAGGGGCGGCCGAGAAAGCAAGCCCGGCGCGGCTCGCGGCGATAAACCAGCCGGTGGCGAGCACCGCGGGCGGGACGATGAGCGTGAGCAGGGCTGCGAGATTGAGGAGCGACCGCCATGACGGGTTGCGGGTGCGGGCCGAGGCGGCGGCGATCGGCCAGGCGAGGGCGATGCTCAGGAGCGATGCCGGCAAGGCGATGACGAGGCTGGTGAGCGTCGCATAAGCGAGCGCCGGCCAGTTGAACTCGGCCAGGACGCCTGAGATCACGATCGCCAGGATGGGTATGCCGACGAAGGCGGCGGCGAGCGCGATGATGAGCCGCATGATGAGGGATAGGCCGGCGGAATGCGTCTCATAGCGGGGCGCGGCGCGCCGGAGCGCCGGCCAGCTCTGCACCGCATTGGCATAGTGTCCGGCGAGCAGCACGAAGAGCCCGCACAGGACGAGCTGCACCAGCGCCAGCACGGTGGCGCGCGCCGGATCATAGTCGAAGCGCAAGGCCTGATAGATGCCGACCTCGAGCGTCGTGGCCGAGGGTCCGCCGCCAAGGGTGAGCACGACGGCGAAGCTCGCGGCGCAGATGAGGAAGATCAGGCTCGCTATGCCGGCAAGGCTACCCTTGATCTGGGGCCATTCGATGAGGCGGAAGCGCGCCGTCGACGTGAAGTCGAGCTGGGCCGCGAGGCGCCAGCTCTCGGCAGAAATGCCGTCGAGCTGCTGCAGGATGATGCGGGTCGCGAGCGGCAGGTTGAAGAACACATGGGCGAGGAGGATGCCGCTGAGCCCATAGATATTGAGGGGGTGGCCCAGGAGTTGGCTGAGCCATCCTGTGCGGCCATAGACGGCGACGATGCCGAGAATGACGACGATGGCCGGCAGCGCCAGGGGAAGCGCGAAGATCCGCAGCAGCAGGCCGCGTCCCGGGAAATCGACCCGCGCCAGAGCGAGCGCCACGGGAATGGCCAGCGCCACGGAAAGCACAGTTGAAAGCCCGGCCTGCAGCAGCGTGAACCACAGGATGCGCAGCACATAGGCATCGATGATATGGCCGGTGACCAGGCCTTGGCCGATGCCGATCGCCGCCACTGGCGCGAGGCCGACCAGGACGGCGATCACGATGGCCAGGAGCGCCAGGCTGGCGACCGGCACCGTTCCTCGATGTGACGTCATTTGCTCATGGCATTGAGCCACTCATCGATCCAGGCGCGGCGGTTGCTCGCCACCTCTTCGGGCGTGAACAGGAAGGTCTTGTCGGGCTTGACCAGCTCATCGAAGGTCTTGGGCAAGGGAGCCGACGTCTTGCCGGCCGGGAACATCCAGTTGTTCTCGGGGATGGCGTCCTGGAAACCCGGGCCTTCCATGAAGCTCAAGAACTTCTGCGCCAGCGCCTTTTCGGGCGAGCCCGCGATAATGCCGGCGACCTCCACTTGCAGATAATGGCCTTCCGCGAATTTCATCGCCTGATAGCGCTCGGTCTTTTCGGCGATGATATGATAGGCGGGCGACGTCGTATAGGAGAGCACCATCGGCGCCTCGCCCTTGGTGAAGAGCCCATAGGCTTCCGACCAGCCGGGCGTCGTGGTGAGGAT
>Ga0187894_10006059_pt1 | contig 12025 bp, 9 predicted proteins | sample GBC1701081metaG_FD_136650 | JGI IMG/M metagenome (GOLD analysis project Ga0187894, IMG submission 136650) | White microbial mat communities from a lava cave in the Kipuka Kanohina Cave System on the Island of Hawaii, USA - GBC170108-1 metaG ...
AAGTACAGCTTTTCCGCACATCGGGCGGCAAAGCCGCGATGCATCGACTTTTTATTTAAATTTGTCCCTTTAATTGCGGCACCGTATAATTTTCTTATTCGGGAGCCTTCTCAAACGATGCAGGAAAGTGCGTGTCGCGGCAAAAGCGAAAATACAGGTCTGCGATGCGAAAGCCTTCCGTTTTCAGAAATTCCCGGCCAGTCGAAACTCTTTCTTGATTATCTCAACGATCCGCTGTCCCTAAAAGAATTTTATCCATCCGCCGTTGCAAACCACGACGATCTCGTCAAACGCGTCCCCGAAGTTTTATCAAACTACACGACCGATCGAAACAAGCTGGGCGATATTCTCAGACGACAAAACACCGCTTTCGGCGCCGGGGCTGAAACGCTGGCGAATATCGAAAGGCTGCGTGCCGCCGATTGCGTCGCCGTTCTGACAGGCCAGCAAGCCGGATTGTTCACCGGTCCGCTTTACACGATCTATAAAGCGTTGACCGCCATCCGCTCCGCCGCGTGTCTCACGCAGGCAGGAATTAATGCCGTGCCCGTTTTCTGGACGGCGACGGAAGATCACGATTTTGAAGAGATTTCCGCTGCGTTCGCGGTCGCCACAGACGGCTCGCTTGTCGAGGCAAAGATCGGGCTCTCTGAATCAGAAGACGAAAAGCCTGTCGGCGATATTCCGCTCGACGCGTCTATCGAGACAGTTCTGAATGATTGGATGAGCGTGCTGCCGGCTTCCGAATCGAAAAAAGAAATCGAAGAATTACTCCGTGATGCCTACACGACAGGCTCAACAATCGGCGAAGCGTTTTGCAAGCTAATTGCAAAGCTTTTCGCCAGGTTCGGCCTGATAGTTTTCGATCCTCTGGACAAAGAAGCGAAAAATTTGTGCAGCCCGATCTACCGAGCGGCCGTCGAGCGAGGCGATGAAATAGTTAGGCAGTTGCTAGCTCGCAGCGAACGGCTGGAGGCTGCGGGCTATCACTCGCAAGTTTTAATCGAGAAGGAATACGTTCCGCTGTTCTGGCACGACGGAGAAGGAAAGCGAAGATCGCTGAAGCAAATCGACGACGGCGTTTACCGCGTAAACGGCACATCCCAAAAGATTACGACTGAGCAGTTGCTGAACGCGGCCGGCGGGGAACCGCAGCGGCTAAGTCCCGGCGTCATGCTTCGCCCGGTGGTGCAGGATTTTCTGTTTCCGACTATTTGCTATTTCGGCGGCGGTGCCGAGATCGCGTATTTCGCTCAAACGAGCGAGGTCTATCACATCCTCGAACGTCCGGTGACGCCGATTCTTCACCGACAAGGCTTTACAATAGTCGAGCCGAAGCATTCGCGGACGATGGAGAAATATAACTTAACTTTGAATGATCTGTTTGCCGGTCTGGAAAAACTTTTGCCGCGCATTGTAGATCGCGTGATCGACGCGAAAACGCCTGCCGTTTTTGCTGATGCGGAGGAGAAGATAAATACGGAACTGAACAGGCTCGACGGACAGCTTTCCTCTATCGACACGACACTCGCCGAGAGCCTCGCAAAGCGGCGACGCAAAATTATTTATCATATTGGCGCCCTGCGAAACAAATTTCGGCGGACGAGCGTTGAAAAGGACGAGACGGTAAAACGCCGAATGAAGAGTTTGTTTACGACACTTCTTCCAAACGGCGCACTGCAGGAACGCACCTTGAATTTTGTGCAATTCGCGGATCGTTACGGCGAGAATTTTCTTGATTGGGTTTACGATTTCATCGATCTTGACGACAATGACCATCGCATCTTGTATTTGTAAGATGAACAAAATAAAGATTTTATCCGACAATCTTGCAAATCAGATCGCGGCCGGCGAGGTGGTCGAGCGGCCCGCATCCGTGATAAAGGAACTTGTCGAAAACGCGATCGACGCCGGTGCGACGCGTATCCGCATAGACATCGAGCTCGGCGGGCGCCGCCTGATGAAAGTTTCCGACAACGGCGAAGGAATGATGCGCGACGACGCGATACTTGCTTTCGAGCGTCACGCGACGTCAAAAATTCGCGACCTCGAGGATCTCGGGCGCATCGCCTCGCTCGGCTTTCGCGGGGAAGCATTGGCGTCGATCTCGTCCGTCGCAAAGGTCGAGCTTGTAACGAAAATTGAAGAAGACCTTGCCGCCACGCTCGTGCAGATCGAAGGCGGCCGACTGTTGGACGTTAAAGACGCCGCACGCGCCACGGGCACGACCATTGCCGTCCGCGATCTTTTTTTCAATACGCCCGCGCGTCGAAAATTTATGCGGTCGGAGGCGACGGAAAATTATCACCTTACGAGCATCGTGCAGCACTATGCGCTTGCACATTCGGAGATTGCATTCACATTGAGCAATAACGGCCGCGAAGTGCTCGCCGTCTCGCCTGCAAAAGACTTGCGGGAGCGCGCGTTTCAGATTTTCGGCGGCGGTTTGCTTGAAAGTCTTCTGCCTGTGACCGGCGGACGCGAGTTCGTCGCACGGGTAACAGGCTTCATATCCGCGCCGCGAGAACGTCGGACCAATAAAGATTCGCAGTACTTTTTCGTCAACCGCCGTTTCGTCCGCGACCGTGTTATCAGCGACGGCCTGCGCGAAGGCTACCGTTCCGTTCTGCCGCACGGAGTTTACCCGGTTGCGTTTCTTTTCGTCGATGTTCCGCTCGAAGAAACGGACGTAAACGTTCACCCGGCGAAAACCGAGATCAGATTCCGACGAAGCGAGGCGGTGAAAGACGCGATCGCCGAAGCCGTGCGCAACGCTCTGGCCGAGAACGGAATCGCCGTAATTTCCGAGCCGGGGCAGCAGGTGGTAAGCGAGATGGCAGTTTCTGCGGGAACGGATACGGCCGGTTCGTTTCCGGTGCACGAGCAGCCCGCCATCGGTTTCGAAGATAGTTTTTATGAACCACCGGAAATGCCTTACGCGAATGACGAAGCTCCGTTCGAAACCGATGTTCGCTACGAACCGAGTGATAAACCCTATCTTGACGCGGACGTCGCGGAAAACGGCATTCGCAATGTCGATGGTCGTAGTTCGTTTGAAACTGAAGCTCCGCCTCGCCAACCAACCTTCGAAGCTGCTCTGCCGCCTGTGAACTCTGCTCAGAGATTCACAAAAACTGCGGAGGTCGGTGAAATTGCCGGGCAGAAAATCAGGCCGATTGCTCAGCTTCACGAGAGCTTTATCATTGCGGTCGATGATGAGGGTTTGCTGCTTGTGGATCAGCACGTTGCGCACGAACGAATTTTGTTTGATAAGTTTCGTGCAAAAGAGACAAGCCGTGAGATCGAATCGCAAAATTTACTTCTTCCGGAAACTATCGACCTTACGCCGGCGCAAGCCGAGGCGTTTCAATTGGTCGAAGACGAGCTGCGGGCAGTCGGGTTTGGCATGATGAAGCTGTCGGGCCGCACGGTTGCGATAAAATCGATCCCAACCGATCTGCCGCCTTCGGAAGCTCGAAATCTGTTAGCCGAAATTCTCGACAATGTCGAAACAGAAAAACGCGGCGGTGCAAAAACAACGCTGCGCGACGACATTGCGGCGTCGCTCGCCTGCAAAGCGGCGATCAAAATAAACATGAAACTCACGCCGGAAAAGATGCAGTGGCTGATCGACCGTCTGCTTCTCACCTCATCGCCGACGACCTGTCCGCACGGCCGGCCGGTGATTTTAAGATTGACGATGAAGGACATAGAGCGCGGATTTCATAGGACATGACTGTTTCCCGAAACCAACTATCAACTTTCAACTGACAACTCTTAACTGAAATAGAAGAAAGTATTCCTGAAATTTTATGGACGAAGAAAAGCTCGATACATTTTGGAACAAGGTTTACATCGCCGTCGTGATCACGACGTTTGTCGTCGTCACGGCGATGTGGGCATTCTCGCGTTACTTTTCCTCCTGAACACCGAATGAGATTTCTGGACTGGGCAATCGTCGCGGCATATCTTGCGTACGTCATTTGGGACGGCATACGCATGTCGAAGCACAGCGGCACGAAGGAAGGCTACTTTCTGGCGCACCGCTCGCTGCCGTGGTGGGCCGTCGGCCTCTCGGTCATGGCGACGCAGCTTTCGGCGATCACGCTGGTCGGCACGACGGGTCAGGCGTATTCGGACGGAATGCGGTTCATCCAGTTCTATTACGGGCTGCCGTTCGCGATGATAATCTTGTGCGTCACGGTCGTCCCGTTCTTTCACCGCGCAAATGTTTTTACGGCGTACGAATATCTCGAGAAGCGTTTTGACGTAAAGGTGCGGGCGCTCACCAGTTTCTTTTTTCTCATTTCTCGCGGTCTCGGCGTCGGGACGATAATCTCGGCTCCGGCGATCGTGCTGTCGATCGTTTTTGGTTGGAATCTAATTGCGACGATCTTTGCCATCGGCCTTTCGACCACGATCTACACCGTTTTCGGCGGCGTGCAGGCCGTTACGTGGACGGACGTCAAGCAGATGTTCGTCATTTGTTTCGGGCTCGCGGCCTGCATGATAGTGATCGTTTCGAGCTTTCCTGCGGACGTCTCGGTCGCTGACGGTCTGCGGCTTGCCGGTTCGCTCGGCAAACTGGACGTCGTCGATACGAGTTTTAATCTGCAGGAAAAATACACGATCTGGTCCGGGCTGATCGGCGGCCTGTTTTTGATGCTCGGCTATTTCGGCTGTGACCAGAGCCAGGTACAGCGTTTTCTCACCGCAAAATCCGTGGACGAAGGCCGCACGTCGCTGCTGATGAGCGCGTTTTTGAAAATACCGATGCAGTTTTTTATCTTGCTGATCGGCGTCATGGTTTTCGTTTTTTATCAGTTCACCGCTCCGCCGATCGTCTTCAACGCCGCTGAAGTGGAGACTTGCCGAAACGTCTCGGTTTGTCAGCATATTGAAGCTAACTATAGGGATGCCCACGCGGTTCGACGAGAAGCGGCAATCGCATTTCGGCCTGAATTACCTGAGTCGCGGACGGCGTATCTGGAAGCTGATCGCCGATTCAACGAAACGCGAAAAGAAGCCGTGAATTTTGTTAGATCCTGGAGTAATCCGTCTTTCAACGATGTCAACTACGTCTTCCCGACGTTCGTTTTGCAGCATATGCCGGTGGGCGTGATCGGACTGATTATCGCGGCGATATTTGCGGCGGCGATGTCGTCGATTTCCGCCGAGCTGAACGCTCTTGCGACCGCAACGACGATAGATTTTTACCGCCGTCTCTACGCTCCCGAAGCAACGGACGCGCATTACGTCGCGGTCGGGCGCATCTCGACATTCATCTGGGGAATTTTCGCCTGCATCGTGGCGATCTTTGCGACGAATCTCGGCTCGCTGATCGAAGTGGTAAACAAATTCGGCTCGTTCTTTTACGGTTCCCTGCTCGGCGTATTCGTTCTTGCCTTCGTCGTCCGCCGCGCAAACGCACGCGGCGCGTTTTTCGGATTGCTCTTCGGCATAACGTCCGTTTGGAGCGCGAGCCGTTACACCAACATTGAATTTCTCTGGTTCAATGTGATCGGCTGCCTCGTCACAGTCGCCGCCGGCTACCTGATCAGTTTGACCCTTAGAGGAGAAAATTAACCACAGATGAACACAGATAAACACAGATATAAAAAGATTCTTTTCGAGTTATTTCGCAGATGCTGCAACAAAACATCTGTGTCCATCTGTGTCTATCTGTGGTTGATTTCTTTCATTGCCTTCACGAGCACGGCGCAGGTGAGGCCGGTCTATGATCGCGGGACGACCGGGTTGATGCAGTTGCTGAAACGGCTGAACACGACGGCGAGCGTTTTGATGATCGGCGCGCATCCGGACGATGAAGACACGGCGTTGCTGGCATATCTCGCGCGCGGCGAGAATGCGCGCACCGCTTATCTTTCGCTCACGCGCGGCGACGGCGGGCAGAACATCATCGGCCCCGAGCTTGGCGAAGCCCTCGGCGTGATTCGCACGGAAGAGCTTTTGCAAGCACGGCGGCTAGATGGTGCGGAACAGTTTTTTACTCGAGCATACGACTACGGCTTTTCAAAAACCCTAGCCGAAGCAAAACAAAAATGGGACGAAAAAGTGATACTTTGCGACACGGTGCGCGTCATTCGCAATTTCCGCCCGCTCGTCGTTATCTCCCAATTTTCCGGCACTCCGGCCGACGGCCATGGGCAGCATCAGTTTTCGGGCTACATCTCGCCGCTCGCCGTCAAAGCCGCCGCCGATGCCACGCAATGCGCCGAAACGGGCGCGCCGTGGGAAGTGAAAAAGTTCTACGTCCGTCACCGCGGCCAGGGCGAACCTACTCTTCGAATCAACACCGGCAAATACGACCCGCTCCTCGGCCGCTCCTATTTCGAGATCGCCATGGAAGCCCGCAGTCAACACAAATCGCAGGAACAAGGCGTGCTTGAGCTGAAGGGAGATCAGTTTTCGAATTTAAATCTTGTAGCAAGCGACGCAGCGAAAGAAGAAAGCCTCTTCACGGGACTAGACACTTCGTGGTCGGGCTTTGAAAAGTATTATGTCCGGGAAAATCACGCAAAACTCTCATTCGCACGAAAGAATCTCGCGGCCGTTCAGCAGGCAGTGCAGACGGCTGTACAAGAATACGATCCCGTTCACCCTAACAAGATCATCCAACTACTAATTGATGCGAAACTCGCGATTGGTGAACTGTTGGAGATTCTTACACCCAATCATCCTCCTGCTGGTGTCCATCCCCTTGAGCACAGGCAAGATGGCAGAACTGCAGTGATATTGTTCGATAAATGGTTAACGTTTGAAAAAGCGATCGGGATTGCAGCAGGGATTCGGATCGACGCACTAGCCGACCGCGAGGCTGTCGCGTCTGGAGAAAAGTTTGGGATAAGCGTGAAATCATTTCTTGGCGGTGAAGCGGACGCAAAAGTGCGCGATGCTAAGTTGACGGTGCCCGAGGGATGGAAGATAGAGAAGGGTGAGGCTCCACCTGGGAACACGCAAGGTTTCTTCCGCCGTGAGACCGGCGATCATGCCGCATATTTTAATGTGACCGTTCCCAAGAACGAACAGCTTACGCGGCCGTATTGGCTCATCGACGCGCGGCAAGGCGATATGTTTCGGTGGTCTCGCGAAGCTGTGATGAGTCCCTTTCAACCCGCGACGAAACCTTTTCAGTCTGCTGTGCTGCGCGCCGAGGTGACGCTGGAAATTTTCGGGACTGAAATTTCGTTCGAAGTTCCCGTTGAGTATCGTTATGCCGATGACATTCGCGGTGAGATAAGGCGGAATATAAATGTTGTTCCGCCGATCTCAGTCGAGCTCGACCAGACACTTTTGATCGTTCCTTACTCCGACAGGCCGCTAGTGAAGACGCTCGCAATGAGTCTGACGAGTCATTCCACAAAGCCCGTTTCCGGCGATGCGTCGTTGAATATCGAATCGGACGATAAGTGGAAGATCGAGCCGGCGACAAAGCCGTTTGAATTGAAGAAATTCGGGGAAAAACTTTCCATTGAATTCAAAGTAACGATTCCGGCGAGAACTAAACAGGGAAGTTACAAGATCGCGGCGATTCCGAATATCGGCGGGTCGTTCGCTCCCGCGACGATGTACACGATTACGTATCCGCACATTCAGACGCATCGGTTTTACCGGCGCGCGGTTACTGATTTGAATGTGCTTGATATGAGAATTGCGCCTGTGAAGATCGGTTACATCATGGGGAGCGGCGACCGCGTGGCCGAAGCGATCAGGCAAATGGGATTTGACGTCGAGGTGATTACTGAGAGCGAGCTGGCGAATGGCGATCTTTCGAAATACGACACGATAGTCGTAGGCATTCGCGCATATCAGGTGCGGCCTGACGTTGTTGCGAATAATAAACGGCTGCTTGATTTTGCGAACGGCGGCGGCACACTTGTTGTGCAGTATCAGTTGCCCGGTTACGCACAGCAAAACCTTATGCCGTATCCGGCGCAAATGGGTCCACGCGTGGCGGACGAAAATGCGGCGGTCACGATTGTCGCTCCGCAGCATCCGATCCTAAATTTTCCAAACAAGATCACGGACGCCGATTTTGCTGCGTGGGTGCAGGAGAGAAATCTCTACAATTTTTCGACGATGGACGCAAAATACACAGGCCTGCTCGAATCGCACGATGCGGGCGAAGCTGAAAACAAGGGCGGTCTGGTCGTCGCCGATGTCGGGAAAGGAAAATATATTTACTGCAGCTATTCTATGTTCCGTCAGCTTCCCGCGGGCGTTCCCGGCGCATATCGTTTGTTCGCGAACGTGTTGAGTTTTCCTAAAAGAACAAAATAACTTGACACGCATCCGAATAATCGCGTATCTTGTTTTAGCGAGATAAATTTTTTATCTGATGCAAAACGCCAATTTTAACAACTTCAGCTTTTTTTATTTTTACTATTACGGTGAAACGGCTGAAGTTTGGTTAATGTCCTTGTAGGATAAGAATACATTACACCGAAATGAAGCCGCGAACCTTAGCAAGTTCGCGGCTTTTGGTTTTTGTGGAGAATATATGGGACTTCAGGAACTCAGAAGAAATATTGATCTGATCGATGAGCAGATTGTCGCGCTGCTGAATCGGCGGGCGGCCGAGGTGAAACAGGCGGGGCAAATAAAAGCTGCTGCCGGTCTGCCGTTGGTTGACCGCGCGCGTGAAGCGAAGATCTACAGCCAAATCGCCGCGGATAACGCAGGCGAAATAAAAACGGACGCACTCTTGCGAATCTATGCGCAGATCGTCGCCGAATCTCGCACGCTGCAGTTGCAGGTCAAAGCTGAAAACGGAGAAGCGGTGCAATGAGCGTTGTTGCGATACAAGGCGTGAAAGGCTCGTATAGCGAAGAGGCCGCGCGTCGGTTGACAGGATCAGATGTGGAAATCGTCGAGTGTCTCGATTTTGTCGCCGCGTTCGGAGCTATCGCAACCGGGCGGGCCGACTTCGCCGCCATTCCCGTCGAAAACAAAATTGTCGGCGAGATCGAGGATTCGATGAGGTTGCTGCGAACGAGCAAATACCGCATTTTTGAAACCCTGCCGCTGAAAGTACTGCACGTTTTGGCTGGAACACCTGATGCTGAGTTTGATTCGATCCGCACGGTTCGCTCGCACGTCGAGGCGTTGAAACAGTGCAAGAAATTTCTTGCGGCGAACGCGCAGATGTCACAGGTTATCGGGGCCGATACGGCCTCAAGCATACAGAGAATCGTCGAAGAAAATAATGCGGAAAATGGAGCCATCGGCAGCAGGCGGGCTGTGGAAATTTACGGAGCAAGGATCATCGCCGAAAACATTGCCGACGATCGGGACAATTGGACGACATTTTGTTTGATAGGGAAATGAAAGTTCGGAGTTTACGTTTTGGACACCCCGTTTTCGATAAAAAGTATCGTGAACTTCGTCTGAAGCTGGAACTTTGAACGAACTGAGGGCAATCTTATGCACGATAATTGGGTGATCAGGAAAAATAATGTTAACGGCAACGGAATAAAAGGCTCGCTGCCGCTCGTGACTGAAAGGCGCGAGAGCTTTGCCGTTTGGGTTCGCAATGTTGCGATAGGCGGCAGCGAGGTGGTCGTAATGGCCGGCCCGTGCTCGGTCGAAACGCGCGATCAGATAATGGAAACCGCGCTTGCGGTAAAACGCGGCGGCGCGGTGATGCTTCGCGGAGGAGCTTACAAACCGCGAACTTCACCGTACGATTTTCAGGGGCTCGGCCTTGAAGGATTGAAGCTGCTAAGGGAAGCGGGCGACAGAACGGGACTACCGATAGTTACCGAAGTGATGAGCGAAGACGACGTATCGGCAGTTGCTGATCATGCAGACATGCTTCAGGTCGGCGCCCGAAACATGCAAAACTTTGCGTTGCTGAAAAAACTTTCCAAAATTAATAAACCGATCCTGCTGAAACGCGGCCCGTCCGCTACGGTGAAGGAATGGCTCGCCGCCGCCGAATATCTGCTGCAAGGCTGCAACGAAAATGTCGTGTTGTGCGAACGCGGCATCAAGACCTTTGACAGCAGCCTGCGCAATACGCTCGACCTCGCAGCCGTCGCATTGGTGAAGGAGATGACGCATCTGCCAGTCGTTGTCGATCCGTCGCACGCGACCGGCAAACGCAGCATCATTTCAGCGTGTGCAAAGGCGGCGATCGCAATCGGGGCGGACGGCGTAATCGTCGAAGTGCATCCGAGACCGGACGAGGCATGGTCGGACGGTGCGCAGTCGCTGACGTTGGATGGTTTTAACGAGATGATGCAAGAAATATCTGCGCCGGCTCGCCCGGTGCTTCGGACACTCAATTCCGTATTCGCATAAATCTAAAATTGACCGATGCAGACGGAATTTAGGGAATGGGCGGATGCCGTTCACAGCAAATACTGCGGCTCGCTGCTTTGAGACAATTATTCTATAGTTGCCAAAATATCGCCTGCCGCAACCGTATCGCCGGCCGCGACACGAATTTCTTTAACGGTCCCGTCCTTTGGTGCCTTTAATTCATTCTGCATCTTCATCGCTTCAACGACCAGAACGCCTTCGCCCTTAGCGACGCTTGCTCCAGTTTCAAGCAACACGCGAACGACCTTTCCGGGCATCGCGGTTTTTATCTCGGCAAGTCCGTCCGCATGCTCGCCACTGCCGCCGGAGCTTCGCAAACGTTTTGGATCGATCAATCGAACCTCGATCTCACGATCGTTGACAGTTACCGTTTTCGGCTGGTCCGGCCGCTCCGTTGGAGCAACATATGCCTCGAAAATCTTGCCGTTTCTTTTAAAGAGAAAAACATTCGGCTCCGGTTCGGAAACCTCGGCGTCGAATGTTTCGCCGTCGATGGCTGCGATAAGATTATCGCCGTCTCGGGTGAGTTCTATTTGGTAGTGTTTATCATTGACTTCGGCTTGAAGTTTCATAAGAGGATAGCCGCAAAAAGGCACAAAATACACAAAAACTTTTTGCGTCTTGTGTGCCTTTTTGCGGCAAATGGTTCGAGCTTACGCGGCTTGCGATTCGCCTTTTACTTTGTTCGGCTGCGGCGTGACGCGCAGGTAAGGTTTCACGGCGGTCCAGCCGGCGGGGAATTTTGCTTTCGCGTCCTCGTCGGAAACCGCCGGCACGATGATGCAATCGTCGCCGTCCTGCCAGTTGACGGGCGTAGCGACGCTGTACTTCGCCGTAAGTTGGAGCGAATCGATCACGCGGAGCACTTCGTCGAAATTACGGCCCGTGCTCATCGGGTAAACGATCACCAGCTTGATTTTTTTGTCCGGCCCAACGACGAAAACGTTTCGCACCGTCATGTTGTCCACCGCCGTCCGGCCCTCGCAGCTCTCGCCGGCCTCGGCAGGCAGCATGCCGTAGAGTTTTGAGATTTCCAGATTCGTATCGCCGATCATCGGATAATTCGGCGAGTGGCCGGTGGCTTCGGCTATGTCTTCCGACCAACGCTTGTGGTTATCGACCGGATCGACGCTGAGGCCCATGACCTTGACATTACGCTTTTCAAACTCCGGCTTCAGGCTCGCCATGTAGCCAAGCTCGGTCGTGCAAACGGGCGTGAAATCCTTTGGGTGCGAAAACAGCACGCCCCAACCGTCGCCCAGCCAATCGTGGAAGTTTACTGTCCCCTCGGTCGTATCCGCCGTAAAATTCGGCGCGTCGTCACCTAATCTGATCGCCATAACAATTTCCTCCTTTGTATGTGTGTGAAAATTATAGCACTCGATGCATCGAACTAAAAGAAAGGTGCCCTGTTTAGGTTTTATTTCGTGTTGATTCGTGTATTTTGGTGGTTCATCTTTTTTTCCAACCACGAAATTACACCAATCAACACGAAAAAAATCAATATCAACGAATTAAAACAATTCTTCTGCATTTACTCCGATTTTTTCGCCAGCCCCATCGCGCCTTATTCGGACCAGCTCGACACGCTTGTCGTCGCTACGTAATATTTCAAATTCCAGCCCGTGCGTCGCGATAGTTACGCCCGGTTTCGGAACGTAACCTGCTTCGCTTGTCACCA
>Ga0187894_10006060_pt1 | contig 12020 bp, 10 predicted proteins | sample GBC1701081metaG_FD_136650 | JGI IMG/M metagenome (GOLD analysis project Ga0187894, IMG submission 136650) | White microbial mat communities from a lava cave in the Kipuka Kanohina Cave System on the Island of Hawaii, USA - GBC170108-1 metaG ...
GCGATCTGCTGAACGCTTCTTCATACCGTAATGCGTCCAGTAACGATCAATGAGCGCCGACATTCGCAGGTTGACTTCGCGTTTGACGTCTAGGTGACGGTTCTCATCCCGAGCTGACAGCTTCTTGCGTTCGATCTTACGGGCCAGTTCGAATGAGCCGTGAACCCTCACGCTTTTATTTCTTCCTCCTTCCCACCAGCGGACTTCAAACAATCCCTCTGATTTCTTCTTTATGGACATTCGCAGCTTCTCCTTTCAGTCAATGGCGTCGATTGCGTGCTTCTCGATGAATTGCTCAAGAGCTTTCACATCGAACCGCAACGCTCGACCGACCTTGACGCAGGGAACCTCCCGCAACCTGGCCTTTCTGTAGATGGTGTCTACTTCGAGTCCCAAGTATTGGGCGGCCTCCCTGACATTCAGGAGCCGCCTACCGATAGGGCCATTTAATATCACTGCTGCGCTGTCTTTGCTAAATACTTTTTTGCTATTAGCCATAAATTACTTCCTTGAAGTTCGAGGGATGTTCTCAGCGGATCAATCCGCCGAGATCGATTTCTGGGCCTTTAATCTCAGGCTCGGCAGTTTTTGTCGGGGCTGGATCACGGTGGGTTGGGGCTTGGTTTAAGCTGTGATCGGATGGTCGTTGCTGCTGTGAGGCAAGAGAATCTTGACTAGACTTATCGCGGCCCTTTTTTAGCTCGCGGTCGTCGTCCAGCGTTGCTTCAAGCGCCGTTTGCTGGTTCAGACTGCGATTGAGAGATTCGCTTAAATTCTGCGCGGAGTCAGTACGGAACAGGGGTTCAGGCGTGGCTCTGGCAATCGCATCTCGGCTTGCAATCGCAGGCGCGGTTGCTTGGGTTTGTGCTGGCTCTGTATGCCTGGGACTTTGCTCTATAGGATGATCGAACGGTAGTCGCTCTTGCTGCGGGGCAGGAGGATCTTGTCGCAACTCATCGCGATCTTTTTCCACTTCGCGTTCGTTGCCTTGTATCGCTTCAACTGCCGTTGGTTTGTCTATTTCGCGACTGAGGGCTGCGGATAGATTCTGCGTGGAGTCGGTATAGATCCGGGCATCGTCTCGTGCTCTGGAAACAGCAACGTAAGCAGTGCGGTCATTGAGTAGAAGCGCGGATTGCTGTGTGTTAGCGTTTATCAGAACGCGATCAAAAGTTAGCCCCTGCGAGGCATGGCTGGTGACGGCGTAGCCGTAATCAAGGTGGCGAAACTTGCGAAGCTCGACCATAACTTCGCGCCCGCTATCCATCGCTAAGCGGATTTGGTCGGGTTCGATTTTGGTGATCGTTCCTAGCTCGCCGTTGGCGATCCGTTTCGCTCTAAAACCAGCGCGAATTTGCAGGCGGTCGCCCTCGGCGAAGGCACGCTCTGCCTCGTAGTAAACACTCACACCGGACAGCCGCGTCGGGTTATAGGTGAGCTCGCGGCCATTCCAAAGGCGAACGGTAATTTTGTTGTTTTCGTGGTCAGTATCTATGACTCTGGCGTAGTCGCCTGCTTTCACTTTGTAGACTTTGCTGGCGCTGCTGTAGCGGATTATGTCTTCGTTGGGTCGATAGGAATTAGCGAAGGTCCGCTCCGCTCCGGTCATATCCTTACGCTCGACATAGACCGTCGTTTGCTGATCGTTGCTGCCTACTATTCCCTCGTGCTGTAGTTCTCGATGAATCAGCGAATTGAGTTCGGAACGTTCGCGGTTAGAGGGCGAAATAACTAGCGTGCCGATAGGGTTCTTGGCGTAGTCCTGGGCTATCGCTGCAAAGCGTTTGCGCTCGTCGGCGATCTCGCTCACCTTGCCTCGGTTGACCAGCGCGGCGACTGCTTCGGGCGTGTTTCGGGCTGCTAAGTCCTCGACGTTTTGCTTTAGGTCTTTATCGCGCTGTCTGACGATCTCACTAAGCGCCGCAGTGCTCATGCCGTGCTGCTGTAGCTGTTCAAACGGACTGCCTGCTTCGACGGCCTGATGCTGGCGTATGTCGCCGACTAAAAGCACCTTATCTTCGGGTTCAAGGCGAGCGAATAACTTGTAGATGTGCTTAGTGCTGGCGAGCGAGCTTTCATCCAAAACAAACAGGCGGCTGGTAGTGGCGCGCTGGTTTCGCCGGCGCAAAAACATCTGGATGGTTTCGCTCTCGATACCGCTTTCGCCAAGCTGCTGCGCGGCACGTGCGGAGGGCGCAAAACCGCGTACCTGATAGCCTTCTTTTTCGGCTGCTTCGCGGAGCACGGAAAGCGCCGTTGTCTTGCCGGTTCCCGCTCCACCTTGCAAACCGATGATCCGATCTCTGCTACAAAGTATTTGTGCAATGGCCGACTTCTGATGAGCGTTTAGTCTGCGCTGCTGGCGCTTGGCGGTGGCGGTCACAACCTCATTGACGCGCTCTGCTTCGACCATTGCCGGACGGTTCTCTTTGCCGTCGATCATAGTCTTAATATTCTTTTTCTCCATCGCCCACATGCGCTCTGTAGTCGTCTCGGGTGGGCGTTCCTGACGCGTGATGTTTATGAACTCGCCACTCTCCTGTCGGCGGTGAATTTCGGCGGCGACGGCGCGGTAGGTTGTAAACCCGAGGTGGCGGCGCAGCGCGTGAATCCAGACGTCGCTCATATCTGCCACGGCGTCTTTTTCCATGACCTTCTCGCGGGCAAAAGTCACTGCCTCTTGAGCGCGTCTTTCAATCTCGTTTTGTGACAAGCGGAGCGGCAGTCGTTCCCGTGCTTCGGCTACAATGCGTTGCGCTTGGTAGTCGTGCCTGACGTCCAATTCGAGGGCGCGTGTTGTCATTAAGTCCCGGTCGAAATTCTTACTGCGGCGATTTTTTCGAGCGGCAACTTGTTTCACTCTGGCATTGTCTGAAACCGTTTTCCCTTCGCTCGCCATGCGTGCTCTTATCTGTTTTTCTTCGGCCAAAACTTCTTGGCGGCGGGGGCTACTGTCCTGCAAATACTCGGCGGTGAAACCCTTGATCTCGGGTGCGCCGGTGCTTGGATCAACCCGAATTTCATAACCAAGTGCTTGCAGCCTGTCGGCGATCTTGGCGCGGTAAATCGCGCTCATAAGTTTCTGGCTGTTGAACAACTCGCCCGACTCGACGGAGCGCACTTTCCCGTCCTCGGTTTGCGTCATGTTGGCGATCACAGCGTGGGTGTGAAGCTGCGGCGCGGCGTAATCGTGCTCGTGATCAGGGCGCGAGGATGTATGCTCAAATAGGGCGGCTATCATCTTGCCGGTAGTGATAGCTGGATTGTCGCCACCGCCACGCGCTTGCACATATTTTTCAAACTCTTTCAGAGTCTCTTGGACGCTCTCGCGGTGAGCTTCTCGAACGCGCTCGTCGCCGCCGACAAGCGCCGCTAAGGAAACCGATTTAGGGGCGCTGATGGTCGCGTCCCAACCGGCGCGATGCGTGCTGGTGATCTTCTTCTTACCGTCCTCGTCAACTACCTCGCGGGCCGACACGACGCGGATAAGCTGCTCGCCAGTATGCGGATCTTGACCGGCAGCTAAGCGCTCGTATTGCTCGCTGGATACTTCTCCTTTCAGGTTCCATTCTTCGGCCAGGGTGCCGCACCACTGGCCCTTAACTTCGCCGGATTGGCTGAAGTAATTTTCTTTTTTATTCGTGAACTTCTCTTTGTAGTATTCCATTGCATGGCCTACCGAAATTGGGAGGCTCAACGTCAACATAATCAAAACTCCTAAGGTCCTAAGCGCGTTCGTTTGCATCACTGTTTTAGGTTCACTTTTGTCTTCCAATCGCGATCGTCTCCGGTGCTAAACCGTGATCGGATTTCTCAAAAAGACACTTCTTTCCTGTCACCCTCGGACGGGTGGATTTGGTTTTCCGTTATTCGTTTTTTCGTGACGCGAGGGTGGGAATCAGAGGGGCAAACTAAACTCTCGCGTGGTCTCGATCGGAGTTAGTTCCGAAGATCGGAACTCCGATTTTTCGTGATCGAGCGCCGGAATGTTGGGCCAATGTTGGACCATTGGCGCTCGTTTGATTCAAAAAACGTCGATGCGGCTGTCTTAGCCGCGCTCTTGTAGAGACAAAAGATATGCCAAAGTATTGACTGGTTTCTTGGAAGTTTAGGAAACCTCTAAGAGCTTCAACAGTTGTCAGTCAAAGGGCGTTTTTGGACCACCGACGGAGCGGGAAAAAAAGTGTCAGGGATTCTTGCGGTGCGCAAGGATCCTTGACACTTTTTATCTCAGTGGGGCGCGTGAACACGCGAGAATCAGGGTTTTTCCCCTAGCGACTACTTCAGTCGGCAGGGTGCCTGACCAGCACACCCGCAGGGCCAAAGCGAAGCGGCGGACTCTCCGCGCAGCGGAGAGTTGTGCGGGCGGGCTGCCGACGGAGAATGGAGCGCCGGGGGAAGTTTTTGGTCTTGATCGACAGAATGTAACAGCGGACACTCTGAGGTACTTATACTTTTTGTAGCAGTACAAGGGTCTGGTATCGGAACGGCGGGCAGAAGCAATCTCGGATCTTCATCTCGTTTGCCAGCAGTGCGCAGAGGATTCGTCGCTCGCTGATCGTTGCTCGTTGGTCCAACGAACGACTTGAGCTAAACAGCAAACTCGCGGCTTGAGACGGAGCACCAACGGCAAAAATGCGAAATTTAAAAAATTAAAAAAACTTGTAAACGCTGAACCTATTGAAAGAAAAGAACTAACGAGTTTCTTGTTAACAGAAAAATCCAAGAATTAAAGGCTAACTAACTGACGTGCAAAGAGATAAACGAAAAATTAAACGGTAACTTTTCGTTTAAACGTACAAGCGCAACCAAGACAAGAAGATACAAAGAAAAAACGAGAGGTTTTTTTAACATAACTTCGCTGCATAAACGCGGCAGCCCCAAAGCGGGGGTGTCGTGTCTGATTCATCAGGTGCGCAGCACCTTTTTTGTATTTTGTTTTGGAGTAGATGGGATTTGGACCGTGAGGAAAGGCTGGTGATCAGCGCTACAAGCAGTTTTGCGGGTATGATCGGGAGGCGTTAAGGAGGGGCCACGCCTGCACCTGTTCAGCGTTCCGTCGCATGAGGTATGACAAGGATTCCTGCGATTCTAATTTCACTTTTAATCTGCGGAATGGCTGCGGTATTAGAGGGTGCGTGTGCGGGTAAAAATGTGAGAGCTTTTTTCGCGACTCTGCGGTTCCCGCGCTATTCCGCGCCGTTGTGGGTTTGGACAATTATTGGGGGTGCCTATTACCTAATTTTCTTCTCGATTATTTATCGCCTCTTGCGTCTCGAAAACTACCCAGCTAGGTGGTACGTGGCGGTGGGATTAATCGTCCTCATGATGACGGTTAACGGGCTCACCAACTATGTGATCTTTCGTGCCCGTAATCTATACCTCAGTTTTGTCATTGGGGCAGCGTTTCCGATCCTTGACCTTACGCTGTTCGTCCTGGTCATGACCTTAGATCAGACTACCGCGCTCGCCATGATTTCCTATCTACTCTACCGAGTCTATGCCGTTTTTTGGGGGTACGGTTTGTGGAGGGTGAATCAAAAGGAGGGGATCTCAAATTGAAGCTGCGCGGGCGGATTGTGTTTCGGATTTGCCACCAAATATCCGACCAAAAAAAGCGCCAGCCGAGTGCTAATGTCCTCGGGCGCGGTTCCTTCTTTGGGGAATACTTAGGCTGTCACAGGATCGATTTCGGAGCGTCCGGCGCGGATAATCTGATCGGCTGCGCGGAAGATTTTTGGGCGCTCTTTTCGGGTATTGCTTCCGCATCAAAAACACCTCCACGGCGGAACCAATTCTGGAGTTGAATTAGACCGAACGCCACATAAGTTTGAGGCTCAAAAGCGCACCCCAGAACGTCACAGAAACCCTTCATCCTCCTATGCCGCATGCGGAATAGGAAGCGCACAAATGGTGTTCTCCAAAAGGGTAGAGGTATAGTTAGAATATGGATGCAATTCATCCTCTAAGCCCGATAGAGATTTTTCGTACAGTCCTAACTGAAGAAGGTATCCATGCTGCCCTAAAGTTTATTAATGCACGCTCATCGCATCGCTTTACCAGCATTTATCAGTTTGACGGCTCTACGCTACATAATCTTTATCTTTATGATCGGGCTAATCCTGATTTTGGCCTCTTTTCCTGATGCGCCGCTTGAGGAGAGCTATTGTTCAATCGTCAATGAAACAGCGGCGACCTTCGTCACCCAAGATTCTCTGTATGATGCGCGCGTGAGGGCGCATCCTAAACGAGAGTTGGTTTTATCTTATTGTGGAATACCTCTTGTGCGAGAAGACGGGACATTGTTCGGAACGCTGTGCCATTTCGATTTTATACCTCACAAAATCGGTAGCGGCGAAATTGAGTTTCTTGAAGCGATTGCGCCATACATTCTGAGTGAACTTGAATGATTGGAATTGCTTTGAGGAAGTTACTAGCGCGGTGTCTTTTTGGCCTTACTCTTTTTCCGTGGTCGGCGTCGAATCGGCGTCCGCTTCTCAAGTAAATCAGGATGCTTTGTTTCGATCATGTGGGACAAACCCTGATAACTTCTACCTATCAAGGGAGCAGCGTGAACTACTGAGCCGTCCGTTTGTGCTAAAGCCTGTTTGATGGTTTCGTGTTCACACTTCGAAAGCCTTTGGTCTAAATCCAGTGACTCCGGTAAGAGCACGTCAACCGCTTCGTCTCTGGACATCTCCATGCACAGACTATCGGCAAGTTTTCCGCCCGCCGCGCTCAATCGGGATAGAACTTCCCGACTCTGCGAAGCTGCCAGCCACTCACGCGCTTGCTGATAAGCTGCCTGCAAAGTACGAGGCGAAAGGCAATCTACTTCCTCGATCATCGTCAGAGCTGCTAGTCCTGCTTTGTTGAGTGCATCTGCTTCGTGAGCTACTTCGATCGCTCGCTGTAAGATGATTTGTGTGCGCGCCTGTTTCCCTAAACGAGCCTCAGCGATAGCTTGTAAGATGAGTGCGTCTGCAAGCCAACATCCGTGCCCGACTTTTGCTAACGCCGTTGCCGCTCTGCGGGCCACCGCTTCAGCATCTTTGAAGTTGCCCTCTGCTATCAGTATCTCCGCACGAGTGCTGTCAAACTGTGCCGTGAGAGTTCGATGTTTGAATCGAACCGCTACCTTCCGCGCTTGGTCCGAGAGTCTGTGGGCTTCTTTGAACTTGCCTAACTTTGTAAGCACACGAGCCTCATTGTTTTTAACACTCGCACAATAGATGTGATTCTTTGCTTGTTTTAGTAGGTGCTCTGCGGCTTGATATGCAGTAAGCGCACGTTGAAAGTATTCAGGCTGGTTTTCGGTAGTTCCGAGTGTGCCCCACGTTATGGCAAGTTCATTGTGATATGAAGCTCTGACTGGCAGATGTGTGACGCTCGCAAAAACATTGCTATTGTCGGTCAGAATCTTGAGTGCATCGTAATGTCTCGCCGCCGAATGTTCGACATCGACCAGTTTGAGAAGTGCGCGTGCTCTCTTGAGTCCTAATTGCGGCGGTAATCGTTCTAACGCCTGGTGAAGCATGATCCGCGCTTCGTTTACTCGGCCTTCTCGCCAGTAACAATACGCAAGCTCTGAACGTGCTTCGGCGGTCTTACTTAGGAGATTGTTCGACTGATAATAGGTGATGCTCTCACTGATCAAATCCCTCGCGATTTCCTGTGCCGCCTTGACTTGATTGCTATTCCCAATCCAGCCGGTGAGAACGCCGGTGCAAAACAAAACATCAGCAACAGTTTCCGGCTGTAGCCCTTGCGTAGCGGGCCGTGTCCCGACTCCACGCCACAATGGGCGCATGATCTCAAGTGCGCCCTTAGCGTCTGCGTTGTCTCTTTGTTCTAGTGCGATCTTGCATCTGGAAAGCGCTTCCTCATCACGAGACAGACGAGATGCGTCCAGCTTTCGTGAGGCTGACTTCAAGAAATAGACCTTCCTTTGGCATAAGAACTGTCGGGTGCCGAATTCACCGCTTTAGCGAGATAACTTATGATCATTTTGGTCGACTCGCTTTCTTCCGGCGTTGTCTACGGTGGACCGGCGTGCGCTCGTCGAGCAGATCAGGATGTCTCTTTTCGATCATGTAAGCCAAGCCTTGATGAGTTCTACCTATCAGCGGGGCAGCTAGAGCTACTGAGCCGTCAGTTTGTGCTAATGCCTGTTTGATGGTTTCGTGTTCACACTTCAAAAGCCTTTGGTCTAAATCAAGCGGTTTAGTCAAAAGCACATCAACCGCTTCGTCTCTGGACATCTCTCTGCACAGACTACTGGCAAGTTTTCCACCCGCTGCATTCAATCGCGATAGAACTTCCCGATTCTGCGAAGCTGCCAGCCACTCACGCGCTTGCTGATAGGCTGCTTGCAAAGTATCAGGTGAAAGATGATCAACTTCCTCGATCATCGTGAGCGCCGCTAGTCCGGCTTTGTTGAGCGCGTCCGCTTCGTGAGCTACTTCTATCGCTCGCTGTAAGGTGGCTTGTGCGCGCGCTGGTTTCCCGAAGCGGGCCTGAGCAATAGCTTTTAGGATAAGCACATCTGCAAGCCAACATCCGTGCCCGACCTTTGCCAACGCTGTGGCCGCTCTGCGGGCAACCGCTTCGGCGGCTTTGAATTTGCCCTCTGCGATTAGTATCTCCGCACGAGTGCTGTCAAACTGTGCGGTGAGAGTCCGATGTTTGAATCGAACCGCTACCTTCCGCGCTTGGTCCGAGAGTCTGTGGGCTTCTTTGAATCTACCTAACTTTGAAAGTACGCGAGCTTCATTGTTTTTGACGCTCGCACAATAGATGTGATTTTTAGCTTTCTTAAGTAGGTGCTCTGCGGCTTTGTATTCAGTAAGCGCACGTTGAAAGTATTCAGGCTGGTTTTCCGTGGTTCCGAGTGTGCCCCACGTTATGGCAAGTTCATTGTGATATGAAGCTCTAACCGGGAGGTATCTGATGCTCGCAAAAAGGTCACTATTGTCGTTGAGAATTGTTAGTGCGTCGTAATGCTTCGCCGCCGAATGTTCGACATCGACCAGTTTGAGAAGTGCGCGTGCTCTCTCGAGTCCTAATTGCGGCGGTAATCGCTCCAACGCCTCGTGAAGCATGATCCGTGCTTCATTTACTCGGCCATCGCGCCAATAGCAATACGCAAGCTCCGAACGGGCTTCGGCTGTCTTACTTAGAAGATTGTTCGACTGATAATAAGCAATACTCTCACCAATCAAATCCCTCGCGATTTCTTGTGCCTCTTTGATTTGATTGCTATTCCCAATCCAGCCGGTGAGGACGCCGGTGCAGAACAAAACATCAGCAACAGTTTCCGGCTGTAGCCCTTGCGTAGCGGGCCGTGTCCCGACTCCACGCCATAATGGGCGCATGATCTCAAGCGCGCTCTTAGCGTCCGCGTTGTCTCTCTGTTCTAATGCGATCTTGCACCTGGAAAAGGCTTCCTCATCACGAGACAGATGCAATATGTCCAGCTTTCGTGAGGCTGACCTCAAGAGATAGACCTTCCTTTAGGGTTTAGTGGGAGGAAAGACCTGAGCGGGTCGGATATTACCACAGCCAAAACTTGCAACATCGCTTGCAAAGCACTTCTATGTCCGGCTTTTGGCATTTCTGATACAAGTTACTTTGCATCGTCAATTCCAAAGGAGATTCAACATGAAACGCTTTGTATTAGCTTTCGCCCTCACAGGACTAATGTCTGTGACCGTTCTGGCGGGCGATGTACCGATCAATGGAGTGGTGGGTGAGGTACCAACCAATGGAGCGACGGCGACGCCACCACCAGCTACGTCGAGCACGGCCAGCACATCGAGCACTGTGCTTGTTACGGTGATACTCACCGTGCTTGGTCTGAGATAGACCACTAAACAGACTTAGGCTTCTTCTCAACTGAGCACCGCGCACCGCGCGCCGCGCAGCACAGGAGAAGTGTGTCCCAATCCGATTAAAGCGTACTTGCATCAAAATTGATCGCAACTGAATTTGTCGCCTCATGCTGCCTCTTGCGATCCGCAACTCGCCGAAGCAACAATCCGCACACCTCGTAAGAGGTGGGGGGATTGCTGGCCCTGTGCCGCTGTATTCACCACGTTCCACTCTCCAGCGCCGTGCGGCGCTGGCGCTGACGACGTGAATCAGCGAGGGGGCATAGGGCCAGCAGTAGAACACCACCTTTGCGGCAAAGAAGGACTCGTCTAGGAACGAGTCCTTTGGGGCATGGATTGAAACTCTCCACATGCGCTGTGTTGCTTTTCAGTCCATGCTCGCTTCTTTTTCTCCACCCGATGAAAGACCTGTGAGCTTGCCGTACCGTGAGGGGGACGGTACGCGACAAAGGCACACTCGCCCTTACAGGTCCATCATTGGGAAAGTCCTTATGCTTGGTAGTGGTCTGTGGGTGGCCGCTGGATAAGTGTAAGGCAAGGCGGCTTGCGAAAAGCCCAGGGTTCATCCCGACCGCAAGGCGCCTTTCTGCGGGGCATGGATTGGAATCTCAGCAATCCATGCCCCAATGTGATCTGCGGCGTCATGAAATGTCGATCAGAATAGATCTTGATCTCGAACCGGAGTATGAAGCGTTCGTTAAAGACTGGGCTGACAAACTGGGCATACCACTATCGGAGCTTATGCGGCGCGTGGTACATGAGACCTGCAACGGCTACCGATACGAAGAAAAGATTCCCGACTACTACCCGCTTGAAAGAAGGCCAGATTCGAAAAGACTGGACCGAAGAAGAGACAGGCGAAAGAAACGTGCAGCAGCACGACTAAACTAAGATGTCCCTTTCCACTCGCCCTCGCCCACAATGACCACCGAGAAACGCAACGCCCTCACCGCACCGCCGGATGAAATGTGCCAACGGTTTAAGGGTCGAATTATCTGCGGACGTTGCGGTAACAGTGATTGGACCAAGTTCACGTATATGTTGCCTATGGATGGGCGCGTATTGGTTCAATGTTCACACTGTAATCTAACGTTTTTTAAGTCAATGGAACGAAGCCAGAACGATAGCTGTCAGAAAAGCCGCTGACACGAAAACCCTGCGTCATTTGTGAGTTTCAGCCCTCATCTCACAATTTTTCATATTACAGCTAGTTTGGTAGGCTGTGCCGATGGGCATTCGCTCGCGATTCAGATCACGCAAACGTTCCACAGCTAAAGCCGAACCTCACAAAGGGTCATTGCATCCAGACGACACTCCGCTGCCGCAAGTTGCCGAGCCTTCGCCAACGGCTCCTAAGCGCAAATCTATCGCTCTTAACGAAATCGAGAAATACGAAAAACAAGTCCGCTCGAATACGAGGGACTTTTTGCATAATTTCGGCACGGTTGAGACGCCATCGATTTCGCATGGCGCAACCCAAGCGCCACCCGAAAAGCCCGCTGTTCATCCTAAGCCGGATCGCGAAGGCGAATCGCCTAAGCCACCTTCGACAGCTAAGACGATTTTCACTTTTATCCGAAGGTTTGCTGCTGTTGGGGGCGGCTTCTTACTAGGTGCGTCGTGGACAATGCTCCAGATCGACGAATACGGAATTGCGTTTTTACTGCTGGTACTTGGCAGTGCTGCGCTTTCGATTCAGATGTACGACTGGAAGGGCATAGAGGGATATTCTCACGCGACTAAGGTTCTAAAGATTGGCGCGTACGCTTTGATTGCGTTTTCGCTTCTCTATTTTTCTGCGGTGATCGTCAAAAAGAAGCGGGGTAAACCGTGGTCCACCTTGATGGGCGACAACCAAAAGCTCGCGGTGCCAGTGCCGTCGTCTCCGCCCGGTACGTCAGCGCCAACGGTGGGTGTGGCCGAGAATTCGTCGACAACGGATAAGCCGATGCCGAAAGAGAATGAGCTAGAAGGCAAGGTGTTTCTTTCGGAAGAATATCCCGCAATCGGGAAAGCTAAGACCTTCACCTTTTTTGGTATCAAAGATTACGGTGTCGTGACGATTCAGGCGCGGTTTGGTCTTAGTGACCATTTCACGATGATCTTATTAGTTCACTCAACAGAACCCGA
>Ga0187894_10006061_pt1 | contig 12013 bp, 8 predicted proteins | sample GBC1701081metaG_FD_136650 | JGI IMG/M metagenome (GOLD analysis project Ga0187894, IMG submission 136650) | White microbial mat communities from a lava cave in the Kipuka Kanohina Cave System on the Island of Hawaii, USA - GBC170108-1 metaG ...
CTGCTCAAGTAATCTTGAAACGGGCTGGGCAAACCCGTAAAGACATAACGTATGTGGCTGCACAAAGCGTGTCTTTAGAATCTACATCTATAACCGCTTAGGTTTAGATGGAGAGCGTCAACATCCATTCAATTTTTACTTTTTACCTTTTACTTTTTACCTTTTACTTTTTACTTTTTACTTGTAAATGTCGTTTCCTTCGATTGGTTCAACGATGACAGCCGTTCCATATGCTAAAACTTCTGTGACGCCCTGCCCTAATTCTGTAGCGTCGTAACGCGCACCGATAATTGCGTTCGCGCCAAGTTCCGTAGCGTGTTGAATCATTATGTCAAAAGCCTCTGAGCGTGTTTGCTCGCAAAGTTTTGTCCAGGCAGTAATGTTGCCGCCCACAAGTGTCTGAAATGCCGCTCCGATGTTTACAAACAAATTGCGCGAACGCACCACAATACCGCGTACAACACCAAGAGTTTGTTTGACGCGATAACCTTGAAGTTCAAACGCGGTTGTTACCATTTGATGTGATACAGAATAACGCGGACCGCTCACCGAATAGGGGACTTTATTTGCCAACGATTCGTTTTCCATTTGCTCTATCTCCTTTACTTTGCAAGATAAACGCAAAGTAGAGATTGAGCAATATATTTTGAAAATAGAACTATTTTTGCCTTTTGCCTTTTGCCTTTTGCCTTTTGCCTTCTTTCTGACTTTACTGTATGTTGCATTCGCAAAATAGGACTAATGAAACTGCTCAATTGTAAAAATTTCAGCCAAGATTATCGGCGTAATTAAATTTGCGTCCAATCTGTTGAAACCCTTCGCTTATTCAATCTATTTATTCAAAAAAGGAGTTAAGTAAAATATGGCAACGACTGATAGCACAAAGAAAGATGTTCATACCCCGCGCATTGCGCCTGATGTTTGGCACAATGGCGAATTTATCGCTTGGAACGACGCACGAATTCATGTAATGACACACGTTATTCATTATGGTTCAGGTGTATTTGAAGGCATACGCTGTTACGACACTAAACGCGGTCCTGCTATCTTTCGTCTTACGGAACATATGCAGCGCATTCTCAATTCGGCAAAGATTTATCGCATGGAAACCACTTGGGCGCACGACGAACTTTGCGGTGCTGCGGTCGAATTGGTCAGACGCAGCGGTATGGAGAAATGTTATTTGCGTCCGATTATCTTTCGCGCGCTGGACGAAGAACAGCCGTCTTTCGGTGTCAATCCTTTTCCGAATCCTTTAGCGTGCTACATAGGTGCATGGGATTGGGGTAAATACCTGGGCGAAGAAGCAATCGAAGCCGGTGTTGATGTTTGTGTTTCATCTTGGACAAGACTTTCAAATAATTCTATGCCGGCGATGGCAAAAGCAAGTTCAAACTATATGAACTCGCAACTTATCAAGATGGAAGCAATGGTCAACGGTTATAAAGAAGGAATCGCACTGGATGACCGTGGTTATGTTTCCGAAGGTAGCGGCGAAAACATCTTCCTGATTCACGACGGACAATTGATTACACCACCGCTTTCTTCATCGGTGTTGCCGGGAATCACCCGCGACAGTGTTGTTCAAATCGCACGCGAACTTGGTGTTCCTGTTGTCGAGGCAGGCATCCAACGCGCCGCGCTTTATTTAGCAGACGAACTATTCTTTACGGGAACAGCCGCAGAGATTACGCCGATTCGTTCGGTTGACCGTATCACTGTCGGAAACGGTAAACGCGGCGAAATCACAAAACGCTTGCAGGATGTTTTCTTTGCGATTACATCGGGCGAACAAGAAGCACCGGGCAATTGGCTGACTTATGTTAACGAGGTGGCAAGCGAAGCAAACCCTACGAATAACGGACACGCGATGGAAGCGCGTGCCTTTGGCGATTAGTTGTTACAAAACGATGTCAGTACCGCCTGCATTAGCGGGCGGGTAAACTGACAAAACCGATTTATTGAATGACTAAATCCTTGAAGTCTTTGAACATTACAACATTAACGGTTACGTTGCCGCACGAGAGTAAAAGTTGTTTGCCTAGGTAATAAATTTCCCGTCAGGCGAAATGCTTGATGAACCAACTGTGCCGGAATTGGTAATGAGAGCGGTTGTCATACGATTTGGGGGTTTGGGTTTGGGTTTGGGATTTCCCGTCCTAGATAAACTTTTTGGACTCTTTATCTTCACCGAGTGCTTTACGGAGTGCCGAAATGTGATGTGTTAAATTCGCCTCTTCGACAAATGTATCTGACCAAACACGGTCTAAAATCTCCTGCTTGCCGACCATCCGCCCGCCGCTTTCGACCAACGATAATAAAACCTCGACAGCCTTTGGCGCAAGCGGGACGACTTCGGAATGTCTAAACAACAAAAGATTTTCAGCTTCCAGCCGGTAATCACCAAAAGCATAAGTCTTTGATTTACTTATATTTGTTATGTCTTCAGAAATCATACGGAAATAATTTAGGAATTCTAAAAGACGGAAATATCGCTTTGCGGATAGTGTCGGCATCACTTTCTGCCACGTCTTTGTAGAAAGCGGTTGATTCTAAACCTTTAAGAGTTTTTTAGTAAAGATTTGTAATCTGTCAGTCATTGGGGTACGACGGGCTGCCAGCCTGTCGCTGTTCTTTTTTCTTTAGCATTTTTTCGACAGGCTGGCAGCCCGTCCTACTTTTACACCCAATAACTGACCGATTCGGCGTTAAGCAAATCTTTTTTTGACATCGCTCGCTTTCGCGTGTTAGCTTCAAAAAGTTGTGTTACAAGTTTTCAGTTTAATGGTTCTTTACAAATTTAGCTTTCGGGTGTCCCGCATTTTAGAACGGGAATTATAGGGAAATCGAGTGAAAAGCTCGTGCGGTCGCGCCGCTGTGATGAGAGATTAAAAGCTGTATGCTGATAGCTGATAGCCGATTTTTCTCCAAGCCAGAAAACCTGCCTGATTGCTTTCTCACCTTTGAATGCTTCGCGTAAAAGCGTTCAGGTTGTTTTGGGATTTCTTATTTCTTAGGAGGAAAAGTCCCGTCGCCAGCCTGCCCCAAACGTGCGCGAGGCAATAAAGGTGACGGGACTTTTGTTTTTTTCGAGATGTTAAAAAAAAGCTACATTTTGGTTTTGGTTTTGCTTGCCTTTTTTGCCGCGTGCAAAAAAGAGCAACCGACAAATGCGAACACCGAAACACAAACAATAGTTGACCAAGCTAACAGAAAGGTCACGATTCCAAATAAGCTTGACCGTGTTGTTTCGCTCGCCCCGCACCTTACTGAAATTATCTATGCAATTAACGCACAGGATAAACTTGTCGGCGTGACTTCGTATTGCGATTATCCGGCAGAGGCAAAAAAATTGCCGCAAGTCGGTGACATTGTTCAACCCGATGTCAACAGGATTATTCAATTAAAGCCTCAGTTGGTTTTTGTTTCCACATCGGCACAGATGAAAGATTTTGAAGCAAAGTTGGAAGAGGCAAACATTCCTTATTTCGTGACAGACCCGCATGACTTAGATTCGATTTTCAAAACAATTCTTACCATGAGTGTCTTACTCGGAAAGAACGAGAGCGCGCAGAAACTTGTAGCCGACCTTCGCACACGCGCTCAGGCAATTCAAGACAAGGTTAAAGACAGACCTAATGTTGCTGTTTTTTATCAAGTCTCACCCGAACCGATTTTTTCCATCGGGAGCGATTCGTACCTGACAGACTTAATAAGCAAGGCGGGCGGAAGGTCTGTGACATCGAACATGAAGGACGCTTCATTTGCTGTCAAAGATACTACGAATTTCACGGCGCAACCAGAAGCGATAGTGATGCCCGTCAACGGTGCAGTTACGGCAAAAAAATTAACGGTCGCACCGTTTTTACAAGAGTCTTCTGCCGTAAAAAACAGTCGTGTTTATGGCATCAGTGACTATCTTTTAGCGCGTCCGGGTCCACGCATTGTTGACGGACTCGAAGAACTTGCACGCACGCTTCAACCCGAAGCCTTTAAGTGATGATTTTTTAACGCGGATGTCCGGTGGCATCTGCACTTTGGCAAACAAAACAAGCAACGAAAAAGGGAAGGCTGTGCGAATCAGCCACTGCCCGCGCAACTGTGATTGGTGAAAACGCTCTACACAAAAGCCACTGTTCAAACGAACGGGAAGGCGTAGAGCAGAGTTAAGTTCTGAATTCTGAATTCTAAGTGTTTAACTTTGCACTCAGAGCTTATAACTTATCTTAACCAAGAGTCAGGAAACCTTGTCGTTTGCTTTTTACGGCTCGCACTGCGACGGGCAGAGGAGGCTAAAGTAATGGAAAAGAGATACACAAATCCATCTATAACTACGCCACAAGAAAAACAGAAAAAAACGACAGAACAGAAGAATCAAAATTCAAATAAAAATAACCATGAACAAAAGTGCAACTGCATTAAACATGAAGGTAATATCTTCGTTCCTTTTCCCTTATATCGCGGACATTTCGGCGTTATATCGGCAATTCTCTATCTTCTTATTTTTTCAGCAACAACATTCGCCCAAAGCGGCGCAAGTCTGAGCGGGAAAATTAAAGACACACAGGGCGCAAACATTTCCGGCGCGTCCGTTACGATTTATTCGCGCTCAGGTTTTGATACAAAATTTACTACGGTTACGAACGCCCAGGGCGAATATAAATTTGAACATCTGGCAAACGGTGACTATTTAATTGAAGTCTCTGCAAAAGGTTTTGCACGCGTCACAGCACAGGAAATAAAAATCAACAACACCATAACTCAGGACATAATCTTGGATGTTGAGGGTGTAAAAGAGGAAGTCGTCGTCACGGCTTCGTCAACAGCGCAATCGGTTGATGAAGTATCGAAAGAGATTAACGTAATCAACTCTGACGAAATCGAAAACAGAGACGAATACACAATCGCAGATGCAATAAGAACTGTGCCGGGTTTGCGTGTGCAACAATCAGGCGGTGCCGGAAGAGTAACAACCATTAAAACCAGAGGTCTTCGCAACGCCGATACAGCCATATTGATTGACGGTCAACGATTCCGCGATGTGGCGGGGATAAACGGCGACGCTACAAGTTTTGTCACCGATTTGATTGTCACGAATGTTGACCGCATTGAAGTATTAAGAGGTTCGGGCTCATCGCTCTATGGCACAAACGCAATTGGCGGAGCAGTCAATATCGTAACGGATGAAGGCGGCGGAAAAACACGCGGAAGCCTTTTAATCGAAGGCGGCAGTCTTTATTTCCTGCGTGGACGAGCGCAGATTACGGGTGGAGCGGCTGACAATCGTATTGTTTACAGCGCAGGTATTTCGCATTTCAACACGGCACACGGAATTGACGGGACAGACGCAGCACGTAACACGAGCGGGCAAGGACGTGTGCTGTTTCGCATTACACCGACCATGACGTTTTCAGCGCGCCTTTACGCAAGCGATGCTTTTGTTCAGCTAAACAACAGCCCCGATACGGTTGCAACTTTGCCGACAGGAATTCTTAACGCAGTCGCGCTCAAAGGGAGCGAGTTTAATCGTTTTGTTAACGGAACGCCCGTCAGTCAATTGAATGTCGGAAATGCCACGTTTATCCCGGACGCAAATGACCCGGACAATTCTTCAAACTCGAATTTCTTTTCGGGCTATTTAGCTTTCACTCATCGCCCGTTTGAAAAATTTGGCTACACGATTTCTTATCAGGGCTTGCGTACTGAACGTAATAACATCAATGGTTCTCTGGGCGTTGGATTTCAACCTTTCGGCGGAACATCTTTCAGTAACTTTGGCGGACGCATTCATACATTGAACGGCAAAACGGATTTTCAACTTGGTGATTGGAATAATGTAACAGCGGGTTATGAATACGAAAACGAAACATTCATAAACGATTCGCTTGCACCAACCAACACACGCTCGAAGGTTGACGTTACACAAAAAAGCAATGCGTTTTTTGTACAAGACCAGATGCGTTTTCTTGAAAATCGTCTGCAAGCATCCGTAGCATTTCGCGCACAATTTTTCAGTCTGGAACGTCCTTTGTTCACGCCTGCAAGCACGCTTTATAACTCCCCTTCTTTTGCTTCACCGCCGAACGCTTACACGGGCGATGCTTCAATTGCATATTTCTTTGCAAAAACGAATACGAAAGTCAGAGCGCACGTCGGCAACGGTTATCGCGTACCTTCATTGTATGAAAGATTCGGAACGTCTTTCAGCACTTTCAGCAATTCATTTACGGCTTTTGGCGACCCGCAATTAAAACCCGAACGCTCAATTGCGTTCGATGCAGGGCTAGACCAGATGCTCGCAAATGACCGTTTGCGGCTTTCAGCAACTTATTTTTACACGCGCCTGCAAAACATAATTGATTTTCGTTCGCCCGCGCCTTCGATTGGAACGACAACGCGCCCGTTCGGCGGTTATGTAAATACTGGCGGCGGACTTGCACGCGGCATCGAAACCAGCCTGACAGCAACGCCGGCACGCACACTTGATTTGTTTGCTTCGTACACATACACAAACAGCGACGCACGCAACCCGCAGGCAGGCGGCATCATAAGCACATTCGTAATTCCGGAACATCAATTTACATTTGTCGCAACTCAAAGATTCGGTTCGCGCTTTTCCGTGAATTTTGATTTTTTGGCGACAAGCAACTATCTCGCACCGATTTTTAGTTCAACGACTTTCGCAACGCGCATTTATCATTTCGACGGCGCACGCAAAGCCGATATTGGCGCAAGTTACATCCAGCCTTTGAATGAAAGACTGAATCTGCGTTTCTTTGGTCGCGTCGAGAATCTTTTCGATTACGAGTTTTATGAAAACGGATTCAGAACAGCAGGGATTACAGGTAAAGGCGGCATTGTGTTTCAGTTTTAACTTACTGAAATAACTATTCAGCAAAAGGTGGCGCAGGTTATACGGTTTTCGGGATTGACTTCAAATCTGTATAACCTGTGCTAATTTTTTTATAAATATTTTTAGTGACCTGACATTCTTTTTCCTCTACAATACTGAAAAAGTTATTACGTGATTGTAAATCTGTTTTGGTTTGCGCTTGCGTATTTCTTATTGGCTTTCAAATTCATTCAAATTGTAAATCCGGCTTTTTCCAAATCAAATAAATCGTTTCGGAGGTAAATATGAAGCGAGCGTTTGTTGCTAGAATTTTCTTCTTTTTTTTATTCATCCTTCTGCTCCCGATTACAGTTTTATCACAGGCAGGCGGAGCAACGGCTGAAATAAAAGGTAATGTGACTGACCCTAACGGGGCAGTTGTTGCGGGCGCAACTGTAACGGCGACTGAAGCGCAAAAAGGTGTCACCCGAACTGTGACCAGCGATGAAAGAGGCGAGTATCGTTTGCTCTCTCTGCCTCCGGGAGTTTATCAGGTCAAAATTGAAGCCAAAGGTTTCGCCAATCAGGTAATAAACGCTTTGCAAGTCACGGTCGGACAAACCGCCGAACAGGATTTCTCTTTGAAGGTCGGCGAGGCAACCGAAACCGTTGAGATTACAAGCGAGCCTCCTGTGATTGAGACCGAAAAGACTCAACAATCAAACACAATCAACGAACGATATATCCGCAATCTTCCGATTGACCGCCGTGATTATCTTACGTTTACACTACTTACTCCGGGCGTTGTTGATTCAAACGCATTGGCGGATAACGCAGACTTTCGCGTTGCACAAACTCCGCAAAGCGGCATCTCTTTTTACGGAAGCAACGGGCGCGGCAATAACGTCACGGTTGACGGAGCTGAAGCAAACGATTTAGCGGGCGGCGTGCGTTCGACGCTAAGTCAGGAAGCAGTGCAAGAGTTTCAGGTAAACCGCAGCAACTACAACGCAGAACTTGGCGGTGCATCCGGTGGCGTCATCAACATTGTTTCCAAAACAGGGACAAATAATATTCGCGGAAGTCTGTTTGGTTACTTTAGACATCAGGGTTTGGACGCGGGCGACCCGTTCGCACTTGTTCTTACGAATAACACATTGACAAGAGTTAAACCCGATGCCAACCGTCAACAATTTGGCGGGACAATCGGCTTTCCCATAAAGAAAGACCGTACCTTTTTCTTTGGCGGCTACGAAGGGCTTCGCCGTCGTGAATCTTCGACAGTTCCCGTTTTGACAAGTCTCTCGATATTTCAACCGACAGCGGCGCAATCGGCAATCATCGCTTCATTGGCGGCAAGCACAGACCCGACACCTGTCACTTGTTTAGTGGGACAGCCTATGATTACACGCGCCGCTTGCGCTCCAATTTTGCAAGCAACTTTAACATCGAAACAAAGTACAAGGGATTTATTCAGTCAAAACAGCGGAGTCTTTCCGTTTACAACAGATGCACACGCTTTTTCAATGCGCGTTGACCATAGCCCAAGCGAAAAAAATAATTTCTTCTTGCGATATAATTTCACAGACAGAGAAGAAGGAAACCAAAGCACACGCGCACTTGTTGGTTTCTCACGCGCAAACAGTATTGATGTTTTGGACAGCACAATCGTCGGTGGTTGGACGCATATTTTCAGCCCGGCTTTGATTAACGAAGTTCGGCTTCAATGGAATTATAGTCGTCTCTTTGTTATCCCGAATGACCCGAACGGACCTGAATTAAACGTGGCGGGTTTCGGTTTTTTCAACCGCGATATTTTTCTGCCAAGCAGAAACACAGAGCGTCGTTACGAAATAGCGGATAATCTTACATGGGTTCGCGGTTCGCATCGTTTCAAATTCGGTGGTAGCGTTTTAGTCCGTAGCGGTTCTTTCGATTCACAGACTTTCTTTAGCGGGCGTTTCGGTTTCGGCACATTACCGGGAACATTGCTTAGTGCAGTAATCAGCCCGCATCTTGCAACAACAACAATCAACGGATTGCAATCTCTTGATTTGGGCTTACCTCAATCTTATCAGCAAGGATTCGGAAACCCGATTGTAAGAGGCACACTGCCGCTTTATGCGGTTTACGGACAGGACACTTGGAATGTCACAAGTAATTTTACGTTGAATTACGGCTTGCGTTATGAGTTGGACGTTCGCAAAGAACCATTGCCGACATACAAGAAAAACTTTGCTCCGCGCATAGGATTTTCTTGGGACCCGTTTAATAACAAACGTACTGTTGTTCGTGGCGGTTACGGCATTTTTTATTCACCGATTTATTTTCAGATTGACTACGTCGTTAACGCTTTGAACGAGATAAACGGCGTGCGCCAAATCCCACAAGTTTTGACAACCCTTTCCAATCCGGCGGCTGTAAACGGACCAATCAACATCTTTCGTGCGCTTCGTGCACAAAATGTCATTGGTATCCCAAACACCGTTCGCACGATAACGACCGCAGACCTGGCGCAATTTGGTATTCCGATTTCGCAGACGGGAACCCGCAACCCTTTGACAGTTCTGTTCCGTGCTGACTCTACATTTCAAAATCCTATGGCGCAACAGGCAAGTTTTGGAATCGAGCATGAATTTGCTCCGGGGTTTAGCGGTTCAATCAGTTACGTTTGGGCGTTAACACATCACATAACCAGAGCGCGTGACTTAAACCTGCTTCCGCGTCCAATTAATACAAATCCGGCGGTTGGTCCTGTTGGCATTCCTTTATGGACTGCCGCGTCGGGTTGTACAGGGGCAGGCATATTGGCTTGTTTCCGCGACCCCACGCTCTTTCAGGAAATAATTTACGAATCGTCCGCATCCGCAAATTACAACGGATTGATAATCGAGATGAATAAGCAATTCGGGAAAAACTTTGCCATCGCGGGCAACTATACTTTCAGCAAAGCCTTTGACATGGTAACGGATTACAATAGCGATTTCCGCGCTTTTGACCAGACAAATCAAAGGGCTGAAAAGGCTCTTTCCGCTTTTGACCAGCGACATAAGTTTGTAGTCTATGCCGTTTTGCAAAGTCCGTTTGAAAACGCTTTTCTAAAGGGCTTTACATTGACACCAATCTTTCGCGCAAACAGCGGAAGACCTTTCAACTTGCTTGCAGGTGCTGATGTTAATGGTGATAGAAGCACAAACGGAGACCGTCCTCCGGGCGTGCCGCGAAACACAGGCATCGGTCCAAACTTTTACACATTCGATTTGCGCGTAGCACACAAAATCGGATTAGGAAAAGAGACACGTAGCTTAGAACTGACGTTTGAAGCTTTTAATCTTTTCAACCGTCTGAATTTTGCTTCGGTCAACAATACTGTCGGACCCACATTTACAGCACCTTTTAATGTTAAAGGTCGCAGTGATGTAAGTCCTAGCACACCGCTCGGATTTACATCGGCATTCGACCCCAGACGTATTCAACTTGGTGCGAGATTCAGATTCTAAGGATTGAGAGATTGAGAGATTGGGTGATTGAGAGATTGGGTGAATGGAAGATTGCAATCCCTCAATCACCCAATCACCCAATCACCCAATCTCTGATTTTCAGCAAGGAGTTTTTAGCCATGAAAATTTTTTGTCAAACACTTTTTGTTCTTTCGTTTCTGCTTCTTTTTTCTGTTTCAATCAACGCATATACGCTTGTTATGCGTGGCGGACGACAAATTCAAATACCAAACAACTTTATTGTGACAACTTCGGGCGTGACTTACGAAATCGGCAAAGGAATCAATATCACGGTTCAGTTGACTAACATTGATGTCAAAGCAACGGAAAAAGCCAACAACGAACACGAAGGAAGTTTTCTTGCACGAATTGTGTTTGAAGAACAAACACCAAAACAAGAGCCGCAAATACAAACTCAAACAGAACAAAGAGCAGTCAAAACAATCACAAACGCAAGTCTGGATACATACATTCGAGCACGGGAAAAAGCAGAAGCCGAATACGAAAAAAACCGTGTGGCAATGGGGTTTCCTTCACGCGAAGAGATTCAAAAACGTAATGAGGAAGATTTGAAAGCCATGCGTGAATTCAGGCAAAAACAGATGCAACAACAGGCACAGGATGAGGCTTACTGGCGTGCGCGTGCAACTGCTTTACGGACGGAAATTATCGCGCTTGATGCTGAAATCGGATATGTGCGCGCGCGTATTAACGAAGAGCCAACACAGACAGTTTTCTTCTCTTATATTCCGCAACAAAACTTTGGCAGAAGCCCGGTTGCAGTTGAACCTTCCGCGAACTCACAAAGCAATTTCAATGTTCGTGGAACGGCAAATTTCGGAGGTGGACAAACGCGCGGAAGCGTCAGCTTTTATAATTCACAATCCTCGGTTACGTTTTATCCAAACAATGGAATTGATGCTTATGGTTTTTATCCTTACGGTTACGGATTCGTGCCTCCATTCCCCGTTCGTTATCAATCGTTCAACCGCGCACAATTGATTTCGCGTCTTCAATCATTGGAACAAGCCCGCGTAGGTCTTTCGGCACGATGGTATGCGTTAGAAGAAGAAGCCCGACGCGCAGGGGCAATGCCCGGTTGGCTCAGATAGATTGAGGGATTGGGAGATTGAGGGATTGAGGGATTGGGAGATTGGGAGATTGGGAGATTGAGGGATTTAATAAAGATAAAGGAGCGTCGCATGACCTCAAAACCGGAAGGATTGAGAAACAGGACTAAGCTTTTTGCCATACGAATTATTAAAATGTTTAGGTCGCTTCCAAAAACCGAAGAAGCAAAAATTATCGGCAAACAAGTATTGCGCTCAGGGACATCTGCTGCAGCAAATTATCGTGCTGTCTGTCGCGCCCGATCAAAAGCGGAATTTATAGCGAAAATGGGAGTTGTAATTGAAGAAGCGGATGAAACCTATTTTTGGCTTGAATTACTTGTTGAAACAAAAATTGTTTCTCAAGCAAGAATGAATGATTTACTTAATGAAGCAAACGAATTAATCTCTATCTTTGTCGCGTCAAAGCAAACAGCTAAAGACAACAAAGATTGACGCTCTCCATCTAAACCTAAGCGGTTATAGATGTAGATTCTAAAGACACGCTTTGTGCAGCCACATACGTTATGTCTTTACGGGTTTGCCCAGCCCGTTTCAAGATTACTTGAGCA
>Ga0187894_10006062_pt1 | contig 12012 bp, 14 predicted proteins | sample GBC1701081metaG_FD_136650 | JGI IMG/M metagenome (GOLD analysis project Ga0187894, IMG submission 136650) | White microbial mat communities from a lava cave in the Kipuka Kanohina Cave System on the Island of Hawaii, USA - GBC170108-1 metaG ...
AGCCCTCGGGATCAACCAGCACCAGCGTCGGCCAGGCGCGGACGGCGTAGCGCTGCCAGGTCTGCATCCGCTGATCGACGACAACCGGGTGGCGGATGGCGTAGCGGCGGATGGCGTCGCGGACGGCGCGAGGGTCCGCCTCGCTGGTGAACTTGGCGCTGTGGACGCCGATGACGACGAAGGGATCGGCGGCGAAGGCGTGTTCGAGGTCCGCCAGTTCCGGCAGAACGTGCATGCAATTGATGCAGCAGGAGGTCCAGAAGTCCAGCAGCACGACCTGCCCGCGCAGCTCCTTGGCGATCCGCAGCGGCCGATCGCTGTTCAGCCACGCCAGACCTTCGAGAAACTCGGGAGCGCGGACGCGACCGTTCACCTTGTCATCACTTCCCTTGGGGCCGGCGGCGCATGCGAGTATGAGCATCAGAAGCAGTGCTGGCCCGCACCCGCGCGACGGCATAGGATCCCGATGAGAGGATTCGACCTTCCTCAACCTGCGGCCTGACGATCCATGCACGCGCCCGCCTCCGCGAAATTCCGCCCCGCCGGCCGCATCGCGCCGATTCTGGCCGCGGTTCTGACGATCTGTTCGGCCGTCCGGGCCGCCGGTCCAAAAGAGGCTGACCCGCTGGAGGCTCGACTGCGCGCCCGGCTGGCGGTCGGCCGCCTCGATCAGGCCGCGCTGGAAATCCACGAAGCCCTTCGCCGCAATCCCGACGATCCCGCCCTGCGCGAGCGATTCGTCGCGTTCCATCTCAGCCTGGCTCGCACCTGCATCGAAGAGCAACAATACCGCGCCGCCGATTCAGCCGCGCGCGCCGTTCTCTCGCTCGAACCGGCCCAGCCCCAGGCGATCAGAATCCGTGACGGCATCGACGCCGCGCGGCGTGCCGCCCCGCAGCGCGTGCGCGAGGCGCGGCGGATGATCGAGCTGGAGCTGTTTGCCCCGGCCTACGAAACGTTGTCGCAGGCGGTCGCACTGACCGATCCGCCGGATGAGACCTGGACGCGCGACCTGTGGGAGGCGACGGAGGGAGCGGGCGACGACCACTACGTCTGCCGCAATTTCGCCTCGGCCTTCTATTTCTATGACGCGCTGATGCTGAGCGGGCGACCGATCGCCGAAAGCCTGCGGCAGCGCTGGCTGCGATGCCTGACGCTCGCCCTGGCGGCGGAAGGTCCGGCGGCGCGCCGGCCGGCGGAGTTCTGGGGCGCGATCCTCGATGCCGCCGAACGAGGCGCCGCCGCGGCGGACCGTCCGATCGTCGACGTGCTGCGCGGACTCGCCGCACAACGGCAGGATCGGCGCGAGGCGGCTGCCAATGCATTTCGCGCCGCGCTGCGAAGCATGGGGAATGGCGACCGACCGGCGACGCTGGAAGCGGCGCGGCAGGCAACGATTCGCGAAGTGGAGCGTCGCGTCGCTTTCTCGCTCAGCTCGCGACGGCGCGGCTGGAATCCCGCGCCGCGCGGCGCTGCGCAACCGACGCGGACCGTGCATTTCATCCTTCATGACGCGCCGCCCGACCACGCCACGGCGCTTCAATCGGCACTGGAGTATCACTTCGATCGGCTGACGCGATATTTCGGCGACGGCCCGGCCGCGTTGCACTGGCCGCGCCTCTGCGATGTCTTCTTTTATTCCGACGCCGCCTCGCTCCGCGCCGTTCTGAACCGGCCGGACGCGACGCGCGGATGCAGCATCATGCGCGCCCGCGGCGGCCGGCTGCTGGAACATTCGCTCCATCTGACCTGCGACGATCCGCTGCTTCTCTCGGCGACGATTCCGCACGAACTTTCGCACCTGGTCGTGGGTGCGTTGACCGGTTGGCGCGAACTGCCGCCGCTGCTGAGCGAAGGACTCGCGCTGCAATGCGAGCCGGCCTGCCGCGCGCAGCAGTTCCGGCGCGTCCTGTCCGAATGCGGTGCGCCGCCGTCGCTGGAGTTTCTGCTGCGCCGCGCGCCGCCCGCAAGTCAGAACGCACCCGGCGACCGGGCGAGCGGCGAAGAGTTGCAATCGCCGGACTGCTTCTATGCCCGTGCCGGCGCGCTCACCGAGCGGCTCCGCGAGCGGGTCGAATTGGGCGCGATGATCCGCGCCGCGGCGTCGGACGATCCCGCCGGCGCACTGGCGCGCGCGGGCCGATTCAAATCGCTCGGTGAACTGGAACGCTGGCTTCGGTCGCCGGAGAAGTTGCCGGGGAAATAGGTCGGTGCGATCGCTTACTGGGGAACGAACGTAAAATCGATGCGGAATCCGCCCGGGGCCATCGAATCCTCGTTGAACGAAAAGAGTAGCAGCCCATCGCAGAGATATTCCTTGCCGATATCAACGAAGATCGGCTCGGCCGTTCCCTCGGTCGGCTGAGTCGCCAGGGGGTCGTTGGCCGGAGCCGTCGAGAAATTGACCTGCCCCGAAATCAGTGCGGGAGGATCGGTCACATCCAGTCCCCGTTTCTGCACCAGACTGACCAGCGTCGCGCCACCCACGGTGAAGAAGCGCCGGCAGGGCTGCGTGATCTGATTGCTGCTGTTGTTGCCGTTGAGCCGGAGCGTCCCGAAATCGGGCGTGGTGTCTTCATCATTCGGGTCGTAGCCGCCGAAGGCGAAGACGGCGCGGGCGGAGGTGTTGTTGACGAAGCCGATGAGGATGTTGCCGCGGCGCGTCGCCGTCTGGTTGTAGAAGTTGCCCGCTCCTGTCTCGATGATCGGCTGCAGCGCCATCTGAATCTCGGTGCAGGAACTGCACCAGGCGCCCAACATCAGGGCCGCCGCGCCTGCCGCCAACCGCCGAACCGCCCTGCTCCGTTTGCCCACCGAGCCTGCCTCCCGACGATTCATCGTCCGACCCGCCGCCGGTTCCGAAGACAAAGCGGCACACGGCCACGCCGCACTTCGAACGGCCTCAGATTACCATAGACGCGGGCCTGCCAAAGATCGAGCCGCCCCGCTCTCGCGTGATCCACCGTCCATTGAACCGCCCGGCACGCGCTGCCGCAGACCCCGCGCCGCGCCCCCCGGGGAGTGGATTCGGCCGATCGCCGCGCCAATGATAGACTGCATGGCGGATCGCACCGCCGCCGATAGCAGGCTCTGGAGCACTCCCGAATGAAACGATCGGAACAACGGGCGACGCGACGGCTCAGGCGTCGCCGCGCCGGGGGGCCGGCCGCCGTGGGACTCTGCGCCCTCCTGGCAGCCGGCTGCGAGAATCTGCTCGATTCGATTCTGAATCCCGCCGGCCGCCCCGAGCCGGACATCGCCATTCTCGCTCCCGCTTCCAATCAGACGCTTCAGGTCGGCGCGACGATCACAGTCGCCTGGTCGGACATCGCCTATGAGCCGGGAACGGTCGTCGCGGTGGAAGGATTGCGCCTGACGACCACCGGCGACGACGTGACCGAAGTGACGCAGGTGGCCGTGAACCTCGACGCATTCGCCGATGGCGATGGCGACATCTTCGAACTGGATTCGACCAATGTGGCGCCGGGCCGATACCGCTACCGCGTCACCATCAGTTCACCCGATGGCTTCAGCAACTCGGACGTTTCGGTGGGCGTCGTCACGCTGAATTGAGCGCGGCCGCCGCGGATTCGTCGAACGCGGCCGGCCTCTGCGCCGCGGCGGGCGAATGTCGCCACACGTACCAGGAAGCCGCCACCACCGCCACGTCGATCGCCAGCGTCTTCAGACCGGCCTGCGCCGCCTTCTCGCCGTGACCGAAACAGCCGCAGTGAATGTCCAGTCCGCGCAACAGCGCCTGCGACACGCTCAGGAAGAAGCTCACGCCCATCAGGCCGGTCATCATCGCGCCGGCACGCCGCCAGCGCGGCGTGAAGAGTGCGACGCCTGCCAGTACTTCCCACCAGGGGACCAGCAGCGCCACCGCGTTCAGCGACCACCATGGAAAGAGGCGGTAGTTGCGAAGATCGTTGACGAAGCCGCGCGGGTCGAGAATTTTCAGCGCGCCGGCATAGACGAAAACCGCCGCCAGTCCCGCGCATAAGAGGGCGGTCAGCGCTCGCTTTGCCGCGCCGTGGTGCTCGATCGTCATGGGATCAGGGGGCTCCCTGCGACTGGCCCGTCGAACCCATCGGTTCGCTGCCGGTCGCCTTGGGCAGGTCAGAGGGGCCGAGCATTTCCCAGCCCTGTTTGAAGATGCGCGTGTTCCTGAATCCGCTGGCGTTGAGGAACTCGACCACTTTGTGGCTGGCTTCGCAGTTGCCGCCATCGCAATAGACGATGATGAGTTGCGCCGGCGACACGTTCTGAAAGATCACTCCCGCGAAACTCTCCATCTGGTCCGACGGGACGTTGTAGGCCCCTTCCAGATGGCCCGCGGCAAATAACTCGGCCGAGCGCGCGTCAATGAAAGCGGCGCTGAACTGCTTCAGATGGCCGGCGAGTTCGTCGTAGGAAACCTCGAATGTCGCCGCGAGCGCCGCGTTATCGACCACACTCGACTTGAAATCGAGCACCCACGGCAACGGGCTCGGGCGCGCGGCGTTGGCGATCGACGCGCAAATCGCGCCAAAGAACGCCAGCGCCGCCGCCCGCGATCCCGATTTCATCACATCACTCCCGCGGAGGGCCGCACGACGACGCCTACTTGTTGGCGCTCGGACCGCCCGCCGCGTTCGGAGGAACCGCCGCGCCACCTGCCGGCGGATTGGCCGGCTGCTGAACCGGAGGACGGACGGTCGAATTGCCCTGCGGCTGAGTGACGCGCGGTGCGCCCGGAACCATCGCACCCGGCGTCATCGGCCGGGAGATGGCCTGCACCATGTAGACCGAGACTTCCTTCATGCTCGGCTCATCGGTCTCCAGAATCACCTGCGTCGCGCCGGGCGACGCCTTGTAGTTGGCGGGCACGTCGATCAGCAGCGTGTAGCTCTTGTCGGTGTTGGGGCCGTTCAGGGTGGTCTTAATCTTCTCGTCGGTGCATTTGACGTTCAGGATCTTGACCTGGGTCTTGCGAATGCACTCGACGCGGACGCTGAATTGCCGCGGCGATGTCATGTCCGCGGGAATGTGGAGCTGGGCGGGCGACACGCTCACCGGTGGCGGAATGAAAGCCGTCGCGATGAACTGCGCGTCGGGAGAATCGGGGCTGTCGGTCTTGATCATGATCGGGGCGGCGACATTGCCCGCCGTGAAGGGGGGCGAGATGGTCACGCTGATGCGCGCGGCGTGCGCCGGCTGGATCGAGGGACCGTCGGCCAGTTCCGCCTTGAAGAGCGGATTGTTGCTGGTCACCGAGGTGACAGTGATCGGGTTCTTGGTGTTGTTGTGAAGCTGGACCATGCCGATCTTGGGCTTTTCCATCTCCTCTTCCTTGAGGCGGCCGAAGGAGAGGCTGGGGGGACTGATCTGGAGCGGCTGCCAGACTTCGCCCTCGACCTTCAATTGCATCGAGGCGGCGTTCGATACGTTCGTACCGATGGTCACGACCTTGGTGATGCGCCCGCCGAAGCCGCGCGTGGCGACCTTGATCGGGATGCGGCCCGAGCCGCCGGGAGGTACTTCCTTGTCCCACGATCCCGTGGTCGTGCAGCCGCAGCTTGGCCGCACCGAGGTGATCTTGAGTGTTTCGGTACCGGGGTTGGTGAACCAGAAGTCATGGATGATGTCGGCCCCGGCCTTGACCTTGCCGAAGTCGTAATTCGGGGCGTCCATGAAGATGCCGGCCCCCTGCACTTTCTCCTTCGATCCCAGCGTGTTGGCGGTTGTGGAGGCGCCGACGGCAGGCGTCGCGCCACCATGCGAATGCGGCGGCTCGTCGCCCCGCGCCGTGCCGATGCCGATCGCCGTCGCCCATGCCGTCAGGGCGGCCCAGGCAAACAGAGTGGATACTCGGACGTTGAAATGATTGGCCATGTGTTGCCCTTTTTTTCCTTGTTGCAACGCGGAACGCCGGAAGGATGCCGGCGCACCGGGGACCATTGTCCGAATCTGACCGGGATTTGACAACCCGCCTCGGCCGAGAGCGTCCGGCGGCCGGGCCGCCGACTTTGCCCCTGTTTCGCGTCGATCCGCCCGTTCGCTCGATAGAATCCCGAAAATTCGCCCGATCAGCCCGCGCGTCGCGGCGAACAATGGTCGTGATCGCGGCGCTTGCAACGTCGATTGGATTGTCCCCGGACGTCGACATGCCAGATCCCCACGCGTCTTCCCCGCTCGAGGGTGAACCCCCCTCCGAATGGGTTCCGCGCGCCGCGGCCGGGGACCGCTCCGCTTTCGAGCGGCTGCACGAGCGATTCGCCCCCGGGCTGATGCGGTTCATCCTCAAGCGCGTCGACGGAAACGCCGACCTGGCCGAAGAGCTGGCACACCTGACCTGGATCGCCGCCTGGGACGCACTGCGGCAGGGTAAGTTTGATTCGCAGCGCGGGGCCTTTTCGACCTTCCTCTACGGCGTCGGCTCGAAGTACTGGCTGCGCCACCGTCGCGACGCGCGGACGGACGCCCGCATCACCGCCGCGATCGGACAGGCACAGTCTCCGGCACACGCCTCCCCGGCGGATCCGGCCGGCACGATGGCGTTCGTCGAACTGCTCCAGGACGTGCGCGATCTGTTGTTTGGTGAAAGTGGCCCGCAGACGCTCAGCCCCGAGGAACGCGAGGTGCTGCTCGAATCCGCCCGGGGAACCTCGGAACGGGACCTCGCCGCCCGGTTGAGACTGGCTCCCAGCACCATCAACGCCCGTAAACAGTCCGGCTACGCCAAGATGCGCCGAGCCCTTATCGGCCGGGGCTGGAACGAGGAAAGCGTCGAGCATTGCCTGTCGGAAATCGAATAACAGTTACGGGCAACCGCAACATGAAGAATGACACACTCGACAAGCTGATCCGCATGGCCGCCGAGGCCGAGGCGCTGGAAACCGAACTCACCGGCGTACGCCGCGGCGCGCCTTCCGCCCTACGCATCCCGCCGGCGACCATGAGCCGCCGCTTCTGGCTGGCCGGGATTCCCACGGCCGTGGCCGCGGGCTGGGCGCTCTGGATCGCCGTCGCGCCGCGGCCGACGGCCGAGTCCCCCATCGTTGCCAACTCCGAAGTACAGGTGCGCCGCATCGCCGGTCTGCCCCCGGCGACGACTCCCTGCGTCGTGACGTTCGATGCCTCCTCGCAGCAGCAGATGTCGATGATGGCGATCCTTCGCACCTGGAGCGACGAATGCGAATGCCTCTCGTGGCAGGTCCACCGGTTCCAGGATGGCTCGACCGTCGCGCGCGTGGATGAGATCAACAATCAGCAGCTCGATATCCCGGTCGGCAACGCTCCGCCGGTCGCGCAACTGCTGGTGGTGGCGGCCGCGAATCGCACCGAGGATCTGCCCGACAACGCCGCCGAGAATAAGGCGCTGCTGGACTGCCTGAATGAGCGACCCTACGCCTCCGACGACGAACCGGACGTCTTCGCGCTGGCGACGGCGGTGGAGTCCTGTCTTCCGATGGGTGTCGCGGTCGTGCCCAAGCCTTTCGTGGCGGCCTGCCGCAGCCGCTGACCAGCCTCTCTTCAGTGACTTTCAGCCTCTTCCCAGCTCTTTCGGCGCGTTGACACTCCGGCCGCTCTGCTCGATACTGCGGGGTTCCCGCCGCCGCACCCCATCGGCGCGGCGGATCGTGATCCGTTTGGGGGAACACCCGGACTTCGCAATGCGCCGCCCCTTCGTCGCCGGCAACTGGAAAATGAACACGGACCTCGCGGCCGGCCGCGAACTGGCGATCGGTCTGCGCAGCGCCCTGAACCCCCATCCGCCGGGCGTGGACGTAGCGGTCTGCCCTCCGTTCCCCTACCTGGCGGCCATCGCCGAGTCGATCCGCGGCAGCTCGATTCAGCTCGGGGCGCAGAACATGTATTTCGAGACGAACGGCGCGTTCACGGGCGAAGTGTCGGGCCCGATGCTGCGCGACGTCGGCTGCGCCTTTTGCATCCTCGGCCACAGCGAACGGCGTCACACGATCGGATCGGTGGGGCCGGGCGGCGCGGTGCACGGCGAGGATGACGCCTTGATCAATCGCAAGCTCAAGGCGGCGTTCGCCCACGGGCTGACGCCTATTCTCTGCGTCGGTGAGACGCTGGCTGAGCGCGAATCAAACCAGACCGAGCGGGTGCTCGATCGACAGGTGCGCGGCGGCTTCGCGGGGGTTCCCGCGATCCAGGCGGCGCGGACGGTCGTCGCGTACGAGCCGGTCTGGGCCATCGGTACGGGACGCAACGCGACTCCGGCGCAGGCCCAGGAGGCGCACGCCTTCATCCGGCGGCTGATCGAGACGCTTTATGATGCCTACACGGCGGCGGATCTCCGCCTGCTGTATGGCGGCTCGGTCAAGGCGTCCAACGCGGCGGAACTGATCGGACAGCCGGATGTCGACGGCGCGCTGGTGGGCGGAGCGAGTTTGAACGCGGGAGACTTTGCCGCCATCGTGCAGGCGGCCGGTCGCGTCAACGCGACAGCGACGGCATCACGGTGAATCGAGAACGACGGAGTTCATACAGGCGGGGCCCGGCGCCCCCATGCAACCCATTGACGAGTGACGCAACATGACAATCCTGGCATCCTTTGGTGAAACGTTGATCGCGGTGCTGATCGGCTTTCTGGCGCTGCTGCTGATCGGACTCGTGCTACTTCAGAAGAATCGCGGCAGCGGACTCTCCGGCGCGTTCGGCGGCGTGGGAGGCCATTCGGCCTTCGGCACCAAGACGGGTGACTTCCTGACCTGGGTGACGGTCGGCGTGACGGCGGCGTTTCTGCTGCTTTGCGTCATCGGCAACTTCGTCTTCGTGCCGGACTTCACCGCGCAGGCCGGTCAGCCGACGCAGGCTCCGGCGGGCCAGGCGCCGATGACGCCACAGCCTCAGCCTGGCGGCGCGGGCGCGCCGCGTCCGGCCGCACCGGCGCAGAGCACGGCGGTCCCGGCGCAGAATCCCGCCGCACCGGCGGCCAAACCCGCGACGCCTCCTGCGACTCCGCCGGCCGGCACCAGCGGCGGCGCTCAGCCAGCCGACGGCAAGACGCCCTGACTTCACGGAATACCGACGCGCATGATCCACAGCATGACCGGCTACGGTTCCGCCAGTGCCGCCGAGGAGGGCATCAGTTATTCCGTCGAAATCCGCAGCCTGAACAACCGGCACTACAAGGCCTCGATCAAGCTGCCGGAGGGTTTCGCGGGGCTGGAGACGGATGTGGATCGCTGGCTGCGCGCGGCGCTGGATCGCGGCACACTGAACTTCTCGCTGCGGGTGAAGGATGGAAGCCCCACCGCTGCGTACGAAGTCAATACCGCGGCGCTGCGTGCCTATGTCTCGCAGTTGCAGGGACTGACGCGCGGCGGAGCGGAGGGGATGTCGATCGACCTGGCGGCGCTGCTGGCGCTGCCGGGCGTGTGCGAAGCGCCGGAACTGGATGAAGAGGTCCGGCGCCGCCGCGCCGCGGTGGTCGAGCGGCTGACGCAGCAGGCGGTGAAGGGACTGCTCGACATGCGCCGCCGCGAGGGCGCCGCATTGCTGGCGCATCTCGCCGCACAGACCGACGTGATCCGGCAGAACCTGGCCGCCGTCGAACAGCGCGCGGGCACGGTGGTCACCGAATATCAGCAGCGGCTGGCGACGCGGGTAAACCGCCTGCTGAGCCAGGCGCAGCTCGATCTCGACCGCGACACGCTGACCCGCGAAGTGGCGGTCTATGCCGATCGATGCGACATCAGCGAGGAGATCATCCGGCTGAAGTCGCACCTGGAGCAGTTCGCGCGGCTCTGCAACGCGGAAGAAGCGGCGGGCCGTAAACTGGATTTTCTCGCGCAGGAGCTGCTGCGCGAGGCGAATACCATCGGCAGCAAGGCCAACGACGTGACGATCGGTCGCCACATCGTGGAGATCAAGGCCGCGATCGAACGGCTCAAAGAGCAAGTGCAGAATGTGGAATGAGGGAATGAAGGGTTGCCTTCTCGTCATCAGCGGCCCGAGCGGAGTCGGCAAGTCGACCATCTGCCGGCGACTGTGTGAGGAGCTTCCGGCCGAGTTCAGCGTCTCCTGGACCACGCGCTCGGCCCGTCCCGGCGAGCGCGAGAACATCGACTACCGCTTCGTCAGCGAGGCGGAGTTCGAATCGCTGAAGTCGGCCGACGGATTCGCGGAGAACGCGGAGGTCTACGGCCGGCGCTACGGAACGCCGCTGGCCCCGCTGCTTCGGGCGATTTCAGAGAATCGCACCATCATTCTGGAGATCGATATCAACGGAGCGGTCCAGGTGCGGCGCCGGTTTCCGGAGGCGCGGCTGACCTTTCTGCTGCCGCCCACGCCGGAGGAGCAGGCGCGCCGGATCACCAACCGGCACACGGACTCGCAGGAAGAGATCGCCCGGCGGCTGGCGAAGGCGGACGGCGAAATCCGCTACGCGCAGGAAACCGGCGTGTATGACCGTTTTTTCATCAACCACGACGTGGAAACGACCGTCGCGGACATTCAGGAATGGCTCGCCTCCGTCGCGACCGTTTCGTAGGAGAGAGATTTTCATGATTGAAGCGCTCAAGAGCGATGAGCTGATTCGCAAGGTCGGCGGCCGATACCGCCTGACCGCGCTGATTCAGAAGCGCTGGCTCGAGTTGATGCAGGGGGCACGGCCGCTGGTCGAGGCGCGCCGGTCCATGACGCCGATCGAGGTGATCGTTCAGGAGATCCTCCAGAACAAGCTCACCATCGACTTCGAAGCCAGCCAGCTCGATCCGCCGGAAAAACTGAAGCAGTAGCGCCCCGCCGGCAGGGAGTCCCGACGCCATGACGCCCGATCTCAGCGGCCGCGAGGTATTGCTCGCCGTGAGCGGGGGCATCGCCGCGTACAAAGCGGCGACGGTCGCGTCGCGCCTCGTGCAGCGCGGCTGCGGCGTCACGGTCGCCATGACGCGTGCGGCACGCCGCTTCGTCACGCCGCTCACCTTTCGAGCGCTCTCCGGCCGGGAGGTCTTCACCAGCACATGGAAGACGCTCAATCCCGCCGATCAGCAGCATCTGACCCTGACCGAATCCGCCGATCTGATCATCGCCGCGCCGGCCACCGCCGATCTGCTGGCGCGGGCCGCCGCCGGCATGGCGGACGACCTGGTCGCCGCCCTGCTGCTCTCGCGGGCATCCCCGGTGCTGGTCGCCCCCGCCATGAACACGCGCATGTGGGAGAATCCGCTCGTGCAGCAAAACGTGCAAAAGCTGCGCGCGGCGGGCTATGAGTTCATCGGTCCGGGAGATGGCTGGATGGCCTGCCGCGCGGTCGGCGTCGGGCGCATGTCGGAGCCGGAGGAGATCGTCGAGAGGGCCGTGCAGCTTCTGTCGGCGTCGCCTCCCAAGATGCAGCGGCGGTAAGGTGACCTGAATGCAACCCTCCGAACATCATTAATGGCCGCCCCACGCCTCCACATCCTCGTCACCGCCGGGCCGACCCGTGAATACCTCGACACCGTGCGTTTTCTCTCGAACGCCTCGACCGGCCGGATGGGTTATGCGATCGCCCGCGCCGCCGCCCGGCGCAGCCATCGGGTCACGCTGGTCAGCGGGCCGGTCGAACTGCGCGCCCCGGCAGGCGTCCGGCGGATCTCCGTCGTCAGCGCCGCTGAGATGTTGAACGCTGCGCGGCGCGGTTTCGCCGATGCGGACGCCGCGATCTTCACAGCCGCGGTCTGCGACTATCGCCCGCGCGGCCGGTCGAACCGCAAACTCCCCAAGCGATCCGCGCGGTTTCCACTCCTGCTTGAACCGACGGTTGACATCGCCGCAGCGCTCGGCCGTTCAAAGGGAGGCCGCGTCACGCTGGGCTTCGCGCTGGAGGACCATGCCGGCCGCCGACATGCGGAGGGCAAGCTGTTTCGAAAGAACTTTGACGCCATCGTGCTGAACCATCCCGGCACGATTGGAGCGGATGAGGCCTCGGTGGAAATCCTGTGTCGCGGGGAAAAATGGGCGCGACTTCCGCGATGCTCCAAGGGCGAGCTGGCGGGTCGACTGGTGCGGTTGGTCGAG
>Ga0187894_10006063_pt1 | contig 12009 bp, 9 predicted proteins | sample GBC1701081metaG_FD_136650 | JGI IMG/M metagenome (GOLD analysis project Ga0187894, IMG submission 136650) | White microbial mat communities from a lava cave in the Kipuka Kanohina Cave System on the Island of Hawaii, USA - GBC170108-1 metaG ...
AGCTCGGGGCCGGCGCCGATCGGGATCGCAAGCGGCGCCGGGTTCGCACCGAGGCCGCGCAGCGATTCGACAGCGGCCGTGAAATCTGCGCGGTCGCGGTCGAGCCCGCTGACGTAGGCGACGAGCGGGACACCGGTCGCCTCGGCCGCGCGAAACATGCTCTCGGTGCCGACTTTCGCGCCGCCGACGGCCGAGACGACGAGGATCGCGCCATCGAGAGCTTTCAGTGCGATCTGCGCGTCGCCTTGAAAGTTCGGATCGCCGGGCGTGTCGACGAGCGTGAGATGGAGCCCGTTCCAATCGAAGCCGTAGACGTGCGCGCCGAGCGTGTGGTGCCGCTCTTTCTCTTCGGGCGCGACGTCGAGATGCGACGTGCCGCCGTCGACCGAGCCCAATGCCTTCGTGGCGCCCGCGCTGTGCAAGAGCGCCTCGCCGAGCGAGGTCTTGCCGTCGCCCGCGTGGCCGATCAGGGCAAAGTTGCGGGTATGCGCAGCGTCCACTTTCTGCATGGGGGTCTCCTCAACTAGTGGGTGATTTCTCCTGAGAGCGGTTCTTCTCGAAGAGCAGGCGCAGCCCTTCGAGCGTGAGGTGCGGCTCGACGCGCTCGATCGTCTCGGTCTCGGCCGCGATGCGCTGCGCGAGCCCGCCGGTCGCGATCACGCGCGTCGCGGCGCCCAGCTCGCCCTTGATGCGCCGCACCATCGCGTCGACCAGGCCCGCGTAGCCGAACAGCAAGCCGGACTGGATCGATTGCGTGGTGGTGCGCCCGATCACCGAGCGCGGCCTCGCGAGCTCGACGCGATGCAGCATCGAGGTGCGCTCGAACAGCGCCTCCATCGAGATCACGATGCCCGGAAAGATCGCGCCGCCGAGGTACTCGCCGCGCTCGCTGACGCAGTCCCAGGTGGTCGCGGTGCCGAAGTCGACCGCGATCACCGGCCCGCCCATCAGCTCGTAGGCCGCGACCGAGTTCACGATGCGGTCGGCGCCGACTTCGCGCGGGTTCTCGTAGCGCACCGGCATGCCGGTCTTGATGCCGGGGCCCACCACGAGCGGCGGCTTTCCCAACAGCTTGCTGCAGACGCGCTCCCAGATCGGGAGCAGCGGCGGCACCACGGTCGACACGATCGCCTCGCGGATCGACTCGAGCTTGCAGCCGGCGAGGCCGGTCAGACCGTGCAGCGTCACCAGGATCTCGTCGCTGGTCTGCTCGCGGTGAGTGGCCATTCGCCAGTGGTGGGCGAGCGTGGGCTTCGTCGGGTCGCTGAGGTCGAACACGCCGACCGTCACGTTGGTGTTGCCGATGTCGATTGCGAGCAGGGCAGTCACGCGGGCGGCTCCTTCAGCACGGTGACGTCGCCGGCGAGGAAGCGTTCCTCGCCGTCGTACGTTCCGAGGCGCAACGATCCATCGGCGCCGACGCCGAGCACAACCCCCTCGCGCACACGTTCGGCCGCGTCGCCGATTCGCACGTGGCGGCCGTTCATCCGGAACAGCGCGTCGAAGCGCGGGCGCAGCGCGGCGAAGCCGCCCGCCGCGTGGTCATCCAGCACGCCTTCGAGCCGCTCGAACAGCGCCGCCGCGAAACGCGCGCGCGCGATCCGGCGGCCGGCGAGCGCGTACAGGCTCGACGCGCGAGCGCGGAAATCCGGCGGAAAGCTGGCCGGGTCGACGTTCAGGTTCACGCCGATGCCGAGGATCAATGCGGCTTCGGCGTGCATGCCGGCGCGCTCGAGCAGAATGCCCGAGACCTTCTTGCCATCTGCGAGCACGTCGTTCGGCCACTTCAGCTCGACGCGCGCGGCGTCGCCGAGCTCCAGCGCGACGGTCTCCGCGAGCGCGACGCCCGCCGCGAGCGGAAGCGTGCCCAATGTCGCCGCGCTGCCGGCGGGCCGCAGCACGAAGCTCACGTAGAGGTTCGTGCGCGGCGGCGAGAAGAAGCTGCGACCGAGGCGGCCGCGGCCCGCGCTCTGCGCCTCCGCGATCACCGCCGTGCCGTGGGCCGCCCCGTCGGCAGCGAGCGCGAGCGCTAGGCGATTGGTCGAATCGATCTCCTCGAACCAATGCAACGCTCGCGCCAGCCAGCGCGTGCGCGGCGCGATCGCGTCCAGCGTCAGCGCCTCCTCCGGGTCGAGCGGCGGGGCGGGGGGTTCCGCTCCGCGCGCCATCCGCTGGGAGGCGCCCGAGCTCATCTAGCGACCTTCCTGGCGCGCACCTCGAGCGCGACGTCTGCCGCCGTCGCCGAGTGCGTGAGCGCCCCGATCGAGATGCGATGCACGCCGGTCGCTGCAATCTCGCGCACGTTGGCGAGCGTCACGCCGCCGGAAGCTTCCAGCGAGACGCGCTCGCCGTAGCGCTGGACGTACTCGCGCAGCTCGTCGGGCGGGCGATTGTCGAGCAACAACATCTGCGCGCCGGCCTGCACCGCTTCTTCGGCTTGGGCGAGGCTCTCGACCTCGCATTGGATCGCGAGATGCGGCGCGGCGGCCGCGCGCGCCGCCTTCACTGCGGCGCCGACGCCTCCCGCGGCGGCGATGTGGTTGTCCTTGATCAGCACCGCGTCGAACAGCCCGAAGCGGTGGTTGGTGCCGCCGCCGACCGCGACCGCGTACTTATCGAGCGCACGCCAGCCGGGCAGCGTCTTGCGAGTGTCGAGGATGCGCGCGCCCGTCCCGGCCACCGCTTCGACATAGCGCCGCGTCAGCGAGGCAACGCCGCAGAGCCGCCCCAGGAAATTCAGCGCGATGCGCTCGCCCGCGAACACCGAGCGCGCGCTGCCGCGGATGCGCGCGAGCGGCGTCACGCCCGCGACGAATTCGCCGTCCCGCCGCAGCGCAGCCACTTCGAGCTGCGCGTCGACCGCCGCAAAGCACGCGGACGCGATCTCCAGCCCGCAAACCACGAGCGCCGCGCGCGCCTCGATCTCGGCCTCGACTTGAAGCGACGCAGGCAGGCACGCGTTGCTCGTCACGTCGCCGCTGCCGAGATCCTCCGCGAGCGCGCGCTCGATCAGCGGCTTCCAAGTCGACGGATGCGGCAGGCTCGCGTGCACCCGCCGAGTCTAAGACGACTCCGCGCAGATGGGCAGGCGAGATTCGAACGCCCGCGCCCCACGTCCTCTAGCTGCCTCGATGCAGGCGACCACGCGAAGCGTGCGGCCCGGTCGGCTCGAAGCCGACCGGGCCGCACCACCTCCCTAACACCTGCTGGCCGAGCCCCTAGCACGAGCGTCTGCGGCGGGGCGGGGGCGCGGCGAAGGCGAGCAGCGGGCGGGGGTCGCAGAGCGAATCCCCAGGCGTGGTCGCGCGCACGCTCAAAGCCCATCGCAAAAGAGCTCGCACCCCGCACGCCACCGCCCATCGCGACCACGCGGGTGAGCGGCGCGAGCCCCCGCCGCTGCGAGCCGCAGCCGCGCCCCCGCCCCGCCGCAGACGCGGACCCCGCGCCGAGACGCGTACCCCCGCGAAGGACTTACTCGTCCCCGTCCTTCAGCTTGCGGATCTCTTCGCGAATGAGGGTCTCGGCCATCTTGGGGATCACCTCCCACGCGATCTGCTCGACCCGCTGCACGGTCTCGCGCACGATCCTGTCGGTCACGTCGCCGAATGCCTCCCAGGCCATCTTCTCGAGCATGTTGCGCAGCTCGTCGCGGCCGGGCAGCGCGCCATCTGCCTGCGGCGCGGCGGCTCGCGGCGCGCTCACGTGCTCGTCCGCAGCGTGTGCGGTGGGCTCGGGGCCGAACGGGTCATCGTCATCGTCTTCAGCAGGCCATGCCGGCCCGTTGCTGGGCGCGATCAGCACGGTCGTGGCGGGCGAGGGCGCCGCTTCGCCGTGGGGCTCGTCCGCGAACGGATCACCGAGGTCCGTCGACGAGATCTCATGCGAAGCAGCGGGGCGACCGCCGCCGATCATGTCCGCGAACGGATCGTCCGCGACGCCGGCCTCGGCGGGCGTGATCGTCCCCACGCCCGAAGCCGCAGGCTCCCCGAACATCACGCGCGTCGCGGCCATCGTCTCGGAAGCCCGCGCCGCGGGCGCAGAATCCTCTTCGGCGAACAGCACCTGCGTCGCCGCCGGCGCGTCGTCGAAAGGCTCGGCATCCATCGGCGGAAGCGTCTCGGCGTTCTCGTCGTCGTCCTCGGCGAGCGGCGCCACGCCCGAGTCTGCGTCGGGCAGGGCGATCTGTGTTCTGCTCTCGACTTCGCGCGGCACTGCGTCGAGCTCGTCGCTCGCGTTCACCTCGAGGTCGTCGGGCGATCCGAACGAGAGCGCATCCGACGGCGTCGCCGCATTGCGCGAAACCTGGCTCGGCTCGGTGATCTCGTCGGACATGAAGTCGAACGGCTCTTCCTCGTCGCCGAACAGTGGCGACGTGCTCGCCGCAGCGGGCGCCGCGGAAGCGGCGGCGCCGCTGGGTGTCGTCGCCGCGAGCCGCGCATTCACGAGATCCACCAGCGCCTGCGCCTCGAACGGCTTGGTGATGTGCCCGTCGGAGCCGACCTCACGGGCGCGAACTTCATCGAATGCTTCGAACGTGCCGGTGAGCAGCAGCACCGGAACGTGTCGCAGGTTCGGGTCCGCCTTGATCTGGCGGCAAACCTCGTAGCCATTCATGCCGGGCATCACGACGTCTGCGAGCACGATGTCGGGGCGAACCTCCTTCGCCTTCGCCACCGCAGCGGTGCCGTTGTCGACGCTGACGAGCGTGATGTCCTCGCTCGCGAAGCTGATGCCGACGACCTTCTGGATCGTGACGCTGTCGTCGGCGAGAAGCAGGGTCTTCGGCATCTTCCCCCGTCCTTTTTCCGAGCTCCGCTCGCCCGTTGGACTCGCTGCGCGCGTGCTGCGCCAGCTTCGCTGGCGCCCGCACGTTTGCTGGAACGACGACCACCAGTTGCTTCACGCACACGGCGGTTGTGTCTTCTACTCCGAACAGTGCCTGCGCCGCGCAGGCTCCGCATGCCTCTCTGTATCGTCGGCGCGCGTTCGAGGTTGAACGTTTCTCGCTTCGCGAGCCGGAAATTTGCGCGCAAGCTAGCAGCAACTGCGCGGGCGATCGGTCAAGTCACGCGCTGTGAGGTCCGATAGGTTCGCCAGCCATCGGCCTTCGAACTGGAGACGCGATGATTCTCAGGGCGGCCGCACGCAGCGACGTCGGGCTGCGGCGGCGCAGCAACGAGGACCGCTTCGTGCTCGTGCCCGAGCACGGCTTCTACCTCGTCGCGGATGGGATGGGCGGTCACACCGCGGGCCAGGTCGCGAGCCAGCTGGCCGCCGAAGCCGCCGCGCGCGCGATCCAAGCGCTCGAGGGCGCATCCGCGACGCCGTGCGAGAAGCTGCGCATGGTCGTCTCCGCTGCGAACCGCGCGATCTACCTCGCCGCGCAGCGCCAACCCGAGTACGGCGGCATGGGCACCACGGTCGTTGCCGTACTGGCTGCCGGCGACCGAGCGGCGCTGGCGCACGTCGGCGACAGCCGGGCCTACCTGGTGCGCCGCGAGCGCATCCGGCAGCTGACGGACGACCACTCGATCGTCGGCGAGCTGCTGCGGCGCCAGGAGATCTCGCTGGATGCCGCGCGTGAGCATCCGCACCGCCACGTGTTGACGCGCGCGCTCGGCGTGCGCGAATCGGTCGAGCCGGATCTCGCCGAGCTGACGCCGGCGCCGGGCGACGTCTTCGTGCTCTGCTCGGACGGCCTGACGAACCACGTCGAAGACTCCGAGCTCGCAAAGCTCGTCTCCGACGCGACGGATCTTCAGGAAGCCTGCGAAGACCTCGTCGACATGGCCAACGGCCGCGGCGGCGAAGACAACGTGACCGTGGTGCTGGCGCGAGTCGAGTAGCGGCGCGGACCCCGAAGAGCCCTTCGTCGCGAGCAGCGCTCGGGTGGGAGGGGGCTCCGTTCCGCTCCGGGCCTTCTACGGCTGCCGTGCGTCGAGGGAGGGCAGCGGGAATTTGGGTGAGCCTGCTGCCGGGCGGCCGCGATCGTTGGCTGGGATTTTGGGTGGTCGCGGTCGTGTCAGCGTGCGCACGCACCCCGAGGTATGCGCTGCGATTGCAGGCTACGGCCCTCCGCTCCAGGCCCCCCGTCCCACCCTCGCTCGCCTCAATTCGGGATTCGTCGCGTCTGATTTTTGTTGCGGGGCGGCGGATCGGCGGCATCGAGCCGCCGATCCGCCGCTCTCACCGTGAGGCACGCGTCGATAGTCGAGAATCCCGCTGGGTTCCTAACACGCACGCTGCAAATCGCGGCGGCGCGAGCATGGTCCGAGCTCCCCGGGTTAGCGCGAGTGGAGGTTGCATCGATACGTCAGCAGGCCGGACGTCCACCTAAAACGCGCAGCGTGCCGCGGCGGCGGTTCGACGCCGCCGACGCGGCACTACGTCCCTAATTCTTTGAACTCGCGGCCCTCCTCGAGCGGAGGGGCGGGACGGGGGTCCTGGAGCGCAGGGCCGTAGCCTGCAACCGCAGCGTGCACCTCGAGGTGCGTGCGCACGCTGAAACGAACGCGACCACCCACATATCCAGCCAAAGCCCGCGGCCGCCCCGCAGCAGGCTCACCCAAATTCCCGCTGCCCTCCCTCGACGCAAGGCACCCGTAGAAGGCCCGGAGCGGAACGGAGCCCTCTCCCGCCCCGAAAGCGAACGAGCGAGCCAGGCTCTGCCTTTTCTTCTTCTTCTTCTTCTTCTTCTTCTTCGCCCGCCCAGTCCGCGGCGGCGGGCTTGGCATCGTGCGCTCTACGCCCGCTCGATCACCGCCTTCAGCTTCGAGCGCAGCCGCAGCACCGACTTCGTGTGGATCTGGCACACGCGGGATTCCGTAATGCCCAGGATGTTCCCGATTTCCTTCATGTTCAGATCTTCGTAGTAGTAGAGCGAGATCACGAGGCGCTCTTTCTCGGGCAACGTCGCGATCGTGTCGGCGACGACCGAGCGCATCTCCTGGAGCTTCAGGCTCGCGAACGGATTCTCCGCGTTCACGTCCTCGACGACGTCGGCGTAGCTGCCGCTGCGATCGCTGTCCTGGCCGCCGCCGCGCAGCTCTTCGAGATTCACCAGCGAGATTCCACGCACCTGATTGATCAGCTCGTGGAACTTGTCGAGCTGCAGGCCCAGCGAGTCCGCGACCTCCTCCTCGTTTGCGGAGCGGCCGAGTCGTTGCTCGACGTCTCCGTAAGCGCGTTCGAGGCGGCGTCCCTTCTGTCTCACGCTGCGCGGCACCCAGTCGAGCGAGCGCAGCTGATCGAGGATCGCGCCTTTGATGCGGAACTCGGCGTAGGTCTTGAACTTGCAGTTCTTGTCAGGGTCGTACTTGTCGATCGCATCCATCAGGCCGATCACGCCGGTGTTATGCAGATCGTCGAGGTCGATGTGCGAGGGCAGGCGGACGGCGATGCGATTCACGATGTATCGGATCAGCGGCGCGTGCTCGAGGACGATCTGCTCCTTCAGCGTGCCGGGGATCTCGCCGAACTTGTCCTTGGCCGTCTTCAGCTGCGCTTCCATCGCTTCCTCCACCACGTCGTTTGCCCCCGCTGTTCCGGGCTCGTCTCGCTCGCCCCACGCGAGCGGGCGGGTGCAGAGCAGGGGCCATGCCAAGCGGCAGCCGAGTTCGTGACGGGTGCGTGAGCGCGCGCGGCACGCCGCGCCTAACCCGCGGATTTCCGGAACGAAATCGGCGGCGAGTTGCGGGCGCGCTGCACGCGCGTGGGCGCAGCCGCGGGCGGCGCGATGCGAAGCGGGCCGGCAAAAGCGTCGGAAGCTCGACGCTCGAGCGTGAGCGGAGTTACGAAACCGTCAGCTGGCCGGCCTTGTTCGACTTGTCCGCGCCGATCCACTCCGAGGCTGGCGCGCGGCGGAGTCGGGGCGCGGAGGAAACGAGGTTTCGCCCTAATCGAGGGAAGCGAGGAGAGTTTGCGATCGCTGTTCGCGATCGGCTTGTTCGCGGTCCGATTACTGATCGGGCGAAAGGCCGTGCTTCTTGATCTTCTCGAGCAGCGTCGTGCGGTTCATCGCGAGCAGCTTGGCGGCTTGGTTTTTGTTCCAGCCGGTTTGCTCGAGCGCTTGGCGGATCAGGTCTGCCTCGAAGCGATCGACCGTGGTCGTGAGCGGGAGCCCGCTGGTCGGGAGCTTCGGCGGCTGTGCGGCGGGGCCGACGCTCGCCGCCCGCAGTGGGCTCGGGAGGTCGGCGATGCCGATCGCGCCGCCGCCCTTCAGCACCACCAAGCGCTCGATCGTGTTCTCGAGCTCGCGCACGTTGCCGGGCCAATCGTGCGCGCACAGGCGCTCGAGCGCGTCGCGTTCGAGCGAGCACGCGGGCACGCGGCGTTCCTCCTGAATCTTCTTCAGGAAGTGGCTCGCGAGCAGCGGAATGTCGTCCCTGCGGCTGCGCAGCGGTGGCGTCTCGATCGGAATCACGTTGAGGCGATAGAAAAGGTCTTCCCGGAAGCGCCGCTCGCGGATCGCGGTGCCGAGGTTCTGATTCGTCGCGGCGATCACGCGCACGTCGACGCGCTGCGTCTGCGAGGAGCCGACCGGCTCGAAGGTGCGGTCCTGGAGCACGCGCAGCAGCTTCACCTGCAAGCTCGGGCTCATGTCGCCGATCTCGTCGAGGAAGATCGTGCCGCCGTGCGCGAGCGCGAAGCGTCCCTCGCGTGCGGCAACTGCGTTCGTGAACGCGCCCCGCACGTGACCGAACAGCTCGCTCTCGAGCAGCTCCTCGGGGATCGCTCCGCAGTTCACGGTCACGAACATGCGCTCGGCGCGGGGGCTGTTGAAGTGGATCGCGCGCGCGACGAGCTCCTTGCCGGTGCCGCTCTCGCCGGTGATCAGCACCGTGGAGTCGGTATCCGCGACGCGCTCGACGAGCTCGAGCACGCGCCGCAGCGCCTCGCTCGCACCGACGACCTGATCGAAGCGATAGCGGCCCTGGAGCTGGCGCTGCAGCTGGCGGTTCTCCGCCTTCAAACGCCCGTGCTCGATCGCCTGAGCGGCGAGCTTGCGCAGAACATCGTGCGCGCTCTGCTCGTTGCCCTTGTCGAGATACCAGTAGGCGCCCGCCTGCAGCGCTTCGAGCGAGGACTCGGCGCCGCCGTAGCCGGTGATCACGATGCAAGGCAGATCCGGATTCACGTCGTGCACTTGGCGCACCAGCTCGTGCCCGCTGATGCCGGGCATCTTCACGTCGCACAGCACGAGCTCGAGCGGCTGCGCGCCGATGATCGCGAGCGCCTCGGCGCCGTCGCGCGCAGAGGTCACCGCGTAGCCCGCGCGCGCGAGCATGCGCTCCAGCGCACTGCGATAGAACTCGTTGTCATCGACCACGAGCACGTGCGGCTTCCGCACTCGAAACCTCGCCGGGGGGGCGACCGAATCCCTGAGAGCTGAGCGCGCACTGTAGGAAAGCTCGTTTGCGTCTCAAGGGCGCGCGTCACGCCTCCGATGCTCTGCGCATGGCAGATGCGGCGGAGCGCTCGCCGAGCGCGCAGCTTGCGGGCGGGGTCCTGCTCGTCGACGACGAGCCGCTGTTCCTGCGCGCGCTCGAGCGCATCCTGCACGCCGATCGGCACGCGCTCTACCGCGCGAGCAGCGCGGCCGAGGTCGACGGCGTGTTGGCGGAAGCCGAGGTCGATCTCGTGCTGCTCGACGTGCGGCTCGGCATCACGAGCGGCGTCGAGCTCTTGGAGCAGATCAAACGCGCGCGGCCGGACATCGAGGTCGTGATGATGACCGGCCACGGCACCGTCGAGAGCGCGGTCGAGTGCATGCGGCGCGGCGCATTCGACTATCTCGAGAAGCCCTTCGTCGATTCGCACCGCGTGCGCGCGGTGATCACGCGCGCGATCGAGCGACGCCGGCTCGTCGCTCGCAACCGCGACCTCGAGCGCGAGCTCGCGACGCGCGGCGGCGGCGCGCTGGTCGGCTCCTCGCCGAAGATGCGCGCGGTGCTGCGCACGATCGAGAGCCTGCGCCACAACGAGTCGAGCGTGCTGATCCAGGGCGAGAGCGGCACCGGCAAGGAGCTGGTCGCCGCCGCGATCCACGCAGCGAGCCCGCGCCGTGAGAAGCCCTTCGTCCCGGTGGACTGCGGCGCGCTTCCCGAATCGATCATCGAGAGCGAGCTGTTCGGGAACGAGCGCGGCGCCTTCACCGGCGCGACCGGCGCGATCGGGCTGTTCCGTGTCGCCGACGGCGGCACGCTGTTCCTCGACGAGATCGGTGAGATCGCGCAATCGATTCAAGCGAAGCTGCTGCGCGCGCTCCAGCAGCGCGAGGTGCGGCCGGTTGGCTCCGCGACGCCGGTGGCGGTCGATCTGCGCATCGTCGCCGCGTCCAATCGCGATCTCGCGCAGCTCGCCGAGCAAGGCCGCTTTCGCCTCGATCTCTTCTACCGGCTCAACGTGGTGCGCATCGAGCTTCCGCCGCTACGTGAGCGGAGCGATGATATCCCCTTGCTGGCACAGCACTTTCTGGCAAAGCACCGGCGCGCGGATTCGCCCGTCACGGGCTTCGAGCCGGAGGCGCTGCACGCGCTCACGCGACATGTCTGGCCGGGCAACGTGCGCGAGCTCGAGAACGCGGTCGAATCTGCGCTCGCGCTGGCGAGCGGGCCGCGCCTGCGCGCGCGCGATTTCTCGCTCGGCCGCGAGCGCGCTTCGACTTCCGCGCCTGGAGCCGGCGCGAGCGCCGGTCTGCCGCTCTCGTTCGACGCTTACGAGCGCAATCTGCTCGAGCGCGCACTCGCGGAGACCGGCGGCGACGCCGCGCTCGCCGCCCGCCGGCTCGGGGTCGGGCGCTCGACGTTCTATCGCAAGCTCGCGAAGCACGGCGTCGCGGCCCGCCGGCCGCGCGGAGAGCTCGTGACGCTCGCCGCGCCGTTCGGGCGCTAGCAAGCGAAGCGCGCAGCGAGGCGGAGTCTTCGGAGCCGAGCGGAGTCGGAAGGGAGACCGAAGCGCGCAGCGAGGCGGAGTCTTCGGAGCCGAGCGGAGTCGGAAGGGAGAGCGAAGCGCGCAGCGAGCGGCGTCTCCGGAGCGGAGCCGAGCGGAGTCGAACAGAGGCCTCGAAGTGCTGGAGTCTCGATGGTCGGCGATCGCGCATCCTGAGTCGGCCGCTAGCAGTCGAAGCGCCGCAAGATAGACTGCGCCGACCCCCCTTTCCGCGCGAGCGGTCTACGCAAGTGATTAGGGGACGCCGTGAGTAGACAAGCCGAGCCTGCCCGCTTGCTGCTGCTCGCGCCGCCGCCCGCCGCGCACGAGCCGCGCGGCGCCGCAGCCGAAGCGCTGCTGGCGCTCGGCCGCACGATCGAGCTGTGTCACGACGTGCGTGCGGCGCATGCGGCGTTCGCGGCCGGCGGTGCTGCGCTCGTCGTCGTGGACGCGCGCGTGCAGCGTGCGCTCGCCTGGCTACGCGAGCTCTGCGACGGCGAGGCCAGCGTGTCTGCGCTCGCGATCGTGCGCGACGACTCCGAAGCGGTCGTCGCATTCCGCGCGGGCGCGGCGGAGTGCGTCCACGCGGACGCGCTGAATCGCGAGCTCGCTCCGGCAGCGCGCGCGTTGCTCGCGCGCGTGCAGCGCGCCCAGCGCGGGGAGGCAACGAGCGGCGATCCGCAGGCGAGCAACGTGGTGCAGCACATGAACAGCGCGCTGCTCGTGCTCGATCGCACGGGCCACGTGACGTTCGCGAACCCGACCGCCGCGCAGCTGCTCGGCACGGACGCGGAGAAGCTGACGGGCCGACCGATCGCGCACTGGTTTCCAGGCGTGCAGCGCAGCCTTCTGCCCGTGCAGCGCACGCTCGAGCGCGGCGAAAAGCTGCGCGGCGCCGAGGCGATGGTCACGCGCGAGGACGGCCGCGCGATCCCGATCGGTCTGTCCGCCTCGCCGCTGCGCAGCGCGCGCGGCGAGCCCGACGGCGCGATCGTGATCTTCCAGGATCTCAGCGACGCGAAGCAGCTCGAGAGCCAGCTGCTGCAGCGCGAGAAGATGGCGTCGATCGGCCAGCTCGCG
>Ga0187894_10006064_pt1 | contig 12009 bp, 10 predicted proteins | sample GBC1701081metaG_FD_136650 | JGI IMG/M metagenome (GOLD analysis project Ga0187894, IMG submission 136650) | White microbial mat communities from a lava cave in the Kipuka Kanohina Cave System on the Island of Hawaii, USA - GBC170108-1 metaG ...
AACAGGCGATCTCTGATTGCCTGGAGACTGCTTCCTTAAACCACAAGAATGAACTCAATTCACTCTTAACGCTGAACTTTCAGACTTTTGAAAAAGCTCAAATTATGCCCGTGTGAGGTATATTTGGCCTGCCTCCGTGCAGGCGTCGGCTTCCTCAAGGATGCGCCGCTTGTATTCGGCAGAAAACTGATGGCGCTCGGGTTTCGCTTTAACTTCCGGATCCACCTTGGTGGGTGATCCTTTCCCGGGCTTAGATGATGAGGAGTCTTGAGACATTGAAAACTTCCTTTGCCCTCGACATTAAACTATTTGAGGAAAGTGTCTCAAGGGATATTGGCACAGAGGGCGCTGAAGCGAGCCGCGCTGTTGAGAAAGAACGCGCTCTTCTACAAGAACGAGCACGGGGCGATGGTCGGAGAGATCCTACTGAGCTTGATCGAGACCTGCCGGTTGAACAAGGTGAGCGTGTGGAAGTATCTCCTGGTGTTGATGCGGGAGCGTGCTCAGGTTCGAGCCGCGCCGTCAGCCTACCTGCCGTGGAATTACGCGCGGGAGACCGAGCATTCTGACGACAAACTCGGCGAGTTTGGCATGTGGCATCTCGAACTCGAGCAGGAAGCGTTGCAGTCGTTTGTAGTTCGACTCGACCTGCGCCGAACCTGAGAAGGCGTTGGCCAGAATCGAGAGATTGACGGTCTGCACGGTGTAGAGAGCCAGGAGAAAGCGCGCCACAAATTTGATGCGCGCCTTGTTCCAAGGTAGATTTTCAAGCAACGTTTGCTCAAGCGAGCGAATGTCGGTCATCGCGCGATCTCCTTTCGGTCTTAGGCGACAGAAAGTCTAATCGCACGATGACCTGTTCAGCTACGACCACAATTCGGCATCATTTTTTGTTCTGTAGAGAGGGCAGTGACAATCAACGCAACTACACTCAGGACGGTCGTTCTCCCGAGGATACTTTCTGGTTGATCTATCAAATGTATGACGTCTTTTTTCAAGTTGAGGCATTCGCCGACCCTGACTGGGATGATCGTGATGGTGATGAGGATGTGGCGGGCGCAATCGTGTTTTGACGCGCTTGGCGCGATCCTGTTTGGCGGATCGCTCACAGAATTCCTTTCAGCTTTTCTGATGAGATATTGCGCCCGCAAAGAACGATCACGGCGTTTTGTCCGGCAAATCTCTCACGCTCTTTCAAATAAGCGGCGACGGCGACGCCAGCCGAGCCTTCGATGATCCAATGTTCTTTGTCGAAGATCAGGCGCATCGCCTCGCGAATCTCTGATTCGGAAACCAATGTGTGATCGTCGATCAGTTGTTGGCAGAGCGGGAATGTGACGGAGCCTTCCTCCATGCCACCCGTGGTGCTTTCCGAAATCGTCGTCTCTTCGGGAACTTCGATGATCCGGCCTGCGCGCAGGCATTCGTAAAGCACGGGCGAATTTTCGGGCCAGCATCCAATGATCCGCGTTTGTGGGCTGACCGCTTTCAGATACGTTGCAATTCCTGCGATCAATCCTCCTCCTCCGACCGTGACGAAGATCGCGTCAATGCGGTCCAACTGTCGCGCAATTTCCACGCCGATCGTGCCCTGACCGGCGATGACCTGCAGGTCGTTGTATGGCGAGATGAAGACCCGGCCGGATTTTTCGGCAGCCTCGCGAGCTTTATGCTCCGCTTCGAGGCAGTCGTTGTTTGACAAGACGGGAATTCCGCCGAGGTGTTTGATCATCTCCAGTTTTTGTTCCGAAACATCGCGAGGTAAATAGATCGTCGCGGTCGTTCCCGCGTGGCGGGCCGCGTAACAGACGCCCATTCCGTGGTTGCCCGTCGAGGCCGCGATCACGCCTGCGCGCAATTGTTCGTCGGTGAGCGAGAGAATCTTGTTCGTCGCGCCACGGAGTTTGAACGAGCCGGTGTGTTGCAGGTGTTCGAGCTTAAGGTAGACGTTGGCGTTTCCCAGCCGGCTCAGATGAAGGGAATGATCGACCGGCGTCTCGCGCGCGAGCGGGCGGATGCGCGATTCGGCGGCGAGCGCGTCTTCGGCGGTCAGCATAACCATTTCTTTTTGTCTCACCTGATGTTCACAGTCACTGTGTTCGATCTGATCCCGTCAACCGTCAGGATCACATCCGCCTCGCCACGTCCAATCAGACTTCGCGGCAATCGCGCGACGACCTGGTCGAGCCCTTCGAGTCCGCCTACCGCCGCGACGCTAACCACTTCAACATTCATCCCGCCGATCTCCAGGCTGACGTTTGAAAGCGAGCTGTAAAAGCGTATGCCGACGCCGTAAAGCAACAGGAAGACTGTGTCCGTCTCCGGGCCCATGTCTATTGGTACTGCGACGAACCTGTTGAGTGATGAATCGAACCTGGCTACCGATTCGAAGGTCTGCGCTCCATCGCCCCGAACGCGCAATACGACCGCCGCCGCGACGCCCTGTCCGTTCCCGTTCGCGGCGAAAAGACTTGGCGCCGCGTTGACGATTCGGATCGCGCCGGTAAAGACATTGCCGTTGCCGGCGGTGACCGTGATCGTGGCCAAACCAACCGCTACGTTTGCCGGGAGCAGATAGTTGATCTGAACCGGCGAGACGTAAAAGAGCGGCGCGTTCTGTTCGGCGCCTGCGCTGTCGGTGATCTTGACGCTCGTGCCCGCGAGCGAAGTGGGCAAGGGCAATGCCGTCGGGGCTTGAGTGGCCGTCGCAAGCCCGACGCCGAACAAAGCCGTGATCGTGCCGCGCGCCAGCGGATCGCCTTTGTAGCTCGCCGCCGAGACCGACGTGATGTGGCTGGCGAAGCGATAGCCGATCGCGATCATCTTCGCCGTATAAACCGAAGTCCGCGCCGTGACGTAGAGCGTCTTCAGATCGGGGCCGCCGAACGCGCAATTGGACGGAGCCTCCTGAAACGTGATCACGCCGAGCGAATCGCCGTTGGGTTTGAGAACCTGAATCGCGTTGATGCCCGGGCGGGTGACGTAAAGATTGCCCTGTGTGTCTATGGTCATTCCGTCACCGCCGCCATTGCCTTGCAGGGCGAACATCTGCGGCGTCCCCAACTGCCCCGGCGAATTAACCGGATAGACCATTACGTTGTTCGAGCCGTGCAACACGTAAAGCGTCTTTTCATCGAGCGAGAATCTCAGGCCGTTCGGGCGCGTCAGGTTGTCGATCACTCGAGTGACCGCGCCGCTCGGCGAAACGTAATAGACGCCCTGTCTGTCTTGAGTCGGAGTCCCGCCGAAGACCGGATCGCTGAAATAGATCCCGCCCTGGCGATCAACGATCAGATCGTTCGGCGAATTGAAGCGGACGTTATTGAACCTGTCGGCGATGACTTCGATCGCTTTGGTTGTGATGTCAATTGCGACGATGCGCCCCGCGCCGCTCTGGCATGCGATCAGACGCCCACGCTGGTCGAACATCAATCCGTTGATGCCCTGAGTGTCTTCGAGAAAAGTAGTGAGAGCGCCTTGCGTGTCGAGTTTGTGAATCCGGTTGCGCTGTACGTCGGAGAAGTAGATGTTGCCTTGCAGATCGGCTGCGGGGCCTTCAGTAAATTGGAACCCGGTTTGCGGGCGCGCGACATCGCCGATTGGGCCGATGCCGGGAATTTGCGCTCGAATCGAAACGGGGAAGAGAAGGGCGGCAAGGAGCAGTAAAGACTGCGTTAATTTGCGTGGCATTGGATTTCCTCCTGTGAAAAACGTCCGGGGATTTCTCAAACGAGTTACTCTACCCAATTTTTGATCGCGATGAGCTGTGACCGTGTGAATCTCGTCGAGATTTGTTCGACGAATTCACGGGCGTAGTTTAACGCATCGTCACGAATTTTATTCACCAGGCCGAGGCGAAGCGCTCCCTCCGCGTCAATGCGATCGCCGATGACGAACATTCTGCGGGCGGCGTCAATCCCGATCAATCGGGGCAGCCGTTGGGTTCCGCCCCAGCCGGTGATGATGCCTCGTTTGGCTCCGGGATGTTGAAACGTGGCGCGCGGCGTGGCGAATCGCAGGTCGCAGCTCATCGCGATGTCCAGCCCTCCGCCCAGGCAATGGCCGTCAATCGCCGCGATGGTGATCGGCGCGGCTTTGCTGAACGACGCCAGAATCGTCTGTCCTTTTCGTGAAAATTCAAAAGCCGTCGTGGGATCGAGCGCGGCGACTTCGGTCAGATCGGCGCCCGCGGAAAAAACTCCGCCCGCGCCGGTGATGATCAACGCTAGCAGGCCGTCGTTTTCGCTCAGATTCGTGATGATCCCGGCGAGCTCGTCCATCGTCGCTCTGGTCAGGCAATTGAGTTGTGACGGGCGGTTGAGCGTGATGACCGCATGGTTATGGTGTTCGGTGAGCAGGATGGGGGAAGACATCTTTTTGAATTCAACCTTCCAGCGCCTTCGCCAGCATCGTGAGGAATGGAACGCATTGGTCGTAGTCCAGCAGGTAATAATTCGGACCGAGCTTGATGTTGCGGTAATAGTCGGCCAGATGCTCTTTGTAATAGGCTTCGGATGGGATCAACCATGCGTCGGCGTCTGACAGCAGTTCGACCAGCAGCCATTTCTCCAACAGCCGCGCCACTCGCCCGTTGCCGTCGGCGAGCGGATGTATGTGCGCGAAGACCAAATGAGCCAGCGCCGCATGATAGAACGCTTCGTCGGGGCTGACTCTTGCGCGCTTGAGATTATCAACTTCGACGAAGAACTCTTTCATGCGCCCCGGCGTGAATTCCGGCTCGATCGCAGCGTATTCGATTCCCTCGCGGCTGTATACGAACATTAACTGCGTTCGGTAACAACCGCGGGTCGGCGCCGGCAAGATCGGTTCGGCAAGCTTGTCGTGCGCCGCGAGCAGATTCTTTTCGTCGAGCGCCTGTGATTGGGCGAACCGATAAGCCTCGATCAGCGATTCGATCTCGGCCATCTCTTTCGGCTTGACGTCGCGCAACCCGGTCTGTCCCAGTTTGGAATTCATGAAGGCGTTGAGGTCAATCGAATTGCCTTCGATGTTCGAGCTGAAGACGGCCGAAGCTTCGGTTGAAAAATCGAGCGGCGGATGCGGACGGCTCTTGAACTCTTTCCAAAGCGAGGCGACTCGCTCCCGCCCGCCCGCGGCTTTCAACCACTTATTCAGATATTTGTCGTCGTCAATGCGCATGCACAGGACGCCTGCGCCATTGGTCTATTCACGAGTCTTCGCGCCGGAGGCGCTGCGGATATTAGCCGGTGGTAGAACCACCGGAAACAGTCCGAAAATGTCTCTCCAGCCCCGGAGGGGCGACGGACCCAGGCTTGGTCTATCGCCCTTTCAGGGCTGGGGAAATGGTTGGACGCCTTTCCGGTGGTTCTACCACCGGCTAATATCCGGCGTCCCTCCGGGACGAAGAAGAGTCTCCAGACTTGTGAATGAACCAACGGCATGCGCTCCCGGGGATTTCGGCGCCAATCCTCAGTCGCGCGGTTTCACGGTTTCGCGGATGTATTTGATGATGTCTTCGGTCGAAGCGCCGGGCAGGAAGACCTCGCCGACACCGGCCTCTTTAAGTCTCGGAATGTCGTCTTCGGGAATGATGCCGCCGCCGAAAAGGATCACGTCGTCCATCCCTTTTTCGCGCATCAACTCGATCACGCGAGGGAAGATGGTCATATGCGCGCCCGACAGGATCGAAAGCCCGACGAAGTCTACGTCTTCCTGCAACGCGGCGTTGACGATCTGTTCGGGCGTTTGGCGCAAACCGGTGTAGATCACTTCCATCCCCGCGTCGCGCAACGCGCGGGCGATGACTTTCACTCCACGATCGTGCCCGTCCAATCCGGGCTTTGCCAGCAACACTCGGATCTTGGTTTCAGACATAGTTTTTAGGAGTGGGGAGTGGGGAGACAAGGGGACAAGGAGAGTGGGAGACAAGGAGACAAGGAGATTTTTCTTTTCCTATCTCCCTGTCTCCCACTCTCCTTGTCTCCTTGTCTCCCACTCTCCCACTCCCCCACTCTCATTTCTCCTTCTTCCCCGTGAATTCCACAGTTGGCCATCCGGCGGAGGTCAACTTTCCTTTCATAGTGTCGCCGTCGAGTTTGCCGGCGATTTGAACTTCCGACTGATTACCTTGTAATTCGGATTTGACTTTGATCATCACGTCGGCGCCCTGCACCGAAGCGCTGATTATGGGGAATTGACCGAACGGTGTGTCGAGCGCGCCGTCTATATTGGCGCCTTTGGATTTGATCTCAAGCTTCAACGCGACCTGACCGTCGGGCGAACTGGCCGTCAAATTCCACTTGCCGATGATCGGCGCCACATCGCCGCTGGCGGTTGGCGCATTGCTGGCCGCCGGCGCCGGCGCGGGCGATTGTAGTGGCTTGCCTTCGGCGTCGTAAAGCGCGACGGCGCCGAACCGTTTCATCACATCGGTGATTTGCTTGGCGTCGCCGACGGCGACGATTTGAAGCTTGCCAAGGTCGATATATTTTCGCGCGACGCGCTGAACGTCATCCATTGTCACCGCTGAGATCTTCTGCGGATAAGTATCCCAGTAATCGGCGGGCAGGCCATAGAGTTTCTGGGTGATGATGTTGGAGAGCAGGCTCTGCGGCGATTCGAGTTCAAGCGCGAAGCCGCCGATGATCGAGCGTTTGGCGTTCTCGAACTCTTCCACCGGAACTTTCTCGTCCCGGATGCGCCTGAGTTCATACATCAACTCCTTCATTGATTCTTGGGTGACGTCGGTGCGCACTTCGGCGCCGGCCTGGAACGAGCCGCGGTACTTATATGACGAGACGCTGCTGTAAGCGCCGTAAGTGTAGCCCTTGTCCTCACGCAGGTTGAGGAAGAGACGCGCGCTCGGGCCGCCGCCGACGACCCGGTTCATGACTTCGAGCGCGAAGTAGTCGGGGTCGGCGCGCTCGATGGTCAGATTACCAAGCAACAAATTGGTCTGCACGGAGCCCGGGCGGTCGATCAAGTAAACCTTCGATGTGTCCGTCTCGTTTACTTTGGGGATCGTGGTCGCCGGGACCTCGCCGCGCGTCCAAACGCCGAAAGCTTTTTCGAGCCTGGCCACAACCTCGGCGGGTTTGACGTCGCCGACAATGTAGAAGACCGCGTTGTTCGGTTTGTAGTGAGTCGCGTGGAACTGCTTCAACATCTCAGGTGTGAGCTGTTGAATCTCGGCGGCTGAGAGTGAGACGCGCGCCGCCGGGTGGTTGCTGTAGAGCGCTCGATAGAACATCTCGTCGGCGAGAAAGGAAGGCTGCGAGCGTTGAAGCGGGATCTCCGCGAGCGTCCGCGTCTTCAGGTTATTGAACTCGTCAGCCGGGAAGGTCGGATTGAGAATCACGTCGGCGAACAACTCCATCACCTGATCCAGATTATCCGTGAGGCCGGAAGCCGAGACGTTGCTAGCCAGGGACGACAGTCCCGCGCCGGCCGAGAGCGAAGCGCCGAGCGCGTCCACCTGCTCGGCGATTTGCTTACTCGTGCGCGTCTTTGTTCCCTCGCGCAGGAGCGAGGCGGTGAATTGAGCGATCCCGGGCTGCTTATCAGCCAGGCCGCCGCTCAAAATCGCCATCTGCATGGCGAAAGTCGGAAGCTTGTGGTTTTCGAGCACGACGACTTGCAGCCCGGCGCCGAGTTTGGTCTCGTAGGGTTTGGGCAGGTTGACCTTGAGCACTTCCTTGTTGACCGGCGCTTTGCCCTTGATCACCGCGCCCTTCATCGACTCCTCGCGCCGCTGCGGGGCGCCTTGCGCGAAGACGAGTGATGCGGCGATGACGGCAAAGACAGTCGCCGCCAGCGCGCGATTCAATGTTGCGGATATTCTTTTCATAACTTGATTCTCCTGTCTCCTATCGCGATTTCGGGACGGCCAGAGCGATGGTGCGGTTGGACGCTTTCAGGTACTTCTTGGCGACGCGCTGGACATCTTCCTTGGTGACGGCGGCGATCTTCTGGAACTGGGTGTTGATCAGGTTCGGATCGTTGTAATAGACCGCGTACTGGCTGAGCCGGACGGCCGTATTCTCGCTGCTCTGCAACGCCTGAATCGAGCCGCGACGCGCGGAGTTCTTGGCCTTTTCAAGCTCCCAATCGGCGATCGGCTCCTGCTGAAGTTTGGCGATCTCCTCGTAGATGACGGCCTCGACTTCTTCGGTCTTTTTGCCCGGCGCCGCCAGCGCTCCCAGTTGGTAATAACCCGGCCCGCGCCGTTCATCAATTCCGCCGAAGACTTGCGCGGCCAGTTGTTTCTCTTTGATCAGGCGTTGGTAGAGCCGCGAGCTTCGCCCCTCGGCGAGCGCCTCGTTGAGGACTTGAATGGCGTAATAGTCCGCCGTATTGCCGACGATTCCTTTGTAGCCGATGAAGACCAGCGGGAGTTGCGCCAGCGGGTCTTCAACCGTCAATCGCCGCTCCGCCGTCTGCTCCGGCTCGGTCATATCGACGGGCGGCGGCGCGGGCTGCGCCGGGATCGCCTCGAAATGCTTTTTGATTTTGGCCAGCGCTTCTTCCGTCTTGAAGTCGCCGACCAGCGCCAGCACGGCGTTGTTCGGCGCGTAATAGACGCGGAAGAACTCCTTCACGTCATCGACACTCGCCGCATTGAGGTCTTCCATCGAACCGATGGTCGAGTGTTTGTAGGCGAAGTTGTCGTACATCGCTTCGCCGAACTGCTCGACGGCCTTGCCGTAGGGTTGATTGTCCACGCCGAGTCGCCGCTCTTCCTGCACAGCGTTGCGTTGATTGTCGAGATTCTCTTTCGAGATGTCGAGGCTTCGCATGCGGTCGGCTTCGAGGAAAAGCGCGAGGTCGAGCTGATTGGAGGGCAGCGTTTCATAATAGTTGGTCCGGTCCGTATTGGTCGTGCCGTTCATCGTGCCGCCGTTGTTGAAGACCACAACGAAATGCTCTCCCTTGCCGACGTTCTCCGAACCCTGGAACATCATGTGCTCGAAGAGGTGCGCGAAGCCCGTGCGGCCCTTGCGCTCGTTGCGCGAGCCGGTGTCGTATGTGACGGCGAGCGAGATGACCGGCGCGCTGTGGTCTTCGACGAGCAGCACGCGCAGGCCGTTTTTCAACTTTACGTCTTTGTAGTTGACGTTGATCGTTTTGGAGAGCGCGGGTTTCGCCGCCGGTTTGGCGCCTTTCGGCGCGGCCGGGTTCTGCCCGCCCTGCGCATAAGCCGTAACGCTCGAAACCGCGAGCGCAAGGGCCAGCAGCGCGCGTGTGAAGCGCTGAGAGTTGTTCATAAAGATTTCCTTTCGATTCTGAGTTCGGGAAATTTGTGCGCGCGTTGAAATAGAATGATGCGAGAAGAACTGCAATCGCAATTCAATGAACGTCCACAGAGCGGGTGAGGTTCAGTATGATTTTTTCTTTCAGCCAGTTCCGCCTATGATCATTACCTTATCTCGCGATCAGGAAGGTAAGGACGATTGAGGCGCCATCTCAATCAACCTGCCCCGCAATGTTTCGGGATCAGGAATCTCATCAAGCTCGTGGCAGAGGCGATGCAACTTGTCAGGGTCGCCGACTGCTTCGACTTCGGCGCCGAGTTGAATGCCTGGAAAGCGTTTGTCGGCAAGCAGACGAAGGAGATCAGCGATCCTCGCCAATGTGACCTTCCGCTCTTCCTCGCGACCTTCTTCCAGAATAAACTGATAGAAACTCGATTCGCGTAATCGTTCTATTGGCATCATAGACACTCCTCCAATCAATTCCAGCAGCTCAAATCGATTGTAGCGCAGCCCTCCCAGCATCACAAAATGCAGGCTCATCTCACGTCGCTGTCTTTCATCAGGAATTAATTGCAGCGCCTCAGCGCTTGACGCTAACTCTTCGCGCCCGCCATCCATCAACGGCAGGAAGGGCAACAACGTTTGCCGCCCCGATTCAAGCGCCTCTCGAGCCGGTATTCGCCATAGGCGGATCAGGTGAAAGCGCGTCTCCATACGCGTGCCGCCGGCGACCGCGACGCCATACTTTGGCGGACGCCGCGGCAAACCGGTCTTCGTCAGCAGCATAACGTAGCTATCCACGGGCAGGCGATACTTGAGCCAATGTAGCGGCCCGTATTCGACCATCCGATGCGGGATGTCCTGTTCCCACCTTGTCCACGCTTCGACGTGAACCACGCGGTCTCCACGACGCGAAGTGACGCGATAGGCCTGATCGGGCAGCAAAGCCGCCACGCTGATTTCGCGCGGCAACAATTCGATCTTGGCCTGCTCGTCCGGTTCAATTGCGCCAAGGATCAGCAACAACGATTCCGGGTCTTGTTCGGCGAGAAACTTGAACGCCTGATCGTAGGGTTTCGTGGCCATTGTGTTTTGGGGAGAGAGACACGATCAAAAGTCCGGCTCCTGGTATTCGCCGAATACAGGCCGCAGCGCGTCGCACATCTCGCCCAGCGTGCAATCGGCGCGCGCGCAATCGATCAGCAGCGGCATCGTATTGACGTTCGGATCTTCCGCGCCGCGCCTCAACGCGTCGATCGCGCGCTCGGCCGCGGCCTTGTCACGTTTCGCGCGAAGCTTCGCGAGGCGCTCCTCCTGCAGCCTCGCCACCGATTCGTCAATTTGCAGGATGTTCGGCTCGCCCAGTTCGTTGGTATTCATCTGGTAGGCGTTGACGCCGACGATCATCTTCTCGCCGCGCTCGACCGCGCGCTGGTAGCGGTAAGCCGACTCCTGAATCTCTTTCTGCGGGAATCCGGCTTCAACGGCTTCGACCATTCCGCCCATTGCGTCGATCTTGCGGAAATAATCCAAGGCTTCTTCTTCGAGTTCGTTGGTCAGCTTCTCGATGAAATACGAACCGCCGAGCGGATCGACGGTGTTGGTCACGCCGGTCTCGTGCGCGATGATCTGCTGAGTCCTGAGCGCGATCAGCGCGGCGCGTTCCGTCGGCAACGCCAACGCTTCGTCGTATCCGTCGCAATGCAGCGATTGCGCGCCGCCGAGCACCGCGGCCAGGGCCTGAATCGCCACGCGCGAAATATTGTTGATCGGTTGCTGCACCGTCAGACTGACTCCGGCCGTCTGGGCGTGGAAGCGCAGTTGATGCGAACGCGGATTCTTCGCTTTGAACCGCTCGGTCATCACGCGATACCAGATGCGGCGCGCGGCGCGGTATTTTGCGATCTCTTCGAAGAAGTCGTTGTGGGCGTTGAAGAAGAACGACAATCGCGGGGCGAATTCGTCCACGTCGAGGCCGACGCGGACGCCGTATTCGACGTACTCGATTCCATCGCGCAGCGTGAAGGCCAGCTCCTGCGCGGCGGTCGCTCCGGCTTCGCGGATGTGATAACCGGAGATCGAGATCGAATTCCATTTGGGCATTCGCTCGGCGCAGAACTTGAACGTGTCCGTGATCAAGCGCATCGCGGGGCGCGGCGGATAGATCCATTCTTTCTGCGCGATGTACTCTTTCAAAATGTCGTTCTGCAGCGTCCCGCCGATGTTGTTCCATTTCGCCCCCTGCTTTTCAGCCGTCGCCAGAAAGAACGCGAAGATCATCGAAGCGGGCGCGTTGATCGTCATGGAGGTCGTCACCTGATCGAGCGGAATCCCGTCGAAGAGAACATCCATGTCTTCACTCGACGAGATCGCGACGCCGCATTTGCCGACCTCGCCTTCGGAGACCGGATGGTCGGAGTCGTATCCCATCAAAGTGGGCAGGTCGAACGCGGTCGAAAGCCCCATCTGTCCGTGTTCGAGTAAATATTTGAAACGCTGATTGGTGTCGAACGCGGAGCCGAAGCCCGCGAACTGACGCATCGTCCATGGCTTCGCGCGATAACCAGTCGGATGGACGCCGCGCGTGTACGGCGCCATTCCGGGGAAGTTGATGTCGCGCTCGAAATCAACGTTTTCAACGTCCCGCGGCGTATAAAGCCGCCTTATCGGTTTCAAAGAGACAGTGGTGAATTCGGCCTGACTTTCAGGCATTTTCCGCAGCGAGGTTTCAAGATGCTTCTCTTCCCATTCCTGCTGCAGTTCGTCCAAACGGTCG
>Ga0187894_10006065_pt1 | contig 12008 bp, 16 predicted proteins | sample GBC1701081metaG_FD_136650 | JGI IMG/M metagenome (GOLD analysis project Ga0187894, IMG submission 136650) | White microbial mat communities from a lava cave in the Kipuka Kanohina Cave System on the Island of Hawaii, USA - GBC170108-1 metaG ...
CGCGCCGTCGCCGCAACAAATTCCGGCGCTGCTCGCGGTACACTAGCCTCCGCATGAAGGCCGTCATTACCGAGCGCGAGATTCCCCTAACCGGTGAATTGCGGATCGTGCTTGGCAGCATCGTCACCCCTTCCGCGCGCGAGCTGGCTCGAGAGCGTGGCGTCGAGATTCGGGAGTTGCCGGCCGAGCAGGTTTCCAGCGCCGCACCGCCTGAAAAGACGGTCGCCATCGGCTGCGATCATGGCGGCCTGGAAATGAAGGTGGCGCTGCTTCCGGTGCTGGGGGAATTGGGGCTAAGCGGGCGGGATGTGGGCGTCTATGAGGCGAAGGCCGCCGATTATCCCGACATCGCCCTCGCGGTGGCGGAGCTTGTTTCGACGGGCGCGGCGGGGTTCGGCGTCGTGATCGATGGCGCTGGAATCGGCTCCTGCATGGCGGCGAATAAGGTTCCGGGAGTGCGCGCGGCCCTATGCTATGATGTGGCATCGGCGCGCAACAGCCGCGAACATAACAACGCCAACGTGCTCACTTTGGGCGGCCGTTTGCTTACACATACGCAAGCCGAAACGGTGTTGCGAGTGTGGCTTTCTACGGCTTTCGCCGGTGGGCGTCATGCGGCCCGGGTGGATAAGATTACCGGGATAGAACGGCGGTTCCTGCGCCGTTCCGCAGAATGACTTCCGCCAAACTCGATCAGCTTGTCGCGCAAATCGGAGATGAGATTCTAGCTCGCCTGGGCCACGCCAAGCCTCTGCGCGGCGAGGGGCACAACATTCCCGATTTGGTTTGCCCCGGTTGCACGCAACGCTGCCCGCAAACCTGCGCAAAGAAGACCGGCGACATTCTTGCGGCTGGCGCGGATCGCGTTTCTGCGAGCCAAACGCTGACCCGCGTGGAGCCTACGGTGGCTTCGCTAATCGACCATACAATTCTGAAGCCCGACGCCACGCGCGCGGAGGTGGAAAAAGTCTGCGAAGAGGCCCGCAAGTACGGCTTCGCCAGTGTCTGCGTCAATCCCTATTGGGTGAGTTTGGTGGCGGAGAAGTTGAAGGGCAGCGCCGTGAAGGTTTGCACCGTCGTTGGCTTTCCCTTGGGAGCCACTACCACGGCCAGCAAAGTTCACGAGACGGAGGACGCGTTGCGCGCCGGCGCGGCTGAGATCGACATGGTGCAGAATGTGGGCGCCTTGCGGTCCGGTGACACCGAGCGTGTGAAGCAGGACATTCGCGCCGTCGTCGAAGCGGCTCACGCGGCGGGGGCGATTGTAAAAGTGATTTTGGAAACGTCCCTCATCGACGACAATCAGAAGGCGACGGCTTGCGCGATGGCGAAGCTCGCCGGAGCGGACTTCGTGAAAACCTCCACGGGATTTTCAGGAGGAGGCGCGACGGCGCACGACATCGCGCTGATGCGCGCCGTGGTGGGGCCGGATATGGGTGTAAAAGCTAGCGGCGGTGTACGGACGCTCGACGATGTGAAGGCCATGACGGCCGCCGGCGCGACCCGCATCGGCGCAAGCGCAAGCGTCAAGATCATACAGGGCGAGAGCGCGGCGGGCGGTTACTGATGGCCGCAACTCGCAAACGCGAGGCCCGCTTCCGGGATCGCGCCGAACTGCTCGACTTTTTGCTCGAGATCACTACGATCATCGGCTCCACGCTCGATTTGGATACGTTGCTTGAGTCATTAGGCCAGGTGGTTCGACGCGTCGTTCCGGCCGATCTGTTCGCAATCCTCCTCTATAGCGATCTAAAGAAGGGGCTTCGAATCCGCTATTCCATTGGGCATCGAGACGACATCGTCCGCAATCTGGTGATCCCCCTGGACGAGGGCATTACCGGAGTGGCCGCTTCGGCGCGGATGCCGATGCTGGTGAACGACGTCCGCTCGAATCCTCATTATTTGCCAGTAGTGGACGCCGTCCGCAGCGAGCTTGCCGTGCCGATGATCTCGCGCGGCCGCCTGGTTGGCGTGATCGATATGCAATCGACACGGCCCGACGCCTACACGCCGGAAGATTCGGCGCTGGTGCAGTTGGTCGCCTCGCGGGTAGCGAGCTCGATCATGAACGCGCGCTTGTTCCGGCAGGTAGAGCGGCAGAATAGGACGTCACGCACACTCTCCAAGCTGTCGCAGGAGCTGAGCTCGACGCTTGAGCTCGATGAGTTGCTCAAGAAGATCGCGACCGCTGTGAAGGGGCTCATCAACTACGATGCGTTCAGCATTCTGTTGCTGGACAACGAGCACAAGGTGCTGCGCAGTAAGTTCAGCTTGCGCTTCGATGAGCGTGTCGATCTGGACAACATTCCCGTTGCCGCCGGCATCACGGGAGCGGCGGTGCGCGAGCGGCGCGCCATTCGCATCGACGATACCCACACCGATGAGCGGTATATCGAGTCGACGCGCGGCATCCGCAGCGAGGTCGCCGTTCCGCTGGTCGCCAAGGATGCGCAGGTCGGCGTGATGGACCTGGAAAGCGAGCGGCTCGCCTATTTCACCGACGACCACGTGCAGACGCTGACGCTGCTTGCGCCGATGGTCGCCCAAGCTCTCGTGAACGCGCAGCTTTACGATCAGATCGCGCGCAACGAGGAGCGCTTACAGGCGGATTTGGCCGCGGCTCGCGAGGCGCAGTCGTTGCTGTTGCCAAAAGACGCCCCGGCGCTGCCCGGGCTGGAGATCGCGGTGAGCGCGCGTCCGGCGCACGAGATCACGGGCGACGTTTACGATTTCGTGGAGCATGGCGACGAGTACTCGGCGATCCTTTTCGGCGACGTGGCGGGAAAGAGCGCGGCTGCCGCCCTGTATGGCGCGATGGTAAGCGGCCTGCTCCGGACGATCGCGCCGCGGCGGCGTTCGCCCGCGCAGCTCATGCAGACGCTGAATCGAGTGCTTCTCGAACGGCGCGTCGGCGGACGATATCTCACTCTCCTGGTGATGTTGTGGGAGCCAGCCAGCCGCATGTTGACCATGTCGAACGCCGGTGCGATTCCGCCGTTGGTGTGGCGCAAGGGCGAGCTGCTGATGCCCCATCTGGAAGGCGTTCCGCTCGGTTTGCTTGAAGGCACTCAGTACGATGAAACACAGTTCCAAACGCAGCCGGGCGATCTGATTGTGCTTTACTCGGACGGCATTCAGGATCAAGAGGACGCCGATGGGCATGACTACGGCATTCTACGATTGGGTCCGGTGGTGAAGCGAAATAGCAAACTGAAGGCCGCCGAAATCGCCGAGGCCATCGTTGCCGACGTGGACCGCTTTCGCGGCGAAAAGCCGATCGCCGATGACCAGACTTTGGTGGTGATGAAGGTTCAATGAGCGCACTTGATTATTTGGGCGAGGGATTCTCCTTCCGGCAGGACGTGCTGTTCTGCGAGGAAGTAGAGTTGTCGCGGGTAGCCGCGAAGGTGGGCACGCCGGCGTTTGTGTATTCGCGCGCGGGCATTCTGTCGCGCTATCGAGCCTACGACGAGGCGTTTGGCGCGGCGCCGCATCAAATTTGCTATGCCGTGAAGGCCAACTCAAACCTGAGCGTGCTGCGGTTGCTGGCGGACGCGGGCGCCGGGTTCGACATCGTTTCGGGTGGTGAACTGTATCGCGTGCTGAAGGCCGGGGGCGATGCGGCAAAGATCGTATTTAGCGGCGTAGGAAAGACGGCCCCTGAAATCGAGTACGCGCTGGAGCAGGGGATCGGGTGTTTCAACTGCGAATCCGAAGCCGAGTTGGCGCTCATTGACGCCGTGGCTTCGCGGGCGGGAAAGCGAGCCAAGTGCGCCTTGCGAGTGAATCCCGACATCGATCCGAAAACGCATCCCTACATCTCAACGGGGCTGAAGCAGAATAAGTTCGGCATCGATATCGATTGCGTCGAGGATGTCTACCGGCGGGCGTTGGGACTGCGAAACGTGGAGTTGGCTGGAGTCAGTTGCCACATCGGCTCGCAAATGCTCGAGGCTTCGCCCATCTACGACGCCGTCGAACGCATGCTGGCGCTGACGCGGTCCTTACAGGCAATGGGCGTTCCGCTGCGTCATCTCGATTTGGGCGGCGGGATCGGGATTCCCTACGAGTCGGCGGAGGCCATGCCGTCGATCGCCGAGATCACGCGCGAGATCTGCCGGCGGGCGGCTCCCTTGGGATTGGAGTTGCACACCGAGCCGGGCCGTTCAATCGTAGGATCCGCCGGCGTCATGCTCACTCGCGTCCTTTACCGCAAGACAACGGCATCGAAGGAATTTGTGATCGTTGACGCGGCTATGAACGATCTGATCCGGCCCACGTTGTATGAAGCGCATCATGAAATCGTCCCGTTGCGGCGCATACCGGCGATGGGCTTCATCGACGCCGATGTGGTCGGGCCTGTGTGCGAGTCGGGTGACTGGCTGGCGAAAGACCGGCGGCTCGCGAACGTAATGCCGGGCGACGCGCTGGCCGTTTGTTCCGCCGGTGCGTACTCGTTCGTCATGAGCTCGAACTACAACTCGCGGCCGCGCGCGGCGGAAGTTCTGGTGGAGGGTGACGCCTTCCGTGTGATCCGCGAGCGCGAAAGTTGGGAGGACTTGATTCGCGGCGAGTGATAGAATCTCGCCGATGCGAATACAGGTTCTAACTCTTGCCACCACGCTGATCGCCCTCTCCTCTCTTGACGCCCAACAACTAAAAGGATGGACAAAGGGTAAAGGCTTTGGATGGGTTTACGGGCCCAACGATGAAATCGGCGCGTTAAACGCGGTGAACACGCCCGCGATGGTGATGAAGGCCATGCAGAGCGTGAAGTCCGGACGCGTCTTCGATATGGGCGTGCGCGTGGCGGCCGAGTCTTACAAGTGGCCCGGCCATTCGGCGACTTCGATCGTTACTTACCGGTCACCCGAGTTAGTCAAGCGCGAAGCCGCCACCAATCCGTTCGCCAAGCATCCACGGGGATTGGGATGGCACTCTTGCGCCATGTATCTTTCGGATAACCTGGGCACGCAGATCGACGGCCTGGGACACATCACCAGCGGCTCGGATAACCACTGGTATAACGGCTTCAAAGAAGCGCAATGGGGCGGGAACAACGGCATACGCAAAGCCGACGCCGACACCATCCCTCCGGTGATTGTGCGGAGCGTGTTAATCGATGTAGCCGGGTACAAGGGCGTGGACGCGCTGGCCTCCAATTACTCCATTGGACCCGCCGATTTGCAGGCTGCGCTGAAGAAGCAGGGTGTCGACGTAGAGCCGGGCGACGCGGTATTCATCCGCACAGGAACACTTCGCTACTGGGGCGACGCCGGAGCCAACCATGCGAAGCTCGCCGAGCACGACTCCGCCGGACTGAACCTTGCGGGAGCGAAATGGCTCGTCGAACAGAAGGGCGCGGTATTCATCGGGGGCGACACGAGCGGTGTCGAGGTAGGCAACGATCCCACGCAGGCCGCGGGCGTGAGCAACGCCGTTCATGAATATCTGCTGGTCCAGCAGGGCATTCACATCGGCGAGTTTCACAATTTGGAGGGGCTGGCCGCGGCCAAGGTTTACCGCTTCGTTTATATGGCTACGACGAACCGGATTAAGGGCGCGGTAGCCGGAACCGCTCTGCGGCCGGTCGCGATTGAATAAGTCCGGCTTTAGGACTTCTTCTTTTTCGCGGACTTCATCTTATTCACGGTGCGCGCAGCCACTTCTTTGGCCCGTTTGCCGTAACGCCCTTCCTTCTTCGCGTCCTCCAGTATGTGTTCGTATTGACGCTGTTGCTTCGGCGTTGCGCCGGCGACGTGTTTTTTTCCTGGCATCATGGCTCCTTTCGATTCAGGCTGTCTTGGCCAGGCGCTCGACAGCGGGCAACTCTTCGCCTAGCCATTCGGGATGGCGAGCGGTTGCGTCGAAATGAGCGCTGGTCTTGAAGAGTTCGTACTTTCCGCCCTGGGCGGCTTCACGCGTGCGCGAGAGTATGTGCCGGACCGTGTCCGGCGCTAGGGGTTCAAACTTGGAGGCGACAGCGATGGCTTGGTTGAGAAGTTTTTGGGAGTCGATCCCCGTAATCAGGAGAGTCTTACCGCTTCCCGCGTTGCCGCAGACCAAGGTGCAGCGCCCTCTGGGCAAACCGCCTTCGGTGATTTCATCGAGGCCCGCGATGCCGGTGGCGCATTTGGAGATTTCGCGTAGAGGCTTTAGAGGAGCGGCGGGACGATCATCCGGATTTCATCCAGCGTTTATTCTATCCCTGAACCTTTTTCTACCACCCCATCTGGACCATACGGGCCTGAATGACAGCGCTGTAGTGATTCATGCGGGCGGCGCGGCGGCGGCGGGGCGAGGGGATGACGGCTGCGAGGCGTGCGGCTTGATCGCGGCTCAGGCGGGCTGCTGTGGTTTGAAGATGGTAACGGGCGGCCGCTTCCGCCCCGTAGACTCCGGGACCCCATTCGATCACGTTGAGATAAAGGGCGAGGATGCGCTGCTTGCCGAGGATGAAATCGGCGGCGGGGGCAAGCACGAATTCGGCGGCTTTGCGGAGCGGGTTGGCGTGAGTGGTGAAGAAGAGGTTCTTGACGAGTTGCTGGGTGATGGTGGAGCCGCCGCGAATTTCGTCGCCGTCCTCGACGACGCCTTCATAGATTTTTTTCATTTCCTCGAAGTCGAGGCCGCGGTGGTTATAGAAGCGGCCATCCTCGGCGGCGATCACAGCGTGTTGAAGGTGTGGGGAAATGCGGGTGAGAGAGACCTTCGTTTGCTTCGGATCGTAGGGCTTTTTAGAGAACAGCGACTCGATGCGGCGCTGCGCCTGGACCATCGTAACGGGCGGTGTGACCCATTTGAAGGCGATCAGGCACAGCAGTGCGGATACGAATGCGGCAAGGAGGAGTTGCGCGGTCCACAGGAGAACGGCGCGAATCCGGCCCCTCCTCCCGCGGCCCTTCATCCGCTATTTTTTCTCGAGCTTCAGGTTGATAACGGGGTTCTTGCGGGAGTCGTAGACGCTTAGCGTCTTCTTGTCGCTCGAATTGCCTTTGAAGTCGGCTTTGATCTCGTAGTCGACGTTGGTCGAAAGGCCGTGGAAAAAGTAGTTACCGTCCGCCTTGGTGATGTAAGAACGGATGCGAAGCGTGCGCGTGTCTTTCAACTGGACGACGGAACCTTCCACGGCCGCCTCGGCTTCATCGCGGACGGTGCCGGAGACCGAGCGAGTGGATTCGTCTTCGTCCTTGTCTTTCTTGTCGCCCTTGAAAAGCGGTACAGGCTTTTGGCCGGGAACTTGCTGGGACTGCTGCGCGCGAGCGGCCCAAAGGCCGAGCGCGGAAGCGGCGATGAGAACTGCTAGTATGCGTTTCTTCATGGCGTTTACCGTACTGGCTCCAAGTTATAGATGAGTTCGCGGCGCTCGTCGATTCCGATCTCAACCGTTTGTTCGCTGGGTTTGTAGCCTTCGGCACGCACGAGAACAGTATAGCGGCCGGCGAGGGCGGGAACGCGGAAGGCGAACTCGCCGCGTGCGTCGGAACGGCCTTTCCACTGCTGCGGCTTCGGCTTCTTGGAGTTTTGCGCTTCCTCCTGCGGCGCGAGCGTCACAACTACTTCGACGCCCGCGAAGGAGAAACCGGTTTCACGGAAGACGCTGCCGGAGATAACGCCGAAGTGTTGCGGTTTCTTCTCTTTGGCGGCCAGAGACGGAAGAAGGGCGCAAGCGGCAAGCAGGTTGCGCCGCGTGAGCCTACCATTCATCATCTTCTTCGTCTTCTTCTTCCTCGTCGTCTTCGTCTTCGCCTTCCTCGTCGAACTCCTCTTCTTCGTCTTCCTCGCCGTCGCCGTCGGATTCGAGTTCAAGCGGATTGAGGCCCGCTACACGGACGGTGGCTCCGCATTCGTCGCAGGAAATGGCGTCGCCTTCGTCCAATTCATCCTCTTCGACGTCGATGTTGGCGTCACATTGAGGGCAAGAAACCATGGAATCGTCTCCTCATCAGAGTATCCTTTTCTTTACACAAAAATGGCATAGCAATGCAAGGGGCGCGGCCACTATTTCTTGGCTTGGCGGCGGCGAGTGGTCGGCGGCACGGTTCCCTTCAACCTGAGATACAGAAAAAGTTGGGACCGGTGGGTGAGCTCGTGCTCCTTGCAGAATTGAATGTATTCGAGGCGCGTAAGAACCTGGCCGTCCCATTTCGTGACTTGCGTAGCCCACCATTCCGCGGGCTGGGCGCGAAGTTCTTCGATGCGGGCGTCGAGGACGCGGGTGAGGGCGTCGGCCATTTCGCCGGGCGGGCCGGTTTCGGCAACGCCTGTGAGGTGCTTCTCCAGGTTGGCGCGGAAATCGGGAGTCTGGAAGTCGGTTACTCCGGCCAGCAGCAGCGCGGTGAGCGCGTGGCTGGAATCGAGAATGTGGCGCGCGATTTGACCGAAGGTCATGAGGTCCGGGGTGGCTTGGAAGGTCATCGAAGGATCGGGCCAGTCGAGGACGGCTTGGGCGGAGTCCTTGCGAATTGTGCGCCAGGTTTCGAGGACGGTATCGACGCGAACCATTTGTTCAGAATTCACAGATACCATACTCGCGATTTCGGGGGAGGTGCGGATCAGCGCGTCTTGAGTGCGCGGCGGCTGTAGATTTCCTCGATGCCGGCTTCGACGCGGGCGAAGACCGGATCGGGCGCGGCGGTGGCGTCGACTGCTACCATGTTTTGGGATTCGTACCAGCGCTCAAGCAATTCCTGTTCGCGGTAGAGTTCGCGGAGACGGCGGTCGATGTTTTCCGGAGTATCGTCGGCACGGTTGCGTTTTCGGAGGCGTTCGCGCAGGACCGCTTCGGGAGCGCGGAGAACGATGACGATGGGCCGGCCGAGTTTGTGCGCGATGAGGAATTGATCGAGAAATTTGGCTTGGGCTTCGGTAGACGGATAGCCGTCGAGGATGAAGCCATGGGCGGCGTCGGGTTTGTTGATGCGTGCTCCGATGAGGTCGATGGCGGCGCGGTCGTCGAGCAGTTCGCCCGCGGCAACGCTGGGCTTGAGATGGGCTGGCACGGAGCCATGGCGTTGCAGGCTGTCGTTCAGGACGCTGGCCGTGGAGATGGAAGGAATTTTGTATTTCCTGCTCAGCCGAGTGGCTTGGAGGGTCTTGCCGCTGCCGGGAGGGCCGGCGAGGATGAGTACTTGACCTTGGCCGAGCGGGGCTTGCGGATAGAGCGATGCGGCGAAGAGAAGCGCGAGGGTTAAAAGCGTGATCGCTCGCTGCATGGCGGTGCCGATGCTACTTGCGGGAAACAAGGTATAGCGACCCGGGTTGCGTCCCCCGCTCCACCACCTGCAACCCCGCCTCCGCCATACGCTCCGCCCACCACGCCACGCTCCGCGGGCCACCATGCGCCAACAGGGGCCCAAACGCGAACTTTAACCACGCATCGTTCGAAATCACGACAAAAAGGAACTCGCCCCCGGGCCGTAACACGCGGCGCGCTTCGAGCAACGCCTGGCCGATTCCCTGCCGATTCAAATGATCGATGGCATAACAACTCACGACGCCGTCACACTCCGCATCGCCGAACGGCAGCTTTCGCATATCTCCCGCGCGCACCTCCGCCCGCTCCTCCACGCCCGCCGCCCGCAAGTTGGCCCGCAGGCGTTCCTCGCCGCTGCCCCCCTTACCAAAATGGCGCTCGAACGAGCTACCGAACAAATCGAGCGCCACCACCCGAACCTCCGGCCGCGCCTCCAGCACCATCAATGTCGAGCGGCCCGTTCCCGCTCCCATATCCAAGACCTTCGCCTTGCCGGAGGCGACAAAGTTTGGCGTCGGCAACACCGCCCGCCCATTGACGTTGAGCGTCACCCGCATGACTCCGAACGCCGAAACCGCCCACAAGGCCACCGCCCCGCATAGAATCATTACCGTGCGCGCCCATCTCCGCCGGTATCCCAGGAACAGAAACGCGAGCGCAATGCCAGCGATCACAAGGTGGCCATAGCTGAGCCACCAGGGATATCCGAATTCAATTGAGGAGTCCATGAGCACTGTTGATTCTAGACCAGGCCGCCAGCGTGCCGCCGCGCATATGTTGTGGTACGCTACGCGGTGCTTATGAAAACTTCCACCATGATGTTTGCGATTTTGATGCTGGCAGGTTGCGCGGCCACCCCGCCGGTTGAAGAGAAAAAGGCCGCCGAGGCCGCACCGGCGATTCCGGAGATTAAGGCGGAATTGATTGGGAGCGACGGAAGTTGGGGGAATACGGAGGGGCCGGCGCTCGATTCGAAGAATAACCTGTACTTCACTTCGCGCGGGACTTACAAGGGAATCGTGCGGTGGAACGCGAAAGACGGCGCGAGCCGTTACGCCGATATCGCCACGGGCGCGGGGCCGGGCGGGCTGTGGATCGATGACAAAGACAACATCTACGTGACGGCGACGAAGGAGCGGCAAATCTTGAAGCTGGATCCGAAGAAGAAAGTAACCGTGGTGGCGAAGAAGGGGTTTGAAGAGAAGCCGGATGTGGCGAAGGGGCCGAACGATCTCGCGGTGGCTTCGAACGGGACCGTTTATTTTACGGACCCGAATGGTTACGACGGCAGCGCGCCGAATGGAACCGTATATCGAATTGCGCCGGACGGAAAGGTATCGCTGTTTAGTGCTGAGGTGACGGGGCCCAACGGGATTATTCTGAGCAACGATGAGAAGACGCTATTCGTTTCGCACAATGTGGACGCGAAGACTTCGCATATTGTGGCTTGGCCGTTAAACGCGGATGGGTCGGCCGGGGCGATGAAGCTGGTGGCGACCGTGCCCGATTGCATTGCCGACGGGATGGCGATCGATCAGGAGAGCGGGCTTTGGCTGACTTGCTATAGCTTCGGGACGGCGTATCGCGTAATGCCCGACGGAAAGATCACGCACAAGATCACGACCGAGCAGAAGGCGCTGACGAACGTGAAGTTCGGGCGCGGGGCCGATAACAAGAGCGTTTACTTGACCAGTTCCGATATGGCGCGTGTTACGGGGTATGTTTACCGGGCGAGCGTGCCGGTCGCGGGGCCCGCGCGTTAGCCGTTATGCGGCTTGGCCGACTGCAGGTTCGCCGATTGCGGACTTGCGGCTGAGCTTTTGATCGGTCTGGTTGAGAGGGCCCTGCTGCGCGACGCGGTTGGCTGAGGTGAGGATCGCGGTGCGGGCGAGGCGCGGCATGGTGAAGATGTCGGCTCCGGGGACGGCGACGGCGCGTTCGGTTTGCAGGCGGCGGAGTTCGGTGTAGGCGAATTTCATGGTTCTCTCGTAGCTGGCCAGAAGTTGGGAGAGCTGACGGAATTTCTTGAAGTAATCTTCGGCCGCCATGTCCAAAGCGAGCACTTGCTTTGTCGCCATCTCGCTGAGGACCGTGTAACGGGCGATTTTGAGAGCGAACATCTGCTCGACGCTGCCGATGGGAGTGAGGTCGGCAAGCATGGATTGATAAGTGTCTTCGATCAATTGATCCGGCGTTTGGGTGGCGGGCATGTGGGAATTCCTTTCTGTTTTCACCGTGGCACGCCAGGGGAGCCGAATAGTTCTTTGTTTCGCCAACCTATTGATTCTGAGGGTGATTTAGTTCGACAAGCAGCGTGATCGTATGAGACGTCTGCGCCGGGCCGAAGATGGCATGGGCCTTGCAGGGGAAGTTGCCAGGAGTGGATTTCACCATGCTATTTCGAAACTTTTTCCTTACCGCCGGATTGGCGGTTGCCGTGATGTTCGGGCAGGAGCCCGATAACACCAAGAAAAATAAGCGGGACCGGGAAGAAGGCGCGGTAACCGCGGATCAGCAAAAAGAGACCAAGGCGGACCGCGAGCTGACGCAGAAGATCCGGAAGTCGGTTGTGGACGCCGAAGGGATGTCTACTTACGCGAAGAACGTGAAGATCATCTCGATAGACGGGAAGGTAACCCTTCGCGGGCCGGTGAACACGATGGAGGAGAAGGAGAAGATTGAGGCGCTTGCCAAGACGGCCGCGGGCGAAGGCAATGTGATGAGCGAGTTGGAAGTTAAAACGAAGAAGTAG
>Ga0187894_10006066_pt1 | contig 12005 bp, 8 predicted proteins | sample GBC1701081metaG_FD_136650 | JGI IMG/M metagenome (GOLD analysis project Ga0187894, IMG submission 136650) | White microbial mat communities from a lava cave in the Kipuka Kanohina Cave System on the Island of Hawaii, USA - GBC170108-1 metaG ...
GATCTTCATGAGACACAAAGAAGAGTCCAGAAAAGGACTTTTCGGACAAAGCCGCTTGAACTCAAAGCAAAGCTACAGGCGTCGCGGTCTTGCGTTTGGGATTAAAGAAAGGCGTCTTCACTACGGTCGCGCGCACCTGATGCCGCACCGCCTCGACCGTAATCTCAAATTGCAGCCGCGTGCCGGGACGCGTGTACTCACGCTTCACCGTCGCCAGCGCAATCATCTTTTTCAACGTCGGCGACCACGTGCTCGTCGTAGCTTTACCGACCTGAATGCCTTCCTTGTAAACCGGCACCGCAACTCGCGAAGCGATCGGCGAAACGGCCGGCGGCAAACCGACGGCTTCATAAAGACTCTCGACCTGTGGCCAGTCGATCTCCAGCCCGACGATCTCGCGCGCATGTCCGCGCTTCTGCTCGGCAATCAACGCCGCCTGACCGACGAACCGGTTCTTGTCGAGACTGACCAGACGCCCGAGCCCCATCTCGTACGGCGTATATCGCTGTTCATCAACCAACGCCTTCTTACTGCTGTTGAAATCGACGTCGATCAACAACAAGCCGGCTTCAACACGCGCCACATCAAGCGCCAACATTCCCGCGGCGTGAATGTCGAAAGCCATGCCATGGTCCATCAGCGCGTCCCAAACCTTCAGCGCTTGATCCGATGAGATCCAAATCTCGTACCCGAGATCACCGGTGTAGCCGGTGCGCGAAATCTCCACCGGCACGCCCGCGATCGTGCCTTTGGTAACCCGGAAGTATTTCAGGTTTGCGAGCTCCGCATCTTTAACGAGACTCACCAACAAGTTGCCCGATGTTGGTCCTTGCAGCGCGAGTGCAGAAACACTCTCGGAGATGTCTTCTACCGCCACGTCCATGCCGGCCGCGTTCTGCGTAATCCAGCGCAAACTCGGATCCGCCGCAGTCCAGCGATACGCGTTCTCGTCGAGCCGTGAAACAGTGCCATCGTCGATCACTTTGCCGCGTTCGTCGCACCAGGGCGTATAGACCACCTGGCCCACCGCCACTTTGCGCATATCGCGCGTGATGATGCGATCGACGAGCCGCGTGGCGTCCTTTCCCGTCAGCCGGTATTTAAACAGCGGCGAAATATCGATCAGCGCCGCGGCATTACGGATCGCGTTGTACTCGTGTTCGTGATGCGGCTCGTAAGAACTGACCGCGTAATAACCAGACCACTCGCGATAGCTGAGACTTTCGCAGAGTTGGAATGTTCGTTCGTGAAAAGCGGTTCCAATGGGCATGCGTGTTGTGTTTTTAGTCCCGGGTTTGTCAGGGCGAGCGATTATAAGTATGCTAGCGCGCTTGCGGCAAGGCACTCCTTTTACGATTTCAAAAAGCGAAGGCAACCCACAGATTACGCAGAGGGTAAATCTGTGGAATCTGTGGATGGTTTGATGAACAACAAGTACGACGTCGTCGTGATTGGCGGCGGCCATAACGGTCTGGTTAATGCGGCTTATCTGGCGCGCGCGGGGAAGAAGGTGCTGGTGCTTGAACGGCGCCACGTGCTCGGCGGCGCGGCGGTAACGGAAGAGGTCTTTCCCGGCTTCAAATTCTCTGTTTGTTCTTACGTCGTTTCGCTGCTCAGGCCGGAGATCATTCGCGAACTCGACCTGCCACGACACGGTCTCGAAATCCTTCCACTCGACGGTACGTTCACACCGATGCCCGGCGGCGACTACCTCTGGCGCGTCAACGATCACGCGCGCACGCGCCGGGAAATCGCGCGTCATTCAAAGCTCGACGCTGAAGCATACGACGAATACGGCAAGGCGATGATCGAGATGGCTCACTTCGTCAAACCGATCATGAGCATGACGCCCCCCGACCCGACGACCCTGGATCCGTGGGGCTGGAAGAATCTGGCGTTCCTCGGGCGGCGCTTTCAAAAGCTGCCTGACGACGACAAGTACAACCAGGTGCAGTTGATGACGATGAGCGCCGTCGACTTTCTCGATCAGTGGTTTGAAACTGACGTGTTGAAAGCGACGATGTCCGCATCCGGCATCATCGGCACTTTTCTCGGCGTGCGCTCGCCCGGAACTGCTTACGTTTTGCTGCATCACTACATGGGTGAGATCGACGGCGCGTTTCGCTCGTGGGGTTTTGCGCGCGGCGGCACCGGCGCGATCTCAAATGCGATCGGCGACGCGGCACGCGAAGCGGGCGTGGAGATCCGCACGCAGGCGCCGATTGAAAAGATTTTGCACAAGAACGGACGCGCCACCGGCGTTGTGCTGCAGAACGGCGACGAGATTCAGGCGGAAGTGGTTTCTTCGAGCGTCGATCCGCGTTTGACGTTTATGAAGATGATTGGTGAAGAACATCTGCCGGATGATTTTTGCACCGATCTCAAACGTTACAAATATCGCGGCTCGTCGGGAAAGGTGAACCTCGCGCTCGACGGTTTGCCGGATTTCAAGTCGCTGCCTGGTCCAGGCGCGCATCTGCGCGGCGCGATCTCGATTTCGCCGAGTGTTGAGTACATGGAGCGTGCGTACGACGAGGCGAAGTATGGACGTTTCTCACGCCGGCCGTACATCGACATGGTGATTCCGAGTTTGACAGATCCTTCAGTGGCGCCGCCGGGCAAACACGTGATGTCGTGCTTCGTGCAGTACGCGCCGTACAACTTGAAAGAAGGCAACTGGGACGAGCAGCGCGACGAGTTTGGCGACACAGTGATCGACACGATTGCCGAACACGCGCCGAATATCCGGGAGTTGATTCGTGATCGACAGGTGTTGACGCCGCTCGATCTCGAGCGCGAGTTTGGTCTTTCTGAAGGCAATATTTTCCAGGGCGAGCTGACGCTCGAACAGCTGTTCTTTCTCCGGCCCGCGCCGGGTTGGGCGCAGTATCGCACGCCGATTAAGAACCTCTACATGTGTGGTTCGGCGACGCATCCGGGTGGCGGAATCATGGGCGCCCCGGGACGTAACGCTGCGTTTCAGTTATTGAAAGACTGGAAGTGAAAACATTTTCGATTGCCAATTGCCAATTTGTTCTACTGCTTAGCGAACTTTGGCTTTGTAATCGGCAATTGGCAATCGACAATCGACAATCGGCAATCGACAATAACAACATGGCAAAGTACGACGTAACAATCATCGGTGGCGGCCACAATGGTTTGGTGACTGCCGCGTATCTTGCGAAGAATGGTCTGAAGACGCTTGTGCTCGAGCGGCGAGAAGTTGTCGGCGGCGGAGCGGTTACTGAAGAGATTCATCCGGGCTTTCGTGTGTCGGCGTTGGATCATGCGGCTGGTCCGTTTTCGTCTCAAGTGGTTGCAGATCTGAATCTGGCCCAGTTTGGGTTTCAGGTGATCACGCCGGAAGCGCGTGTGCTGGCGCTGTCGCCGGACGGAAGGTCGGTTTGCGTCTATCACGATGTTGCTCGGTCTGTGGCCGAGATCGGAAAGCTTTCTGCCAGGGACGCGAAGAGTTATCCGGAGTTCGTCAACAGCTTCTCACGCATCGGCCGTGTGCTGGCGCCGCTGATTTCAATGACGCCGCCTTCGATTGATGAACCAACGGCGGCGGACTTGTGGCATCTCGGCAAGGTTGGCCTTGCGTTTCGCGGACTCGGCAAGAAAGACGAGTACCGCTTGTTGCGTTGGGGACCGATGGCGGTCGCGGATCTCGTCGGCGAATGGTTTGAAACAGAACTATTGCGTGCCGTCGTTGCCGCGCGCGGGATCTACGGCGCGTTTGCCGGTCCATGGTCGGCGGGAACGAGCCTCGGATTGTTGTGGCAAGCAGCGATGGACGGCAGCGCGATCGGTTCGGCTTCGTATGCCAAAGGCGGCATGGGCGCGCTTTCAGATGCATTGGCGCAGGCGGCGAAAGCTGCCGGCGCGGAGATTCGTACGCGCGCGGGGGTGGCGGCCGTCGTTGGAGCCGAGGGCGACGCGCCCAAGGTTGTACTCGACAGCGGCGAAGAGATCGGTTCGCGAGTGGTTGTTTCAAACGCAGATCCGCGCACGACGTTTCTCAACCTCGTCGATCCGGTCGATCTGGATCCGAATTTCCTTTCCAAGATGCGCAATTATCGCGCGCCGGGTGCAGCCGGAAAGATCAATCTCGCTTTGTCACGGCTGCCGGCTTTCCGCGGCGTAAACGGCGGCGATCCACAAGCGAAGCTGACGGGCCGGATTCACATCGGTCCGGAGATCGACTACCTGGAACGCGCGTTTGATGCGTCGAAGTATGGTGAGTTCTCGGCTGAACCGTACCTCGACATCACGGTTCCGTCGCTCGCCGATCCGTCGCTCGCGCCTGACGGTAAGCATGTAATGTCGATTCACGTGCAGTTTGCGCCGTACAAACTGAAACAGGGTGATTGGACCACGCGCCGCGAAGAGTTTGCAGAGAACGTTCTCAACCTGCTGGAGCAATACGCTCCAAACGTGCGCGAGTCGATCGTCGCGCAGCAGGTGATCACGCCGCTGGATCTCGAGCGCGATTACGGATTGAGTGGCGGCCACATTCATCACGGCGAGCAGTCGTTGGATCAATTCTTTACCTTCCGGCCATTGATCGGTTGGGCGCGGTACCGCACGCCCTTGCAGCGTTTGTATCTCTGCGGCGCCGGCACGCATCCCGGCGGCGGCCTGACAGGCCTGCCCGGCTTCAACGCCGCCCGCGAGATTGCCCGCGACTTCAGAGCGCGAAAGTTGTGAAACGGTCTGTGCCTCGGTGTCTCCGTGGTAAGGAAAACCACAGAGATACAAAGACACAGAGATCAAAACACTAATGTCCAAACGAAGCTTCGCCAGTGACAACAACGCCGGCGTTCATCCGGAGATAATCGAGGCCATCGCGGCCGCGAACGACGGACACGCCGTCGCTTACGGCAACGATCCGTATACCGCGCGCGCGGTGAAGGTATTTCAAAAACACTTCGGTAAAGACATCGCCGTCTACTTTGTCTTCGGCGGCACCGGCGCGAACGTGCTTGGCCTCAAGGCGATCACCAACTCTTACGAAGCCGTCGTCTGCGCCGATACCGCACATATCAACACCGACGAATGTGGCGCGACCGAGAAATTCACCGGCTGCAAGCTCCTCAGCATTCGCACGCCCGACGGCAAAATACGCATCGACGACATCAAACCCTTCATGCACGACGTCGGTTCTGAACATCACGTGCAACCGCGCGTCATCTCCGTCTCCCAGGCAACCGAGATGGGCACGGTCTACACTAAAGGCGAACTTAAAACACTCGCGCGCTTTGCTCACGACCACGATATGCTGCTGCATCTCGACGGCGCGCGCATCGCAAACGCCGCCGTCAGTCTGAACGCGAGTCTGAAAGAGATCACCGTCGAATGTGGGGTCGACGTGCTGTCATTTGGCGGCTCGAAGAACGGCACGATGTACGGCGAAGCCGTTGTCTTCCTGAACAGGAAACTCGGCGACAATTTCAAATACATTCGCAAACAAGGCATGCACCTGCCGTCGAAGATGCGTTTCATCTCGGCGCAATTCGAAGCGTTGCTATCTGGTGATCTGTGGCGGCGTAATGCGGCGCACGCGAATCGAATGGCGCGCTTGTTAGGAAGCGAACTCGAAAAAGTGCCGGGGATAAAGCTCACGCAACCGATCGAAGCAAACGGTGTGTTTGCCCTGATCCCGGAGAAGCACATCGCGGCGCTGCAAAAGAAATACTTCTTCTACATTTGGGACGAAGAGATATCTGAATGCCGGTTCATGGCGTCGTTTGACACGACCGAAGAGGACATTCAGGACTTTATCGCGCTGGTCCGCAAGACTGTGAAGTGAGCGAGCGTTTCCGCCGCCACGATGATGAACATAATCCAGAACACATAACGCAGCCGATAAAGTGCGCCCGCGTTTACCACCACCAGCCCCAAACCGATCGTGCCGATCGTGGCCACAAGAAACAGCAGCCACAACTCAAGCCGCCGTCGATTGCGCCACAAGCAAACAGCAGCCGCGGCATAGAAGAAATACATCACCAACGTTTCCGCGCCACTCAGCAGGCGGCCGGTTCGTCCGAAACTTCCGGATTGGAACCACATGCGCGGAAATGGCGCTAAAAACCCGATCACTGTGGCGCGCGGTATGAATCTCACGACGTCGCTTGCGCTCATGAGGTGTACGTCATCGTCGATGTTTGATTCTTGAGCGCGGTAAGTGCGAAAGCCGGTGCGGCGCTGCCCGACTTGTTTAAGTACGCGCGCGAACACACCTTCCGCCGGCGCCGGTTGCGTAGACGAAGGAATGGCGAGCGGAGTAGCAGGAGGCCGAACACCGGCGAGAGTCGTGCTTTCAAGCCGCGAAGGAACCAGGAGCATCGTAAAGAGCGCTACCACGATCACGATCGCGTTTGCCGGCAGAAACCTGCGCGTGCGGATCATTCGCCACGACAACAACAACATCGTGAGGCCGAGAGCAAAGACGACAACGTTCCACATGTTTCCGCGCAGGACCCAAAACAATGCTGTCAGCGCCGCACCCAACACAGCGGCACCGGCGGCCGCGCGCCACGAAAGCTCGCGACGCAAGACGATCGTCAATACAAACAGCAACGCGAGCAGGCAGAAGATCGAGAGCGTGTCGCGGATGAATTGGGTGGAGTGCAGCAGGAACGACGGCCAGACGGCGACGATTGCCGCAGCGAGCATTGCCGTTAGCTCATTGAACAGCTCGCGGCCCAAAAGATAGACGCAACCGAGGATACCGAGATAGTACAAAAGGTTGAGTGGTTCGGCGGCGAGGATGTTGTGACCCAGCAATCTTCCCAGCGTGGCGAACAGGATTGAATATAGCCGGGAGTGCAGGGGAACTTTGATTGCTAACCAGGACGAGAACCCATTCGTCTGCCAGGCATTCGCCAACTGGCTTGCAAGGTCGCGATAACTTGCCCCATCGATGGCAAACGACAGGCCGGTGCCGTACTGGTCGAAAACGTTGGGCAGCAGTTGAAAATGTCCAACGAGAAAAATTGCGAGTGTTAGTGTAATGTGAATGGCGCCGGCTAGAAGCAACCAGCGCAATGGATTTGATCGCATCAGGTCAAGAGCATTCTACAAATATGAGCCACAGCTTGAACAGTTCCGTGCTGAGCATTGACGTTGGTACATCGGGTGTTCGGGCGGCGTTGTGTGATGAGGAAGGCAATCCGATCGAAGGCGCGCAGGCTGTGACGCGGCGTGAGCTTGCGGGTTTCGCGGAACTCGATCCGGAAGCGTTGGTTGACGAAGTGAAGAGGACGGTTGACGAATTACTGAACCGGTCTGTTCCCGAAAGGCTTGAAGCGACTGGAATTTCGACGTTTTGGCACAGTTTGATGGGGGTCGACGCGAATGGCTCGCCGACGACGCCGTTGCTCACTTGGGCCGACACGCGTGCGGTGCAAGCCGCAAAAGCGTTGCGGGCGGAGTTTGACGAGCGCGAGATTCACGCGCGAACGGGCTGTCGCTTTCATCCGAGTTATTGGCCGGCGAAGTTGCGTTGGCTCAAAGCGGAGCATCCGGAAAAGTTCGAGGCGACACACCGGTGGCTGGGGTTTGGTGAGTACTTGTGTTTGCGGTTGTTTGGTAAGACGACGGCGAGTGTTTCGATGGCCTCGGCTACCGGGCTCTTCGATCAGAGGGCGTGCGACTGGGACTTCAATTTCGTTGAAGCGCTGGGGCTCTCTTCGGATCAACTGCCACGGATCTACACGGACAACACGGACGATACAAATTCAGTGGTGGTTGTTGGAGACGGTGCGGCGAACAACATCGGCGGTGGTTGCAGCACGAAAGACAAGATCGCGTTGATGATCGGCACTTCGGGTGCGATGCGCGTCGCGTTTGCCGGCGAACCACCTGCGCAACTGCCACCGTCGTTGTGGAGCTATCGCGCGTCTCGCGAGCGAGTCGTTGTTGGCGGCGCGCTGTCAGACGGCGGCGGCCTGCTGCATTGGTTGCTCCAATCATTGAATACGAGTGTTGGCAACGGTAACCTACACCAACAACTCGCCGCACTCGGACCTGACGCCCACGGACTCACGATCCTTCCGTTCTGGTCGGGCGAGCGCAGCACCGGCTGGTCAGCCGAAGCGCGCGGCGGCATCTTCGGCTTGCGTCAACAGACAACTACTGTCGAGATCATCCGCGCCGCCCTCGAATCAATCGCCTATCGCTTCGCCCTGATCGCAGCGGACCTCGACGAGATCGCGCCAGGCGCAAAGATCGTCGCGACGGGCAATGCGTTGCGCTCATCGCCCTTGTGGCTACAGATCATTGCCGATGTTTTGGGACGCCCGGTGATGTTTGGCGGCACGCCGGAAGCCTCGATCCGCGGGGCTGCCTTGCTTGCGCTGGAAGCGGCGGGCAAAATAGTGGACCTCGAAGCAGTTCCGGTTTCAGTCGACGAGGTTTTCGAACCCGACATGCAGCGCCACGCGCGCTATCGCGAAGGTCTCGCGCGGCAGCAGGAGTTGTACGAGCGATTGTTTAATTAGAGTTTCCCGCAAAGGCGCTAAGGCGCAAAGAAGATGTCTACGGTTCACTTTGCGTCTTTGCGCCTTTGCGGGAAAAAACAATTTAGCCAGACCGATACTCAGGACACCGGAACTAATGAGCGCACCCTTGCCGAAAGAAAACTCCAACACCAACCCAGAACTCGATCAACTCTGCATCAACACCATTCGCGCGTTGACGCTCGACGCGGTGCAAAAAGCCAAATCAGGTCATCCGGGATTACCGCTGGGCGCCGCGCCGATGGCTTACGTTCTCTGGACGCGTTTTCTGCGCCACAACCCGAAGAACCCGAAATGGGACAACCGCGATCGATTTTTACTCTCTGCCGGTCACGGTTCGATGTTGCTCTATTCGCTATTGCATTTGACCGGCTACGACCTGCCGCTCGAGGAGTTGAAGAACTTTCGGCAGTGGGGCTCGAAGACGCCGGGTCATCCGGAATATGGTTTGACGCCCGGCGTGGAGATCACGACCGGTCCATTGGGCCAGGGATTTGCCAATGGCGTCGGCATGGCCATGGGCGCTGCTCATCTCGGCGCGCTCTTCAACAAAGATGGTTTTCCACTAATTGATCATTACGTTTACGCGATTGTGTCCGACGGCGATCTGATGGAAGGCGTCGCTGCCGAAGCCGCATCGCTGGCCGGTCATCTCAAACTCGGCAAACTGATCTATCTCTACGACGACAACAATGTCACGATCGAGGGGTTCACCAACCTCGCTTTCAGCGAGCGGGTTACCGAACGTTTTGACGCCTACGGCTGGCACACGATAACCGTTCCTGACGGCAATAATCTCAACGAAATCGAAGCGGCCATTCGCGCGGCCCAGGGGGACGATCGTCCGAGCTTGATCGCGGTCAAGACGGTCATCGGCTACGGCATGCCAACGCAAGGCACGCGCAAGGCGCACAGCGATCCGCCGGGCGAAGATGCCGTGCGCGAAGCGAAGCGGCATCTCGGCTGGCCGGAAGACAGGCAGTTTTACATTCCCGACGAAGCCCTGGCGCATTACCGTGAAGCCGTCGAACGCGGCGCGCAGTTTGAAGCGGAGTGGAACGGGTTGGTTGAGCGCTACGAACAGTCGCATCCGGAACAAACGGAACTTTGGCGCATGATGATGAGCCCGGAACTGCCGGCGGGTTGGGAAGCTCACTTGCCGAAGTTTGAAAAACCGAAAGAGGTCGCGACGCGCGTGGCCAGCGGCGAAGTCATCAATGCGCTCGCGCCGGTGCTTCCGATGTTGATTGGCGGCTCGGCGGATCTCGGCGTTTCAAACAACACCGACATCAAGGAGAGTCACAGCTTTGAGGCAGGTGCTTACGATGGGCGCATCCTGCATTTCGGCGTGCGCGAACACGCGATGGGCTCGACGCTGACCGGAATGTCGTTGAATGGCGGCCTGATTCCGTTTGGCGGCACATTTCTGACGTTCTCGGATTACATGCGGCCCGCGATTCGGCTGGCTGCGCTCTCGGAAGTGCAGGTGATCTACGTCTTCACGCACGACTCGATCGGGCTTGGTGAAGATGGTCCAACGCATCAATCAGTCGAACATCTCGCGGCGTTGCGTGCGATTCCGCATTTGTTTGTGATTCGTCCCGCGGATCCGGCGGAAGTCAGCGAAGCGTGGCGCATTGCGATCTTGCGCCGGCACGCGCCGACTGCGCTTGCACTGACGCGCCAGAAGGTAGCGGTCATCGATCGTCAACGGTTTGCCTCGGCGGAAGGGCTGCGGCGCGGCGGATACGTGCTGGCGGAAGCGGAAACTGCCGATGGCGATGTGACCACGCCGAAACTGATTCTGATCGCAACCGGTTCGGAAGTCGCGCTCGCACTGGAAGCACGCGAGACGTTGCAGGCCGAAGGTTCGCCGGCGCGCATCGTGTCGCTGCCGTGCTGGGAGTTGTTTGAAGAACAGTCGAAGGAATATCGCGATGAGGTTTTGCCGCCGGCTGTGACTGCGCGGCTTGCGGTTGAAGCAGGAGTTTGTCAGGGATGGGATCGATACGTCGGTCCGAAAGGCGCGATGATCTGTTTGAATCGATTTGGTGGTTCGGCGCCGGGTGACGTGGCGATGCGTGAACTCGGCTTCAACGTCGAAAACGTCTTAAAGCACGCGCGCGCGTTGTTGTGATGGTGTAGGGCTATGCGGATTGCGGTTGGTGCAGATCATGCTGGGGTTCCGCTCAATGAGCGGGTGATTGATGAATTGCGAAACGCCGGAAACGAAGTCATCGACTTTGGCACTCACGACGGTTCTGTTCCCGACGATTATCCGGATTACGCCAAAAAGGTCGGTGAGGCCGTGCAAAGCGGCGCTGCGGAGATCGGGATTCTGATTTGCGGCAGTGGTGTCGGTGCGGCGGTGGCGGCGAACAAACTCCGCGGCATCCGCGCCGCGCTTTGCGGCGACACCTATTCCGGTCATCAGTCACGCGAACATGACGATTGCAACGTGCTTTGTCTCGGCGCGCGTGTCACGGGAGTTGAGCTAGCGCTCGATATCGTGCGGGCGTTTGTGGCGGCGAGATTTACCGGTGAAGAACGTCATCGCCGCCGTCTGGCGAAAATCGCAGCAATGGAAAATTAGCCACAGACAAACACGGATAACGCGGACTGCTTACTGATTTATCTCGTCCGTGTTCGTTCGTGTTAGTCCGTGGCTTAAAATAAGAACCGCAATGCGTTCGGCATGACTTGGAACTCAACCGGCGTCACGCCCCTGACATTCCCATCAGCCTCCAACAACATCGCGTCCTGAAGCAGCAACGTCTCGATCCGTGCGCGTGCGCCCTGGGTTAGCGAAACTTTCGGATTGTCGAGATGGCCGCCCGTGTGTATGCGTGAGAGCTCTGTCACGACGTTTTTGCGATTCAAACCAGACGCGGTGACTACGTCGAGCTTGCCATCGTCGATGCGCGCGACGTTTGAGAACATCATTCCACCACCGGCGTAGAGACCATTAGCCACACCGACGAGATTCATTGGTCCATCGGCAACCAAACGATCATCAACGGTGACGCGCACACGCCGTTCGCGCCATGCCGCCAACGCACCCACGGCCGCGAACACAAAGCGAAACTCACCTGAGAACTTCCGCATAAACCCACCCTGCGCCGCCACCCGGCTCGCCGTCTCGCCGCCAATACCCATCGTCGACGCGTTCAGACAAATGAACGGCTTTTGCAGACCGTCGCAACGTCCGTAGAGCACATCAATCCGCCGCAGCCCGGCGTCACCAGCGTTGCGTTCGGCGCGAACATAAGCGATCAGCGTGTCGATCCATTCCTGAAGCGGCGCTCGCTTGCGCCGTAGTCCCCGGGCAAAGTCGTCTCCGGTACCAGCGGGCAAGATTGTCAGCACCGCTGAATCACTTACCGGCGCAGGAGGAAGCTCGAGATTGTCGTTGAACTTGAAGAACCCCTCGGCGGCTTCGCTCAACGTGCCGTCACCGCCGACAACAGCGATGAGTTGCACACC
>Ga0187894_10006067_pt1 | contig 12003 bp, 11 predicted proteins | sample GBC1701081metaG_FD_136650 | JGI IMG/M metagenome (GOLD analysis project Ga0187894, IMG submission 136650) | White microbial mat communities from a lava cave in the Kipuka Kanohina Cave System on the Island of Hawaii, USA - GBC170108-1 metaG ...
AATCAATGAATGAGGGTTTCTGGTTTATTTTCATATGGTTGTCGAGTATTCTTTCATTGGGGATGCGCTCAGCGCGGGGTTGATCATGAGTCCAGAGGGTAAGGTGGCGCAGCTCGCGCCAGAGTTAACATTTCGCTCGAATATTAGCTCACAACATATTGTAAGAATTGGCGATCGAGAGATTGAATACCTCCGACGAGGACTTCAACAGGCGGGTGGCAAGCTGCCGCTGTTCGATCTCGACGGCCAGGAATTCGAGGCCGCGGTGATCCGCCGCTGCATCGATCGCGGCTGGGCCTCGCCCTGGTTCAGCAACCCGCTGAAGCCGGATTGGCTGGTCTGCAAGCTGACCCTGTCGGGACGCGCCGTCGTCGAACGCGCACTCGACCTCAAGACCCGTCTGCCATCGCGAGCCGCTTCCTGACGGCGGCCTCGGCCTCGTTGCCTTCGGCCAGTCATCTCCCATCCGGCTGAGCCAGGGCGGCCTAACGCGCGGAATGCCCAACAAGAAAAGGAAGCTTGAGAAGCCGGGTTGAGGGCGTTTGAGTAGCGCGCTGCTCACCGCTACTATGACGGGGCCCGACTTCTCACGTCCGTGCATCATTGGCTACGGCTCCTCACCTTCCCAATGCGGGCCGCACGGCGGTCGCCCGCCCCACGGTCAGACGTGAGACCTCCCAGGTTCCATCGCGATCCCTTCGAGCGTGATGGGGTCCTCGACCCCGGCAGAGCGACGGCCCCTCGCGTGGCGGGACCGCTCATGTTGCCTTCGACCTTTGCGACAGCCTCGGCCTCTGCGATTAGCTTTTCGTGGCTCACTCGCCCACCCCACTCGATCGCTGTGTACGCTTCGCGGCCGCCGTCACCGACGGACTCGCGCAACACTCGCTACCAGGCGGAACGCTACTCCCTTACCTGTGCCGGTCTTCCACCGGCTGGACCGCGCCAGCTTGCCTGGCGCACCGCAATGTGCGTGAAGTTGTCCGCCTGAGGTCGGCGGGAGTGTCGAACAGAGAGATTGCTCACCGTCTTGGCGTGGCACGCTCGACGATACGTCTGACACTGGAGCGGGCTGCGGCGGCCGGACTGGGCTGTCCCTTGCCGGAAGAGATGAACGACGCGGCTTTGGAGGCGCGTCTGTTTGCTGCCGCCGGCAGCAAGCGGGGCCACCGCGTGCATGCCGAGCCGGACTGGGCAGCGGTGCAGCGAGAGCTGAAGCGCAAGCACGTCACGAGCGCAGGCGGGTGCGGCTGTCGGCCGGCGGTCCAAAGGTCTGGCCAAGCGTTGCGATCAACTTCGGCGGCGGTCGAGAACGGCGCCGCGCCTTTTCGGCGATCGTCCCCAGCTTTTCAGCGGCCGCGGACGGCCGCCTACCGGGGTCAGGGGTCGATTGGCAACCCAGCCAACACGTGATCAAGCCAAGCCTGTATCAGACGCTCCATAGCCGGTGACAAGCCGGCCGGCATCGAACAATCGAGGCCGACGACAGAACCTGAGCCGCCTTGCCGCCAACGAACTTCGTCGGCCCGGCGCCATCGTTCCAGCGCCCAGATCGCGGCAAGATCCTTGTAGAGATGTTCGGGCGTCGGCGCGCCGCCTATCCAGTGGCTCAACTCGCGCGCGTCATCCAGATCAAGCATCCGCGTGCCCCGCTCCAACCAATTGTCGGCACCGCCGGCAATATCCTGAAGCACGATAGCGATGTCATCGGGGCGCGGTCCGTCGTCGGCCATGGTGCCGCTTCGCTTTCAAAGCTCGCCCTGGCAGGCCGGTGCCCCGGTCGACGACGGGCCAGTGCGTCTGATCGGCATGTCCAGCCCTCCCTACCTCATGGGCAGCAAGGCTAGGGCAAACGCTGGCGGAGCGGCAAACGGGAAAGAAGGTGCCAGGGGCATCGAATTGCTCGAGCGGCTGGCCGCACAAGCGAAACAGTGCGGGGTCGCGCACCTGGTCACATGGCCAGGGCCTGGCGGTCTGGCGCGACTGCAGAAGGCCGCGCAGGGCCAGGACGTGGCGCCAGTAACGTGGCGGCCGCTACGGGGAGATCAAGCGCTCCTGGGCAACAGCCAAGGCCGCGGCGGGCATCCCGGACGACGGTCGGCGGTGACGGGTCCACGACATCCGCGTCAGATTCATCACCGAGGTGTCGAAGCACGCCAAGTCGGGGCAGGCGATCCAGGACGCAGCGAGCCATGCCGACTTCGAGACGACGCGCGGCTACATCGCACGCGCGAATGAGGAAGTCCGGTCAGCGATCGCCGGGAGCCAGAACCGCCGCGAACTGCGGAGGAACGTCGGCCGGACCAAAGCAGGCACGGAGTCCCACACCGCAGTCCCACACGCGGGAAGTCGGCCAGTGAAAGACGCCTGCTAACTCGTTGAAGGAGTTGGTCGGGGCGGCGGGATTTGAACCCACGACCCCCAGTCCCCCAGACTGATGCGCTACCAGACTGCGCTACGCCCCGACCGGATGCCACCGGCGCCGGGCTGGCCGGCACCAAGGCGGGCGGACCATAGCCCTTCCGGTCCGCTGATTGCAACGGCCGGCGTGCGCGAACGCCACGACGCCGCCGACCACGAGGCCGACGGCGTTGAATTCCCCGACAGGTTTGGCGCTACGCGGTGTGCAGCGTCTTGCGCAGCAGCTCAAGCGCGCTCTGGAGGTCCTCCAGCACGTTCTCGATCTCGCGGCGCTTGCCGGGATCGACCCGTGCCGTGCGCGGCAGCAACCGCTCCGTCGACGGCTGCGGCCCGGTGCGCGGCAGCTCGGCGCGGGTCTCGACGTCGACCAGGCGAGGCTCCGGCAATGCCGCGACGCCGTCGCGCGGTCCCAGCCGGCCGCGGCTTTCCTTGAGCAGCCGCTGCACGCCCTTGATGGTGTAACCATCCTCGTACAGCAGCGACCGGATCCGCCGCAGCAGGTCGATATCCTCGGGCCGATAGTAGCGCCGGCCACCGCCGCGCTTCAGCGGCCGGACCTGGCTGAACTTGCTCTCCCAGAACCGCAGCACGTGCTGCGGGACGTCGAGCTCTGTCGCAACTTCACTGATCGTGCGGAACGCGTGGGCCGATTTCTCGAGCCGACGTTCCGGCAACTGTGCGCTGGCCGTGACCATCATTCACCTTCCACATCAACTGACGTTGGCGCCGTGTTGTTTATTCTCGATTTCAACACGTTCGACGCGCGGAAGACGAGGACACGCCGTGGCAGGATTGGTACTTCCTGACCTGTTTTCGGATTTCGGCCGATCCGCTGGCCCTTGTCGCGCACCGTGAAGCTTCCAAAACTGGAAATCTTGACGGTTTCGCCACGTGCCAGCGCGCCAGCGATCTCGGCGAGGATGACCTCGACAAGGTCGGCTGACTCGTTCCGGGATAACCCCACTTCCTGGAACACCGCTTCGCTGAGATCAGCGCGGGTGATCGTCCGTTGATCCATCCAGCATTTCCCCTTCCCCAGTTAAACCTTAATCTGAAACTGAAAATGCGTCAATAACAAGCAGATGGCACCACCCCTTGAATCTGCATCTTGGCGTGAACAAAGCAGGCTCACAAGGCGCCTGAAATGCCCGCCACAGGATCCCGCAGCATCTGCGCAAACGAGCCCAGGCGTGGTTCTCTCGAGACTCGATCTTCGGCTGGAAATCGGTCCAGCAGCAATGAGTTAAAAATCATCCCTAATACAGAACATTAGCATGAGAGAGGTCAAGGAGAAAGCGCGTCTATCTCAAAAAGACACCACCTTAGACCTGTTCTCTCATGTGATCATTTATGAAAATATCCTATCCACATGATTCACCAACGAATAAGGTTTGCTCCCCATGTCATTCCGCCGCCCATCGCCTCGAGCAGGACGATGTGGCCGCGCCGGATACGGCCGTCGCTCGTCGCGGTCTCCAGCGCCAACGGGATGGAGGCCGCCGACGTATTGGCATGGCGGTCCACGGTCAGCACGACCTTGTCGGCGGGCAAGCCCAACTTTCGCCCGGTGCTGTCGATGATGCGCTTGTTCGCCTGATGCGGCACCAGCCAGTCGATGGCGTCCGCCTGGAGGCAGGCCTTGCCCAGGGTTTCCCCGACCACGGCGGCCAGGTTGGTCACGGCGTGCTTGAAGACCTCCCTTCCCTGCATGCGCAAAAAGCCGGCGGTCCGGGTGGTCGAGGGGCCGCCGTCGACATAGAGCAGGTCGTGCTGGCGCCCGTCGGAGTGCAGGGTCGATGCCAGGATGCCGCGGTCCGCGGCTGTCCCCTGCCCCTGCCCGGCCTTGAGCACCACCGCCCCGGCGCCGTCGCCGAACAGGACGCAGGTGCCGCGGTCGTTCCAGTCGAGGATGCGCGAGAAGGTCTCGGCGCCGATGACCAGCGCCGTGCCCGCCATGCCGTTCTTGATCATGCTGTCGGCGACGGAGAGCCCGTAGACGAAGCCCGAGCAGACTGCCTGGACGTCGAACGCGGCCCCCCGGGTCATCCCCAGGTTCGCCTGCACGGCCGTGGCAGTGGCAGGAAACGTCTCGTCCGGGGTCGAGGTCGCCAGCACGATCATATCGACGTCGGCGGCGGCGATGCCTGACCGCTCGAGCGCCTGGCTGGCCGCCTTGGTCGCGAGGTGCGACGTAAATTCGCCGTCGGCGGCGATGTGCCGCGTCTTGATGCCAGTGCGCTGCACAATCCATTCGTCCGACGTGTCGATCTTGCGCGCCAGCTCTTCGTTCGTCAGCACGCGCTCCGGCAGGTAGGCACCGCAACCTTCGACGATCGACCGGATCATGCCGTCCCCACCGCTCCGCCGGCCGCGGCCACTGGTACCTCGCCGAGCACCTGCCGCAAGCGGCCCAGCTCCTCGACCACCTTGTCGCTGAAATGATACTTTGCGAGATCGAACGCAACGCCCAGCGCGTAGGCGAAGCCGAGTTCGTCTGTCCCGCCGTGGCTCTTCACGCACACCCCGTTCAGGCCGAGGAACACACCGCCATTGTAGCGGCGCGGATCGACGCGTTGTCCGAGTTTTTTCCAGGCACTGCTCGCCAGCACGTAGCCGATCTTGGCCAGGGTCGAGGTCTCGAAGGCCTGGCGCACGAAGCCCGTGTAGAGCTTGGCCGTGCCTTCGATCGTCTTGAGAGCGACATTGCCGGTGAAGCCGTCGGTGACCACGACATCGACAGTACCGGCGCCTATATCGTTGCCTTCAACGAAACCATGGAAGGCGACCGGGCTGTCCTCGACGCGCAGCAGGGCCGCGGCATCGCGCAGCGTCTCGTTGCCCTTGCCCTCCTCGGCGCCGACATTGAGCAGGCCGACGGTGGGCACATCGATGCCCAGCACGCTCTTGGCGAACACCGAGCCCATGACGGCGAACTCGACCAGGTTGTTGGCGTCGCACTGCATGTTGGCGCCAAGGTCGAGCATGGCTGTCTCGCCACGCACCGTGGGCAGGAAGGTGCACAGGGCTGGCCGTCGCACCCCCGGCAGCATGCGCAGGCTGACGCTCGCGGTCGCCAGCAGTGCGCCGGTATTGCCGGCCGACACCACGCAATCCGCCTCGCCCGCAGCCACTGCCTCGATGGCAAGGCCCATACTCGACGTCTTGCGCTTGCGCAGGGCCGCCGTCGGCTTGTCGTCGTTGGTGACCACGTCGGGCGCTGCGACGATCCGGCACGCCGTCTTGAGCCAGCGGGTCCTGTCGACCATCGGCCGCAGGCGCGCCTCGTCACCGAACAGGAGGAAAGTCGCGTCGGGGTAGCGCTGGCGCGCGATGTCAGCGCCGCGCACCACCATGTCCGGCGCCTTGTCGCCGCCCATCCCGTCGAGGGCGATGACGATTTTGCCGGACTCGCTCATCGTCGCGGGGGATCGGGGCCGTCCTCAGGACGGCCCCGGCCTCTCACGCACTGGTCGTCTGGGTGACGACCTCGCGCTTGCGGTAGTAGCCGCAGGCGCCACAGATGTGGTGCGGACGCATCAACTCGCCGCAATTGGCACACTCGACATAGGCCGCGCCTTTCAGGGCATGGTGCGAGCGTCGCATGTTGCGGCGCGACTTGCTGACCTTTTTCTTGGGAACAGCCATGACACGATCTCCAATCCGGACGCCGCAGGTCCCGTCGCGGCATCCCGAAATACCGGGGCGGTTGTCGCAAGGGCGCCTTCCTAGCCAAAACCCGTCGGGGCGGCAAGGACTTTGCCTGCATCCCTCCCGCGAGGCCACATTCCAAGCCGCCTGGAAAGCCTGATCGATACCTTCCCCGCTTGCAGGGGAAAATGCCCGAACGGCGGATGGGGGCGCCTGCCGCGGCCCCCGTGTGCCCGCAAGGCACCCCCAACCGGCGCTGCGTGGCACCTTCCCCCGCAAGCGGGGGAAGGTATTGAAGAGGGCTCTACGCGTCGCCTTCCCCCTCCGGGTTGCTCTTTCGACCCTGTTTCAGTGCGGCGAGCGCGGCAAACGGCCCCTCGGCGGCCGCCGGCGGTGTTGACGGCAGGATATCGCCTAGCCGGGCGCCGGGCTTGCGGGGAAACGGGTCGATGGACAGCCCCAGCTGGTCGGCGACGATCTCGCCCAGGTCCAGCGTGTCGCCGTGCAGCGGCTCGGGGGCCTCGGCGCCGACCACCAGCTCGCCGGTATCGCGGTCGACCTCCTCGGCCTGGGCGGTGAAGCGCAGGCTGAACGCCTCGTCGATGCGCTGCTCGACCGGCTCGAGCGTGATGCCACAGGCCTGCACGACCAGCGCCTGCAGGCGGCCATCGACCCGCCACAGTCCGGCGCCTTCGGCACACAGGACCACGTGGGCCGTCAGCTCGGGCACCGCCATGACGGCGAACCGCTGTGTCAGCGCATTGCGCTCGATCTCGCTGGTCTCGATATCGAGGACCACCCCGCCGGGCGACACGCGGTCCAGCCGCAGCTGGCGCGACAGCTCAAGTTCCGGATTGCGCTCGATATGCATCGACGGCCTCTCACAACCGCGGCCATGGCAGCGCGGCATCGAACAGGTGTCCGCAATCCGCCCCAGCCAACGCCGCGACGCTTCGGCGCACATACGTTCCCAGCCGCGCCACGGCGACGGCATCGGGCTGCGCCTTGCCGAAAACGTTGCGGCGCAGGACACCCTCCAGGGCGGTCGGATCGGTGTCGGCGATCGCGGCCCGGAAGGCCAGCGCCCTGCCATGCAGCCCTTCGGCCATCACCTTGATGCGGCGCCCGACCCCGAGATCCTGGGCGCCCATCTCGCGCACGGCAGAGTCTAGATGACCGAACATGGCATCGAACAGCGCCTGGGCGATCGCTTCGCCGTCCGCCTCGGTCCGTGTCCGGTCGATCACCATCCAGGCGTGCAGGGCGAGCACATCGAAGCGGCCGTCAACCGTGTCGGGAATCCCCAGCTCGGCAAAGAACGCCGCCTGGCGCGCCTGCACCGCCAGCGCGGCATAGAGCCGCTCGGCGGTGGCGCGATGCGGCGAACGGCGGCGCAACAGATCGAACATGAATCACTTCCTGGCGTCCCGCCGCCGCACGGGCGTCGCGCCGGCGGGTTTGACTTGACAGGGGAGCCGTGGGCATTGTGCCCGGCGCCCGGCGGGTCTTTAGGCCCATGGGCGCCCTGGTTCAAGCGTGAGGCCGCCCGATGCGCCGTACTCCCTTCCGCCGGCTGCTGCCGCCATCGATCGTCGTGCTGACGGTCGGCGCCATGGCTGTGGGCGCCTGCGACCCCCTCACCGACGTGCGGGGGCACGTGCCGACGCCGGGGTCGATGGAGAAACTGGAGGTCGGCACCCAGACCCGCGAGGACGTGGTGCGCCTGATCGGCAGCCCCTCGTCGGTGACCAGTTTCGGCGACGAGGTCTGGTACTACGTCAGCCAGCGCCAGGAATCCCTGGCCTTCTTCCAGCCCAAGATGGCCGAGCAGAAGGTGACCGCGATCTATTTCGGCGAGAACGGCCGCGTGAGGGAGATCAAGACGTTCGGGCCCCAGGACGCCAAGAACGCCGGCATGGTCGACCGCAAGACGCCGACGGCCGGCAAGGAACTGACGGTCCTGGACCAGGTCTTCGGCAACATCGGCCGTTTCTCGACGCCGAAGAAGTAGCTGGTTCTCATCTGGAATCCACTAGCCTGCGGTTTTGGCACTGTCCTGCCCGATATGTGATATTACACATAAATTACATGTAAAAGAGATAAATTCCTCGCGAATGCGTCTCGAAACATTGGCCGACAGATCAAAATATGGTCGCGGGACGATGGACGGGCCCAAGAAGACCTCCGCCGCTGGTGCCCTTGTCGCACCGAGCGCCGACGACCGGATCCGCAAGTCGAGCGTGCCGCGCACGGCTGGTTTCGGCGCCAGTTCAATCATATGGCGAATGGCATCTCCAGAGCTTGTGCTCCACCCCACATCCGACCTTTGCCGCAGCTTTGAGCGCTCAGCATCGGCCTCCCGGCTCCCATGCCGCCGAGCGCGAGGGCTGCGATGGTAGGACTTGCCCGATCGCCTGGTGCAGGGTGGCACGTTGAACTGGTCTCTCTGGTGACGCCAGGCCAGATTGAGATCACTGCGGCAGTTGTGACGTACACCGACGACCGCCCTCCGTGGATCTGGTTTCCCTTTCGCGACGGCGACCCCAAAGCAGCCGCAGGGCTCAACGACCGTGAAGCGCTGATTGCGGGCGAGCATACGGTGGCGGTTGTGGATGTGGTTGCGCGCAAAGAGTTGCGTTCCAGGAGAATTCGAACACGCAACAAGAACATCCTGATCGCGCGCGGCGGACAACGTGCCTATCTCTGGGGTCAGGGTATCGAAGCAATCGACTGCAATACGCTGGATATCGTGGCCGATCTCGACGACGCCGTACGCGACCGATGGCAATCGCGTCTCGTCGGCAGTGCGGAAGCAAGCCGGCATCCGCCTCATGCGAGGCGGAAACTCCAGGTGACGGGGCTCGCCGAGACGGACGACGGCCGACTGGTGCTTGGGATGGAAAGCACCCCCTCCAATCCCGGCGTCTCCGAGCCGCCGATTCGGGAGAGCTGCCTCTTGCTCGCCCACCCCAACACCTGGGCCGCGACACAGCATCCCATCGAGCGCGGCATATTGCCGGAAGCTCCGCGTGGCGACGGCTGGCTCAGTCCATCGGGAAAATGGCTCGCCCGTCTCGATCGGCGCTCCATTCCGTTCGAGCCCTGTGCGCCACCCGGCGCCTCTGAGAAACTGCTGCTCGGGTGGCGCACCGGCACACCGAGCGGTCACCCCGACCTGTTGCGGGATGGCGCTGGTCGCTGGGGGCTCTCGATCGAGTTGTGGCGTCCAGGGGGAATCCGGCCGCGCCTATGGTCGGTCGCGCGGTATCTCTCGGCGCACGACCTGCCAGGAGGCTGGGTCCTGAAGACCAAGCCGGGCGTCGACGATCCGTTCTGGCAGAAAAATGTCGCCACGAACCCCATCGAAATGGAGCGCGGCCCAACGCCCGAAACCAACGAGAGCTACAAAAGCGCACGCAGGATCTACGAGCGCATGTGTGACGACCAGCGTGCGGTGATCGAATTCATCGCCAAAAATGCAGACCGGCAAAGCGTCCTGATGGAGCAGTTGCGCGACAAAGCCGGTGTCGATCCTCCGATACGACAAGCGATCGCGACGGTATGGGGCAGGTTCCTTGCCATCGTGAAGGATGTCGCCTGGGAGCCTGACGAAACCGGACTCTGGGTGTTGTTCGGCGACGGCGCCATCCGACGCCTCGGCGTTGATGGTATCGTCTCACCACTGATCCGTGTCCCGCGATTGGAGGAAAGAAGGCCCGAAGCGCTTCGCGTCGATCAACGCGGACGTGTGGTCATAACAACCGCGCGTGGAGCCAGGGCTGTCGTCGACCCACTCGAATGGCGCTCCGATCGGTCGCCGGTCGTAATCGGCGCGGATCGCGACGGCTTCATCGACCGCGATGACCTCTACAAGCCCGGGCGCGGAACAGAAATCGACAGGGCCATCGTCGAACTCGGATTCAGACGCATGCAGCACATCGTACCGCTCACGTCACTTTCCCCTCCTGATGTCGTTGCGGCTCTCGAGCGCCTGAGCGCCGATGTTTCGGAAAAGCTGACGGCGATCGTTCACAAAGACAGGCTCGCACCGGTCTTCGAGGTCGATCGTCTGCTGCTGTCTGAAGAGCAGTTCGGCGAACGCGTCGTCGAGATCGGCAGCCCCGCCGTGCCGACGCTTCGCCGCCTGGTGGAGACGTATCTGCGCGTCGCGCCAGACCTGAGGCTTGAGTACGGCGACATGATCTATGGCGTGGATAACGGCACACCGGCCCTCGTCCATCTGGCGGGGGCACTCGGCCGCATCGACGTCGGCTCGCTGGACCTTGTGCTGAACTACTACGAGGCACTGGATCACGAGCACGAATCGTACTTTCTGCCGAAGCTGGCACCCAGGATCATTGTTGCCCATCCGCCGGCGACGCCTGCCGTCATCCACTTCACAGCTCGATTGATGCGCGACGAGGTTCTCTGGTATGCCCGCTTGTGGAGCACGAACGGGCACGGCGCAGCGCTGATTGCGTCCGGATCGCTACCGGGGCTCGTTGCCTCGGTAATCGATCAGGGTGTCATCGGATTGCGAGCCTGGCTGGAGGGGGATGCCGCAGGGGCGCGAGAGCAATTGGCCTTCATGAAGAAGTTGCGTGCGGAAAGGGCGGCCGCCGGCGAACCGGTGCCGTCGCCGGACGCGGTCGAGAAGGAAGACGGCGGCCACATGGCGCGACTCGACGTCGATGGGCGCTTTTTGCTGCGCCTCGCCGAGCACTATACGCTTCGCAGGGACATGTTGCTTCGTACCTTCCGCGAGAAAGATGAAGCTTCGGCCGAGTGGCGCTACGAGGTGGCCAAGCAGATCGTTGCTCGCCTGCAATCGCTTGCACCGCGGCCGACCTGATTTCTCGTCGGCCGTGACCACGCCTTCAGTCATGCAGACTTTACCCCCCGCTCTCCGCCGTGACATCGCTGGCGTGATGCTGCGGCCCAGCATCGCAATGACCAAGGGTGAACGGAAAGCCCCGGCGGTTCGTACCGCCGGGGCCTGGCTTCGGGTTGCGATCGTGGGACTTACTGGTGCGCCAGGATGGCCAGCAGCAGCAGCGCCACGATGTTGGTGATCTTGATCATCGGGTTCACCGCCGGGCCGGCGGTGTCCTTGTACGGGTCGCCCACCGTGTCGCCGGTCACCGCCGCCTTGTGCGCGTCGGAGCCCTTCATGTGCTTCACGTTGTCCTTGTCGACGAAGCCGTCCTCGAACGACTTCTTGGCGTTGTCCCAGGCGCCGCCGCCGGCCGTCATCGAGATGGCGACGAACAGGCCGGTGACGATCACGCCGAGCAGCATCGCACCGAGCGCCGCGAAGGCGTCGGCCGGGCCCGCGATCCAGCGGATCACGAAGAACAGCACGACCGGCGACAGGACCGGCAGCAGCGACGGGATGACCATCTCCTTGATCGCGGCCTTGGTCAGCATGTCGACCAGGCGGCCGTACTCCGGCCGCACGCCCTCCTTGCCTTCGCGCAACCCCGGGATGGAGCGCAGCTGGCGGCGGACCTCCTCGACAACCGAGCCGGCCGCACGGCCGACGGCGGTCATGCCCATGGCACCGAACAGGTAGGGCAGCAAGCCGCCGAGCAGCAGGCCGACCACCACATACGGGCTCTTGAGCGAGAAATCGACCGCGGTCACGCCCAGCAGCCCGCCGGGCCGCTTCATGAACAGGTCGAGGTCCGACGTGTAGGCCGCGAACAGCACCAGCGCGCCGAGGCCGGCGGAGCCGATCGCGTAGCCCTTGGTGACCGCCTTGGTGGTGTTGCCGACCGCGTCGAGCGCATCGGTGCTCTTGCGCACCTCCTTCGGCATACCCGACATTTCGGCGATACCGCCGGCATTGTCGGTGACCGGGCCGTAGGCATCCAGCGCGACCACTACGCCGGCGAGGGCCAGCATGGCGGTCGTGGCGATGGCGATGCCGAACAG
>Ga0187894_10006068_pt1 | contig 12002 bp, 10 predicted proteins | sample GBC1701081metaG_FD_136650 | JGI IMG/M metagenome (GOLD analysis project Ga0187894, IMG submission 136650) | White microbial mat communities from a lava cave in the Kipuka Kanohina Cave System on the Island of Hawaii, USA - GBC170108-1 metaG ...
CCTGCGCAAGCTGGTGAAGGCGCGGAAGGAAAAGGAACGCGACGGCGCCGGCGAGGCCGATGCGCCGTCAAAGAAGGAAAGCGAACACGCCCCGGCGCTTTAGCGTGCGAGGAGCCAGACGGGTGGCTCCCCGCCTGTCGCTACGTCTGCGAGATCATCACACCGCAAGTCGGTAGGCATCGCCGTCGCGCATGACGCGTCCGGCGGTTGGTCCGGCAAAGCGCGTGCCGATCACCAAGGTCGGTGTATCGGCGAACTGCGCCAGGAAAGCCCGACGCGTCACGCGTGAGGCATCCTGGTCAGTGTCGAAGCCGGACGACCAGTGCGGCCGCGCGAGCTGGCAAGGATGGTGCATCAGGTCACCGGTGATCACGGCCCGCTCGCCGCGCGATTCGATGACCACGCTGACATGCCCGGGCGTATGGCCTGGTGTCGGCATCAGCCGCACTTCCGGCGCGATCTGGGCGTCCATCTCGACCAGCGTCGCCAATCCGGCATCGAAGATCGGCTGCACGGAGTCCGCGAGGATGGCCCCGCCATGACCCGGCGCACCGGCGGCCGTGGCCTCGGCGGTCGTATGCTCGAACTCGCGGCGTCCCATGTAGTAGCGCGCCCTGGGGAATGTCGGCACCCAGCGGCCGCCCTCCAGCATCGTATTCCAACCGACATGGTCGACATGAAGGTGCGTGCACAGCACGGCATCGACGCTCTCGCGCTGCCAGCCGGCGGCTTCCATATCACGCAGGAAGCCGGTCTGCAGCATGTTGAACATCGGTGCGGTGCGCGGCTTGTCATTGCCGATGCAGGTGTCGACGACCAGACGCAGTGTCGGGGTCTGGACCAGCAGTGCATGCACGCTGATCTTGACGTGACCATCAGGGGTGGCGAAGTGCGGCACCAGCCAGTCGATCTCCTGGATCGCGGCAGGATGCCCGTCGGGCAGCATGGAGCCCGGCGTGCCGGTCGGCAGGGTGCCTTCGAACTCGACCAGCTTGCTGACGCTGACGTCGCCTATTTTCCACGTGAGCATGGCGGCTTCCTCGGTTGTTCCTGACGATGGTGCCAGACTATGGAATCCGGCGTCGGGCGACATTATCCTTTGTTAGCGCCTGTCGTCCCGCCGCGGGCGGCGCTCGCGGCAGTCATCAAGGTCCGGTCATGAAGCCGGTCTGGATCTGATCGATATCTTCGAGGCACGCGTGCCCAGCGCGCTGCCGCAGGCGCGGATGCTGCGCGATCGCATCGCCAGCAAGCGGGCTGCGCAGGGACAGGCGCTGTTTCACGCCGGCGAGCCCGGGGGCTTGGGTGGCGGTTTTTTCCGGGTTGGCGGCTCTTCAGGGAGTGACATGGCGACCTCGTTTGTCGTCCCCTGATCAACGCAACGCACGCCGGAAAAGTTTCGTGGGTCGCCGGGCTCAGGCCTGGCGTGTCGCCGTGACCTCGACCTCGAGCCCCTGCGCGTCGTCGGCGGCGCCTTCCCATGATCCCGACACCGGCGAGGCCTGCGCCGGCTCGCGCACGATGGCGACCGGGATCAGCTCGCCATCGGAGGCCAGCGCATTGGTCGGGTCGAAATGCATCCAGCCGGCGCCCGGCAGATAGATCTGGGCCCAGGCATGGGTGGCGCCGCCGCCCGTCACGGCCGGAGCGTCGGCGGCCTCGTCGCGGCCGGGATCATAGATGTAGCCGCTGACGAAGCGGGCCGCGAGGCCCAGGCTGCGGGCGCCTTCCATCATCAGGTAGGCGAAATCGCGGCATGTGCCGCTACCGGCGCTCAGGGTTTCCAGTGGCGACTGCGTGCCATAGGCATCGCGCGCCACATAGGTGAAGTTGCTGTTGATGGCAGCCGCCATGGCGTTGAGCACCGGCAGGGTCTCGGGCAGTCCCGGCGTATCGTCGGCGACGGTAAGAAAGCCCTTGGCCCACAGGTCGATCACGTGTTCCGGATCCGGTACATGCCGTTCCTGCAGGCCGGCCAGGTCGCGGATCTCGTCAGCCGAGTAGGCCAGCGGCAGGTTGCGGGCGTGTTCCGACAACAGATACTCGGTGGCCGCGAACGGAAAGCGTTCGACCTGCAGCGTGCTTTCGATCACCAGCTCGGCGGCCGGCTCGGCGAAATCGACCAGCGCGATGCTGTTGCCGAACACGTCGTACTGCCAGATCGTCTGGCTCGGCGCCGGTTTGATGGTGAGCGACGCATCGTGCAGCAGCATCTCGTGGCTGTCGCGCGGCCGCAGCATCAGACGATGGCGCCCGAAGGTGACCGGTTTGGCGTAGCGGTACGTCGTGGTGTGTCGCAACAGGAAGCGCATGGTGGTGGCGGACTCTCCGGTCGTCGCGGGCAAAGCCGGTCAATTTACCAGATGCTCAGCCGCATCGACACGGTCGTCGGCCATCAATCCCAGTAGGACGCCACGCCGTAGTACTTGTCGATCGTCCGCCCGTACGCCGCCGTCCAAGCGAAGCCGGTTCGCTCATGGTGCCACGGCGCTTCTTTCAGTGTCTTGCGATCAAGCGCGACGACGTAGCCGCCCAGGCGGATGTTGTAGGTCAGCATCGACCAGGGCAGTGGATGGTAGCTTTCACCCAGGCCCAGGAAGCCGCCGAACGACATGATGGCGTAAATCGCCTGGCCGCTGGTGCGGTCGAGCATGACGTAGTCGACGGTGCCGAGCTGGTCGCCATCCCGGTTGTAGACGCTCGTGCCTGTAACCCTGTCGGCCGCGATCAACGGTCCCGATGTATCAGTCGCGATCTCGGCGATCCGTTTGGAGGCATCGTCAGGCATGACCCACTCCACGGCAGTATCTGCCGTGGCAACGGCGCACGCCCGCGCCAGGTTCCGTTGGCAGCAATCCAATCATCACGATCGGATCAGAACGTCACCCTCAGGCTGCCGTAGATACTGCGGCCGGGCTCGGGAAACCCGTCGACCAGCGTGTAGTTCTGATCGAAAAAGTTCCTGATGCCGATGGCGGCCCGCACGTTGGCATTGATGGCGTATTCGGCCTGAAGATTGACTACGGCGTAGGCGCCCGTCTTGTAGTAGCGGGTGCCGGCGGTATTGACCGTCCACCGGTTGCTGGCGATCTGGATGTTGGGCGTGATGCTGAGTCCCTCGATGGGCTGCCACGTCGTGTAGAGGAAAAGCTGGTGCAGCGGCGTACCGATCGGCTTCAGCAGCGGATCGGCCGGTGCCGTGATGTCGCGTTTCAGCAGCGTGTAGTTGCCGCCGACGCGCCAGATCGGCGTGATATCCGAGGTCAGCGATACCTCGAAACCGTAATACTGGCCGTCACCGACGTTGCGGCTCTGCGTCACCGCGGTGCCGTTCACCACGAGGGGCACCGACTGGATCATGTCCTTGACGTCGCTGTAGAAGAGAGCGCCGGTGACCCGGGTGCGCGGCGCGATATCGACACCGCCGCCGACCTCGTAGTTGATTGCGCGCTCCGCCTTCAGGTTGGGATTCGACGTGGCGCCGCCGAAACGCGTGCTGAAGCGTTCGAAGATCGTGGGAAAGCGCGTGCGCGACGACACGCTGGCATAGACTCGTGCCGTGTCGTTGAACCGATAGATTGCCGCCGCCTGCCAGTTGAAGGCGTCGTTGTCGCGGCGCCGGTAGTTGATGAACTGCCCGGTCGCGCCGCTGCCGGTGAAATCCTGCGCCTTGCTGAGGTTGCGCCAGTCGTAGCCGATGCCGGCGACGAGATCGAATTTGTCCGTGGCGTGGAACGTATCCTCCAGCGCCACCGAATAGGTGTCCTCGGTCGTCGTCTGCCACGGCTCGCGAAACAGCGTCGGCGCGTAGAGGCGCTGGTATTCGCGGTGATTGTCCCGCCGGTAATGCAGGGCCACCTTCAGCGTGTTCATGGGAATGAGGTCGGTGCCGGCCTCGATGCTGCCGCCGTACGCATAGTCGTCGTAGTAGCTGCGGAACGAGCGGGCCAGCGTCTGCCGCGTCATCACCGGGTCGTCGAACGAGAACAGGCCGTTCTTGAAGGTGTTGTAGTACAGCCGCGTCTTCACATACGAGGCGTCGCCGATCTTGGTGTTCGATAGCCAGTAGATGTTCTGGATATCCCAGTACGGCCAGCGCCAGTAGCGTTGCTGGGCCACCGGATCGGAGACGTGCAGCGGCGCCTCCTTGCGGCCCGACTGCCGGGTGAAGCTCAGTGTGTACTCGTCCGTTTCGTTGGGCGTGAAGCCGATCTTGGCGTTGAGGCGCCAGTCCCTGCTGTTCGAGTTGCCGCGGGCGCCGCCGTTCTCGCTCGCCGTCCACCGGAAGCTGTCGGACAAGGTCCAGTGGTCCTGGTCGACCACGGCGCCGCTCAGCTGCGCGTAGTAGCGCTCCTGCCGCGTGCCGGCCATGGCGTAGCCGTTCCAGCTATTGTAGCCGCCCTGGGGGCCGAGCGAGAGGCCGGTGCGCAATTCCGCCTCGAAGGGCTTGGTGGGTTTGCGCGTCACCAGGTTGATGGCGCCACCCATGCCGCCAGGGCCGTCGAGCACCGAGACGTAGCCCTTGGAGACCTGGATCTCCGACAGATCCGGCGTGAGGAAGCGGCCGAAGTCCAGGCGGTTATCGGCCGGCAGGTAGATGCGGATGCCGTCGATCGACAGCGGCACCTGGAAACGGTCGAAGCCGCGCACATAGATCAGCCGTTCGTTGCGGCTGCCGCCGGTGTTCGATGCCGTCACGCCGGGGATGATGTTGACCGCGTCGTCCAGCGTCTTCTTGTCGAAGCGCCACATCTCCTCGTTCGACAGCACGCTGCCGGCGCCGATCCCGTTGTTCTTGTCGCCGTGAACGGCAATCGTGCCCAGGGTGAAGACGTCTTGCTGGGCCCACGCCGGCACCGACAGACCGGCGCCGGCCGAGAGGACGGTAGGCGTCGACGCTATAGCCATTCGTATATAACGCATACCCCAAGACCCCCTTTTGCTTCGTCCGCTTGTTAGAGCGAGTTGAGAAACGTCAACAATGCATTGCGATCATCTGCCGACAGCGCCCGGAAGGAGGCGCCGGCGCGCTGGGCCTCGCCGCCATGCCACAGGATGGCTTCGGTCAACGTGCGCGCCCGACCGTCATGCAGATACGATTCCTGGTCACCAACGGCGGCCGTCAGGCCCAATCCCCACAAAGGCGGCGTCCGCCAATCCCGGCCGCCGGCCGCGAAATCAGGCCGATGATCGGCCAGGCCCTCGCCCATGTCGTGCAACAGAAGATCGGTGTACGGGTGGATCTCCGTTGTGCCGGCATTGCCTGGTGTAACCGGCTGGGTGGGCACGTGACAGCTCGCGCAGCCGATCGCGGCGAACAGCGTCTCGCCGCGCCGCACGCGTGGGTTCGCAGTATCGCGGCGTAGCGGTGGCGCCAGCGCCCGCATGTAGAACATCACGGCATCGAACTGGCGGTCGGAGAGTTCAGACCGTCCCCCCGACGGAGCGGTCAAGCAGGCCGTCTGTCCCGGCGCGCAGTTCTCATCGGGCCGGATGCGCGAGGTGATGCCGAGATCGTCGCGGAAGGCCGATGCCACCTGTTGACTGAGACCAGGCTGGTTGGCCTTCCAGCCGAACCGTCCAACCATGGATGTGCCCGATACGATGTCCCAGACGCGATTGATGCGGCCGCGGATCGCGTCGCCGGAACCGGAGCTGGCGCGGCGCAGGATCTCGGTTTCCGGCACAGCTTCCAGCAGGCCCATGCCGAAGACCGGCGGTGCGATGCGCACGGACGCAAGCACGTCGCTACCCAATGGTCCGTAGGCGAGATCCCGAAAGCGCAGCTCGGGACGTCGCATCGGCACACGCGTGCCGTCTTCCAATGTCTCGACGAAGTCGTGCCACACCAGCATCGCTTTGCCCTCGCCGGGCACGCCCGGGATGCCGTCAGGATTGAGCTGGTCGCCGTAGGCGGGATGCGGTCGCGGACCGCCGTGGTTGTCGCTACCGGGAACGCTCAGCCGGACGACCATGGAGCGCATCACGTCCGGTGTGCCGCGCGGCGGTTCGCCCCGGCCGTTGCCGATGTGGCAGGCGATGCATGACAGCCGATTGTACAGCGGCCCCAGGCCGTCGACATCGGGTTGCTCGCGCGACGGCGCTACGATCCAAGCCTGATGGAAGAGACTCTGTCCGCTGCGAAAGATGGCGCGCTCGGCGCCTGAAAGCGTGGGCTGCGGCTGGCTGAAGGCATCGCGGCCGGTCTGGGCGACCGACATGCCGCTCACCGTCAACATCGCGCCGAACAGGACGGCGCTCATGATCCCCGCGCGCCGCTCTATCATTGTTCGGGGATGATCTGCCGCACGATGGCAAGTGCCCGCTCCTGGGCATCGTCGATCTGCCGACTCCAGTGCTGGCGCGGGTCGAGCCCGGCCGCATCGACGGCACCGGCGCTTGTAACCGGCACGAACCCGGCCAGCGCCTTCGCTTCATCAAGCAGTGACTGGCGATGTGCATCGGGTGCTCGGGCAAGAGCCGCCTCGGCCAACCCGATGCGTCGCCACAGTGCCTGAAGACGATCGTGCGGGCGCGCGATCGCCTGATCGAACACCGCAACGATCAGATCCCGGCGCCGCGCGCCACGGTCGCCGTCGTAAGCGAACGTTGCGCCCGGCGGCAGCGCGAACGGATTGACGGCGCCGGGTACGCTGCCGTCGTAGGCGTCCGGCCGCACCGGATAGCGCTGGATGTCGGCGTGGGTCAGCAGTTTCTGGCCCGCCGGCGACAGCAGGAAGTCGACGAATGTCCGTGCCGCCGTGGCATGCGGGGCGCGGGTCGTGATGGCGACGTGTGCCGGCAGGAACGCCGTCGGTTGCGGATACACCATCGCAATCCGCCGTCCGTTGGTGATGGCGGCGCGGATCGGAAAGTCGATCGCCAGGGCGACGGCGGCATCGCCGGCGACCACGGAATCGATCATGCCTAGGCCCGTATCCAGTCGCGCGTTCGCCGCGATCCGCGAGATCAGCCGCCAGCCCGCTTCCCAGCCGGCGCCCTGCAGGATGACGTCGTACAGGGCGGGAGCGAAGCCGACCCGCCCCGGTACCGGCAGGACGATCAGGCCGGCATAGGGCGCCGCCGCCAGATCCTCCCAGCGAGTCGGTATCGCGAGCCCGCGCGCTGCAAGGACGTCGCGGTTGACGGCGAGGCCATAGCCCGCCACTTCAAAAGCTTCGAAGAACCCTTGCGCGTCCGATATCGCCTGGCCGCCGATGCGCCCCGGCAGCACGGCGCGATCGACCGTCAGCGCGTGAAACGCCTGCCGGTCGCGCAACGCCAGGAAATTCTCGGCGGCAGGAGTCCAGTAAACATCGATGCCGCCCTGGTCGGGCTTGCTGAGCTCGGCGAAGGCGTCGTTGCTGCGCTTCCAGATAATCTGCAGGTCGATGCCGGAATGCGCCAGTTCGAACGCCTGCTCGTAGCGGGTGGTCATGACCTCCGGATAGCTGGTCATGACGAGCACCCGCGCGTCGTCGGCGTGGGCATGCGCAGTCCAGAGCAGGGCCGCGATCGTGACGATCACTGCCCAACACCGGTGCACGCATACACAACGACCTGTCGCTTGTCGCACGCCGTCATCCCCCGGTCGGCCTGCTTACGAAGCAGTAACTCGAGCGCTATATCTGCGTGAATATACCGATGCGTGTCAATAGATCACTCGCGAGCGTTCCCTGGGAGCGCGGGCCTCCGACCCGCTCATGATCTCGGCGCTTCGCGCACAAGCAAAGCTTTCGCCTGTGACGCGGGCGAGGCGCCCCACGTTCCCAGGTGGAGCCGCCGCGACGTTCGCCTATTGGTTCGGCGTATGACGGGCGAGGAACGCCCGCACGCGGCGGATTGATTCGGCCATGTAGGTCGGGCCACGCCAGTCCTGCTGCACCTCGAGGTTCGGGGCCAGGCCTGCGATCTCGGCGCTGGTCGCGGCCGGGTGCGGCGTGTCCGTGCCCGGCTGCAGGTACATCGGCGTGCGGCAGCTGCGCACGAAATCGCGGCTGACGGAAAACACGAACTCGCCACCGAACATGTTGCGGCCGAAGCTCTGGATCACGTCTTCGCTCAGGCCGGGCTCGCGTTCGCGCATGGTCTTGCTGAAGCCGTCGACCGCGGCGGCCCACGTGGCACCATTCTCGTGCAGGCCGATCGGGTTCTGCAGCACAGCCGCGGTGATGCGGTCAGGCACCATCTCGCACAGCTTCAGGCAGAAGCTGGCGCCGATGCAGCCGCCCATGACGTGGAAGCGGCGGAAGCCCAGATGATCCATCAGCGCCAGATGATCGGCGGCGTACGTGTGCCAGCCATGATCGGCCGCCACCTTGCCGCGTGACTGGCCGGCGTTGCGTTGATCCATGCCGATCACTGTGAACTGGTCCGACAGGTCGGCCATCGGGTTCATCCACGCTGCCGGCGCCTTGGGATCGGCCGGGCTGTGGCGCCAATACGCCAGCTGCGAGCGCAAGCCGCCGGGCGCAAACAGCAGCAGCGGGAAACCTGAACCATGGACTTCGTAGTAAATCTCGGCATCGGGAAGTTTGAGGGTGGGCATATGCCGTCTCCGGATATCGTCAGATGGTGTGGCAAGAGCATCGACCGGAACCCCCGCACCATTCAAGTCCTACGCGTGACTGCTACTGCTACTGAGTGTGTCCTAGCTGGGAGCGTGCCACTCCAGTGGCGCACTGGCGCGCGGCGCCAGATCATGGACGATGAGCGGACAAGATCCGACCCTTCGGGCCGGAGCGCCACTGGAGTGGCGCGCTCCCGGCAATGTTATGCGTCCGAGCGTGTGCGTTGCCGCCTACTCGGTCCGCGGCCTATAACGCCCGCATGAAACTCGCTTTTCTCGGCACGTCCGATTTTGCCGTGCCCGCCTTGCAGGCCCTGGTCGATGCCGGCCATGACGTGGTCGCGGCCTATACCCGCGCGCCCAAGCCGGCCGGCCGCGGGCAGAAGGAGCAGAAAACGCCGGTGCATGCGCTGGCCGAACAGCTCGGCATGTCCGTCCGCACGCCACGCACGCTGCGCACCGACGAGGCGGCCGCCGACTTCAAGGTGCTCGACCTCGATGCCGGCGTGGTGGTGTCCTACGGCCACATCCTGCCCAAAAGCTTTCTCGAGGCGCCGCTGCTGGGTTGCCTCAACATCCATGGCTCGTTGCTGCCGCGCTGGCGCGGGGCGGCGCCGATCCAGCGGGCGCTGCTGGCCGGCGATGATAGGAGCGGCGTCACCATCATCCGCATGGACGAGGGCCTCGACACCGGCGCGATGCTGCTGGCCGAGGAGGTGCCGATCCGGGCCGACACGACCGCCGGTGCGCTGCACGATGGGCTGGCGGCGCTGGGCGCGCGGCTGATCGTGTCGGCGCTCGATGGCTTGGTGGCGGGTACTTTGCAGGCGGTGCCGCAGCCGGAAGAGGGCGTGACCTACGCGCACAAGCTGCACCGCGAAGAGGGTGCGCTCGACTGGCGTCGGCCGGCGGCCGAGTTGGAACGTCAGGTGCGTGCCTTCGACCCGTGGCCCGGCACGTATTTCGATGCACCGTCACCGGGCGGCGGCATGGAACGCATCAAGCTGCTGGGCGCCACGCTGGCGCTGGCCGCGGGTGCGCCGGGTACGGTGACTATCGCGCGCGATGGCGTGCCGACAGTCGCCTGCGGCGTCGGCGGCATTCGGCTGTTGCGCCTGCAGCGGCCGGGGAAGGGGCCGGTCGACGGCGCCGCCTTTGCGCGCGGTTTTCCGCTCGCCGGCACGGTGCTGCCGCCGCCGGCCGGCGGCGACACGCCGGCCATGCGGCCGGCGGGATGAGCGATGCGGTGACACGCTACAAGCTCACCCTGGAGTACGACGGCGGGCCGTTCGTCGGCTGGCAGCGGCAGGACAACGGGCTGTCGGTGCAGCAGGCGGTCGAGGACGCCGTGTTCGGCTTCTGCGGCGAGCGCACCCCTGTGCAGGCCGCCGGCCGCACCGATGCGGGTGTGCATGCCTGGGGCCAGGTGGCCCATGTCGACATCGTCAAGGATACGCGCGCCGATGTCGTGCGCGATGCGCTGAACTACCACCTCAAGCCGCATCCGGTCGCCGTCGTTGCCGCCGAGGTCGCGCCGGCCGATTTTCACGCGCGCTTCTCGGCCACCGGGCGGCGCTACCTCTATCGCATCGCCAATCGCCGGGCCAAGCTCGCGCTTGATGCCGGCCGTGTCTGGCTGGTGCCGGTACCGCTCGATGCGGCGGCCATGGCGCTGGGCGCCCAGCGCCTGCTCGGCCGGCACGACTTCACCAGCTTCCGCTCGGCCGCTTGCCAGGCGGCAAGTCCGGTCAAGACGCTCGATCGCCTGGATGTGACGCGCACCGGCGATGAGATCCGCGTCGAGGCGGCGGCGCGCTCGTTCCTGCACAACCAGGTGCGCATCATGGTCGGCACGCTGCGCCTGGTCGGCGAGGGCAAATGGACGCCCGAGGACGTGGCGGCGGCGCTGGCTGCTGGCAATCGCGAACGCGGCGGACCGACCGCCCCGCCCGACGGGCTCTATCTCACGGCTGTGCGCTACGATGCGCCGTCAGACGCTGCCGTCGGTAAACTTGAAGCCGACGATGCCGTTGACGATCAGGCCTAGCATGAGGCCAAGCCATAGGTTGAGTGCCGCCAGCGCGATGGCCGGGATCCAGGGCAGGTCGAGCGTAAAGCGCAGAATGCGGGTCACCAGCACCAGCGTGGCGACCAGCACGGCAAGCTCGACGCCGCCGACCAGATCGGGCGCCGCGAGGCGCGCTGCCGCGGACAGCGCCACGGCACCGATCAGGAACGGGATATTGGCCCAATTCAGTGCCACCACGCTGCCGATGTAGCGCGGCGCCCGGCCCATCAGGCGGCTGAGTTCCAGCAGCACGACCGGAAACAACGTCCAGTCGATGACGTAACGCAGCCCTTCGGCGAGCGCCACGCGCACGTCTGACGCCGATGTTGTCGCACCGTCGTAGATCATCATCAGATACAGGGCGTAGAGCGGCGCCAGCAGCACGGCCGGTCGGAACGAACGCCAGAAGCCTTCGCGGCTGCGATCGAGCAGGGCGAGGCCGGAGAGGTCGCCTTTCATCAACCGCACCGCGCCGCCGACGCCGCGCGCGATCTCTCCCAGCGTGATCATGCCTGTCTGCCCGGTACCTCTGGCTACTTCTTGGGCTTTGTGTTCTTGGGGGCGGTGGTTTTGCCGCTCGGCGCCGCCGTGGTCGTGGCCGCAGCGGGCGCCGGCGTTTTGGCGCCGAACGAAACCGGCACGCCGAGCCGGCGCATGATGGCGTATTGCTGCGCCATCGAGAGCGTGTTGTTCCACGCCCAGTAGATCACCAGGCCGGCCGCGAACTGTCCCAGCATGAACGTGAACATGATGGGCAGGAATTGGAAGATGCGCGCCTGGATCGGGTCGGCAGGCTGCGGATTGAGCATCTGCTGCAGATACATCGTGACGCCCATGATGAGCGGCCAGATGCCGATGTTGAACACGTGCAGGACGTCCGGTATCTGCCAATGGAACAGGCCGAAGCCGGTCAGGATGGTGAGCGGATCGGGCGCCGCGAGATCCTTGATCCAGCCGAAGAACGGCTGGTGGCGCATCTCGATGGTCGTGTAGAGCACCTTGTAGAGCGCGAAGAACACCGGGATCTGCAGCAGTACCGGCAGACAGCCGGCAGCCGGGTTCACCTTCTCGCGCTTGTAGAGCTTCATCAGCTCCTGGTTCATCGCCATCTTGTCTTCGGCAAAGCGCGCGCGCAGCTTCTCCATCTCCGGCTGCAGCGCCTTCATCTTGGTCATCGACTCGTAGGATTTGTTGGCCAGTGGGAAGAACGCCGCCTTGACCAGCACGGTGAGCGCCAGGATCGAGACGCCGAAATTGCCGATCAGGCCGAACAGGTGGTCGAGCAGCCAGAACAGCGGCTTGGTCAGGAACCAGAACCAGCCCCAATCGATCGTCAGGTCGAACTTCGCGATGCCCAGCGCCTCG
>Ga0187894_10006069_pt1 | contig 11999 bp, 8 predicted proteins | sample GBC1701081metaG_FD_136650 | JGI IMG/M metagenome (GOLD analysis project Ga0187894, IMG submission 136650) | White microbial mat communities from a lava cave in the Kipuka Kanohina Cave System on the Island of Hawaii, USA - GBC170108-1 metaG ...
CGACGAGCTGCGCAGAGAGGCCGCAGTCTGGTTCGAACGGATTCATTCGGACGACGTCTCGACGGAAGAGCTGGCCGAGTGGCAGCGCTGGGTCGCGACCAGCCCGGCGCATCAGCGCGCGTTCAAGGATCTCGAGGACTTCTGGCGCATCGCCGAAAAGCTCGAAGAGCCGGCCTGGCCGACGAGCTTCGAGCTGGACGTCGATACGTACGATGCTTCGACGCCGATCGAGGCATGGCATCAGCGGCCGAGGCCGCAGGCGCGTCGCGAGCGACGATACCTGCACTGGCCGGCGCTCGCTGCAGCCTTCGTGGGAGCTGCCGCGTGCGTCGCGGCGTACCTGTTCGTCTTTCGTGGTTTCGGTGGCAGCACCGAGGTGGCCGTGTTCCAGACGGCCTCGCGCGAGCATCGCGAGGTCGTGCTGAAGGACGGATCGCAACTGCTGCTGGGCGCGAAGACGAGCATCTCGATCAACTTCTCCGACGAGGCCCGCAACGTCGTCGTGGACAGCGGCGAGGCCTATTTCGACGTCGCAAAAGACAAGGCGCGCCCGTTCATCGTGCGCGCGGGAACCGGAACGATCACCGCGACCGGCACCGCCTTCAACGTGGAATACGTCGAAGGACGCGTCGACGTCATCGTTTCCGAGGGCTCAGTCGAGGTGCTCGACATCAACTTGCCGGCGAGCAGCGATAGCGCGGGGCAGGAAGGGGCGGGTCCGATGGCGCCCGCGCCGCAGCCGACGCGCGTCGAGGCGGGACAGCGGTTCGTGTATGGCGCGACCACTGTCAGCGAAGTGAAGGCAGTCGACACGGCGCGCGTTCTGGCCGCGCGAAAGGGCAGGCTGGAGTACCTCGGCGAGCCGCTGAAGTTTGTGGTCGCCGACGTGGGGCGTTACACGGACAGGCAGCTCGTGATCACCGATCCTGCCATCGAAGAAATGTTGTACACGGGCGTTTTCCTGGAGAGCGAAGCAGACGACTGGCTGGCCAGCTTGCCGGACACGTACCCGCAGGTTGAGGTCGTGCGCCTCGGCGACAAGCGGGTCGTGCTGCAGCTGCGGGCGCTGCCGGCTGGGGCGCCGCACGTCGAGTAAGAGGAGGGCGCAGGAGATCGGAGCGATGATGAGGGAGGAAGTGGCCGCCCAGCAATGCTGGGCGCCGGCGCTCGAACGGGGTGGGCTACATCCTGCCAAGTCGAGATCGATCTCGTGCCCGCACCTGATTTCCCGATCGAGCCCGGCGCGCCGCGACGATACGGATCGCGGCAAGTCCACGCAGCATGCATCCCAGCAATGCGTCCCTGCGCTCTGCGATGGGCTCGTGGATGAAGACGAGACAGCGGGACGGTTCGGCAAGAGGACGGTGTCGGGCGCAAACAAAATGTTCACGTTCGCTGTGCCGGCGAGACCACATACGCTTCGATTGTTGGATTATTTTTGCCGTCGCGTGACAGTGCTTCGTTGTTTAGGTCAGGTTGGGTCCTGACAACAAAGAGGCACAGTCATGCTTCGAATGCCCGTGAAGACCTGGTCCCTCGTCGCAGTTGCGCTTCTCGCCTCACTCTCGACGCTGTCATGGGGTCGCGCCAGCGAGAAGGCCACGGAGTTCAATATTCCACCGCAACCGCTCGACTCCGCGTTGCTCGAATTTGCCAAGCAAGCGGACGTGCAGCTTTCGGTATCGACGGTCGCGATCGTCGGCATGACGACTCAAGGTATCGTTGGGCAATTCACGCCAGCTGCGGCCTTGGCTCGCCTCCTCAGCGAAACCGGCCTGCAGTTCACCGCGATCGGTGACCGTACCTACTCCGTATCGCTCGCAAGATCGGGAAGCGCCGGCAATAGCGCGGGAGCGCGGTCCGGTACTCACTCCACGTTAGCCCTGCGTGCTGACGATGCAGACCAGGTGGTCGTCGCACAGTCGGCTGCACAGGCGGCCGTCAGTCAGGGCGCCGACGTGAACGAATCGAGGGGCGTGCCTCCGGCGCTCATCGATGAGCTGGTCGTGACTGGCAGTCACATACGTGCTGCCCAGCCAGTGGGCTACGATCCAATTGTGCTCAACCAGGACTTTATCGATCGTAGCGGTTATGCCACCGTGCAAGATGTCCTCAAGCTTCTTCCTCAGAATTTTGGTGGAGGTATCAGCGAAGACAGCACGACCGACCCCTCGGCTTTGAACCTCAGTTCAGGCACAGCGATCAATTTGCGTGGGCTTGGCGCAGATTCCACGCTTGTGCTGGTCAATGGGATCAGGCAGCCAAGCGGCGGGCTGAACGGTGCCTTTGTCGATGTCTCCAACATTGCTGCATCCGCCGTGGAGCGCATCGAAGTTCTTCCGGATGGTGCGTCGGCGATCTATGGCTCGGACGCGATCGGCGGCGTGGTGAACATCATCCTCAAACGTGACTATGCGGGGGCAGAGACGCGGATCAGGGCGGGATCGTTCGATGGCGACGCCGACGAGAATCAACTCTCGCAACTGTTGGGCATGAATTGGGAAGGCGGCAATGCCATGTTCGCCTACCAGTTCTATGACCGCGATCCGTTGCACAAGCTGGATCGAGAGTATACGGCCAGCGACGACCTGACAGCGTTCGGTGGGACAGACCATCGCGGATTCAACAGCAACCCGGGCAACGTCATGAACGGACTGTTGCAGCCGGTATTCGCGATACCTGCTGGCCAGGACGGAACCTCGCTGACCTCGGCCGACTTGCTCCCTGGCGTGGTGAACTTCAATGAGACTTCGCTGGGTGCCGACCTCTTGCCTGAGCAGCGTATGCACAGCGCGTATCTAACTGCTAGCCAGGGATTTGGGAGCCAGTTCGAGTTCACCGCCAATGCGAAGTATTCCCTGCGCGATAGTCTGGCGAAGGTAGGTGGTGTCACACGTACCGTCCGCGTGCGCAACGTGAATCCGCACTTTGTTGCCCCAACACCAACCGCTACGGCGGTCACTATCGGCTACAATTTTTACGACGATCTCGGCCCGCTGACCGTCATGGCGGAATCAGAGACGTTTGGTGGCGACTTGGCGCTTCACTCCCGCATCGGTAGCGATTGGGCCCTGAAAGTTGCCGGGTCGTACGCGGAAGAGCGAAACAACGTCTATTCCCTGAACAACGTCAACAATACGGCGCTAACTGCGGCGTTGGCTGACACCAATCCGGCAACTGCTTTCAATCCATTCGGCGACGGATCCAACACCAATCCGGACACCCTGAATCGAATTCGGGGGACACAGTTCAATCGGGCGAACTCCCGAATCGAAACGGCATTTGCCATCGCTGATGGCCCGGTCTTCGCAATGTGGGGTGGCGACGCCAAGGTCGCGATCGGAACGGATTATCGAGACGAATCGCTCTCAATCGATACTGTCGTGAATGGAACTCCGACCTTCCTCGGTGAGTTGAGTCGGCAAGTGTCGTCAGGTTTTGCCGAGCTGGTCCTGCCGTTGGTAGGTACTGCCAATCGGCGGACGGGCATTCATGGTATGAAACTATCTTTGGCCGGCCGCTACGAGAACTACTCGGACTTCGGTGGTTCCTTCAACCCGCGGGTGGGCTTCGATTGGGCGGTGTCGGACGCAATAGGACTGCGCGGCTCCTGGGGAACGTCGTTCCGGGCTCCCAGGCTCGTAGAATTGCTCGAAGGGCGACCGAGAAATTCGGAATCGCTGGAACTCGTGCCTGACCCGCAGGACCCGACGGAGGCCTCCACCGTTCTGTTCAGGCTCGGAAACAATGCCGAACTCAAGGAGGAGACGGCAGACACTTGGTCGTTCGGCACAAGCCTGACCTTGGGCCGTAGCGGTCCCGATCTTTCGTTTAGCTACTACAACATCGACTACTCAGATCGGATCGCGGCTGGTGGTCCCGCTGGCGACCCATTCAGCATCTTGCTGGTTGAAAGCGAGTGGCAGGATATCGTGAACAGGACTCCTGAACGCTCGGAGATCGACGCATTGTGCAACAGTCCCCACTTCGTCGGCGATGTGGCGACATGCCTGGAAACCGTGCCTTCAGCAATTATCGATGGTCGCCTTCGAAACCTTTCCGCCGTGCAAGTGAGTGGCATCGATGCCCTTCTTGAGCAGACTATTCCGATCGGTGGCGGCGCGCTGAAGCTGGGTCTGATGGCGAACTATGTGCTTGAGTTCGAGAGAGCCGTCAGCAGCAGCTCTGACGCGGTCGAGCTGGCAGACACCGTTGGCAACGTGCCGGACTTTCGCGTCAGGGGTTCGGTGGGCTGGTCGTTCGGTGGATTGGGAATCGACGCGGTCGTCAATCACACCGGTAGCTACGAAGACAACATTCGCATTCCTAGCCGTCGCATCGATTCGTGGACGACTGTGGATTTCGGGGTCGGATACACGAGCGACAGTCGCGGGGACTGGCTCGATGGAATCGACGTTGGCTTGAGTGCAGTGAATGTCTTTGACGAAAAGCCGCCATTCGTCGATGTCGCGTTCGTTGGTTACGACGCGTCGAACGCCGACCTGTACGGCCGCCTCCTAAGTGTCCGGTTTGCGAAGAGCTGGTAGCCATACTCGGGGTTCCGTATCGGGAAACGCAGCAGCCGTGCGCGGAATCGTTGTCGCGCTTGCTGCTGCGTTGTTCCCGTTGTCAGACGGTCGCGCGCGACCAGTCACGGTCGAAGACTCCATCGGCATGACCCGGCTGGTCGATCCCGGGACGGCCGCGGTATTCAGTCGCGCCGGCGAGTTCAAGTGGTCGCCGGACGGGACACGGGTGTTCTTCGTGCTTCGTCGCGGCGACCTCAACACGGGCGAGAACGAATACTTTCTCGACCTGCTCGGCTCCGAGCAAGTCCTCGAATGCGTCAACGCTCGAGCGGGCTGCGCCGCGCCGCCGATCCGCGAGCGCCTCGCGACTTTCAGGACCTCCAGTCCACGGCATGCAATCGCGTCCGCTCGGTGGCTCGACGACAGGACGATTGCGTTCATCGGCATAACGGGGCAGAAAGCTGCGCAGGCTTACAGCATCGACATCCACAGCAAGGCCATGCTGCGTCTGTCGGATCACGGCACTGACGTCGTGGACTTTGCCGTGCCGCCCCAACAGACCACGCTTCTATATTGGGCCAATGTCTATCCTGATTGGACGTCGCGCAACGCGCGTGGCTACGCAGTTACTTCTGAGTCAGCCGCTAACTTGGGAATGAGCGACCCATCCGAGGCCGAGCCGGAGGTGGAACTCTTCGCGGCGGATCTCGCATCAAACGCCAGGCGGAGAGTCGACTTACATCGTGGCTTGATTCCTCATCCAATCTCCGTTTCCCCGAGGGGCAACTTCGCCATCGTCGCCGCGACCGTTCGTTCAATTCCAGTGTCATGGTGGCGTTACGCGATCGTGAGCGGCAATCCCACACTGACGATGCCGTCGTCACCCGAAGGCGAGTCAGGTGTAGCGGCAGCGCGCTTTCTCGAGCAGGACGACGCCTTTAGTCGGTCAGCGAATTGGATGAGCCAATACCATCTGGTGGACGTCGAACGGGGGACTACCAAAGCGCTGATCGACGCGCCCGCTGCTCTCGCAGGAAGGCTCGACACTGCCATCTGGTCTCCGGATGGTGAGCATGCACTCGTGTCGGCAACGTATGTGACGGAGGCGACCCTGAACTGCGGTCCGCGCGATCGTCTGGCGGAATCGCAATTCGTCGTCGAGTTCGATGTGAAGGACGGTGTGGCGCGCTGTGTGGGCGAAGTCGCGGCGCGCAGCGAGAGCGGTGATCGCCTGGTTCTGGTCGACGCTAGGTGGAATTCCAATGAGGCGATATCTGTTGACTACGTCGAACTGGATGGTCTTGGCAGGTTGCGCCGGGACTATGCTCGCCTAGGGCGCCAGTGGAAGCCGCGGCGTGGTGCATCACGGCGCGCACCGGAAGTTGAGCCGCAAATCCGGCTGAGCATTCGCCAGGACGCCGATACTCCGCCCGACGTTCTGGCGACGGATACGCGCACAGGACGGACGACACTCGTGACGGACTTGAACTCCGGCTTTCGCGAACTCGATTTGGGCACTGTCAGAGACTTTGAGTGGCGCGATCGACTGGGGCGTCAATTCGTCGGAGGACTCGTTTTGCCTTCAGCTTACGACGATAAGAAGCGCTACCCGGTCGTCTTCCAAACGTATGGGTACCGCCGAGATGAGTTTCTCATCGACGGGCCGCTCGGCATTACGACGGCATATGCTGCTCGGCCTCTGGCAGGCCGAGGAATGCTCGTACTGCAGTTACCCCGGCTGCACGCCCGGAGCAAGGCGACAGCCGGCGGTTCTGAAGTACAGGGGGAAAACGCGTACTTCCTGGCGGGCCTCGAGGGCGCGATCGAAGCGCTGGATCTGGCAGGCGTAATCGACACGGCGAGGATGGGCTTGATAGGTTTCAGCAGGGAGGGGATGCACGTGCATCATGCGCTGGCCTTCTCGAAGTATCGATTCGTTGCCGCAACCATCGCAGATGCAATCGGGGCGACTCCGTTTTGCTATTCGTTCGCGTATGGCTTGCCTTTCCCCGGCATGCATGAGTTTGAGGATGACGACAGAATTGGGCTCGGCGGTCCGTTCTGGGGTGACAACGTCGATCAGTGGGTCGAGCGCTCATACATCTTCCATCTACATTCGATCAGTGCCGCCATCAGGTATGAACAGATAGGCTCGTATGGCACGTCCTGCCATTGGGACGCCTTTGCGTTCCAGAAGCGCGCGAAGCGGCCAGTCGAGATGATCCATATCCCGCTCGACGAGCACAATGCGCAGACTCCGTTCGGACGTTTCACTTCCCAGGAAGGCAATGTCGATTGGTTCTCCTTCTGGTTGCTTGCGCAGGAGGATCGAGGATCGGATAAGAGCGAACAGTATCGCAGGTGGGGCAAGCTCCGAGCCGTGGCACGTGCTTTCCCGCTCGGGGACAAGGCTAGTCCCTAGTTGGGCGTGCGGCCGCGCTACGCTGGCGCGCGAGTCACGCAGCCAAGCGCATCGCTACGCTTAGCCAGGCTTCCGTGCTGACGTGCTCGAGAATTTCGCCCATCGCTGTAGGGTAGCGATTAGGAGTGCTAGTGAGTACCAGCTCCAGCCGTCTTCGATCCAATAGCCCGTGCTTCACGAGCTGACCGTCAAGGAGGAGCTCGCGCACGAATACGCTATTGCGCGAAAGCATTTCCCTGGCGTACTCCTCCATCCCACCTTTTGACCGCCGGCGAAGGATTGTTCGCGGAACCTCGGCTACGAAGGCCCGACGGGCTATCGAACGGTCCCATCCGTGTTTTACATGCACGAACGTGGGGATCCGCAAGCAAGCCTCGACCAGCGGTTGCGATGCAAGGAGCGGTTCGGTTTCTTCCGGGTCCGAGGGCTCCGCAAAGGGATTCTCGTAATCCTGCGGCGCCATCACCATCCTGACGTGCCAGAGTTTTCCGGGTGGCGTTCCGTTAGCCTTGCTGAGGGAATCGTGGAGCAGCACGTTCCGCAACCCAGGTCTGGCAATTACCTCCTGAGGTACCAGCGTGCGGTAGCGCTCAAGGTCGGCGAACGGCGTCCACTTGCGACGCATGACGCCGTCGATGATGGCAGTCCGCAGGACGCTCCACACGGTGAGCCCGGTCATCTGGGCAATGTCCAAGGCGACGGACATCAGCCTAGGCTGCAAGCCGTGCACTCTTGCGAAGTCCGCAGCTGCAGGAAGCGCCGGTGATTGGTAGAAAAGCTGATCGCCGCCCCCTCCAGTGAAATACGCGGTTGCGTGTCGCTGCGACGCGAACTCGGCTTCTGCCCGGGGAACATCCACGTAGCCGCACGAAAGGAACGGACGTGCGGAGGGCCGAGCCTTCAGAAGCATCGCCAGATCGACAGCTGCATTTCTCTTCAGCTCCGTGAGGGGTAGGCCAGCATGCTCCGCAGCCATACGTGCGTACGTTCGCTCATCAGAGTTCGAGCCCGCGGAGTAGTAGTTGAGGCATGTGATGTCGGGCTGTGTGGGTGCATGACGGAGGCACCCCAACACCACGGACGAGTCGAGACCCCCCGACAACCGATGAACTATGCTGCCGTGACAGGCCGCCCAGCTACTTATGCACTGCGCGGTGGTTGCACGTACCGCTCGAATCAGCTCGAACCCTTGGCGCGGTTCCGATGTTGCGGCAATGGCAACCGGATCCCACAGGTACGAGCGCTCGATCCGATTGCCATCAATCGTCGCGCACTCAGCCGGTCGCAGCTTGTGAACCTCATTGAAGCCTGTCTCCAGGCTGTGGTTTTCCGGCGAAACGACGTGACTGGCAATGTATTCCCAATTGACGGAGAAGGGCGGCCGTTTCAAATGGAGGCAATCCTCCATGTTTGAGAAGTAGGCATGAACACCTCCATGCGTAAACCCGAAACATCGTACGTAGCCCATCGGGTCGCGTACAACGCGCACAGCGTCAGCGCGGTCGACTACTACCGCGACGTACCGACCCCAATACGCCTGAACGAGCTCCTTGCCGCCGGTGTCTACAATCCGCGCGCATTCTTCGCTACCAAGCGTGGTCACCCGCGGTGCGTAGGGCACGTCTTTCGTCGGCCATCGAAACAAGGTGCCAAGGACTACGCCGCGTGCACCCTCGAGCGCGACGCACGTGTAATGCGAGTTGTGCGGAACGTCGGCGAGCACTCGTACGCCGGCGGCAGACAGTACTTCGGACCAATCAACATTGGCGCGGTGCAGGCGGCGAAGTTGGCTGGCCGCAACTCTTGCACACTCCGTGTCCCGCGGATTCCAGATCAGCGCGATATAACGTGGCGTGTTCACGTCGGTCACACGACCATGATTGGAGTGTATGCAGTTACGCGCTGGGGGGTGTCGTTTAACACGGTGTTGCCCTGCTGAAGCCAACAATGTGCCGCGAATGGACTCGACCTGACGCCGAATACCCAGTGCGGATAAATACCCGCAAGGCGCAAGAAGTTCAGGAGCGCAAGTGAATCGAATAAGCAGGCGTTTCGCGCGGCAAACAGGAACGGTCGCAACCTGCGAAATGCAGTAACCAGAGCGCGCGTTCTGGCTACGTCGAGGTCCCGAAACGCAGCGCTCGTGCGACGCCGCCTACCCGCTGTAACCACTGCTTCAAGCGAGCGCGTTTTCAGCTGAAAATGTGCGGCGAGGACGGCCCTTGCGAAGAGCAGGACGTCGCCGGCCCGTATCGTGACAACATCCGGCATGTCTTCGGGCAGGAGGGGCACAGACGCGTGATGAAGTCGGGGAGGGTCGACCGCCTTTCCGGCGTCGCTGGAATGCAGCAATAGCCCGTTCTGTATCAACCCCTCGATCCCCTCGTTCGAGCGCTCAACTGAATCGAAGCCGTGGCGGGTACTCCCGCCAGGATCGAGTAGCGTGCTGATCGCATCGACAACTGCTGCGCGCACGCCGACATACTTGTTCCGCCGCAGATCAAGAAATATTACGGCCTCATTCGTCAGGCACGCGAATACATGTGACGGCAAGCGGTACATGCGAGCAAGACCTAGTAGGTGCAGATATACCAGCGCGGCGGGAAAAGCTGATCGAGTTCGCAAGCCAGCACGGCCGGGCCTCGGGTCGCGTCCGTGGCATCGGCGAGCAACAAGGGCAGCACGGGCAAAGTGACACCTCCGTCGTGCGCAATACGGCTGGCACTGCTTGCCAACGCAAGGCGTGCGTCGGCAGCGTCAGCAAGGATCATTGATCGGCGGTGGAGGATCACAGGGGCCCGGGTAGTAGCGTGGAGGATTAACTTGTTCGAGATAGCAGCCAACGAGCCCTCCTGTCGTGCACTCATCAACCTGTCCTAGCACGACGATGGAAGGGTGTGCAGCACTCGGGCTGCACACCCCGGTTCGACCAGATACGGTCTCCAATCGGACCTTTCTCATCGACGCTTCAGATCAGACGATGTAGAAGCGCGGGGGCGTGACCTGGTCCAGTTCCTCACCACTCAGCTTCGGGCCCTTGGTCTCTTCAGACACTTTTCCAAACTCGATCATGACAATCTCCTTGTGTCGATTTGATTCAGACATGCCATCGGCCGTGGCGGGCGAAAACTGCAACGTGAAAATTTCTCCGTCAACATTTTCAGCGGAACACCTTCGTGCCTTCCACAGGATTCTTGGAGCGCGTTCCGCAGGGATTGCGTCGGAAACCATTGCGAATGCGGAGCGAGGTGCGCACATAAACCAAGTGCGCCCGTATTGCCGTGAGCGAGAACAAGGTGATTTCACGGTCACTTGCGCCCTTCGTCGCGCACCATCAAACGCGCGTGGGCCGCGCGCCGCGGCGCTGCAGGCGAACGAAGCGCTCCCGCTTGTCGCAGCGCTAAGTGAATGCGAGCGGGATACTCGGGACCGTTGGATTCTTGGATTATTCTCCGCAATTTGCGCAAACTTCTGCGTGCCTTCCTGTGCGTCGCTGAAGCGCGACACCGCTACGACGTTGCAGCGCGCAACAACGTGATAAGGGTCGACCCTGTGCACGACGTGAGCGAGCGCGTTTGTCAGGGCCTGAAGGCGGCCGGCACAGCGGCCCGACTGCGGCGTCGTGCGAGGTCAGAGGAGATAGTGGGTGCGCCTCGCGCCCCGACACTTGGACGCCGGACTGCGCAATCGCTCGCTCGGCAAATCTGCTTCGGTGTCTTGCGAGCAGGTGCACGAAACGAGCGTAGCGCATGACAGCCGCAGCGAACTTCATGCGATCGAAGGCGCGGGCGTGGCGCGCGCCTGCTCAGCCAGAGCTCCCAATCTGAACTGCGATCCACGGTCACGGAAGACTCGAGTTCCAGCACCCACTCTGCCGCCTGACGAAGGACGCGATCGTCGTCCGTCTCGGGCAGCGTTATTGCTGACATCAGGCGGCTGCTGGTTCGCGGGCTGCGTCCGGCGCAGCAAGATGCGTTGGCGAAACGCTCGGTCGCGAACGGTGCGCGCTGAAGGTTTGATCCTGGTTGCCGCACGGGCGGCAGGCGTGGACGAGGGCGCGAACGAGAGAGTTTGGGCAAGAATGCGCCAGAGGTTGATTGGGTCGCGACTGAGGTGTTGCAGGGCTCGCCTTTGGATTATTGGATTGTGCTTCCACCACGCGCGAACTCCGCGTCCCATCACGCCCGCAGCAGTTAGCAAGATGTGAACTGGATCGAACAGACTACATTTCGCGGCAGCGTGGTCATTCATCCGCGTGTACGATGTCGCCAAACACAAACAGGGATGTACCAGGGAAGCGCGCAGGGAGGCACGCGGGGGCGCGATGTCAGTATTCGCCACATGCTGGTTTCTGTCGGAGTTTTGTCTCACGGCGGCGTATGCGCTGCCTGTCGACCCGACGACGATACTGGTAGCCCAGATCGATACGCGTGTTGCGCAGATCGGTGGGCCGGCCATGCACATGGACGCACCGCCCGCGCGGCCTGTCGAACAGGTCCCGGTGCCTGTCGACATTGCGCCGCAGTCGATGCGGCGTGCGCTCAGGACACTCATTCGCATCACACCGATCACTCTCGTCTACTCGAGCGAAGATCTGAAGGGCCTGCGCACGAAGGGCGTGAAGGGTGTGATGACGCCCGAGGCCGCACTTGCAGCGCTCATCGCGGGCACGCCGCTGGTCTACTCGGAGGTTCGCCCAGGTAATTTCACCGTCGAAAGACGGCCAGATCCAGTCGTCGCATCGCCGGAAGCGGGCGACGAGCGTGCACGCAAGCAGACCGGCGAAGCGCGCCCGCGTCGCAGTGAATCGGAAGTCGACTGGATCAACGATCCGCTCATCGTTACGGGCACCATGATCCGCGGCCCCGGGCCGATCGGAACACAGGTCCTGTCTTTCGACATGCAGGACATCGAACGCACGGGCTTTTCGACGCTCGAGCAGCTGCTGGGTACTTTCCCCCAGGTGTTTCGCGGCGGGCCGACGAACGACACGTTTCGCGGCCTCGAGGCCGAGACCAATTCGGCGCGCGGCTACGCTCCCAACATCC
>Ga0187894_10006070_pt1 | contig 11997 bp, 7 predicted proteins | sample GBC1701081metaG_FD_136650 | JGI IMG/M metagenome (GOLD analysis project Ga0187894, IMG submission 136650) | White microbial mat communities from a lava cave in the Kipuka Kanohina Cave System on the Island of Hawaii, USA - GBC170108-1 metaG ...
ATCTCGATCAGAGCCTTGTCGGGGCTTTCGATGTAGGCGTAAAAGAACCTGCCCGGCTGCGCGCCCGGATTGCCGATGTCGCTGATGTCGGTCAACGGCGTAAAGAATTTCGTGCCCGCGGCCACGTGCTTTTCGTAAGTCGCCTTCATATCCTCGGCGCCCCAGCCGAAATGCCAGATCGCCGAAGTCAATTCCCAGGGCGGCGCCTTATCGACCTTGATAAAAAACAGCCAGGATTTCTGCGCCCAAACGCCGTCGAGCGTCCCGGCGAACCTCGCCTTCTCGCAATCGAACTTCGAGGTGTAGAAATCAATCGCGACTTTCGGGTCGAGGGTGTTCAGGTGCAGGTGATGGAAATGGGCTTCCGGGAACTGCGACTCGGCGGACTTGGTTTCCGAAGCCGGCGGTTTTGTCTCCTGCGCGCCGAAGCCGTATGCGCAAAACACCAATGCGGCTGAAAAAAGGAGGGAGCTGATGAACATCGGCCATAGCCAATATTTTTTATCAAGCATGGAGATTACCCCCAAACAAGAACGCGAGCGGCAATAAGCAGTGTATCGCGTAAGCAATCACCCGCTCGCTACCGCTCGCGGTACTGTGCCAATCAATCTGCGATCAACAACGGCTAATCGCCAGCGCGCACCCAACCGTAGGCCGCGTTGCTGGGCTGACCGCCACGATCCACGTAAGCCACTTTCAGTTTCTCGAGCGCGTCGGCCGGCAACGCTTTGCGTTTGGCCTTTACGTCGACTTTGTAAAGCTTCGCGGCGTTCAGTCCCAGGATATTGGCCTTGTCCTGCTTGGTGAGTTTCTTGTAGCCGAACTTCGCGCAATCTTCGTCGCTGATCTGGAAGCGCTTGAACGCGTCAATCCCCCATTGCGGCGATCCCCACCAAAGACAATCGGTGCCCCAGACGACGTGATCGGAGCCGTAGTATTTGATGTTCTTGCCCATCCCGTGCATGCACAGTTCGGGGTGGACGATGGCCAGAGTGTTGAAGAAGCTTCCGACCTCGCAGTAGACGTTGTTGATCTTGGGGTTGCGCTTCTTGATGTCCATCAGGATCTTGTGCCATTCGAAGTCGCCAGTCGCCGGGTCATAGTTGTTATGATCTTTGTCCAACCAGGTGTCGCCCGGGGCCATGCCCTGTTCCATCTTGCCGTGCTTGATGGCCGAGTGATAAATGACGAAATTGAAGTCGGGGTTTCGCAGCGCGGCCTGCTCGACGTCTTTCGGATTGGCCAGATGGCCGAGCGTGCGCGACTGGTACGAATAGCCTTTGTGCGTGCTGATCAGCTTCAACCCGCGTTTGCGCGACTCTTCGATGAACCACTGCGCGTTGTCGTCATCGAGTTGGAAGCCGTTCCCCGTCCGGGCGGGATCGGTGTGGCAATACCATTTCCAGGAGCTGATTTTGTAGAGATTCAACTCTCGCTCCATCTGCTCGATCGTCGCGGCCTTATCAATCTTGTTTGCGGTCTTGTCCCAATAATGGTTCGGCGCGAGATTACCCTGGTTCAGCGCCCGTTGTGATCCGGCCATCTCATTGATCTCTCTGGCTGCTTGCGACATCAACCAACTCGGCAGAACGCCGCCGCCGCGCGCCTTGCCTTCAAGCGGTTTGCCGTCTTGATCTTTCTGGTTCTCGCGTCCCGGCACGCCGGAGATGACGACCATCATTGTTTCGCTGTCGAAGAACATCTCCTTGACAAAGTTCTTGAAGCTGTAGGCTTCGGCGTCGGTTTTAAGCTGGAAGCCCATGTTCTTGACGAATTCTGCGTCGCGGAAGCCACGGATAGGGATGCCATTGGTGAAGTGCGCCTGCACATCAATAATGAAGTATTCGTCCTTCGGCCATTTCTCGTCGTAAGCCGCCGCCTCCCAAGTTTCGACGTCGTCCACTTCCCAATAGTTCTTGCCATAAGCGAGGTTCGACGCAAGGAAGCACGTAGCCAATCCCATCGAAGAGCGCATGAAGTCGCGGCGCTGCATGCCCAGCTTCTTCGCGCGCTCTTCTGAGAGTTCGCCGATCAAGTGCTCCACGTGTTTCTGCTTTTCGGTCTGCGGGCGCGGCTCGAACTCTTCATTCGAGACCACCTGTGTGGGCATTGGCGAATCAACGCCCTTCTTCATGTCGCGAATCGCTTTACGAATCCACATTATGATGACTCCTTGGGGAAATCCTGGGAGCGCACGCGGCTCGCGTGCTGGCTTACTGAGAAGACATACTGCGATGAAAGTAATAGATCAGTAAGCCCGCACGCGAGCCGCGTGCGCCCCCCAGGTGTGATTTACTTATTTGAAGCGCTCTGCGTCTGTCCCTTCGCGCTCAGATTCTGGCCGTCAATCGTGTAATCCATCCATCCGATCATCATTTCCTCCCAGGTTTGATCGCCCCAGCGGACGGTGATGGTCGGATCAGGATTGAATTTATTGCCGGCTGAATTGTCGTGGTGCGCCACGCAATCGATGCGGCTGCCTTTGGGAACGGCGATCGGCTCTTTGACGAAGTAATTCAATTGCCAGTTGAAATCGTACTTAGGCACGCGCAGCAGGATCTTCTCCTTGCCGTCGGGGTAGACCAGCTTGTACTCGAAATCTTTGCCCCGGACGTGCATGTGCGGCATGAACGAATGGATGTGCGCGTCTTCGGTGAAGGTGAAGGACGAGCGCGATTCGAAGTTTGAATCGCCCGCCGGGATCACCAGCTTGCGCGGATCGGTCGTAACGCCTTTGGTGATGACGCGCTTTTCGACCGGCGATTTGGCGAACCAGAATCCCACGCCGGTGCGGTCTTTGGCCGCCACGCCGCTGGTCGTGTAATGCATCTGGAAGATCAGCACGGAGCCTTTCTTGACCAGCTTGGCGTTGCCGGGCTTGAGCGTGAGCGGACTCATGCCGGGGGCCCAGCCGACGAGCATGCCGTCGGGATTAGTGCCGCGAGGCCTGTTGTTCTGCGCCTGCTGCGGATCGCGGGCGGCTTCGGGGTTGACCCGCTGCTGCCCGGCCCTGATCTCGCCCGCGGGCGGAAGCGGGCCCTGGTCAGGCTCGCGGACGCTGACTATGACGTGATGCACGACGCTCGGCGCGCCGCGTTTGATCTCGGCGAATTGAATGTATTTGTCTTCGGTAAAATTGGTCGGCACGGCCCAATATCTGTAAGGCACCGTGCCATCGGCGGGAACAGAGGCCTCTTCGGTCAACGAGAAGACGACGTCCGGCTGGCCGAATTTCCATCCAACGTCATTGAATTTCGGCTGCGGCGGTAATTCCGACGGAGCTCCTTCCTTCACACCGCCGTCAACCCAGGCGCGGATTGTGGCTACCTGTTGCTCGGTCAATCGCGGGTCGTTCTGGAATTCGCCGTGGTTCGGATCGGCGTACCAGGGCGGCATTTCCTTGCTCAGAATTTTTTCGCGGATTGATTTGGCCCACGGACGGACCTCTTTGTATGTCAAAAGCGACATCGGCGCCATCTCGCCGGGACGGTGACAGGTGGCGCATTTGTCGTAAAGAATCGGCGCGACATCTTTGCTGAATGTCACAACCGCGTTGCTCGTTCCGCTCGCGTCGCTTCGTGCCTGTGACAGGAAGAAGGCCGCGAACGCGAAGGCGATGACCAGACCAATAGCGGCGCTACGTTTCATAAACTCACTCCTCGGGTTGACTTGTCGAAATTTGTTGTTCGGGAATACAAACCAGGCGCAATGCGGATTCCGTTTTGAAATACGAAAACGACAGAGCTTTTGTTACAACTCTTCCAAACTCTTCCGGGTATAAGGACGGTAAAAACAAACGAGCGGTTACTTCAGTTCATCATCGGCCAGACCAGAAGCCCGATTTATGTGTCTGATACGATCACGCGAGCGTAAACTTACCGGTCGGTAAGTAGAATGTCAAGGTTTGAGTGTGGCGTCGAGAACGAACCTATAATGAGCTGACGTCCGCGTTTTCATTCCCGGCGATCCCGCCCGTCCCTGTAACCTCCTCATCCATCCCAAACTTGTCGCGCCCCCTGGCCAAGATCGCTACGCTGACAACTTAGTCGCATCAACTCATCACTCCTGGGTACGCATCGCTTCCGGCGCGCCTGACTTCCATCACTCGGACATTGATCGAAGCCGAGCGCGCCGGAAGCGACGCGTACCCAGGATTTTCGAAGGAGACGCTTATGCCAAAAAGATTCTGGATTGCGTTGTGTCTGTTTATATCTCTAACCGCATTCGCGCAGTCGCCGCCCGAAAGCTCGAGTCAAAAATCATATGCCCAAGCGCGGCAGGCGCTCAGCGCCGGGATCAAAGCGGCCGGCGGGGTGGAAGCCTTGCAAGCCGTCACTGACATCACACGGGAGATGACCGGAGCGAGATCCGACCAGGGGCAGGGATTGCAGCCGGTTCCCGCGGCTCAGAGCGGCAAGCCTCCGGTGACCAACCCCTACACCAAGGCCACCAGCGTCCGTGACCTGCGCGGACAACGGGTAATGGAATACCGCGAAACATCACAGGTCGGCGGACAACCGTTCAAGTATCGGCGCATCATGGGCGGCAATTCGATTTTCTTTTTGAACCACACGACCGGCGTCATGCAGCAGAACACTCCTGCCAATATTGCCGTAGCTCGGGCCGCCGCCTTTCGCGATCATCCGGAGAGCCTGCTGTTGCGCGCCTGGAATAGCCCGCAAACCCTGCGCTGGCTGGGCGAGGCGCAGTATGAAGGAAGGCCGCAGCAGATCATCTCTTTTGCGGACATTGACGGGGCGCAGGTGGCGCTCTATTTCGACGCTCGGACCAAGTTGCTGACCAAGCGCGAGACGCTGGGCGACGACCCGGTTCTCGGCGTCATCGCCAACGAGACCGTCTTCAGCGACTGGCGTCCCGTCGGCAATCTGACGCTGCCATTTCGGTACACCGATAAAGTGGGCGGCTCGGTCTTTATTGATATGCAAGCGAGTTCCATCACGCTCAACACCCAGCCGCCCGACAGCGCGTTTACGCCGCCGGAAGGAATGACCGTACTCAAACCGGAGCCGTTTTCAGTCAAGCAACTCGCCCAGGATGTCTACATGATCCGTGGCGGGTATAACAGCCTCTTCGCCGTATTCAACGACCACGTGCTGGTCGTCGAGGCGGGAGGAGGACCGGGTTTTACTCAGAACTGCATCAACGAAATCAAAAAGGTCGCGCCGAACAAACCGATTCGCTATCTGGTTTCGACGCACTTCCACTTCGACCACGTCGGCGGCGTCAGAAGCTACATCGCCGAAGGGACGACCATCGTGACAACACCCACGGCGAAGACCGTGATCGAACGATCCGCCAACGCCACGCTTCTGAGACCGGACGCCCTGGCGCGCAATCCGCGCCAGCCCGTCATTGAGACATTCAAGGATAAGAGAGTCTTTGACGATGGCGCGCACAAAGTCGAGCTTTACCAGTTCGCCAGCCCGCACGCCAGCGAGATGATCGTTGTTTATCTGCCGAAAGAGAAGATATTGTATGAAGCCGATACACTCGATCTCGACATCCCGGAGAATGGATTCGCTCCGCTTGGCGCTGATACTAAAGACCTGTTGGAGAGGATCGAGCGCTGGGGCTTGCAGGTGGAACAGATCATCTCGGCGCATGGCCGTCTGGGAACGATGGACGATCTGCGCCGGGCGGTCGTAAGGGACAAGGCGAACAAATAATCGGCTGATAACGAGGTGAGGAAAGCAAAAGGAGAGCAGTTGACGGCCCGAAGAAAATGGCGCCTGATCGTGAGGCTTGCACGCTGGTCATAACGAATGCGGATGAAGCGAGGAAGACCGTCCTCACGCTCAAACAACAGGGAGTGGATTTGATCAAGATTCACAACGCCCTTCCGCGAGACGCTTTTTTCGCCTTATTGCAGGAAGCGAGGCGACAGAACCTGCCAGTCGCGGCGCATTTGCCGCGAACCGGAATCCGGTCGGAAGAAGCCTCAGAGGCAGGGGTTGAAAGCCCGGAACAGACGGAGAATCTATGATCTGGTTTTACTTGAGGCCAATCCTCTCACTGATATCCGTCATACCCGCAAAATCCATGCGGTGATTATAGGCGGACGCTTTATCTCGCAAGCGGAGTTGAAACAATTAGGCGCTCAGATCAATACTCCATCAAAGCCTTAGTCTAATGTGTCACTTCGGGAGGCGGGATTGACGGCTATGATGGGTGAAGCAAGCATAGCGGAGCGGCGTTGGATGAGATGGGGACTGGTTTTTCTCTGCTGGGCTGTCATCGGGCTTTTCTTCGCGGGCCGTAACATCGTCTCGGCCATCAGCCGCGGCGCGCCCATCGCCTGGGATCGGGGCGTATGTTTCGAGATAACCTACTGGCTGATCTGGGGCCTGTTCACCCCCGTGATCTTCTTCTTCGCCCGGCGTTATCGCATTCAGAACCGGCATCGGACGCGGAGCGCGCTGGCGCTGCTCGGCTTCGGATTATTGGTTGCGCCGCTACAGGTGATGGCTGAAGCAGCCACTTCGCTGTTGATCGCCTGGCGTCTGCTCCATCACCCGACGGAAGAAATCCTGCGACGAATCGGGCTGATGCCGAGAATCATTCTGATCGAGAGCTTCACGGGGCTGGTCACGTATGCGGTGATCGTCGGAGTCTTTTACGCCTTCGACTATTACCAGAAATTCCGCGAGCGTGAACTGAAGGCCGCGCAGCTCGAAAGCCGTCTCGCCCAGGCCGAGCTGCAAAACCTGAAGACGCAGCTTCAGCCGCACTTCCTCTTCAACACGCTCCACGCCATTTCGGTGCTGATGCAGGAGAACGTGCCGGCGGCCAACCGCATGCTGGTGCGCCTGAGCGAACTGCTGCGGATGACGCTCGACAGCGCCGGGGCGCAGGAGGTCACGCTCAAGCAGGAGATGGAATTCGTGCGGCGTTACCTGGAGATTGAACAGACGCGCTTTCAGGATCGTCTTTCGGTGAAGATCCTGGTTGATCCTGCCGCGCTCGACGCGCGCGCGCCGAGTCTGCTCCTGCAACCGCTGGTCGAAAACGCGCTCCGTCACGGCGTCTCTCGCCGCGTCGGGGCTGGCCTGCTGGAAATTCGCGCGCAGCGTGAAGGCTCCAAGCTGCGGCTTCAGGTGCGTGATAATGGGCCGGGGCTGCAAACAGACGCGGACCGCAGCTTGGTCAAAGGTGTGGGGCTGAGCAACACGCGCGCGCGGCTCGATCAGCTTTATGGTTCGGCGCACAGTTTCGAGATCGGTAACGCCGAGGATGGCGGCGTGCTGGTGACAGTGACGATCCCTTTCCGTTTAATTGAAGAGCGCGCATAAATCGGCTTTGGTCGTCGTTTCCGCCACTAAATCAGAACACGCAACATTGGGTCAACAATTCACCACGGATTTTCACGGATGCGACGGATTAACACAGATTATCCGTGCCGATCCGTCGCATCCGTGAAAATCCGCGGTGAATTTCCGGAGTGCTTATGAACAGGATCCGTGTGCTGATCGTCGATGACGAGCCAATCGCCCGCCGGGGTGTACGCCTCCAGCTTAAAGGCGAGCCGGAGGTCGAGATCATCGGCGAGTGCGCCAATGGCCTTGAAGCCGTGGCCACGATCCGGAAGCTCGCGCCTGACCTCGTCTTTCTGGATGTGCAGATGCCGGAGATGGATGGGTTCGAGGTCATTGAGGCCGTGGGCGTGGAGCGGATGCCGCGAGTGATCTTTGTGACGGCTTACGATCAATACATGCTGCGCGCCTTTGAAGTCCACGCGCTAGACTACCTGCTCAAGCCTTTTGACCGCGAGCGTTTCCTGAAAGCTCTCAACCACGCCAGGTCGAGCCTGCAACGCGGAGACATCAACCGCCAACTGATGGCGCTGCTCGATGATCGTCTGGCCGCGCGCAAACCGCTTGAGCGGCTGGTAATCAAGTCGGGGGGACGAATCTATTTCCTGAATGTCGAGGAGGTCGATTGGATCGAGGCCGCTGACAACTACGTCGAGCTACACGTCGGGCGCGAATCGCACCTGCTGCGCGAGACGATCGGCGGACTGGCGGCCAAACTCGATCCGGGGCAGTTCCTGCGCGTCCGCCATTCGACCATAGTCAACCTCGGGCGCGTCAAAGAACTCCGGCCTCTTTTTCGAGGCGAATATCTGATTATTCTTCGAGACGGAACGGAACTGACCTCAAGCCGGCGCTACCGGAAGAATCTGGACGCGATTCTTGGGAAATAGGACGATTCATTAGGTATTATGGCGTCACGAGGTTTCTATGAGATTTGCAGACATTATTTCCGAGGCGCGCAAGGTGGCTCGCCCAATCGTTCCCAGCGAAGAGTGCTCCGCGGGCGGCGTTGGTTCCGTCATCATCTCCGGTTTGGGTAATACCTATACCGGCGTGTGCATGGATTTCGAGTGTGGAATTGGATTCTGCGCGGAACATGCCGCCGTGGCGGAGATGTTGAAGAGTCATGAATCCAAAATTGCAGTGGTCGTGGCGGTCAACGATCGCGGTGAAGTGCTGTCGCCCTGTGGTCGTTGTCGCGAAATGATGTGGCAGCTTGATCCGGCAAACAGAGAGGCTTTGGTCGTCCTTGGCGGCGATTGGGCGTTGCCGCTGCGCGAACTATTGCCTTACAGGTGAAGTTTATTTCCAAATCCGGTCTTACGGCTTCCTGAAACAGTTTTTGCAGCCCCGGCTCTTCCGCTTTTCACAGGCTCACCCTTCCTTTGTCAAAAACTGTTATCCAATTTTTGCCGCGGATCAAAAGTTAGTTGACAAATGAGCTTGATCGGAATATTTGTCTCTTGTTGAGACCAATCGAAAACTGCTCATTTATTGATTCTTCAAACTGAAAACTGCTTATTTGCCGCCTCTTCAAGCTAAGGACTGCTTATTTGTTGGTTTTTTGCACTTTTCTTCAATCATCATCTCGTCTTTTGTACTGTGCGTCTCGCGAGAACAATTCAAATAAACCGGGTTATTGCAAGCAATTAGTCTCAGATTGAGACAGTTGATTGAGCCGAACGAATAACCCCATACCTAAAACCAAGCACACCCTGTAGGTCCGTATCGTGCGGATTAGGCGAGAAGTTTGTCCAGTCTCGGGCCTTTGGAACGCCGGGCGGCGAGTTCGGCGTTCCGGAGGCGCATGCGGCCGCAAGAGATATGGTCGCCTGGGGATGAAGGAGAAACCATGAATCGCAAAAGAACTCGAGCAGAAAAAAATAGAGAGATTCGTTTCACCCTGGCTATTTTGGGGACGCTTTTCGCGATCCTCATCGGTTTTGGAATTTCAGCTCAGAACCAGACGTTGTTCAGCGACGATTTTCAGGACGGGAACGCGAACGGCTGGACGAAATCAAGCGGAACCTGGTCGGTAGTAACCGACGGATCGCTGGTCCACAGGCAGTCCGGCACGAGCGCCGACTCCAATGCGAGAGCCGGCTCGTCGTCGTGGACCAACTACTCGGTCCAGGCGCGGGTGAAGCCGATTGCCTTCAACGGCGCCGATCGCTACGTTGGCGTGATGGCGCGGGTAGTGAACTCAAATCATTACTACTATCTGGCGCTACAGAACGGGAACCGATTGGTGGTGGGAAAGCGCGCAGGGGGGTCGCCGATAACCCTGACGTCGAAATCCTTCACTTTTACAACAGGGACGTTCTACACGCTCCGCATAGACGCGCAGGGTTCATCGCTGAGTGGTTACGTAAACGGGGCGCTGCAATTGACGGCGACTGATAGTGAATTCAGCTCGGGAATTATTGGCGGGGCGGCGTTTTTCGCCAGCGCTTCGTTTGACGATTTTCTGGTCACGACACTGGGAGGTGGAGGAACACCGCCTCCGCCGACGGGTCTTGCAGCCACTCCGGGCAACGGGCAGGTAACGCTGAGTTGGGGCGCCTCGTCAGGGGCGAGCAGCTACAACGTCAAGCGGGCGACGACCAGTGGCGGTCCGTACACCACAATCGCCACTGGTGTGACCTCCACGAGTTATACAAACACCGGGCTTACCAATGGAACAACCTATTTTTATGTGGTCTCGGCGGTGAACTCTTTCGGCGAGAGCGCCAACTCAACTCAGGTCAGCGCGACACCGCAGGGAGTACAAACTCCGCCTCCCGCGCCAACCGGTCTATCGGCCTCGCCGGGAAATGGGCAAGTAACATTGAATTGGAACGCGTCATCAGGAGCGGCTAGTTACAACGTCAAGCGTTCGACCACAAGCGGCGGACCGTACACCACAATCGCAAGCGTTACTTCCACCAACTACACCAACACGGGGCTCGCCAACGGCACAACCTATCATTTCGTAGTGTCGGCGGTTAACGCCGCCGGGCAGAGCGCCAACTCAAATCAAGCCAGCGCGACGCCAACGGAACCGCCGGTCGGTGGAGATGATATTTTTGTCGCTCCGAATGGGACCGACTCGAATCCCGGCACAATCAATCAGCCGACCACGCTGTCTTCCGCCATTACCCGTGTGGCCGCGGGGCAGACTATTCAGATGCGGGGCGGAACCTATAACTTCTCGGCCACCATCACCATCGTTCGCGGCAACAACGGAACCGCCAGCCAGCCCAAGAGTATCTTCGCTTTTGGCGGCGAGAGGCCGATCCTGAACTTCTCGGCGCAGTCGTTCTCTTCGAGCAATCGAGGCATCCAGCTCAACGGCCACTTCTGGCATCTCCGTGGACTGGAAGTGATGGGCGCCGGCGACAACGGTATATTCATAGGCGGCAACAACAACACCATAGAACTCTGCGTCACGCATCATAACCGCGACTCAGGGCTTCAACTCAGCCGCCACTCGTCGAGCGCGCCAACGAGCGAATGGCCCGCCGACAACCTGATCCTCAATTGCACCTCTTACGACAATTTCGACCCGGACAACGGCGAGGACGCCGACGGGTTCGCCTGCAAGCTGACGACGGGGCCGGGCAATGTCTTTCGTGGTTGCATCGCTCACCACAACATCGATGATGGCTGGGACCTCTTCACCAAGGACGACACCGGCCCAATCGGCGCCGTGACCATCGAGAATTGTATCTCCTACAACAACGGAACCCTGTCGAGCGGCGGCACGACCACCGACAGCGACGGCAACGGCTTCAAACTGGGTGGCGAGGACATCGCGGTCAATCACATCGTCAGGCGCTCAATCGCCTTCGGGAATAAGAAGCACGGCTTCACCTTCAACCGGAACCCGGGCAGCATCACGATGACCAACAACACCTCGTGGGGGAACGGCGAGGGGAACCTCAAATTCGACGCGGGCAGTCACATCTTCACCAACAACCTCTCGTTCCAGGGAGGCCAAAGTGACGACAACGTCGGCAGCGACGTCTCGAACACCAACTGTTGGTGGATGAATGGCGCTAGCGTCAACGGCAAGGGGCTGGTCGTGAGCGCGGCTGATTTCGTCAGTTTCACTCCCACCATCACCCGTAACGCCGATGGCAGCATCAACCTCGGCAATTTCCTCAGGCTGGCGTCCGGAAGCGATCTGATCAACGCCGGGGTTCCCAGCGGGACGGATATCGGAGCCGTTGAAAGCCAGTGAAATCAAATTAGCCACAGAGCCACAGAGCCACAGAGGAGAAGCCAGAAAGATCAATGTGGACGCCTTTTTCCTCTTCACCTTCTCTGTGTCTCTGCGCCTCTGTGGCAAAGTCCATGTCCCAAAGTTGTGCGCTCTGATTTACTGAAAAGTGACGGGCGCGAGCCGGTCAAACCGCTCGGATTCCCATGAATATTGAACGAAATGACTTTTTTAGGCCGGAACGGAAATGCGCCAGCGCGAATTCCCCTGGCTCTCAAAACCTAACTGCTCAGCCCCAACGGGGCGGCCTGTGATAGCCCAGCGCAACGCGCTGGGAGAACGTAGCAACCGTTCCCAGGAGCCCTGAAAGGGCGTAATAACCGACATCGCTATTGCGCCCTTTCAGGGCTGGGGGCGCTCAATACGGTCTGTCCCCAGCGCGTTGCACTGGGCTATCACAGGCCG
>Ga0187894_10006072_pt1 | contig 11993 bp, 11 predicted proteins | sample GBC1701081metaG_FD_136650 | JGI IMG/M metagenome (GOLD analysis project Ga0187894, IMG submission 136650) | White microbial mat communities from a lava cave in the Kipuka Kanohina Cave System on the Island of Hawaii, USA - GBC170108-1 metaG ...
GACCTGCGCCGCCAGCTCTCCATCCAGAAACTCATCAACCGCGAAGTGAATTCCAAGGTCACCATCACCGACCAGGACATCAAGGACTTCTACGACCAGAACCGCGCGCAATTCAACGTGCCGGAAACGCAGTACCGCATGGCGCAGATTGTGGTCACGCCGCGCAAGGATCCGCTGGTGCGAAACCGCCGCAACGACGATGCCGCGAACGACTCCGAGGCGCGCAACAAAATCAAGATGCTGCAGGAGCGCATTGCCGCCGGCGCGGACTTCTCCCAACTGGCGCAGGATTTTTCCGAAGACCCCACGGCCGCCAATGGCGGCGACCTGGGCTACAACCCGGAATCGGCCTTCCGCAATCCCAAACAGGTTCCGGCGGAGTTGGCCAGGATCGTGCTCGGCCTGAAGCCGGGTGAAGTGAGCGGTGTCATCGCCGGACAGGACGGCTACCGCATCCTGAAACTCATCGCGCGGGAACCGGCTGGACAGCGCGAATTCAACGACCCGCAGGTACAGCAGTCCATCCGCGGCACGTTGCGCAATCGCAAGGAACAGTTGCTGCGCGCCGCGTACCTGGCTGTGGCCCGCGACGAAGCCAAAGTGGCCAACTATCTGGCCCAGCAGGTGATCGAAGCCGCTGGAAAACTCCCCGGCGCCGCCGCCACGCCGAAGCCTGCAACCGCGGCACCGACCTCACAGCCCGCCAAGAAGTAGGTGGACTCAGAACACAAACGGAGAATCGAATCGGCCAGGCGATTCTCCCTTTCCTGTTTTCTCTTTCCTTCCCGCCTCAGGTTACCGCAGCGAGCACGTCACCGGCGTTGACGCTCTGCCCTTCGCTGACCAGGACTCTTTCCACGGTGCCGGGCTTGGGCGATTTGATTTCGTTCTGCATCTTCATCGCTTCCACCACCAGCAGCCCCTGACCGGCTTCCACGGAATCGCCGGCCTTCACCAGCACGCGGACAATCTTCCCGGGCATCGGCGCCGTAATCTGCTGGCGGCCTTCGGCCTGGGCTGCGCCTCCGCCGCGTCCGCGCCACGCGCGCGGGTCGTGAACCTGGGCGAGGAACTCTTCGCCGCCGCTGCTGATATGCAGGCCGTCGGGCAGCTCGCTGACGCGCACTTCGTAGGATTGGCCATCCAGCAGAATCGAGTACGTGGAGGTGGCCACTTCCACCGCTTCCGCCTCGATAGCGCGGCCGTCGAGCGTGCACCGCAGTCGCCCGTCGCGCCGCGCCAGTTCAATCGCGCGCTTCCTGCCGCCGATTTGTATCTCCAGCTTCATCGCGGTTTCTTGGGTTGGGTCATGTCCAGAGCTGCGCGGACGCCCGCAGCAAGCCTTTCCGCAGGGCCGGTTCCCCAGTAGTGCAGGAAAATCACCACCGGACGCGAGCCGGTCATGTGGTGATGGATGGCCACAACGGCAAGGCCATTCGAACGCAGCGCCTTCAGCACCGGAGTGACTTCGTCTTCCAGCATGGCGACGTCACCGGCCACCACGGCATTCTCCGGCGTTCCATAGAATGCGGCCCACGTATTCAGTCCCATGCGCGCATTGATTTCAGCGCCCATTTCCCGCAGTCCAATGTCGTCGCGGCCGATCGTGATTTTGTAAACGCTGCCGCTCAATTCGCCGCTGTGGCCGACGATGGCGGAAATGCGCGCCGAATCCAGAGTCTTGCCGCCGGGAAGCAGAAGGGCTGCCTGAGCCGGTGACGGCGTAGCGGGAATCATGGCCAGCGCGGGTTTCAGCCTCCTGGCCAAGTCCACCGCCGGTCCGTGCGCGTGCACGTGCATGTAGAAGACCCGCGGCTGCTCCCAGAAAAAGTGATTGTGCAGCGCGGTGACTTCGATGCCGTTTTCCAGCAAGGCGGACATGACCGGGTTGACTTCGTCCTCGCGCAGGACCAGGTCGCCCATCACCACGTCCATGCCGCCGTCGCCCTTGGTAAACGCCACCCAGCCACCGAACCCGAATGGAGTGGGCAGCGGCCGGCCGGCGACAGTAACAACGAAATCATTTCGCGGCACATTCACCTTCAGGACGCCTGCTTTGTAATCACCACTGCGCCCAAGCTCTTTCAGTACCGCGCTGTAGTCGGCGGGAATCTCCTGCGAATGAACAAATACGGAGCACGCCATAAAGCAGACCAACGCGAGGGTAACTCTGCGTATCATCGTTTCCTCTCGACTTCTTCCTCCGGCGGTTTCACTTGCCGGAAGGAAAAGTACAGTAGCACGTCGTACAGGATTTTAATGCCGCCGCCGAGGTAGAGCGGGCTGGCCAGGGAGACGGCCTTCATCGCCCATCCGGCGAATACCGGAGCAGCGGCATAGGCCACGTTGCGCGTGAACGTGGTGGTGCCGCTGGCCAGCGTGCGCTCCTCCGGCCGCACCACGGCCAGGATGAACGACTGCCGCGTGGGCACATCCATTTCCACCAGCCCTTCGCGCAACAGAAACAGAATCACCGCCCACGTCAGGTTCGGCGCGAACGGCACCGCCACCAGAAACACGCTCGACGGCAGATGCGTAAACACAATCGTGTTCAGCAATCCGATGCGCCGCGCCAGCCATGCCGCCACCAGATGCGAGATTGCGTTGGCCACGCGCGCCGCGGCGAAAAGCGGCCCCAGCCATTCGAGTCCCAGTCCGAATCGCGTGAAAAACCAGTAGCTGACCAGCGCGCTGGAAAGGAATCCGCCGCCGAAACTGTCCATACCGGTAAGCGCGGCGAGCTTCCAAATGCGCGATCGGCTTTCCGCCGATGCCGCCTGCCAGGCGAATCGCGGCGCGCTTGCCGCTCGCGGCATTGCCGCTTCGATGGATGGGCTGAGCCGGGAATAGAGAATCGCGGTGACCGTCGAGAGCGCGGCGCAGGCCATCCACACCGCGCGGAAGGATGCCATCGGACCGGCGCCCGCTTCGCGCTCCAGCAGCACTGGCAATCCCGCCGCCAGGCTTCCCAGCGCCAGACCCGCATCGAGCAGCAGGCTGTACCAGGCGATGGTCCACGTTCGGCGTTGCGGAGCGCTCATTTCGGCCAGCAGCGCCTGGTCCAGAGCATAGGCCGGGCCGCGATCTCGTCCCAGACCGTTAATCATCCCGAAGAACGCGGCGACCAGCAGCGCAGCAGGCATCAGCGGCAATGCGTCCGCCCACGCCAGCGCCGCGGCGCCCACGGCAGTCAGCGTGGAAACGATGAGCAGCGCGCGCCGGCGGCCTATGCCGTCGCCAAAGATGCCGGTGAGAAGCGTCCCCGTGGCGATGCCTGCGAGGCCCACGCTGATCAGGAGTCCCGTGCGGCCCAGTCCCCAACCGATCTGGTGCAGGAACAGCGCGAGCACCACGCCGCTGGTTCCGGCCACCAGCGAACGCAGGAATCCGCACAAGAAAACAATTGTGGTATCGCGGCGAAGGGACATGATCGTGGACTGAGGATGCGTATGCTGATTTCGCAGCGGCGGCGCGGGGGCCGCCATCCGCTTTTGTCCCGTGACTCTGCTTTCGCTTCAGCCGGTCGTTGAACGAGGAAACAACCGCGTCGGACGGCCGGTCCCTACGAACCCTTTGCCTCTGGTGCGCGGTCGAGTAACTCGCGCCGTCCTTCCATTTTCCAGCGTGATTCGGCCGGCGGCGGCGCCGGGCGTTGCGCCCGCGAGGCCGCCTCCAGATGCCGCAAGGCCGCGGCCAGCACCGCGGCATCTTCCGCCGCGGGATGGGTTGCTGCCATCGCGCCGGGCGGGGCTGGCTTCCGCTTCAGCAATTCATCCAGCCAGCGGGTGTGCAGATTCGCATTGAGAAAATCGGGTTCGTGCAGGATGCGGCGAAAAAGAGCAATGTTGGTCTTGATGCCGCTTACATAATATTCATCAAGCGCGCGGCGCATGCGGGCGATTGCTTCGTCGCGCGTGGCCCCATAGGCGATCAACTTGCTCAGCAGTGGGTCGTAATCGTTCGGGACGACCCATCCGGGGTACACGCCATCATCCAGACGAATCCCGGGGCCGCCAGGAATTCGCCGTGCCAGAATCTTCCCCGGCGAGGGAAAGAAATTGTTCTCCGGATCCTCCGCATACACGCGGCACTCGATGGCGTGCCCGCGGATGGTCACGTCCTCCTGCCGGAAGGGCAATGCCTCGCCCGCGGCGATACGGATTTGCAGCTTCACCAGGTCCAATCCGGTGACTGCTTCGGTGACCGGATGCTCCACCTGCAGGCGCGTGTTCATTTCCAGGAAGTAGAAGTTCTTCCGCTCGTCCACCAGAAACTCGAGCGTGCCGGCGTTGACGTATCCACCGGCCCGCGCCAGACGCACCGCAGCTTCACCCATGCGTGCGCGCAGCGCCGCATCCACTACGGCCGAGGGCGCCTCCTCCACCACCTTCTGATGACGGCGTTGCACGGAACACTCGCGCTCACCCAGGTGCACCACGTTGCCGTGCGCGTCAGCCAGCACCTGAATTTCAATGTGCCGCGCCTGCGAAAGATATTTTTCGAGGTACATGCGGCCGTCGCCGAAGGCGTTTGCTGCCTCCGAGCTTGCGTCGCGCCACGCCGTTGCCAGTTCGGCTTCCGAGGCGACCAGGCGCATACCCTTGCCGCCGCCCCCGGCCACAGCTTTCAGCAACACCGGATAGCCGGCCTCGAGCGCGATTCGCTGCGCCTCAGCGACGCCCGGGATGGGGTCAAGCGTGCCGGGCACGGTGGGAACATTCGCCTGTTTCGCCAGGTGCCGCGCGCCGGTTTTCGAGCCCATCTGCTCCATGGCCTCTGCGCCGGGGCCGATGAACGTTATGCCGGCGGCAGCACAGGCCCGCGGCAGCGCTGCGTTTTCCGCAAGGAATCCGTAGCCGGGATGCACGGCGTCGCACCCGGCGCGACGCGCGACGTCCATCAACTTCTCAATGCGCAGATAACTTTCGCGGGAGGGGGCGGGGCCGATGCCGTAGGCTTCATCCGCAAGACGCACGTGCAGGCCGGCGCGGTCCACGTCACTGAAGACGGCCACGCTGCGGATCTCCAGCTCACGGCAGGCGCGCACGATGCGCACGGCAATTTCACCGCGATTGGCAATCAGGATTTTTCCGAACACGTCCCGCCTTCGGTTGCAGCGCGACCGGATTCTAACACACGGATTTCACAAGGCTTCTGCGCGGCCGGGGCCGGGCGGAAAGTCGCTGAACCGCAGCTTCATCCAACGCATCCAATTTATCGTATAGTTCAGCGAAAGGCTGGCGTGGCGGCGTTCCCTGCGCAAGTTGGCTTTGGCAGGCGCCGCACAGGATGCCGGCGAAGACGTGGAGGCTCGATGCTGATTCGCAAAGCGCCGGACTTGAAATACTCGGAAGTCACTCCGAAGAGCGCGTACCTCAACCGGCGCTCCTTCCTCACCGCGGTCGGATTGGGCGGTGGCGCGCTGCTGGCTGGCGGTGCCGCGAGCGAATTGCTCTCTCCCTCCCTGCGGGCGCTGGCGGGGACGAAGCTGGCTGCGGTGAAGGGCCCGTTCAACACGGACGAAAAACAGACGCCGTACAAGGACGTGACGACGTACAACAACTTTTACGAGTTTGGAACCGGCAAGAGCGACCCCGCGCAAAATGCCGGCAAATTCCAGACTTCGCCGTGGAGCGTGAGCATCGAAGGCGAAGTGAAAAGGCCCCGCAAGATCACGATGGACGAAATCCTGAAACTCGCGCCGCTCGAGGAGCGCATCTACCGCCATCGCTGCGTGGAGACGTGGTCCATCGTGGTGCCATGGATCGGCTACTCCTTCAGCGCGCTGATCAAACAGGTAGAGCCGGCGCCGGATGCAAAATTCGTCGCGTTTGAGACCTACTACGACCGCAAGCAGATGCCGCTGGGCCAGTGGGCGGGAATCTCGTTTCCGTACGTGGAAGGCCTGCGGCTGGATGAAGCGATGCATCCGCTGACCCTGCTGTGCGTGGGCATGTACGGGGAAACGCTCCCCAACCAGAATGGCGCTCCGGTGCGCATCATCGTGCCGTGGAAATACGGCTTCAAGAGCATCAAGTCCCTGGTGAGAATCCGATTCACGAAGGATATGCCGCCTACTACGTGGAACCTCGCTGCGTCCGGCGAATACGGGTTCTACTCCAACGTGAACCCTCATGTGGATCATCCGCGCTGGAGCCAGGCCAAGGAACGCCGCCTCGGCGAATTCTTGAAGCGCGATACGCTCATGTTCAACGGTTACGGGGATCAGGTGGCCGGGCTCTACGGCGGCATGGACCTCAAGAAGAACTACTGAGACCTGGCGGCCTGTGATTTGCAATCTCGCGACGGGGATAGGCTTACCAATCGCCCGCCATCCATTCGCTCCACTGAGTATCATCGAGCATGAACGGACTGAACAAATTTCTCTCGCAGCGATGGGTCAAGGCTCCCGTATGGCTGCTGTGCCTTACGCCGCTGGGACTGCTGGGGTGGAATGCGCTGCACGATGGGTTGGGCGCGAATCCCATCGAGTTCATCACGCACGCCACCGGTGACTGGACGCTGCGCTTCCTGGTGATCACGCTGGCGGTGACGCCGCTGCGCCAGCTTCTGGGCCTGCCGGCGCTGATTCGATACCGCCGCCTGCTCGGGCTCTTCGCCTTCTTTTACGGCGTTCTGCATTTCACCACTTACATCTGGCTGGACAAGTTCTTTGACCTGGCGGAAATGTGGAAGGATGTCGCCATCCGGCGGTACATCACCGTCGGATTCGCCGCGTTTGTGCTGATGATCCCCCTGGCGGTCACATCAACGGTGGGATGGATCCGCCGTTTGGGCGGCAGGCGCTGGCAACTGTTGCACCGCGCCATCTACGTGAGCGCCATCTGCGGAGTGGTTCATTACTGGTGGCTGGTGAAATCCGATGTGCGCCAGCCGCTGCTCTACGCATTTCTGGTGGGCATCCTTCTGCTGTGGCGGGCCGGCGCGTGGCTTGTCGATCGCCACAGCCGCGGGAACGCGCCCGGTGTCCGGCGCGAAATGCCTACTGCTGAATCCGCATAGCGGTCCCAATTGCAAAAATGAAACGGGGCGCCCGCTTGCGCGGACGCCCCAGGGCTTGCTGGCTGTGCGGCGTTAGTCGCAGCAGCTCTGTGGTGGATCGCAGCACGGCTGGCCGCAGCACGACTTCGCTGCGCCAGTCGAGGCGTACACCGCTCCGGCCATGGCCAGCGCTACGAACAAGGCCAGCAGGCTGAGTTTCTTTTTCATTTCAATTCTCCTTTGTCGGAATTTGAAAACAGTTTGGTCCGGCCGGCTCTGTGGCCGGCCCTACGGGAGGCGTTCCGGACTCGCCCGCGCGCAGCCACACCACTGCTTCCGCGCCGCCGCGAAGTCCGGCGCTTTCTAAATCCTCAGGACAAAGGAATGCAGGTAGGCATCTCCGCCGGGAGGAGGCGAATCCCCGGTGGGGATGAGGTTTGCAGGTGCGTCTGGTCCGGCGACGGGAACGCTCAGTTCCAGCGGGGCGACAAGTGCAACAAGCTTGGGAGCATCCGGTTTCTTTGCTACGGGGCCAATCACTCCGTCGGTCACCGCGCCACACCGCATGGTGTGATGTGCGGGAGCCGGTGGCTGGCTGTTCTCTTTGCGGGGCTTGCTGCCCGGGCAGCAGTCATGACCGGGGTTGTGACCTTGCGTATCTACCGCCGGTGTGGCGTGTTGCGCGTGCGCGGAAGCGACCTGAACCGCTTCTTCGGCGGCGGGCGCTGAGGTCATCGCGTAGCATCCCAGCAGGCAGCCGCCGCCACCCAGCCACGCCGCCAGCGTGACCAGTACCGCGCGCCGCATTGGAGTGAGCTTCGGCTTCATCTCTACTCGTTTGACGCTACGCCGCGCGTTTTGGCTTGTCAAGGCAACCTCCATTTTCGACTACGCCGGGGAGCAATCGTCGCACCGTTCGCCGCGAAGCGCCTGGCGGCCTTCGCCGGCAATGAACGGAACCATCGCGAGTCCCGCAACTGGATCTGCCCACCACCATCCGAACAGCGCATTCAGCACCAGGCCCCCGAGGAGAATTGCGGAGAGGCAGGCACACAGGCCGGTCTGCCGGGAATCCGCCTGCAGCGCAGGGCTGGCGATTTGCGCCGCCACGCGGCGTTTGGCGCGCGCCAAAGGCGGCATCACAATCAGCGAAGCGGCGGCCAGTGCGATTCCGACTGCGCTCTTCTCAGGCTGCTCCAGTCTCAGCAGTGTTTTCACTGCGTCGAAAGACACGTATGCCGCGAGCACAAAAAAGCTTACCCCCACCAGCGTAAGGGCTCGCTTTTCCGCATGGTCGCGCCGTGCAATCACGGCATCCGCGCGCAGCCGCCACAGCAGCACTACGCCCGAGACACTTTCAATCACCGAATCCACTCCAAACCCGACCAGCGCAATACTCCCCGCTATCACGCCGGAGGCCACGGCGATGATCGCCTCCAGGGAATTCCACAGCAGCGTCAGCGTCTCCAGACGCAAGCCGCGCCGCACCAGTGCCGCACGCGCGCTTGCGCTGGCAGCCGCTGCCTGGCGATGATGTTTTGCGATGGCGCGCATCGTTGATCTCTTATGGTCAAAACGAGATGCTGTAGCTTGCCCCGGGGTCGCGCCCGCGCACCAGGATGAATGAGAACGTGTGCCGCTTGTGCGAGTAATTGAGTAACGGGTGCACGTGCACGCCGTCAAAAATCACCAGCGCGGTGAGCGATTCGGTGAAACCGATGTTCAGCCCGCCGATGGCTCGCCAGCGGTCTTCATAGGTTCCATACGCGACGCCGGCGTAGGGCGCTATCGGCAATTTCGTTTCCCGCCGCAGGTTCTTGCTGAACGTGGCGTAAAACGACTGCCCCGATGGCGTGCCGATCCGATCCGAACTGGTGCCGAGGATCAGCGCCGGGCGATGCCTTGTCTCCGCCAGCGCCAGGACGTTGGCCAGCGGGCTCACTTTTCCTGCCAGCGGATTGTATTCCACTCCGCCGGAGACGCGCGGGTGAAACCGGTAGGTCAGCGTGTTGCGCCACTTGGCGCGATCAATTTGATTGGCGATCACGCGCACGCCAAGGGTCCACGGTTGCCTGGTTTTTCCTGGGGCCCCGCTCACGGCGCGGCCTTCACCCGGTCAAAGCGGTCAACTGGGGACGGTGGAGGCGCCTTCCATGCCTACGCCGCCGTGCGAGTGCTGCTCTTCCTCCTCGTGCTTGTCGTCTTTGTGCTTCTCTTTGTACGCGGCAAAGGTGTCCAGCGCGGCGCGAGGCGGCGGCGCAGCGCGGTGGCCGAGCAGCCATTCGAGCCTCTCACGCAGATGCTGTTCCTCGATAGGGCCCAGGATGCGAAACGCGATTTGTCCGTCGCCGTCCACGACGGCTGTTGCGGGAAGCCCGATTCCCAGTTGCATGCGCTCCATCTCCACGGTGGTAGCGCCGGTCCAGATGGGGAACGTGATTTTCGCTTTGCGCAGGAAGGGGGCAATTCGGCGCTGCGTCTCGGGCCGATCAGCGGATGCGCCAATCACCGAGATGCCGCGAGCCGCGTACTCGGCGTGCAACTTCTCCAGCACGGGCATTTCCTCGCGGCACGGCTCGCACCACGTGGCCCAGAAATTCAGCACAACGATACGCCCGCGCAGCGATTCCAGCGAAACGGGCTGCCCTTTCAAATCGCGGAGAGTGAGCGTGGCAACTTCCTGCCCTGATTCATTCGCCGGCTCTTGCTGCGGCGAGGCCCGCGCCAGTCCAGCGAGCAGAAGTACGACAGCCATCAACCAAAATCGCATGATTCCTCCGTGTGCGCGCAAGTAGAAGACTGCATCCATGGGTCGCGGCGTGCGGAAGTGGAATCAGACGCGCAAATTTACGAGGGGAGGCGAAGCGGCGATGGGCAGGGAAGAAGCGCGTGGCGCGCCATCCGCTTCAACCGCAGCGCGGAGGCCAGCGAGCAGCGGCATGTTGGCCGGAACAGCGATAGCCAGCGACACCAGCGGGGCGGGTCCGAATTGCGTTATCGCCGTGGCACGCAGGCAACACCCTGCATCCGTGCAACCGGGATGAGCCGGAGCGGGGACCATGACCGTTGCTTCGAGGTTCACTCCGGATTCAGCGGTGTGATCTCTTTCGCAGCACAACATGCAGGAGAGGTCTGTAACCGTTGTGCTCATGGCCAGCACGAGCATGCTGAGCGCTATCGGCCACCGATTCTTGCGGGCGCGGGCCATATTCCCAAGCCTACCACAGTGCATTCGAGGCATGCCCGTGATTCGCGTCCGGCGCTGGCGGCTTGCTGCCCCGCCGTTGTTGAGCGTGGCGACACATCCAGCGCGGCTGTCCCAACCGCAGTTGCTGGCGTCGCTTACCATTACACGTTGGGGGAATCACGCTGAACCCTGAGAGCGCCGTGAGCCGCAAAACCTCGCTGCAACTCGGCGCGATCCTGTTGTTGTCCTTCGCGCTGTACGCCAACACGTTGCTGAATGGATTCGTGTACGACGACAACACGGCCATAGCCCAGAACCCGTACCTTCGGAGTTTCCGCCACGTGCCGGCCATCTTCACCACGTCGGTGTTTTCGTTTCTCGGCGAGGATGGCGGCAGCCACTATTACCGTCCGCTGTTTAACCTGCCGCTGCTGATCGTGAATTCGGTTTCCGGAGGCGTGCCGTTCAGCTTTCACCTGATGGGCATCACCTTGAACGTGGCCGTGGTCGGGCTGGTCTTCGCCGTTACGTTACGGCTGCACCGCGACGAGCCCATGGCCCTGCTGGCGGCTGCCATCTTCGCGCTGCATCCGGTGCATACCGAAGCGGTGGCGCCGCTGGCCAACGTGTGTGACCTGGAGTTGGCGCTTTTCATTCTGCTTTCCTTCCTTTTCTTCTTGCGGCTGGAGGATGCCACCGGAGCGCAACGCCGCTGGGTGCTTGCCGGAATGACCGCCAGTTTCGCGCTCGCCCTGCTCTCCAAGGAACCGGCCATCACCTTTCCGGTGATCGCGACCCTCTATGAACACTTCTTTCGCGGCGATCGCGGGATCACGACTGTACTTCAGAAGTTGCGGCGCTACGGGCCGTTGTGGCTCGTGGCTGCAGCGTATCTGCTGATTCGCGCCAGCGTGCTGGGCGGCGTGGTGACCATCGTCAAGCACCCGGAGGTCACCTGGACGCTGGTACCGGCGAACGCGCTGGCGCTGCTGGCGCAGTACGTGGGCAAACTGTTCTGGCCGTGGCCGTTGAGCATGGCCTATCCCTTCACCGCCAGCACCAGCCTCACGGAAGTGCGCGTGCTCGCCGGTGTGGGAGCCGGCTCGGCAATGCTCGCGCTGTTCTTCCGGCTGTGGCGCCGGTCGCGGCCGCTGGCATTTGCGATTGTGTTCTTCGTCATCGCGCTGGGTCCGGCGCTGAACGCCCGATGGATGGCTACGTACGTTTTTGCCGAGCGAAATCTGTATCTTTCGTCGGTGGGATTCGCGTGGCTCGCCGCGGCAGGCGCGCTGTGGACATGGCGCCGAATCGGCGCCGCGCGCCAGAGCGTTCGATACGCGCTTGCGTTGCTGGGAATCGTGCTCGCGGTCTCGGCCGCCGCCATTGTCACCCGCAACCGCGACTGGAGCGATGACGGCCGGCTGTACACGCGCACGCTGGCGCTCCATCCGCAGGCGGCGTTGATTCGCTCGAACCTGGGCTCGTGGTATTGGAGCCGCGGAAAAATTGCGGACGCCGAAGAGCAGTGGCGCACGGCGCTGCAAAGCGATCCGCAAAACGTGCTGGTGCAGTCGAACCTGGGCCTCGCGGCGCTGGAGGGAAAGCGGTTCACGGAGGCGGACGACCGGCTGAAACAGGCCATTGCTGCGCGCGGCAATTTCTCTCCGCCGCATCTCCATCTGGCGCGGCTGCGCGCCGCACAGGGCCAACTCGCCGAAGCGGAGCGGGAATTTCGCACCGCCATCGCGCTCAACCCGTGGAACACGGCGAATCGCAACTTCTTCGCTCAGTTCCTGTTTGGCGC